>JAESGN010000711.1_pt1 | contig 18179 bp, 18 predicted proteins | sample 9269731 | NCBI WGS metagenome assembly JAESGN01 (sample SAMN15720683, study PRJNA650826) | algae metagenome | isolation source: Mojavia pulchra JT2-VF2 and co-occurring heterotrophs from desert soil | place: USA: Cadiz Valley, Joshua Tree National Park, CA | collected 1998-06-08
TGGATGCCCGATAGACCACTTATTGAAAGAATTATCGTTTTTGCGATTGGAATGGTGATTATTTTTGGAATCGCCAAGTCACATAGCTTGCTTCCATATAATAGAGTTTATCTAGACCCTGAACGACAGAAGAAGCCATTCTCCAAGGAGATTCCTGGAGCAACCATGGCTGCATTTGCTGGCATCGTGACTGCCGGTTTGTCTGCTGCTCCGCAACTCTTTCAGGTTGCTCGGCGCGCCATAGAGAGCATTATGGCTTGGTTGGGTTCGTGATCCAACCTGCTTCCAAGCGAGCGCTACCACTGATATAGTCACCAACCTAGTCAGGAGCCCTTGCCGCCATGGAACGCATCAACCTAGCCGACGCCAAGGCGCACCTCAGCGAGATCGTGGATCGGGTCGAGGCGGGCGAGAGCATCGAGATCGTCCGGCGCGGCAAGCCTGCTGCGCGGCTTATCCCTCCCCTGCCCGAGAAGAAGCCAGTCGATGTCGCGGCGCTGCGGGTTGCTGCCAGCAAGGTCCCCTATCAGCATGAGAGTGGCGCCGAGGTGATCCGCAAGATGCGCGACAGCGGGTATTGATGTTCTACCTCGACGCTTCCGCCGCCGTCGCCGCGATAGCGCAAGAAGTGCATAGCGAGGCGATGTGGCAATGGCTCGACGAGCATGCCGTCGATCCGATCCTGTGCAGCGGCTGGACCGGTACCGAAGTCGCCAGCGCGCTTTCAATCAAGGTACGCACCGGCGCCTATTCGATGGAAGACCGGGTCGTCGCCTGGAACAACTGGCGCCGACTTCGGGATGCCAGCCTCGCCGATATCGCCGTCATTCCCGAACATTTCGAAACCGCCACGCGCTTTCTCGATCGGCCCGATCTGGGCCTGCGCGCCGGAGATGCGCTCCATATAGCCATTGCCGAAAGCGGTGGCCTGCGCCTCGTCACCTTCGACACCCAGATGGCCGACGCCGCGCTCCAGCTCGGCGTGCCGGTCGAGGCGCTCTGAGCCCCTTCCAATGTAGGATTTCACCTGATCTACCCTGGTGGATGCCCATATTCCCCATCCCCGATCCGCCCGAAGCCGAGGAGCCTGGCGCCCTGGCCTTCACGCCCGTTCCCTTCGAACGGCGCCGCGCCGATGGATGGACCGAGCGCCGCCAGCGCGATTTCGTCACTGCGCTCGCGGCGATGGGCTCCGTGCTCCACGCCGCCCAGGCCGTCGGAATGACCAAGCGCTCGGCCTATCAACTCCGCGATCGCCCCGGTGCAGAGAGCTTCGCTGCCGCCTGGGATCTCGCGCTCGCGATCGGCTATGCCGACGCCTTCGATAGAGCGCTGGAACGCGCCACTGTCGGCATCACCACGCCACGCTACTATAAGGGCAAGCAGGTCGGCACACATCATCGCCTCGATTTTCGCCTGGCCATGGCCGCGCTCAACGGCGCGCCGCCCTCCTCCGCGCCACCGCGCAAGAAAGTTGCGGATTGAAGCGCGTTTCCGGGAAAACAGGGAAAATAGCGCGGCGAAGCGCACTCCCAGACGCTCTGTGTATTACACGCACATAACACCCTTGACACCCACCACGCTACATCTGTAGCCCTTGCCGCGAAGGGATGATCACATGCAGCACTCGCACCAGCCCACCGATCTCAACCGCCGCCGGCTCCTCGCGCTGGTGCCGGCCGCCACGGGCGTGGCGCTGCTCCCCGGCATCGCCCGCGCCGCCGCGCCCGACCCGGTCCAGGCGCTGGTCGACGATTTCGTGCGGAGCGGCAAGGCGCCCGGCGTCTCGGTCGCCGTCCTGCGCGACGGCAGCACCCGCTTCTACAATGCCGGCGTGCTCTCGCGTGCCACCAACGCTCCGGTCACCGAGCATTCCGTCCATGAGATCGGCTCGATCTCCAAGACCTTCACCAGCCTGCTCCTCGCCCATGCGATCGGCGAGGGCCGCGCCCGCATCGACGACGATGTCCGCAAGCACCTGCCGCCGGGCTATGACAATCTCGTCCGCGACGGCCGCCCGATCCGCATCGCCGACCTGGTCACCACCACTTCGGCGCTGCAGGACAATCTGCCCGACTGGAGCGGCTTCTTCGGCAAGGTGCCGCCCGAGCAACTCCTCGCCGAGGTGTCAAAGCTGCTCAGGGGCTATGACCCGGCGAATTTCCTTACCGACCTCAAGACGGTGACGCTGCTCGACCTGCCCGGCCGGGTGCCGCGCCATTCGAACACCGCCTCGCAGCTCCAGGGCGTGCTGGCCGAGCGCCTCTACGGCCAACCCTATGACGCGCTGCTCGCCCGCTTCATCGAGAAACCGCTGGGCATGCGCGCCGGCGGCGGCCCCGTCCCGCCCGCCCTGCTCGCCACCGGCTACAGCAGTAAGGGTGCCGAAGCACCGTCGCTCGACATGCCGGCGATCCGCGCCGCGGGCGGCCTGCGCTATTCGGCAGTGGACATGGCGCGCTACGTCGCGGCGCAGATCGCCGCGCGCGACCCCGCCATCGCGCGCGCCCACCAGCCGCTGTTCGGCACGCCCGAGACGAGCGCGATCGGCTTCCACTGGGTGATCGCCAAGACCGCCGACAGCCAGACCTATCTGCGCCATTCGGGCGGCACCTTCGGCCAGTCGAGCTATTGCGACTTCTATCCGGCACGGCGCTACGGCGCGGTCGTCCTCGCCAACAGCGCCAGCGCGCAGAATAGCGGCCAGGCGCTCGCCGATGCGATCCACGCGGCCCTGTTCGGCCCGCCGCGCGGCCTGAAAGCGCTCGAGGCGGCGCTGGAGCAAAGCGGCTATGCCGATGTCCCCGGCACGATCGCGGCGACCAGGGCGCGCTTCGCGGACCTGCACCTGACCGAGGATCGCATGATCGCCTGGGGCTATCGCCTGCTCGCCGCGTCCCCCAAGGCCGCGCGCGGCATCTTCGCCTGGGCCGCGGCGCAATTCCCGGACAGCTGGAACGCGCATGACAGCCTGGCCGAGGCGATCGCCGCCACCGGCGACAAGCCCGGCGCCATCGCCGAATATCGGCGCTCGCTCGCGCTCAACCCGGCCAACGACAATGCGACGCGGATGATCGAGAAGCTGGAAAAGGCACCCTAGGCTGGGGACGCCTATTCTTGCTTCGTCACCCCGGCCTTGCGCCAGGGTCCCGCTGCTTCTTGCGTTGTTGAGATAGCGGGACCCCGGCGCAAGGCCGGGGTGACGGGAGAGAGTGGAGATGACGGGAGAGAGCGGGGATGACGGGAGAGAGCGGGGATGACGGGAGAGAGCGGGGATGACGGGAGAGAGCGGGGATGACGGGAGAGAGCGGCAGGCCGGCACGCCCGCCCGGCTCAGGCCACCGCCATCAGCGTCTCGCCCCGATATTTCTCCAGGCCGGGATCGAACAGCGCGCTCGGCACGAAGGTCTGCTCCAGCACCGCCAGCTCCTTCAGCCCGTCCAGCTTGAACGTGCCGATCTTCTCCTCGCGCGGCGGCAACCCTTCCTTCGAGACGACGACGGCATCGACATGGAGCGCATCGTGACGCGTGTAGAGGATGTGCGGGGCAAGGATCATCGCGGTGCGGTTATAGGTCGCGGCCAGGCATTTCTGGCGCACGATCCCCTCCAGGACCATCGGTGTGATCGGCGCGGGAGCGGCAGGCGGATCGACTTCGTGACTCAAGAACATGCGCCCTTATGGCAATTCCTGCTGCGGTGCAGCAAGACCCTGGCTTCGGATATGCCATTCGCGTTGCCAACGGATTGCCGCATCGCCCCTCTCCTCTCCTGCACGCGCGCCGCGGGACTGCGCGCGGCTTGCCAACCCTCCAGGGGGCCACAAGTTGCATCCTGCGACACGGCCCGCCAAGCGCGCGCCCGAACGATCCGCCTCGGTTCCTTGCGGTTCCGCCGCATCGGCACCGTCCGTTCAGCACGGCTTCACGCGCATGTCCGGAACGTTTCAGCGTCCCTGGTCGTATGGGCCTTCGGGAAGGAGAATACACAATGAAGCATCTGGTAACCCTCGCCGCGGTCGCTGCGGCCAGCCTGGCGGTCGCCACGCCGGCCATGGCGCAGCGCGGCCCCGTCTACGGGCAGGACGAGGAGGCCCGTTTCGACGCTGCGCAGCAGCGCTTCGATCGGGAATATGGTCAGTTCCAGCAGGCGCTCGAGCGGTATCGCGCCTACAAGTCCCGCCCGATCGCGCCGCCGCCTCCGCCGCCTCCGCCGCGCGGCGGCTATTCGGGCTATGACCCGCGCGACGAGGAATATTATGATGCTTCCCGCGACTATCGTGCGCCGCCCCCGGGCTATCAGGAGCGCGTGCTGACGCAGGACGACCGCATCTATCGCGGCCAGGACGGCAAATATTATTGCAAGCGCTCCGACGGCACGACCGGCCTGATCGTCGGCGCGGCGGCGGGCGGCCTGTTCGGCAACGTCATTGCCGGCGGGCGCTCCAAGACGGTGGGCACGCTGCTCGGCGCGATCGCCGGCGGCGCGCTCGGCAGCTCGGTGGACCGCGACCAGGTCCGCTGCCGCTGACCCGACCGGAGGGCCCCGTCGCCGCGGCGGCGGGGCCCTCCGTAGCTTCCCCGATGGGGACAGCTCCTGAGCCGCGACTTCACGCCCGCGCAGGCATAGTGCGCCAGAATGCGGAGATGAGGAGTCGCGCCATGCCCGTGGACCGCGTGCTGCGGCAGCACGGACATATTCTGGCCAATGCCGATGCGCTCGAGGCGCTCGTCTCGGGGCCGCGGCCGGCGAGCGTCGAGGGGCTGGGCTTCCGGCGCTGGCTGTTCACGCGCGACCTGCTGATGCATTTCGCCAGGATGGAGGGCCAGGTCTATGGCCCGCTGATGGACGAGCTGGGCGGCGAGGTGGCGCATGTGGCGAGCCAGGCGAGCGCCGAGACCGCGGCCCTGGTCGCCGATTTCCGCGAGCATGTCACGCGCTGGCACGGTTTTCCGAGCGAGGCGCAGTGGGACATCTATGCCCGCTCGACGCACTGGTTGACGGCGCGCATCCGCGAGCGGATCGAGAGCGAGGCGACCACCATCCTGCCGCTGCTCTCCCGGCTGCCCGTCGACGAGCAGGGCGCCTGCCCCGGCAAGCCGGACCATCGCTATGTCGCCGATGCATGGGAGATACGCGAACTGATCTTCGGCGCCGCGAAGCCGGCCGGCGCGGCGGACGCCCGATCGGGCAGCGCCGCACCGGCCCGAGTCGCCTCAGTGCCAGAAGATCAGGATGAGAAGGATGATCGGAATCGGGATGCCAAGCAGCCACAACAGGATACCCTTGCCCATCTGATCTCTCCAACTATCTGGTTTCGATTGCTAAAATAACCATCGGGGCGCGATGCGGGTTCCGCTGGAACCTGGCGGCGGGTTGAGGCACTGAGCATGCGGATGACCGACGGCCTCCCCTTGCCGCGCCGCACGCTTGCCATCGCCGCCGTCTCCTTCGGGACCGCGCTGGTGGTGATCGACGGCGCGATCGCCACGGTGGCGCTGCCCACCATCGCCCGGGACCTGCACGTCGACAACTCGGCGGCGGTTTCGGTCGTCACCGTCTACCAGCTGACGCTGGTGATGCTGCTCCTGCCCCTTGCCGGGCTGGGCGAGCGGATCGGCCTCAAGCGGATGTACCAGGCCGGGCAGCTGGTCTTCACCGTGGCGACGGTGCTGTGCTTCTTCGCCGAGAGCCTGCCTTTCCTGCTCATCGTCCGGGCGGCGCAGGCGGTGGGCGCGGCGGCGGCGCTCAGCGTCTCCTCGGCGCTGATCCGCCAGATCTATCCGGCAAAGCATCTCGGCCGCGGGCTGGGCATCAACTCGGTGGTGGTGTCGAGCTCCGCCGCGCTGGCGCCCACCCTCGGCGGTCTGGTGCTCGCGGTGGGGCCCTGGCCCTGGGTGTTCGCCTCGGCGGTGCCCTTTGCGATCGCCAGCCTGTTGTTCGGCCGCGCCCTGCCCGACACGCCCGCGCGCGACGAGCCGTTCGACGTGCTGGGGGCGCTGCTGTGCGCCGGCATGTTCGGGCTGGTGATCGGCGGGCTGGAGAGCAGCGTGCACGGCGACAGCCCCGTAGTCTCGGCGGCGGTAGTGGTCGCCGGCGCGGTGATCGGCCTGTTCTTCGTCCGCCGCGAGATGCGCGAGCCCAAGCCGATCCTGCCGATCGACCTGCTCACCCGGCCGGTGCTCGCCCTGTCGGTGATCGGCGCCTATACTGCCTTTATCGGCACGATGACGCTGCTCCTGTCGCTGCCCTTCCGGCTGCAGCACGGCTATGGCTTCGCCCCGTCCGAAGTGGGCGCGGTGATCGCGCCCTGGCCGCTCACCACGATGATTGTCGCGCCGCTCGCCGGCTCGCTGTCGGACCGTTACCCCGCCGGGGCGCTGGGCGGGATCGGCATGGTCGTCGCGGTGACCGGGCTGATCTTCCTCGCCTTCCTGCCCGCGCATCCGAGCTGGTTCGACATCGCCTGGCGCATGTCGCTCACCGGGGCCGGCTTCGGCATGTTCCTGTCGCCCAATGCCCGGCTGATCATCGGCTCGGCTCCGATCGATCGCGCGGCCGCGGCGGGCGGGCTCATCTCCACCACCCGGATGGTCGGGCAGACGACCGGCGCCACGCTGGTGGCCGCGCTGCTCGCGATCGGCATCGGCGGCGGCACGGTGCCGCCGCTGGTGGCGGCCGGCCTTGCCGCCATTGCCGGCCTGTGCAGCCTGGCGCGCCTGCGCCCCGCCATCCGCAACCCGCGCTTCGCCGAGACCGAGGACGTCCAGCCCGCCAGGCTGCGCTGACGGATATCTCTTCGCCCGGTTAGCAATCCTTCGTTGCGGTCACGTCGCGGAAGCGCCTAGAGGCCCTTGCATGGTCGCCGAAGCAAAGCATCCATTCGCCGTTCCCAATTTCCGCCTTTATTTCCTGGCCCGGCTCTCGACGACGCTCGGGCAGATGGCGATGGTGATCGTGATCGGCTGGCAGGTGTACGACATCGCCCGCCGGACGATGTCGGTGAAGGAAGCCGCCTTCCAGCTCGGGCTGATCGGCGTCGCCCAGTTCCTGCCTCTCCTGTTCCTCTCGCTCTTCGCCGGCTGGGTGGCCGACCGGCTCGACCGGCGCTGGATCGCCCGCGCCGCGGTGGCGCTCGAGGCATTCTGCGCGATCAGCCTGGGCGTGCTGACCTATGCCGGCACGATCAGCCTGCCCGCGCTGTTCGGCATCGCCGCGCTGCTCGGCGTGGCGCGCGCCTTTGCCAGCCCGGCGCTGAGCGCGCTCTCGCCCAATCTGGTGCCCAAGGCGATCCTGCCCACCGCGATCGCGCTCAGCTCGCTCTCCTGGCAGATCGGCACGGTGATCGGCCCGGCGATGGGCGGTTATCTCTACGCCGCGGCCGACTGGCTTTCCTATGCCGTGGCGGGCGGGCTGTTCCTCGTCTCCTTCGTGCTGCTCATGCTGATCGGCGACGTGCCGCGGAGCGCGCGCAAGTTCAGCGGCAGCCCCTGGGCGCAGATGATCGACGGGCTCCATTATGTCCGGCGCAACCGCCTGGTGCTGGGCGCGATCTCGCTCGACCTATTCGCCGTGCTGCTCGGCGGCGCGACCGCGATGCTGCCCGTCTATGCCCGCGACATCCTGCATGTGGGTTCGGAAGGGCTCGGCCATCTGCGCGCCGCGCCCGCGATGGGCGCCGTCGCCACGGCGGTGTTCTTCTCCTGGCGGCCGCTGAGGAGCGACGTGGGGGTGAAGATGCTCCTCGCCGTCGGCCTGTTCGGCGTGGCGACGGTGATCTTCGGCCTGTCCGCGCCGCTGCTGGTGCCGGTGCTCGGCCCGGCGGCGGTGGGGCACGACACGGCGCCGGCGGTGCTGATCGCGCTGTTCGCGCTGTTCGTGCTCGGCGCGGCGGACATGGTCTCGGTCTATGTCCGCCAGTCGCTGATCCAGCTCTACACGCCGGACGAGATGCGCGGCCGCGTGGGCGCGGTCTCCACCCTGTTCATCTCGGGCTCGAACGAGCTGGGCGAGGCCGAATCGGGCTTCCTCGCCGCGCTGATCGGTCCGGTCGCCGCAGTGGTGGGCGGCGGCATCGGCGCGATCCTTGTCACACTGGCATGGGCCAAGCTATTTCCGGAGCTCAGGCGGGCTCGCACCTTCGATCCTCCGGCCAATCTCGAGATTCCTCCCAAGGAGATGATGACATGAAGGCCAATACGATCCTCGAGACGATCGGCAACACGCCCCATATCCGCGCGGGCAAGCTGTTCCCCGACGCCGAAGTCTGGATCAAGTCCGAACGGACCAATCCCGGCGGCTCGATCAAGGACCGCATCGCGCTAGCGATGATCGAGGCGGCGGAGAAGGACGGCAGCCTGCAGCCGGGCGGCACGATCGTCGAGCCGACCAGCGGCAATACCGGCGTGGGCCTCGCGATGGTCGCCGCGGTGAAGGGCTACCGGCTCATCCTGGTCATGCCGGAGAGCATGAGCATCGAGCGTCGCCGCCTGATGCTCGCCTATGGCGCGACCTTCGACCTCACGCCGCGCGAGAAGGGGATGAAGGGCGCGATCGAGCGGGCGATGGAGATCGTCGAGACGACGCCGGGCGCCTGGATGCCGCAGCAGTTCGAGAATCCGGCGAACATCGACGTGCATGTGCGCACCACCGCGCAGGAGATCCTCAACGACTTCGCCGATTCGCCGATCGACGTGGTCATCACCGGCGTGGGCACCGGCGGCCACATCACCGGCGTCGCCGAGACGCTGAAGAAGCGCTGGCCGAACCTCAAGGTCTATGCGGTCGAGCCCGAGCTTTCGCCGGTCATTTCGGGCGGCCAGCCGGGCCCGCACCCGATCCAGGGCATCGGCGCCGGCTTCGTCCCGCGCAACCTGCATACCGACGCGATCGACGGCGTGATCAAGGTCGATGCGGGAGTCGCCAAGGACATGGCCCGCCGCGCCGCGCGCGAGGAAGGCATGCTCGTCGGCATTTCCTCGGGCGCGACTCTGGCCGCGATTCTGCAGAAACTGCCGGATCTCCCCGAGGGGGTCCGTATCCTGGGGTTCAATTATGACACAGGTGAGCGCTATCTGAGCGTCCCGGATTTTCTTCCCGAAAGCTGAGGCACTGGAATTAACGCCGGATTAACGCTAGGCTCCCCGAGTCGGGGAAAACGTCGTTTCCGGGGGGAACTTCGTGCGCAATGCAATGATCCTGGTGAGCGTCATGCTCGCCATTTATCTGGGGTGGCCGCTCGCTTTCGGGGGGAAGCAGCGCGGGCTGGAAACACCGGCCGAGGCGCGCGGTGTGGCGGCCACCCCAGTTTTCGCTTCGAAACCCGTGCGAACGGCCGCGCTGGCCGCCAAGCCGTCGGCACCCAGCCGTCCGGAGAGCTGCTACAAGCGCTATCAGCGCGAAGTGAAGCTCTGCACAGGGGCCACCACCGCCGCGGCCTGCAAGCTCGGCGCGGCCGATCATTGGGACATGTGCGAGGCGACCGGATTCTGGCCGGACTGAGCGCGCGCCGGATGCACTGATCCGAGCCCTGCGGCGTTTCGGCGTCGCAATGGTTCCAACTGCGCGTCTTCTGCGTTATGGGCGGCGACCCCATGGCGACCGTCCCTTCCCTTCCCACCGCCGGAGCATTCTCCGTCCGCGTGCCGCCCGTGCTGGTGGCATTGCTCGGCCTCGTCACGCTCGCGGCAATCGCGCTGCCCCTGTGGCTGGTGACGCACACCCCGCGCACGGTGGTGCACAAGCGCGCGCCGGTACAGGTGTCGCACCGGGTGGTACCCAAGACCGAGCTGCCGGAAGTGGAGCCGGTCGAGCTCCAGGTCGTCACCCCTGACGACGCGCGCGCCTGGAATGCGTCCATCCCCTTCTCGAACCTGCCCAATCCGGCGGCGCGGCCGTTCAGCATCTACGGCCCCGAGGACAGCCGCGCGCGCGCCGTCGATTGCCTTGCCGCCGCGGTCTATTACGAGGCGGGCGACGATGCCGTGGGCGAGCGCGCGGTCGCGCAGGTGATCATCAACCGCGCACGCCACCCCGCTTTCCCCAAGACGATCTGCGGCGTCGTGTTCCAGGGCTCGGAGCGCTCGACCGGCTGCCAGTTCACCTTCACTTGCGACGGCGCGATCCTGCGCTATTCGCCCAGCGCCGCCGCCTGGGAACGCGCGCGCTACATCGCCCGCACCGCCCTGAACGGCTCGGTCTACAAGCCGGTGGGCCATGCGACGCACTATCACACCGACTGGGTCGTGCCCTATTGGAGCGCCAGCCTCGAGAAGATCACCGAGGTGCACACGCACCTCTTCTTCCGCTGGACCGGCTGGTGGGGCACGCCGCCGGCCTTCAACCGCACCTATGCCGGGATCGAGCCCAATATCGCGCTGATGGCGCGCCTGTCGCCCGGCGCCTTCCAGAGCGATCCCACGCTCGAAGCGCTGCTGCCCGGCGCGGTGGGGACCGATGGCGCCTTTGTCGATCCCGCATCGATCCCGCAGAGCGCCGTGCCTGCGCCGATGGCGGCCGAGGGTGGCGACTCGAACAACTTCATGCTCACCTTGCCCAAGGCGATGAACCCGGACGCGTTCGCGGCGCTGGCCATCCGCACCTGTGGCGAGCGGCCCTATTGCAAGTTCATGGCCTGGGCGGACGCGAAGCAGACTCCGGCCAGGCTGCCGCTGTCCAGCGCCCAGGTCTCGACCATGTCGTTCAGCTATCTGCGCGACGAGACGCAAGGCTTTGCCAAGGCGCTGTGGAATTGCGGCCAGTTCCGCCGCCCGAGCCCGGTCCAGTGCATGCGCACGCAGGTCCCGGCCGAAGCGGCACCCGCCGCCACCGCCGTCGCCGCGCCGCTCCCCGGCGCCACGCCCCCGGTCGCGCCCGCGCCGCTCGCCGGCGTCCGCCGCAAGATCGACGCGGTGCCGCCGCCCGCCGGCGCCCCCGCCGAGGGCAAGGGCGCGGTGAGCTTCACCCTGCCCGCGCCCAAGCCTTCGCCGACGCCCCGGCCGACGCTCGAGCCGCGTTAATCGACTCGGGCGGCGAGCGCCCGGGCCAGCGCCAGGGCGGAATCGAGAGGAACATCGCTCACATCGGGGCGATGCCAGCCGCTCGCGCCGGCCGTATCCACCCGCACCGTCGCGACGCCCAGCCGGCGTTGCAGCCAGCTGCGCCGCACGGTCAGCGTCTGGATCGACTCGATGGGCACGATCCAGTCGCGCTGCGAAAGCACGCCGCGCATCACCTGCAGGCTGGTCTCGCGCAGCGCATAGCGGTGCCGGGTGCGCTGGAAGAGCGCGACGACCACCGGCGCGGGCGCGAGCAGCAGCCCCCACCAGAGCGGCGACAGGAAGAAGCCGCCAATGCCCAGGACCAGCACGATCGGCAGCCCGTCGCGGATCGCGGAGCGCAGGATATGGGCCCGCGCCACCGGCCGCAAACCCGGGCGCTGGAAGGGAGGAAGCGGCGTGGCGGCGATCACCCGCTCAGCCTCCTCGGCGGTGGCGAACGGTGCCATTTCCTCACGGCCCGACCGATCGACGCTTCCACCAAGCGTCTGCACTTCCACGATATTCCAGCCCATCCGCCCGCTGATCGCACCCCGGCGGATCAGGCCCAGCTGGATGCGGCGATCGGCGATGACGGTCTCGGAGCGGGTGAGCAGCCCCCGGACCCGGCGGAAACGGCCCGGCTCATGGGTCAGGGTGAAGCCATAGTCCTTGAGCAGCGTGCGCACCACGCCCGCGACCACGCTCAGCATCAGGGCCGCCGCCAGCACCAGCAACAGCGCAAAAATGCTGAACCGGGCGAAGGCGAAGCGCTCGGCCTCGCCGAACAGCCTTTCCCAGTCGAGCTGCAGCACCCGGTCGAGCGAATGGATCACGCCCAGGATCGCCGCGATCCAGATCATCGAGAAGCCGAACACGCCGCCCAGCAGCACCCGGCCGAGCGACATGGCGAAGACGATACGACGCTCGGGCTCGGGCTCGGGCGCCGCCGGCGCCGCGGCATCGGCGCGCGTTTCGAGGGCCGGCGGATGGCCGCGCAGCAGCGCGCGCAGACGCTCCGCCTCGGCCATGGAGACGCTGTCGAGCCTGGCTTCCTCGGCTTCCCCGCCGCCCGTCTCGAGCCTGACCACCGCCAGCCCGAAGATGCGGGCAAAGGGGCTGCGCTCGATCGACACGTCCTGGATCCGGCCGCGCGGGATCGAACGGCGCCGGCGCTGGAGAACGCCGTGCTGGATCAGCACTTCCTCCGCCCCGATCCGATAGCTGAAGCTCCACCAGCCCAGCCAGGTGTAAAGCATCACCGCCGCGGCGATCGCCGCAAAGGCGGCCAGAGCCAGCGCCGGATGGAACTCACGCCCCGCAAAGCCGAGAATCAGCGGCGGGACGATGACCGTGGAAGGCGCGCGCTTCACGAAGCGCATGATCACGGTGAGGATGTGGAGCCGGCGGGGCCCGGCGCCGGGATCAGTCATGCCGCGCGCTGCCGATGCGCTCGCGGATCGCGTCGCGGATTTCCTCGGCGGTCGCGCGGGCGATACCGGGCAGGATCACGACATTGGCATCGGTGCCCGCCGTGTGAAGGACGAGCGTTGCCACCCCGAACAGCCGCTCGAGCACGTCCTGCGCCACGTCGATATGCTGGACGCGCAGCGTCGGGACGATCGTGTGCACGCGCGTCCACAAGCCATGCGCGACATGGAGCTCGCCGCCGGTGAAGGCATAGCCCCAGCGCCGCCAGCGCCGCCCCGGCGCGAAGCCCGCGATCCACAGCGCGACCGGCAGCACGGGCGCGAGGATCGCTCCCGGCATCGGCAGCTCCGGCACGAAGAATTCGCCCGCGACCGCCGCCGCGAGCAGGAACAGCGCGGTGCGGACAGCGCGCAGGCGGATTACGTGAAGCTGCCCGCGCTCGAGCGGCAGCAGCGGAACGATGGCCAAGGTCATGGAAGGAGTATCACCGAGTGTCTTACTTCACTCAAGCACTAGCTGTGCCGAGGCGGGCAAGGTTTCCGAGATTCGCGCAAATACGCCAGGCGGCCTTTCCCGCCGACAGGTCGCTTGCCTTCCGCGGCGCGACACTGCCGCTCCGGGACCGAATTTCGAGAGCACCCATCACATAATTGGGCGCAAATGAAGTATAGACCGAAGAATGTTCACGCATATGTGCAGCAATTTGCGATACCATCCATGGTTTTACAACGGCCATCGCAGAAGAAACCGGAATAATCTCGGCCTTGCGGAAAAATCCGATACGGATGTTTTCCAGATGCATTCAATTGACTCGCCACCGCACCTCGCTTGGCTTTCGCCTTCGAAACGATTACCTTGCGGCATCGGGATGTCGAGGGGGAGAATCGCGTGTCCGAGCCGCCACCAACACGCAAGCTCACCATCATCGCCAAGGATCCCGGGCTGCGCCTGGGGCCGAAGGGGCCGATGGCGTTCGTGGAAGTCAGCGTCCCGGCGGAGATCCTCGCCAAGGGGCCGACCGGCTACCGGATCAAGGTCGTCGACTATAACGCGACCGAGCGCCGCACCTATCTGGACGAGCAGGAATATCAGACCCGCGACGGCACGCTGATCGATCCGTTCGCGCCGCTCCCCGGCGAAACGCGCGAGGATCCGGCCTATCAGCATCGCCTGCTGGCCGATCCGAATTTCCATGCGCAGAACGCCTATGCGATCGCGATGCGCACGCTGGGCGCCTTCGAGCGCGCCCTGGGACGACGGGTGAGCTGGAGCTCCGGCGGCCACCAGCTCCACATCGCGCCGCACGCCTTCGCCCAGGCCAATGCCTTCTACTCCGAGCCCGATCGCGCGCTGATGTTCGGCTATTTCTTCCGCCGCGACGGGAAACCGGTCTTCACCTGCCTGAGCCACGACATCGTTGCGCACGAGACCGCGCATGCCCTGCTCGACGGGCTGCGCTCGCGCTTCACCGAGCCTTCCGGGCCCGACCAGGCGGCCTTCCACGAGGGTTTCGCCGATATCGTCGCCCTGCTCTCGATCTTCTCGCTCAAGCCCGTCGTCGCCGCGGCGATCGGAGAGGACGGGCGCTTCGCCGACGCCGATCGCACCATCCGGCTGGTTTCGGTCAGCAAGCTGACCGCCGAGGCGATCCGCGAATCGATCCTGCTCGGCGTGGCCCGCGAAGTTGGCGAGGCGCTCGAGACCGGCCAGCGCGGCGCGCTTCGCCGCTCGGTCGGGCTCACGCCCGAGGCGGTCCATCTGCTTCAGGGCGAAGTGGAGGAGCATGCGCGCGGCGAGATCCTCGTCGCGGCGATGATGAACGCCTTTGTCGCCTTGTGGAGCGATCGGATCGCCCAGCTCGGGCGCTTCGCGGGCGACAGCTACAATCTGGATGCGGTCGTCGAGGAGGGCGCGAAGCTGGCCGGGCACCTGCTCAACATGGCGATCCGCGCCCTTGATTACTGCCCGCCGACCGATCTCGATTTCGGCCAGTATCTCAGCGCGTTGCTCACCGCCGACCGCGAGCTCGTCCCCGAGGACGAATGGGGATATCGCGCGGCGATCCGCACGATGTTCGAGCGCTACGGCATCCACGCGCAAGGCGCCGCCTGCGATGCGGAAGGGTGCTGGCAACGCTATCCCGCCGACGGCGCGCTGACCTATGCCCGTTCGAACTATCAGGCGATGACGCGAAGCCGCGACGAGCTGTTCCGCTTCCTGTGGGAGAATCGCGAGGCGCTGGACCTGAGCGCCCGCGCCTATTCCGAAGTGATCTCGATCGACCCGGCAAGCCGGATCGGCCCCGACGGTATCGCCCTGCACGAGACGGTCTGCCAATATGTGCAGCGCGCCGACCTGTTCGGCGCCGAGTTCAAGGCCGTGCTCGGCGCCGAGCGCCCGGAGGGGATGCGGAGCAGCGATCGCTACACCGCCTATGGCGGCGGCGTGCTGATCCTCGATCAATATGGCCGGGTGAAATATCACATCGCCAACCGGCTGGAGGACGCGGAGCGCCAGCTGAGCCGCGCGCAATATATGGTCGATACCGGGCAGATCGGCGCGCCGGCGGCACCCGACCGGCTCCGCTTCGCGGTCCTTCACCAACAGCGCATGGGAGCGTGAATATGTCCGCAGCTCCGGAAACCGCGACGATCTATGCCTATCAGGTCGGCTTTGGCGACTGCATCCTGGTGCGCTTCACCTATCCCGGCGGCAGCCTCCGCCACATGCTGATCGACTTCGGCACGACCGGCCTGCCCGAGCATGCCGAGAAGACGCAGATGCTCGAGATCGCCCGGGACATCGAGGGGAAGGTCCGCGAAGGCGACTCCGGCCGGCGCCTCGACGTGCTGGTCGCCACGCATCGCCATGCCGACCATATCAGCGGCTTCGCGACCAATAATGGCGCGGGATCGGGCGACGTGATCCGCGCGCTCGATCCGCGCTTCATCGTCCAGCCCTGGACCGAGGCGCCCGAAGCCCCCGTCGATTGGGAGGGTCCCGAGGCCAACGTCACCGGGCAGGCATTGCGGCAGCGCCGCGCGTCGCTCCAGGCCATGGAGGATGCAGCCGGCGCGCTGGTAGCGTTCGCCGACGCCCAGGCAGGCCAGCTTCCCAAGGCGTTGGGCGAGCAGCTCCGCTTCATCGGGCAGGACAATCTCTCGAACCGATCGGCGATCGACAATCTGCAGGCGATGCCTGGCGAGAAACGCTATGCCTATCATGGCTGCGACCTGGGGCTCGCCTCGGTGCTGCCGGGTCTGGACGTGCATGTCCTGGGCCCGCCCACGCTGCGGCAGACGGACACGATCCGGAAGCAGCGCTCGAGCGATCCCGACGAGTTCTGGCAGCTCGCGCCGAAGCGCCTGGGCGACGCGCTGGCCCTTGGCGGCGAGGACAGGCTGCTTTTTCCCAATGCCAAGCACCGGCTGCGCTCGAAGCCGCTTCTCGAGCATCGCTGGCTTCAGGAGCGGATCGATACCGCCAATACGGAGATGCTGGTCGGACTGGTGCGGGCGCTCGACGCGCAGATGAACAACACCAGCGTCATCCTGCTGCTCAAGGCAGGCTCCAAGACCTTGTTGTTCCCCGGCGATGCGCAGATCGAGAACTGGGCCTATGCGCTGCAATCGGACATGGCGTCGCTGCTCGACGACGTCGATCTGTACAAGGTCGGCCACCATGGCAGCCGCAACGCCACCCCGCGCAGCATGTGGCGCCGCTTCACCAAGAAGTCGGACAGCCGCGGCCCGGGCCGACTGACCTCGGTGCTGTCGACCAAGCACGGCAAGCATGGCAGCGAGGATCGCAAGACCGAAGTGCCGCGCCGCACGCTGGTCACCGAACTCGATGCGCAGTCGAATCTCTATTCGACCGAGGCACTCGCGCCGGAGAAGCTCTATCAGCAGGTCGTGCTGGACCTGCGCTAGGGTCACGACTCAATCAGCAAAGCCCGTCATCCCGCGCAGGCGGGGCGGCTCCTAGCGCTGATACATCAGGATCGCGATCACGATCGTTACGCCGATGATCGCCCAGAGCGCCAAAGCCTGCAGAATGCCGCGCAGGTCGATGCGCTGGGCCGACAATGCCCTGAGCGCGAGGATCAGCGCCCCGAGCAACAGCAGCAGCTGGAGGATGCGCCCATCGCTCATATCGCGATCTCCATGCCGTCGAAACCCGGCTCGACCCCGGCGGGAAGTGTCGCGACGAGCGTCGCATAGTCCATCGAATTGTCCATATGGGCGAGCAAGGTGCGCCGCGGCGCCAGCTCCTGTACCCAGCCCAGCACGGCATCGAGATGCGCATGCGTGGGATGCGGCGACCGGTGGAGGCAATCGGCCACCCAAAGGTCCAGATCCTGATACAGAAAACGCATATCCTCCGTCATCTCGTTGAAATCTATGGCATATGCCATGGATTTCCCATTACTGTCGAAGCGCAGCCCCGCGGAGCTTATCCCGCCATGCGGCTGGTCCACGACCCGGATATGGATATCGCCGATCCGGATCGCATCGGGCAGCGGCTCCATCGCCACGGTCGGCCGGTAGAGGCTGCTGCCCCGGAAGGCATAGGCGAAGCGTTTCTCGAGCTGCGCCAGCGTGAAGGGCCGGGCCAGGCCGCGCACGGGCGCCCCCTGCCGCGCGTGCATGATCTGCCGCAGGTCGTCGATGCCGTGGCAATGATCGGCATGATCGTGCGTCCAGATCACGGCGTCGAGATCGCTGAAGCCGGCCGCCAGCGCCTGCTCGCGAAAGTCCGGGCTGGTGTCGATCAATATCCGGGTCGTCTCGGTCCACACCAGCGCCGAAGCGCGGGTGCGCCGGTTCCGGGGCTCGGCCGGATCGCAGCTGCCCCAGTCGTTCCCGATCCGCGGCACGCCGGACGAAGTGCCGGAGCCGAGGATGCGCAGCTTCATGCCAGCGTCTTGGCGAACAGCTTGTGGAAATTCGCGCGGGTGGCCTCGGCCAGCGCCCCGGGATCCTCGCCGCGCAGGCCGGCGAGGAAGCGGCACGTGTCGGCGACGAAGGCCGGCTCCCCCGTCTTCCCCCGATGCGGCACCGGGGCGAGGAACGGCGCGTCGGTCTCGATCAGCAGGCGATCCAGGGGCAGCCGCGCCGCGGTCGCCTGCAGGTCATGCGCATTCTTGAAGGTCACGATGCCCGAGATCGAGATGTAGAAGCCCAGCTCGAGCGCGATGTCGGCGAACTCCCGGCTCGCGGTGAAGCAATGGATCACGCCGGGGAACGCTCCCTTCGCCATCTCGTCGCGCAGGATCTCGGCGGTATCCGCCTCGGCATCGCGGGTATGGACGATCAGCGGCAGCTGCGTCTCGCGGCAGGCGGCGATGTGCGCGCGGAAGCTCGCGCGCTGGCGATCGCGATCGCTATGGTCGTAATAATAATCGAGCCCGGTCTCGCCGATGCCGACGACGCGCGGGTGGCCCGCCTTCTCGATCAGTTTCGACGCGTCGATCTCGGGATGGGCGTCCGCCTCGTGCGGATGGATGCCGACCGATGCCCAGACGTCGCGCTCGCGTTCGGCGACGCCGATCACTTCGTCCCATTCGCGCTCGCGGGTCGAGATGTTGAGCATCGCGACCACGCCGGCCGCACGGGCGCGCGCCAGCACCTCCGGCTGCTGCTCGCCCAGGCCCTTGTAGATCAGGTGGCAATGGCTGTCGGCGAGGTTCACGCGTCTTCCTTCAGCTCCAGGC
>JAESGN010000713.1_pt1 | contig 18137 bp, 20 predicted proteins | sample 9269731 | NCBI WGS metagenome assembly JAESGN01 (sample SAMN15720683, study PRJNA650826) | algae metagenome | isolation source: Mojavia pulchra JT2-VF2 and co-occurring heterotrophs from desert soil | place: USA: Cadiz Valley, Joshua Tree National Park, CA | collected 1998-06-08
ATCAAAGCCTCATTGCTCAACCTCCATCCCAGAGTGCGATTGCCTCCGGCACTGCGCTTTAGCGCAATCGCTACCTTTCTTTGTTCCTTAGTATACCTGTACTAAATTTAGATGCGTTTGCCCTGGGCATTGAAAAGATGGATGCTCAAACAAGAATGTGCCTGAATTTATTGCTGTTAGGTAACAAGTACATTAAGAATGGAAGGGAACAAGAATCTTATGGGGTATTGGAACTAATTTTAAATAGAGGTGACATTATCCCAGGTAAGCAAGAAAGAGAACAAATTAAATCTAAATATCTGGAAGTTAAAACAGTCTCCTATCAAAATTTACGCCCAGTCATGATTGCTTCTGTTGGTGGTTTTGTAGTTGCATTAATGCCGAATCTATCTAATCAAGCCCATTTAATTGCTTCGGAACAGGAGTATTTGGATAGAGTATTTGAGCTTGAATTTAATTTAAATGCTGCTCAACCTACCCAAACGAAACCATTATCTGAGGTAGCTAAAAAGATTTATGAATACTTCCAGAACGTGAAGAATAAAACGCCAAAAACATTACGTGATTTGAAGAAGGCTGACAGGTTATCTGGCTATTCAGACTCTGAATTAATGGATGGCTTATCTGAATTAGTTGAAAGGGATAAGATAAATTCTGACGACAATGATAGCTACTCCTTGCCTGATTGGTGAAAGTCCTGCCGTGATGCCGTGGTAATAGAAAGGGGTGTTTAAGGGGCTTTTCTGGGTGTCTACGGAAGGAGGCTCAATCACGGCAATCTATACCCGGTATAGGTCGTAGCCTACGGCATGGCTACGGCAGCACAGACACAGAAGGCACAGACACCAATAATAAATCAGCCGATAAATAGCCATTTATTATTAGAAAATTAATACGTATCATTGTGTTAATAGTAATCATTAATCACTAATTATTCACGCTCTTATGTATCAAAAATGCTCTTACAAAACATTACCATTACGCATCATAAACTATTTAAAAAAAATAGTTTTTTGCATAAAACGTAGGCTAATTTTACAATTCATTATTGAATTGAGCAAAATTAAAAAATGCTTTGACTTTAATGTTTTTGAGTATCTAATTATAATTTATAATGGTAAACGCTGTTTACGTCTATTATTTATTGGTAAAAAATTTGCTAAAATTTGTTTTGTTCGTACTAGATATTTTTCGATATAATCAAAAACCATAACTGATCCTGAAAAATTGTGTAATCAATTACACGTTTTACTATTTTTCTTTTTCTTAGTTAATATTTTCAGTCAAGTCTAATCATCCATCTAAACCCATCGTTAGGAAAAATTAAAATGCCACACTTCCATTCCCAGGCTAAACCTAACAGTGCTGTAGTTGCGGTAACCCTGCGATGCAATTCTCGGTGTGTAATGTGCGATCTTTGGAAAACTAAAGAGCGTGAGATTATGCAGCCCAAAGACTATAGACGATTGCCTTTAACCCTTCAAGATATCAACATCAGTGGGGGAGAACCCTTTTTGCGAGAAGATGTTGACGAAATTGTCAACGAGATACACGATCACAATCCCCGCGCTCGTATTGGCATTTCGACGAATGGTTTTTTGCCGAAACGTATTGAGGAGCAAGTCAAGAGAATGTGGCTTGGGGTAAGTATCCGTGTTTCAATTGACGGAGTGGGTGAAGCTCACGATCTTGTTCGCGGGATTCCTTCTGGCTTTGATAAATGTGTGGAGACGCTTGAGCGTTTACGCAGGATTGGAATCAAAGATTTAGGGATAGGTATTACGTGCTCTTCTTATAACAGCGAACAGATTCTCGCTGTGCAAGATTATGCCAAACGCCACGACCTGAAATTTAATGTTCAAGTGGCTCATGACTCTCCCTCTTATTACGGTGATCATCCTGCTATTAGAGCTAGCGTTGCCACCATTAAACCGCAAGTTGAGGCCATCATCCACGATAACTTTAACTCCAATAGTCCCCGCGAGTGGGGTCGTGGGCTATTCCATATTGGTTTAGTTGAGTTAATGGAAAAACAGTCCAGATTGCTGTCGTGTCGAGCAGGTGAGCAGTTTTTTTACCTCGATCCTTACGGCAATGTTTTTGGTTGTCTTATGCGCGGTGACCTCAAAATGGGAAATCTGCTGGAGCAGAAGTGGCAGGAAATTTTTTGCGAGCAGGAAGAGGTATGGAATGCTGCGCGCCAGTGCGCTCAATGCTGGATGATCTGTTCATCCAAACCAGTTGTGCACACGCAGCCTATTAAGGTTATAAAGACGATCATGTCTTCTTTGGTTCGCTACCGTCTCATGTCAGCATTAAAAGGTATGTGTAAGTCCTTGTCATCCTAGTCGAAACCTCATCCGGGCATTTTATTCTTTGGAAACCCCTTTGGAGGTGAAAATCTATGGACTTTGCTGCAATCGCCAGAGCATTCTATCTATCAATCGCCATTCATCTAACCCACCATATACAAGCAGACGAAACATCCACATTGGTTCACCTCCTTCAACCTTGATACGCGGCAAAGTTAAGGGATCAAGTTTTGGTACAATAGCACCGTGTTGGGAAGTAAAAGCCAATTTGTAACCACTTTCTTTAAGGATAAGGGTTGTTGAATTGTTAAAATCAGGAAATGTGCCAAAGGGATATGCAAAAGCTGTTACGTTGATTCCCAAGTTTTTCTCTATGCTTTCACGTGACATTACAGCTTCTTGATAAGCTTCATCCAGACTCATTTTGCCAAGGGAACGGTGGGTTAAGGCATGAGAACCAATGGCAATACCTGCTTCGGCAAGAGCTTCAACTTCTTTCCATGTCAAATAAGGTTCTATAGTTTCATTATTTTTACTGTAATTATTTGGGCTGGAACTATCAATATTGCTTGTAGTGATAAACGCAACTGCTGGTATTGAGTATTGCTTTAAAATCGGCAGTGCATTAAGGTAAAGGCTCCGATAACCGTCATCTACACTGACCAAAACTGCATTCCTGGGAAGATCTTTTTTTCCTGCTAAAAAACTCTCTATATCGGTAAGGGATACAGCCAGATTCTGGCGTGCAATCCAGTCCATTTGTGCTTGAAACTCTTTCAGTTCAATACAAAACGGATCGCGATAAACATTACCAAAGCGATGGTAAGTGAGAACACGTAGTAATGAATAATTAGACTGATTGTTACTTAAAAGTAATCGTTTTGATGGCAGCGTCGCCAAACACATACCGCCTCGTGCGGTTTTTTTTAAATACCAACGAAAAGGTTTAATTGAGTTCGATGTCATTGCCTAGTATTTCTCAGTCACTACAGAAAACCATTCGGATAATAAATTTTGGATTACCAATAAGATAACGCTGCCACTTTTTGCCTGGTTGCTGAAGTAAAATTTGCAGCCACTCAAATCCTAGTCGTCTTATCCATAGTGGGGCACGTTTTAGATTTCCACCCCAATGATCAAAGAGTCCTCCTACACCAACACATAGAGGGACTTTCAGTCTGCTCTGATTGTTGTGGAGCCAGTATTCTTGTAAAGGATTTCCCATCCCAACTAAGAGCAGGTGAGGTTGTAAGGAGTTAATCTTTTCGATTACTTTGATAGTCTTATCCTCTTCTAAGTAGCCATGATGGAATCCAGCTAACGTCCAACCTTGAAATTGCCTAGAAGCAAACTCTGCTGCATATTCTATAGTAGTAGGATCTGCACCAAGTAAGTAATATCGGTAACCACAGTTGCTTGTCTTACTAAGAAAACTAGGAATTAGATCAGTACCAACGAGATTGCCCTGTAAAATTTTCCCGCGGAGTTTGGCTGCCCAACGAACCCCTATACCGTCTGCAAAAACCACGTTGCTACTGTTTAAAATATCTCGGTACTCAGGGTTATCAGTTGCAAGATTGAGAGTGTGAGCGTTGGCAATGAAGATGATATGAATTTTATCTGGCTCTTGTTTTATAAATGATGCCATCATCTTTACAGCACCAAGCTCTGATGTATTTGTAATTTTAACTTTTAGAACAGAAATAACTGTGGCTTTGACCATAAAATGTCCAGAATTGTGAATCATAAAATAGCCATCTCACCGGATGGTAAAGCCCTAAATTTCGGTTATACCTCCAACCCAAACTACTGGGGTCACGTCCCCTACTCCAAATTATAAGCCCAAAGCAAAGCGCACTCTCGTCTAAATCAAGGGTATGAGAGACATCATGTTCTTTGACCGTCAGATCACGTACTTCTTCGTCAATCCTTACACTTTTATCGAAGAAAATTTCTCTGATTCACCCCTTGAAGTGTAAATCAAAGTCCAAATACTTTCCAAACCCCTCCCCCCACTGTGTCACGAGATAGTGCGACAATAGAGGTTTTCACACTACTTAGAGTAATAAATACAATAAACAATTAAGATATAGCTTGAGCATTAACCCGCCCACCCTGGCCAAAACAATGACACCCATTCACCCGGAGAATCTGAGTGTTCTAGAAAATTCCTTGGCGTTAGCGATCGGTGAGGACTTTTCTTTAGAAAATGACCCCGACGTGATTCAGCAGCTGATTGGCGACAAGCGATCGCCCAACACCAAACGCGAATACCAGAAAGACTTGAAAGATTTCTTCTTATTTGTTGCCAAGAAAGAACCAAGCCGGGATTTAGTTTTGGAGTTTCTGCACCTGGAACAACGTCACGCTGTCGCTGTAGTTCTCAAGTACAAGGCACACCTCATCAAGAAAAAACTGGCTGAAGCTACGGTGAATCGTCGGCTCAGTGCTATCAAGTCAATGGTTGCAATGGGGCGGCGGCTGGGTGTGTGCAATTTCTCCTTAGATGATGTCAAAGGTGAAAGGGTCGAAACCTACCGCGACACTACAGGTATTGCCGCTACTGACTATGCTCAAGTTATCGCACTAGTTGACCAGAACACCCAAAAGGGCAAACGCGATTATGCCATTCTGCGGTTACTTTGGGATAATGGCTTGCGTCGCAATGAGATTGTTAATTTAAATGTGCATGACTTTAACGCCAAAGAAAAAACGCTCTCTATTTTAGGTAAAGGCAAGGGTAGCCAAAAGGAAGTGCTTGACCTATCTGACAAAACCGCAACGGCGATCGCCAGTTGGATAAAAGCTAGTAAGAAGAAACGTGGCGATGATCCGCTTTTTACTGTGCTGGCTTATCACAAGAATGGAGCGAGATTAACCGGGGAGGCAATGAGGCGATTGGTGGATGGGCTATGCAAACAAGCCGGAATTACTAAGAAGATGTCGCCGCATCGTGTTCGCCACAGTGCGATTACTACAGTATTAGATCTCAATAACGGTAACTACCGAGCTACTCAGCGATTCAGCAGACACGCCCAAGTGCAGACGGTGTTGAAATACGATGATAACCGCCAGCGTTTGCAAAAGCAGATGAGCGACTCGATATCAGAATTGATTTAGGAAAGGCTTAAAAATGAGGAAGAAAGTATGGTGTTAACTTCAAATTAATTACTTTTTCTTGCCATTAGATTTCTTGCCTAAATCTTGTGAATCAAATCCTTTTGTGTTGGTCTTCGGTTTTTCTTTAGAGGATTTAGAGCTAGACACAGGAAACTGTGCTTCTCTTTCTGAGCCTGTGAACAGACTGCCTAATTGTTGAAGAAAAGAGTTGTTTGGTTTTTCTGAAAGTAATTGCTGGTTATAAGCTTTTTGAAAGGCTGCTATCCCATCTTCGCTCGTCATGTCAAACCCGGCTTGCATCCCACTCATAATAAAACTTTTTGCCATACCCCCTTTTGCTGGATCAAACATCCAGTCTGTGAACTTGCCTTCGATTTTGGCAAGGTAGGTGGCGATTGCCCCGGCACTACGAAAGTTATACTCCCGCTTCAAGAAGTTCCAAAAAGCGACCAGTTCTGGAATGGCATCTTCGGCTTCCTCCCGGTGCATTAGCGTGAGCTTGCGCGGAAGAATATGTTCCATAACGATTTGTGCGTCTGCCTTAGTCATCTTGGGCAGGGTGAATCCTTCGTAGATGTAGGACATTTCTGTGAAAGTGGCAATCCATCCACCGAAGTCAGGGTGTTCTTGGGCATAAGCTTCTCCTTCAGGAGACTTGGCGAACTGCTCGACTACACCATCTATGTAGTCGGCAAGAAGGGGTTCAGCTGAGTCGTAGTCGAGATTATTGAGTTGATTGATGTTAAATGGCATAGTTTTGCTCCTTGAGGTTGAGCAGACATACGCTCAATTTAGCAAGAAAGGTACTTATGCTGATACATACTGTTCGCGTGGATTTCTCCCTCCCTCGGAATACCGGGATACCGTTGCGCCACATAGATGTTTTAATACACTTAGTACCTGTTGTCATGAGAGCATCTCGTTCAATGTTCTTTAAACTAAGTCCTATATGAATCATGAAGAAGACAATTCCCCTTGGGGGCAAAAGGGGGCTACTCTGAGCGATAAAACAGCCCAAAAAGAATTCAACCTGAAGCAAGCAGAAATTCTTGAGGCTATCAAATCAGGAAAATTGCAATATCGGCACAACACTTTATATGGAAATCCCTGCTTTAAACTCTTAAGGAATGAGGTAGAAAATTTTGTAATTGAAAAATATGGGTTGGATTATTTAAAAACTCAAAAGTGCAAAGCTGAATTATCAAAAATCAATACAGAAATCCGAAGTTTGAACCGAAAACTATCTGAATTATCAAAAAGAAAAGAAGAACTTTTAGCAACCATTAATTCTTGACTGTGGTTGATTTAAGTGAGGTTTTGCTTCAGCTAATAAAAGAAGGTTTTTTTAATTCTACAACCTTCCTTGTAGCTTCTGAGTCCACCCAGCGCGGGACATCGCACTTTGGCAGCTAGGGAGCGATATCTGGATGTAACCCAGAAGCAGAAGCAAAACGCTATCTCTGCTTTGGATTGTTGAGTAATGTAGGGCAATGGTTGACTATTTTATTTATGTAATGACTTCCATAGTTCATATTCATTTTTTAACCGTGTTTCAATAGCCTCTATATGCGCCTTATAATCAAAACCGTTTGTACTGGAATTAGAAACTTCTCTAACTTTTGCAATAATAGCCCAAACTTCAAAATCATAAAAAGGGTTTAATCCAATAACATTTCCAGAGTTTATGTCAGTAGGGGCAGGAGATTCTACTAGTTTTATTAACTTTAAAATAGCAGCTTTAATATCCCAATCGACAATGTATAACAATAATGCTGAAAAAGCTAAAACTATGTCAGAGCTAATTAGATAATTTCCTTTTTTGCTATCCTTTATAGAAAGGTTATTTGCGATAAATTGAGCTAATGTAATAGTATTTTGATAAGGAATCTGTAACTTTGTAACATCAAAAACAATACTACCTTGAGTATTTTGAATTGTTCTTATTGTTTTATCATATATTTTTTGAGTAATTTCCCAATCACAGTTATTGGCTATTTCAATTAAATTAATATTTTCTTGTATAAATAAGCTTTCAGCAGCTAATTTCCAATTAAAATTAGGTAATTGGGCATAAATTGGATTAAATTTGATGTGATGTATAGTTGTTAAGCTCAAACGTTTAAGAGATTTTAATTTAATCCACCATTTTAAAGCATCAACAGAAACATCCATTTTATGTTGATTATGAATTTTTGTATCATAAAAATATTTTCTCATTTCACTAATAAGGTGCTGAGATATAATTTTTTGCTCAATTCCTTTGGCAACTAACTCACGAATAATCTTTGTTTCATGACTGCGCTCACTACCAAAATCTACCAATTTACCTTTTTGACTTTTATTATCTTTAGAATTGTTGTAGTCACAAAAATAATTATGAGTATCAAATCTAAAGTGCGCTTGCTTTGAAGTTGATGCTAAAACTATTTTACCTCCTTGAGAACGACATATAGGACAAATAACATCATTATAGATTTCACCTTTTTCTTCATTCGATAAATTTTTTATTCTGCTATTTATGTCAAGACGGCAATCATGACCACGCAAAGATAAGATTTGCTCAATATCTAATTCTCGTTTAAATCTTTGAGAGAAAACTGTTATAGCCATAAATAATATTTTGTAATGATTTTAATTATATAAAACTCTGCTTGTTGCAGCACCGTCACCGTCGCTTTCTCCTGCTTCTCTGGCGGAACCCAAACACTTATTTAATATTTTGTAAACATTGCATATATTCAGTATCTCGCTTGCTTTCGGCTGCTTCAATCTGTGCATCAGCAAATTGAGTAAACATATTATCTCCACTATCAACTAAAGATTCCTTGATTTTGTTGACCTCTTTAGTTGCTTCTAATTTATTTTCTAGACATTTATTTTGTAGACTTGTAATTCTAGCTTGTTCTAACTGATGCTTTAGATAAAGCTCTCTTTGTTGCTGTAGAATAGCTTGTCTTTCTACTTCTTTTTGTTTTGCAATTGCTACACGCTGATTTTCTAATTCAGCTAAAACATCCGCTTTTACTTGTTCACGAATATATTTTTGATTGTCTATTTTTTGCTCTAATACTTTATTATCAGTATTTTTTGGCGTAACAATAGTAGTATTATTATTAGATGAATTGTTAATATTATCAGTTTTTTCTAATTTAACATCAGTTTTATTTGGGTTAACAGCTTTAATATTACCTTTTTGATATTCTGCTGCAAAATATCCACAGGTTCCTCCTAATACAAGTAATCCAGAGAATAAAGCTATTAGTTTTAACACTATTTTAAATCCAAAAAAATGTTAATTATGTATTACCATATTAAGCCAAATTAATCATTTTACTTATAATTAATAATAGTTAAAGTAAATTTTTTTTTGGTTTTACAAACTGATTCTTACTTATAACATTGCTGCTTGTAATAGCAGTGCAGCAAAAACACTTAAACTGACCAAAGCGATTACTGTGAAAACTGTTTTTCGGATAAGTAATCATCAAAATGCGGTTATTGAGCAGTATTTCTTACTTTTCACTAAGAAAACATTATTTTACAAGCATTCTAGGAGCCATTACAGCGCAAGTCACTTCCCTGGTACGACCGAGCAATGAGCATACACAGCATTGGCTCTCAATCACCTTGCTATACAAGGATTGTGACGACTATTGGTAAGAAATTAATTCCTATGTTTCTTAATACTGTAAATCATCACTCCAGTAAAAGAGCATTCATTCACCTGGGCGCTCTCCGCTATAGAACCCATTCAGGGTAAGCTGGTCGAATAAACTAAGATCATCAATTAATTGAGGCACAATAGAATCAAAGACGCTATGAACACACAATGACTACTCAATTGATGGTTCAACCTTCATCCTTAATATCTTCTGGTATCAGGATGAGCGAATTCGGTGACATTTATCTGTTTAAATTTACCGATGAGCTACAGTCTCGCTTTGAAGAACTGTTAGAGAAGAAAAAAGCTTCGGCGCTCACTTCTGAAGAAGAAGCCGAATATATAGGCATATCTGAATTAGAGCGAATCTTTACCTTGATTAACGCTCAACTAGCGGCGAAAAGTAAATGGTGTCCGAACCAACTCGAAAATTTGTAAGACAACGGGCTAAATATCTTTGCGAATACTGCCACTCTCCAGAATACTTAAGTCCAGACCGTTTTACCATTGACCACATTATGCCTCAGTCTTTGGGAGGCTCTGATGAACTTGATAATTTGGCTTTAGCTTGTCATCGCTGTAATGAGCGTCACTATAATTTTACAGTGGCTACTGATCCAAAAACCAAAGAACAAGTCCCTCTATTTCATCCCCGTCAGCAAGAATGGTCTGACCATTTTATCTGGACAAAAGACGGCATAAAAATTTTAGGTACAACTCCTACAGGGAGAGCTACTAGCGAACGCTTTGACTTCAATGATGAACGTCGGGATGAGCCTTCGATTCAAGTGGCTCGTCGTTTTTGGGTAGAAGCGGGTTGGCATCCCCCTCAATTAGATCCACGCCAAGAATAAGAGAAAATGCCCTCCGGCTATGCCAATTCACGGTTAAGTGAGTGGTAAATCCCCGATAGTCAATTATCTTTCATTAAAGCTTCCAGTTGAGCTAGTACCTTTTCTATTCGCGCTTTTTTCTTGGGATCGTCCCACACTTTAGCTTTTTTAAAACGTTGCAAAGTATCGTCTACACGTTCTTTTAGAGATGTTGACCCAGTTGGCTCAGATAACTGTGAAGATGACTGTTGCTCAATTTCTTTGACTTTCTGTTTAATTTCGCTCAGTGACAGGTTATGGTCAATTGCTGTTTGCAAAAGTTCGATTCTGATTTCCTCGTCTTTTAGCCGTGCGATGACCCTGGCCTTGGTGTATTCCATTTGTCCAGAGCGCAATACCTCTAAAACATCTGCTGGCATATTTAGTAATGGTAGCCGACTGACGCGAAAACTCTCTGGTGACAACCTACCTACTGTTGTAAATACATTTTCAACCACTGACCACTGCTTACGGAATACGTTTTCCGTATCCTCATTTGAGGATTCAACTTTTTTCTTATCTAGATGCGCTTTGCGGTTCAGCAAAGCAATCACTTCTTTAGTAGTGCAATCTAGTTGGCAAGACAATAAGTGTAATATCCCTTCTGTTTCTTCTACTGGATTTAAATCTTCGCGCTGCAAATTCTCCAGTAAAGACAGCTTAAAAGCCGAGGCTTCATCAACTTCGATGATTATGATAGGAACTTCAGCCAAACCAGCATCTTGTGCTGCGCGGTAGCGGCGTTCACCTGCAATTAATAAGTACTTGTCATCGCTATAGGGACGCACCCATAATGGTGTTTTTACTCCCCAGTCTTTGATAGAAGCGGTCAGAGTAGCGAGTTTAGCAGGGTCAAAGTAGCGGCGTACTTGTTCAGTATTACAGATAATTCTATCAAGTGGCACAGTCAATTGAGCAGCATCGCTCTTGGCGTTGTTGCTGGCGAAGAGTGCTTGCAATTGAGCGTTTAGAGATTCTAGTTCGGCAATACGCTGTTGTGATTCTACTAACTGTGACTCAACTTCTGCTGCGTGTACATTAGCTGAAAAATAATCATAATTTTTATTTTGCGTCTTTCTTGGCATTTTTACTCTCCGTCAAAATAGCTGACAGTTCCTGACAAATAGGATGTAAGTCTTTAATAGCTCTATGAGTAGGACGATGCAAGTGTAGAGGAATGCCTTTTCCAGAAGCATTACTAAATTCGCAGGAATAGCGGATGTGCGGATAGCATTTAATCTTCAAAGGAGCAAGCATTTCTGGCAGTTGACTCAACAAATCCCGTTGCGCTGCTTCGTTACTGTCGTATTTGGTGGGTACAAATCCTAAGATTTGGGGTGGAGGATTGAGACGCAAGTTTTTGCAAGCTCCTCGATGCCAAGATAACAAAGCATTCGCTCCTGTTAGAGATTTTGGACTAAGTTCGACAGGAATTAAAAGATGTGTAGCTACTGCCAACGCCAGGTCATTGAGATGGCCAAGTGTTGCAGGACAATCTAGTATCACTAGTTGATGCGGCAGAGGAAAATCTTCAAACCTATCTGCTAAAAGGTACTCCCGGCGATTACGGACTGCTAATTCCAAACCAACTTGAATCATTACTGGGCCACCCAAGCATACTTGAAATTTCCCTTTGGGCTGACCCCATTCTGGTGTTAACAGAGGCCAGTTGCCGTTAAAATTTTCGTCAAATACGGCGGCGAGCGTTTGCTCCACGGGTGGATCTTTATCTAATCCACAAAACTGGCTCATGGAAACATTAGTATCTAGATCGAGAAGTGCTACGTCAAAGCCGCGCTTTGCCATTTCATAGCCAATGTGAACGGCAAGCGTAGTTTTGGAAACTCCTCCCGCATTGGCTCCAATCCAAAGAACAACTTTCTTCATCTATCTGTGATTGCAGTGCTTGCGTTTTGTTATAGTCTACGCCAAAGTGAAATCCAGTTAAGCTTGGTTTTTCGCTTGCTCAAAGCTCATTGATGCTATACGGAAAACGTTTTACGTATCTGGGGACTTGCCTGTTCACCAATTACTTCTTCAAAGAAGATAGTTTGATAAAACTTAGGTAGCGTTTGGGCTACCTACCACCTAATGATTACTACCAAAATTCATTCAATTGTTGGCATTCATAACTTTACTCTGTTGGTATTTTACACAGAGGCTGATTGCTGGCAGTTCCGGCTAATTAGTGCTGGTGGTGCAGTGTTTGGTAAGGGCAAGCTTTACTATACGCCCGAAGCTGCGGAGAAAGCAGGGCGTGAGTGGATTGAACAGGGTAATTGAAAGTTTCGTGTCTACTAATTTCTGGAATTTGCAATCTAGCTTTTGTAGTCCTTATTAGTAAAGCAACTTATAAATAACTTCTATAAATAACCAGGGGAAAATTACCCCAACAAAAGCCCTGTCATCCCGACTGGGCTTTTGAGTAAGAGAGCGATCGCTGCCAAAGAAAAGAGAAAAAATGCTTTCAAAAACCACGAATTAAGAAACGTTTTGATTGAATTTCTTACTTTAATGGTCACAACTCAGCGATATCAATGCTTTTGGTCGCCACTGTTTCGCACCGTTCTTGCGAAGCTGTGGCTCGGATAGAGCAATTCTTTAATTTGGATGGCCGCCGAGATACGATACCGTTGGCGAAACATTACTTAATATTTTAAACGTAGAGAAATCACTGTTTTAGAAACTTTGGCTTTCACTGCATTCTATCCAACCTACGGAATAATAAGGCTTTTGAGTATTAAGATATATTTCGCCAACGGTATCCTCGCTAGCTCCACGCCAGTAAGTTGTGTTCAGGTGACAAAGTTAATCACTCGACCGGGAACGTAAACAACACGCTGAACCTCCTGATTTTTGAGATACCATTGAACTGCTTTGGTTTGTCTGGCGATCGCCATCGCTTCCTCTTTTGAAGCTTCCGGTGAAATGGTAATTGTCGTTCGAGTACGTCCATTGATCTGCACTGCGACTGTCACCTGCTCGGTAATCAAGAATTCTGGATCGAACTGGGGAAAAGTTTGCTGATGAATCGAGCCTGATTCACCCAATTGCTGCCAGAGTTCTTCTGTGACATGGGGTGCAAAGGGAGCCAACATCAACAGATACGACTTCAATTCCACCTCAGCAATACTCGACTTTGCTTGCAACATATTGAAGTAACTCATCAAGGCGGCGATCGCTGTATTGTATTTCAGCGATTGAATATCTTCGGAAATCTTGTGGATTGTTTGATGTAAACGCCGCTGTGATACCAAATCAGGCGGATTTGGTTGCAAACTATTTTTGTGTTTGCTCGCCCATTGATACACTCTATCCAAGAATCGCCGGATACCAACAATCCCGCGATCGGAAAAATCGCCACCTTGGTCGTATGGGCCCAAAAACATCAGGTAAGTCCGCAATGTATCTGCACCATAAAACTCGATGTAGCGATCGGGATTCACCACATTACCCTTCGACTTACTCATTTTGGCACCCTGTTTAGTCAGCAATCCGTGGGCGCGGAATCGTTGAAAGGGTTCCTCAAAGGGGATATGCCCCAAATCGTGCAACACCATTGTGATGAATCGACTGTACAACAGATGAAGCACAGAATGTTCTGCGCCACCAATATACATATCCACAGGCAACCATTTAGCTGTAATTGCTGGATCAAATGGAACATCAGCGCGATCGCAACAGGGATAGCGCAAAAAATACCAAGCAGAATCCAAAAAGTTATCAGACACATCCGTTTCTCGCCGTGCTGCACCACCACAGCTATTACAGGTTGTATTGACGAATTCTGGAATGTCCGCCAAAGGCGAATTTCCAGTTCCTTGAGGCAACCAATTCTCAGTTTCCGGCAACTGCACTGGCAATTGCTCCTCTGGCACGGGCACTATACCGCAGTGATCGCAATAAATAATCGGAATCGGCGGGCCCCAATAGCGTTGCCGTGAGATTAACCAATCTCGCAAGTGATACTGCACTGTGCCATCTATTTCGTCACGCCCAATCCAGTTGCGTTGAGCCGTTTTGACTTTTTCTGACCAGTCCAATCGATCCAAATTGTCCAACAACCGTTGAGCATACTGGGTGATTTTGAAAAACCACTGTTCCAATTCCCGTTGAATGGCGATCGCGCTGCACCGTTCGCATTCGCCGTTAATCACCTGCTCATCAGCAAGTACTGTCTTGCAAGAAGGGCACCAGTTCACCGCCGCTTTTTTACGAACGGCTAACCCAGCTTTGAACAACTGCAAGAAAATCCACTGCGTCCATTTATAATACGCGGGATCGGTGGTTTGAATTTCATGATTCCAGCAGAAACGATTGCCAATTCTTTGCAACTGCGTTTCTCGAAATCGCTTCACATTACGTGCTGTCAATTCACGGGGATGAACGCCTTGCTTAATCGCAAAATTCTCGCTGTGAATGCCAAAGGCATCAAAGCCCATTGGCTCAAATACCGCTTTACCCTGCATCGCCATGAAGCGGCCGTAGATGTCTGCTCCGGTAAAAGCATAGACATTCCCAACGTGCAAACCCTCAGCAGAAGGATAGGGGAACATCATCAAATTGTAAAAAGGCTGAGCATTTGTTCCTAAATCGACCTCATGCAGTTGGATCTGCTGCCAGATGGATTGCCATCGGGCTTCTACCGTGCGGTGGTCGTAAGTAGAAGAAGGCAAAATAGGATTGGCCGGATCGAACTGACCCGGCGTTACAGGTCCCAGTCGTGCATGATTAAATCCTCAATGCTTGCTTGTAATATAACTGTAGCATCATGAGTATGGTTTTTCCAAAAGTAAGAAATTAAGCTCCGAATTGTCCTAATTTGTAGTCCACAGGCTTATTCAGTAAACTTTTTGGCTCAATCGCATAATACTCACCAACAGCTAATTTGAAATGATTGAGTTATGCAATAATTTCATGTTTTTTGCCATTGTATTGATGAAATATTGAGCGATGGGATGAATAACCGAATTCATCATCGCGTTCTTCATATTGTTGAATCCAATTCTGTAGAAACTCGAATGTTTGTGCCTGCTCCTGAGTTGATTTAAATTTGTGCGGCTCCCAAGGACGATTGCGGTTATTTTCAAGACACTTACTAATGCCAGGATTTAGGAAATAGATTTCAGTTGAGAATTCGATAGCAGCTTTGATTAGCGTACTGTAGCAGCCTTCAATTACCCAAGAAATATTATTTTCTATAAAGTCTAGTAGATCCTTTGCTGAATCTTCTTGAGGACGGCGTATGGCAATTTGGTTTGGTTCCCAAACGATAGTATCGAGGTCAAGAATTGGAATACTGAAGTCTTTACCAAGTCTATTTGCAAGAGTACTTTTTCCAGAACCGGAATTGCCAAATATTAAAATTCGATACATTGTGGTCATCTAATTAACTTGTAGCAGAGTGATTTCTCAATTTTAAAACAGCTAAAACTAAGAGAAGTCTAGTCTGAATTTAGGATGAGCAAGTAAAGTATCCATCGGCTCTCAATGCCTCTATAAATGTCAAAACATAAGTTACCTCCCAAGTGAATCAGGTTTAATTCTGCTCAAGAAACTACCATCTGGCTCAAGTCAGCAGGGGTAAGGTGAGAGTGCAACACTTCCCCATCACGAAACCAGACGATGCGTTGGGTTTGGCGGGCAACTTCAGGCTCATGAGTTACCATTATTACTGTGATACCAGTAGCATTGAGTTCGCCAAAGATATTTAATACTTCTTGAGTTGTATGCGAATCAAGGGCACCCGTTGGTTCATCTGCTAACAGTAATACAGGACGGTTAACAATAGCGCGAGCGATCGCTACTCGTTGCTGTTGTCCGCCAGATAATTGAGTGGGTTTGTTATTCAAACGTTTTTCCAAACCTACCCGCTTCAAGGCTTCGGTGGCTCTTTGGTGTCTTTCATTATCTTTGACACCAGCATATACCATCGGCAACATGACATTTTCTAGTGCCGTTAATTGGCGTAAAAGGTGGAATTGTTGGAAGACAAAGCCAATTTTTTTGTTCCGAATATGTGCTAATTGAGCATCATCTATCTGTGCCACATTAATGTTATCTAAGTAATAATTTCCTGATGTAGGACGATCTAGACAGCCAATAATATTCATAGCTGTAGATTTACCAGAACCAGATGGCCCCATAATTGAGCAATATTCACTCCGATAAATGGTTAAATTGACATGATTTTGGGCTTTTACTTCTGTTTCGCCACTCCCATAAACTTTAAACATATTTTCTAAGCGAATTATTTCTGGCTGTTCAATATTGCATTGAATATTTTGGATTTTAAATTGAGTATCCATTCTACCTTCTGCTTACTTAAGCACTTCTTAAAGCCACAATTGGATCGAGTTTGGCAGCACGACGAGCTGGCACAACGCCAAAGAATAAACCTATACCGCCAGAAACCCCCACTGTCAGGGCAATTGCCACAGGAGAAATTCCTGCTTCTAATGGTGTCAAAGCACCAACCAGTAGAATTCCACCGCCACCAATAGCAGTACCAATTAAACCACCGGCAGCGGATAGAATGATTGCCTCAATCATGAACTGGAGAAGGATATCTTGCTCTATTGCACCGATCGCTTTTCGTAATCCAATTTCTTGGGTGCGTTCAGTTACGGAGACAAGCATGATATTCATAATACCAATACCGCCCACAATCAAAGAGATAGCCGCGATCGCTGCCAACATAATTTTTAATGCACCAGTAATCTGACCAACAGTTTGCAAGGCCTCTTTTTGAGAGTTGATAGTAAAATCATCTTCACCAGTGATTTTGTGCCGTAAGCGTAGTAAATTAGTAATTTGAAACTGGGCAGCATCTACACTCTGGGCGTTACGAGCTGAAGCAGCAATGTAATCGAGAGATATACCATAGGGAGAATTTCTACCGATAATGCGGTTGGCTGCGGTAGTTACTGGTATCAAAGCCGCCTCATCATAGTTGGTTCCGATACTAGAGCCTTTGCCTTTGAATACGCCAATGACTTGAAAACTACTATTTTTAATTCGCAATTGTTCGCCAATTGGGTTGAGATTACCAAATAATCGTTGTGCTAAATCTTCACCCAGAACAGTGACTTGGTTTTGACGCTTGATATCTATGTCTGTAAAAAATCGCCCTTGGGCAATTTTAAAGTCTCGCACTTCGGGAAAGCTAGGAGTTGTTCCAATGATGCTGGCATTAGTGTTGCGATTTAGGTAATTAACTGACTGTCTGCCATTCAGTTCCGGAGCAACTCCCGCTATTGATGGCACTTGAGTAACGATCGCTTGGGCATCTGCTAATACTAAATTCTTGGATATATCGGTACTGATGCGTCGAGTTTCTTGATTACCTGGAATAATAAATAGAATGTTGGGGCCTAAAGACTCTAATTGCTGATTAACAAACTTTTGTCCTGCTTCACCAACACCAATCATGGCAATTACTGAAGCATTGCCAATAACAATACCTAACATTGTCAAGGCACTACGTAATTTATTAGCTAACAGGGTTTGTCCTGCCATTTGCATACTTTCTAAGAAATTCATTGTTGTTTTTTTGCCTGTTCCCGTTGATAGTCTTGGGGTGGACTTAAAAATACGCGATCGCCTACGTTGACTCCTGATAAAATCTGCGTTTGGTCTTTGACTTGCGCTCCAATTGTGACAGGACGAAACAAAGGTTTATTTTTGGCATCGGGCACTAAAACCCCTGTTTCTCCTTTTTCTGTAACAATCGCTACTGTTTGTACTAGTAGCGCACCATGAACTTTGTCGCCCAAAAAGGTCAAATCCACATTGAAACCAGAGCGCAATACTTCTATACCAGTATTTATAACTACACGAACTTGAAATAATGTCACGCCTTCTTCCTTAACAGCTTCAGGAGCAATGAGGCGAACACGGCCTTTAAATACTCGATCGGGATAGGCATCAGTAGTAATTTCTACTGGCTGCCCTACTTTGATTCTGCCAATATCGGCTTCTGGAACTTGCGCCAGCACTTCTAAACCCTTGGCTAAGGCAACTATCGAACTAGAAGTAGCCGAAGCACTTCAAGGGGCGACAAGAGAGCTAAAGTGCTTGCTGTATAAGCTTCATAGCTCTTAAACCTCGCTGATAATATGCCTGCTTATTGCGAATGGAACCGACCAGTTCCTCAACCCATGCTTGGCACTC
>JAESGN010000714.1_pt1 | contig 18091 bp, 16 predicted proteins | sample 9269731 | NCBI WGS metagenome assembly JAESGN01 (sample SAMN15720683, study PRJNA650826) | algae metagenome | isolation source: Mojavia pulchra JT2-VF2 and co-occurring heterotrophs from desert soil | place: USA: Cadiz Valley, Joshua Tree National Park, CA | collected 1998-06-08
AGCCCCTCCCTTGAAGGGAGGGGAGCGAAGAAGCTACGCTCCGCCCATGAACACCCGAACCGAAACGGCGCAGCGCGCCGCACGGCTGGCGCTGGTGGGGGTATTGCTCCTCATCGGCCTGTGGATCGCGCATGGCTTTGTGCCGGCCCTGCTCTGGGCGGTGGTGCTCACCATCGCGGTCGATCCGCTGCACCTGAAGCTGCGTGCCTGGCTGAAGGGCAGCCATCGCATCGTCATCCCGCTGATCATCACTGCGCTGGCGGCGCTGATGGTGCTGGTGCCGCTCGCCTTCGGCGTCGCCCAGGCGCTGCGCGAGGCGCACGATATCTCGAGCTGGATCGCCCAGGCCCAGGCGCAGGGCGTGCCGGTGCCCGACTGGGTGGCGCGGCTGCCCTTTGGCGGCGAAGCGGTGCGCGACTGGTGGCAGACTCATCTCGCCCGGCCCGAGGATGCCACGCAGCAGCTGCGCGCGATCCGCGGCGGGGAATGGCTGATCCATTCGCGCATGATCGGCGCCAATGTCGCGCATCGCGCGGTGGTGTTCGGCTTCACGCTGCTGACTCTGTTCTTCGTGCTGCGCGACCGCGACGCGCTGCTGGCGCAGGGCCGGCGCGCGGTGCTCAAGCTGTTCGGCCCCACGGGCGAGCGCGTGGGAGCGCAGGCGATCCGCTCGGTGCGCGGCACGATCGACGGGCTGGTGCTGGTGGGGCTGGGCGTGGGCGCGCTGATGGCGATCGTCTATCTGGTCGCCGGCGTCCCGCACCCGCTGCTGCTCGGCGGCGTCACGGCGATCGCCGCGATGATCCCGTTCGGCGCGCCGGTGATGTTCGCGATCGCGGCGCTGCTCCTGCTGCTCCAGGGCTCGATGGGCGGCGCGATCGCGGTGGTGGCGATCGGCACCGCGATCATCTTCGTCGCCGATCATTTCATCCGCCCGGCGATGATCGGCGGAGCGACGCAGCTGCCCTTCCTCTGGGTGCTGATCGGCATATTGGGCGGCGTCGAGACGCTCGGCCTGCTCGGCCTGTTCATCGGCCCCGCCGTGATGGCGGTGCTGGTGATGCTGTGGCGCGAGTTCCTGGCCAATGGGGTGGCGGAAACCTGACGCATTCCTCTCCCCGCTTGCGGGGGAGGAACGCGATCACCGCCCCTTGAACAGCCCGCCGAGCACGCCGCGCACCAGCCCGCCGACGATCCCGCCGCCCGCGCCGCGCGAGCTTCCGAAGATCGCCTTGGAGACTTCGTTCGCCACTGCCCGGCCCGCCGCCGAGGACGCGGAGCGGGTGGCCGAGTTGATCGCCCGGTTCCAGGGATTGTTCGCGGCCTCGCGCTCGGCCTGGCGCTGGGCCTGGGCGTCGAGCCGGGCCTGGCGATCGGCGTCGCGCTGATCGGCGAGGCGCTGGCGCTCGGCCTCCTTGGCGACGCGCGCATCTTCCTTGGCCTGGGCGGCGGCGGCCTTTTCCGCCGCGTCCTGGGCCTGGGCCTCGGCGGCCGCCGCCGCGGCTTCGGCCGATTTGGCGGCGAGCAGCTCCTCGGCGGATTCGCGGTTGACCAGCGTGTCGTACTTGGTGCCGATCGCGTCGGTCTGGATCAGGATCTTGCGCTCGTCGGGCGTGACCGGGCCGACGCGCGAGGCCGGCGGGCGGATCAGCGTGCGCTCGACCGGGCTCGGCGCGCCATCCTCCTGCAGCAGCGAGACCAGCGCCTCGCCCACCTTGAGCTCGGTGATCGCAGTGGTCACGTCGACCCCGGGATTGGCGCGGAAGGTGGTGGCCGCCGCCTTCACCGCCTGCTGGTCGCGCGGGGTGAAGGCACGCAGCGCGTGCTGGACGCGGTTGCCCAGCTGGCCGGCGATCGTGTCGGGCACGTCGATCGGGTTCTGGGTGATGAAATAGACGCCGACGCCCTTGGAGCGGATCAGGCGGACGACCTGCTCGATCTTGTCGAGCAGCGCCTTGGGGGCATCGTCGAACAGCAGGTGCGCCTCGTCGAAGAAGAAGGCGAGCTTGGGCTTGTCGGGATCGCCCACTTCGGGAAGCGATTCGAACAGGGCGGAGAGCAGCCAGAGCAGGAACGTGGCGTAGAGCTTGGGGCTGGCCATCAGCTTGTCGGCGGCGAGGATGTTGACCAGGCCGCGGCCCTTGTCGTCGGTGCCCAGGAAATCCTGGATCGCCAGCGCCGGCTCGCCGAAGAAATTGGCGCCGCCCTGGCTGCGCAGCTGGAGCAGCGAGCGCTGGATCGCGCCGACCGACTGCTTCGAGACATTGCCATAAGTGGCGGTGAGCTCGTCCGCCCGCTCGGCGCAATGGGCGAGCATGGCCTGGAGGTCGTCCAGGTCGAGCAGCAGCAGCCCGTCCTTGTCGGCGACCGTGAAGGCGATGGTGAGCACGCCTTCCTGCACGTCGTTGAGGTCCATCAGCCGGGCGAGCAGCAGCGGGCCCATCTCCGAGATGGTGGTGCGGATCGGATGGCCCTGCTCGCCGTACAGGTCCCAGAACTGCGCCGGCGTATCGGCATAGGCCCAGTCGGCCAGGCCGATCTCGGCGGCGCGCGCCTTGAAGATCTCGTGCGTCTTGGCGGTGGGCGAGCCGGCCATGGCGAGGCCGGACAGGTCGCCCTTCACGTCCGCCACGAAACAGGGGACGCCGGCGTTCGACAGGCCTTCGATGATGCCCTGGATCGTCACCGTCTTGCCGGTGCCGGTCGCGCCGGCGATCAGCCCGTGCCGGTTGGCGCGCTTGAGGACCAGGGACTGCGGCTTCGCGCCGCCGGCGCCCGCCCCAATGAAGATGCCCGTCTCTCCCGCCATCCTTCGACTCCTAGCTTGGGAGTCTCGGGATAGAGGAGAAACGGGCATTCGTCAGCCCGAAGGGCCCGGTTTTAGTTGATGCCGACCGAGACGAAGCGGCCGACCGCGCGGCGCTGGACCCAGAGCAGGACATTGCCCTTGCCCGCGCTCTTCGCCGCCTGGACCTGCCTGGCGACATCGGCCGCACTGGCCACCGGCTGGCGGTTGACCGTGGTGATGACGTCGCCGCGCTGCAGGCCCTTGCCCGCCGCGTCGCTCGCCTGGCTCACCTGGAGCACGACCACGCCGGTGATGCTCGGGTTGACGCCGACGCTCTGGGCGATCTGCGGGGTGAGCGGGGCCACCTGCACGCCGAGCGAGGCCGCGGCCATCGTCTCGCTGTCGCCGCCGCCCGGGCCCGAATTCTCGTCGTTCGGATCGAACTGGGCGAGCTGCTCCTCGGGCGGGCGGGTGCCCACCGTGATGCTCAGCGTCTGGCGCTTGCCATCGCGGTAGAGCTCGAGCGGCACGCGCGTGCCCGGCTTCACGTTCGCGACGAGATAGGACAGCGTCTGGTCGGGCGTGACATCCTTGCCGTCGACCTTGACGATCACGTCGCCCTGCTTGAGCCCGGCCTTCTCCGCCGGCTGGCCCGGCTCGACGCGGGCGACGACGGTGCCCCGGCCCTTCGGCACGCCCAGGCCGTCGGCGATGTCGTCGGTCAGGTCCTGCATGCCGATGCCGAGATAGCCGCGGGCGATCTTGCCGCCCTTCATCAGCGTGTCGATCACCGGCTTGGCTTCTTCCGCGGGGATCGCGAAGCCGATGCCGACATTGCCGCCGGTGGGCGACAGGATCTGCGAGTTGATGCCGATGACGTTGCCGTTCAGGTCGAACATCGGGCCGCCCGAATTGCCGCGGTTGATCGAGGCGTCGGTCTGGATGAAGCGGTCATAGGCGCCGCCCTGGCCGGTGACGCGGTGCAGCGCCGAGACGATGCCGGCGGTGACCGAGCCGCCCAGCCCGAACGGATTGCCGATCGCGACGACCCAGTCGCCCACCCGGGCGCTCGTCGAATCGCCGAACTTCACGAAGGGCAGGTTGGTGCCCTCGATCTTGAGCACGGCAAGGTCCGACTGCGCGTCGTTGCCGATCAGCTTGGCCTTGAACTCGCGCTTGTCGGGCAGCGTGACCGTGATCGATTCGACGGTGGCGCCGCGCGCGCCCGCCGAGATGACGTGGTTGTTGGTCACGACATAGCCGTCGGCCGAGATCAGGAAGCCCGAGCCGAGCGATTCGGCCTGGCGGGTGACCGGCTGGTTGCCGCCGCCGAACGCCTCGAACGGCGTGCCCGCGAACGGGTTGGCGTTCATCGTCACGCGCTGGGTGGTCGAGATGTTGACGACCGCCGGCTGCAGCTTGGCGACCATGTCGGCGAAGCTCATCGGCGCGCCGGCCTTGGGCGCGGCCGCCTGGATGGCGCCGGGCTCGTTCTGCGCGGTCTGCGCTCCGGCCGGCTGGTTGAGCGTCATCGTCGCGGCGGCGCCGCTGAGCAGGATGGCGGTAGTGAGAGCGTAAGCGTAACGCACGTGAGTCGGTCCTCTCAGACGAAGGAAAAGCGTTCGAACGGAATATTTGCGCCGAAATGCTGAACGGCGATTGAATATGAACGGATCGAAAGGCTCATCGTTGCCCCATGAATTCCTTCAGATACGAATTGTTCGGCGACAGGATGATCGACGTATCGCCCTTGGCCGGATCGGTATTCAGGAACGTCGTCCGATACGAGCGCATCGCGCGCCAGAAATCGTAGAATTCCGGATCCTTGTTGAAAGCCTGGGCATAGATCTGCGCGGCCTGGGCATCGGCATTGGCGCGGATGATCTGCGCGTCCTTCATGCCCTGGGCCTCGATCGTCTTGGCTTCCTGGAAGCGCGCCGTCTTCATCCGCTCGAACGCGCTGTCGAGCGGTGAGCCCGAGGGCAGCTCGGTCTGCTTGATCCGCACGTCGACGATGGAGACGCCATATTGCGAGGCGAGCTGCTGGAGCGCGCCCTGGATGTTGTCCATCACCTGGCCGCGTTCCGGGCTGAGCAGCACCGCCGAGGGGCGCTTGCCGAGCTCGTTGCGCAGCGCCGAGCGGAACAGCGGCTGGAGCTGGTCGCGCGCGCGCTCCTCGGTGCCGATGGTGACGACCATCTTGAGCGGGTCGGTGACGCGGAAGCGGGCATAGGCATCGATCTGAAGCCGCAACTGATCGGTGGAGAGCACCGGCTCATTGGGCAGGTCGACCGAGAGCACGCGCTTGTCGACCCAGACGATCCGGTCGACGAACGGAATGCGGAAGATCGGCCCGGCATTGGTGCGGCCGAACGTCTCGCCCGAGCGCCAGGCATTGACCACGCGCTGGGGCTGCTCGAGCCGCAGGATCACTGCCTGCTTGGTCTCGGGCACGATCGCGACGGTGCTCATCACCACGATCACCGCGACGATGAGCGCGACGGCGATGCCGATGGGGCTGCGCAGCCAGGTCATTTCTGGTCTCCCTGCTGGGCCTTGCCGGCATCGGGGCGGATCCCCGGCAGCGGCAGATAGGGGGTGACGCCGGGCGTCTCGACGATGGTCTTGTTGGTGCGCGCCAGCACCTGTTCCATCGTCTCGTAATAGAGGCGGCGGCGCGTGACCTGGGGCGCGGTCTTGTACTGTTCGTAGATCTTGTCGAACTCGGCGGCCTCGCCCTGCGCGACGGCGATCACCTGCTGGGCATAGCCATTGGCGTTGTTGCGCGCGCCCTGGGCGCCTTGCTGCGCGGCCTGGACCGCCTTGAAGGCGTCGTCCACCTGCTCGGGCGCCGCCGCCTTGGTGAGCGCGACGCTCTGGATGCGGATGCCTGCATGATATTCGTCGAGAATCTTCTGCATCGCCGCCTGCACGTCGGACGAGATGCGTCCCTGGCCCTCGCCGATCGCCTCGGTGAGCGTGGTGGTGGCGATCACCGCGCGCATCGCGCTCTCGGCGGTGTCCTTCACCGTTTCCTTCGGATCCTTGATCTGGAAGGAATAGTCGGCGGCATCGGTGATGTACCAGTTCACCGAATAGGCGAGGTCGACGATGTTCTGATCGCCGGTGAGCATCAGGTTGGCGCCGCTCTCGGGGAATTTCTCGGTGCGCACGCTGCCGACATCGACGACATCGACCATCTGGATCGGAGCCGGCAGGGTGAACTTCACGCCGGAATCGAGCGTGCCGGTGTAGCGGCCGAGCGTGGTGACGACGCCGCGCTCGCGCGGGCCGATCGTGTGGAAGCTGGTGAAGATCACCCAGATCAGCAACAGGCCGACGATCACCAGCGTCCAGAGCCGGGCGCCGCCCGGCGCACCGGGAAAGCCGCCGCCGCCGCGCGCACGGCGGAACAGCTCCTCGAACAGGCCGCCGCCACCGCCGCCATTGCCGCCGCCGGAACGGGGGCGCCGCCCCTCGGGCGGGAAGGACCAGGGATTGCGCGGGCCGCCGCCCGAGCCGCCCTTGCCGTCGCCCGAGCCACCGCCATTTCCACTGCCGCCGCCGGAGCCCCAGGGGCTCTTGGGGGCTTCGTTCTGCAGAATGCCGGCCTTGCCCAGCCAGCTCATCAGGTTTGCCATTGCGCCTTTATAGGGGCGTGCGCGCGGATTTACAGTGGCGCGCGGCGATTGTGCGCCTATCTGGCACGCGATGACCGACAATGAAGCTCTTGCAGCCGCGCTCGAACCCGTCTCCGCCGGCCGCGCCACTGCCCGTCTCGAAGGGCCCCGCGCCAGCATCGTGCTCGACGTGACCGGCCTGGGCGAAGCCGCGCGCGCGGAGCTCGAGGCCGATGTCCGCGCCGCCGCCGCCGCCCTGCCGGGGATCGACGCGGTGCGCGTGCTGATGACCAGCGAGCGCCGCACCCGGCGGCTGATCGCGGTGGCGAGCGGCAAGGGCGGGGTGGGCAAGTCCACCATCGCCGCCAACCTCGCCATCGCGCTGCACGCGCGCGGGCGCCGCGTCGGGCTGGTCGACGCCGATATCTACGGCCCCTCGCAGCCGCGGCTGCTGGGGGTGGAGGGCGTGCGGCCCCAGGCGCGTGAGAAAGTGTTGCTGCCGGTCGAGACTCGTTTCGGCGTGCCGATGCTGTCGATGGGCGGGCTGGTGGCCGAGGGGCAGGCGATCGCCTGGCGCGGGCCGATGGCGGGCGGCGCGCTCGGCCAGCTGGTCGACGCCGATTGGGGCGATGCCGAGCTGCTGGTGCTGGATCTGCCGCCGGGCACCGGCGACGTGCAGCTCACCATGATCCAGAAGCACAAGCCGGCGGGCGCGGTGATCGTCTCCACGCCGCAGGACCTGGCGCTGATCGACGCGACTCGCGCGATCGATCTGTTCAACAAGGCGGGCGTGCCGGTGATCGGCCTGATCGAGAACATGTCGGGCTATGCCTGCCCGCATTGCGGCGAGCTTTCCGATCCGTTCGGCGCAGGCGGCGCCGAGGCGGCGGCGGCGAAGCTCGGCATTCCGTTCCTCGGCCGCGTGCCGCTCGAAATGGCGATCCGCGCCGCTTCCGATGCGGGCGAGCCGCCCGCGGCGGGGAACGGACCCGCGGCCCAGCTGTTTGCCGGATTGGCGCAGCGGGTGGACGACTGGCTGAAAGGATGAAGCGATGCCGCTGACGCGGGACGAGGACATCAGGGCGCTGCTGGAGGGCGTGCGCACCATTGCGATGATCGGCGCATCCGACCGGCCCGACCGGCCGAGCTATGGCGTGATGGCCTTCCTCCAGCGCCAGGGCTACCGGGTGATCCCGGTCAATCCGCAGATCACCGGCGAGCATGTGCATGGCGAGTTCGTCTTCCGCGCGCTCTCCCAGATCGGCGAGCCGATCGACCTGGTCGACATCTTCCGCCGGCCCCAGGCCGCGGGCGAGGCGGTGGACGAAGCGATCGCCGCCGGGGCCCGGGCGGTGTGGATGCAGCTCGGCGTGATCAACGCGGAAGCCGCCGCGCGCGCCGAGGCGGCGGGGCTGCAGGTAGTGATGGATCGCTGCCCGGCGATCGAGATTCCCCGGCTGGGGATTCAGCCCGTCGCCTGATAGTCGGGCCGGACGCCCGCCGCTTTCCAGTAGCGGACCAGCCCGATCTCCCCGGCTAGGCGCGGGAAACGCGGATCGGCGCGCATCGCGACGGTCGAGGGCAGGAACAGCATATGGGTGCGCCGGGCGGTGCGCCGCGTATAGGTGCCCTGCTCGGTGGAGAAGCGCAGCTCGCCCGGATCGAAGCCGCGGGCGAAATAATAGGCGTCGGCGACGGCAAAGGCATCGTCGAGCCGGCCGAGCGCGGACAGGAACTGCATGCCGTTCTCGGCGAAGCCCGCGCCCCGGCGCGCGCCTTCGAGCGTAATGGCGACGGCCGCGTCGACATCGCGCGGCGCCCGGCTGAGCATCGCGCGCGCCACGGTGAGCACCTGCTCGAAATTCCAGTCCGGGATGCCGGTGGGGCGCGTCTCGCGATTCTCGCCCAGCGCGATCGCCTCGCGCATGCGGCCGGTGTACATCAGCAGGTAGAAGCGCGTGAACCATACCGCGAAATGGGTGGGGAACAGCGCGACGGCATCGTCCATCGCCTTGTCGGCCTCGTCGAGCCGGCCCGTGGCCCACAGCGACTGGACACGCGTATAGGCAAGCCCCGGATTGGGCGGGATGCGCTTCCAGATCCCGTCGAGCATGCCGGCGGCTTCGGCACAGCGGCCCACGCCGAGCATCAGGCCGGCGAGCGCGCCGATCAGCATCTCGTTGCCGGGATGCGGGACAAGGCTGGCGCGCAGCCCGCGCTCGGCGGCGAGCCAGTTGCCGAGCACCGGCTTGCCCAGCCCTTCCGCGGCGCGGGCATAGGCATTGCCGGGATCGAGCGCCAGGGCGCGGCGGCGCGCTTCCTCGGCGCGGGTGCGCATGTCCGCCTCGAACCGTTGCGGGCGGCCGACCGCCGCCGCCGAATAGGACAAGGCGAGCAAGCCCCAGCCATCGGCATAGTCGGGCCGCAGCATCACCACGCGGCGCAGCAGCCCGATCGACTGGTTGCTGCCCTCGACCGTGCCCTGGGTCATCGCCATCTGCGCCTGGATCATCAGCGGGGCGATGTCGTCGGGCGGCTTGCGCTGCGCGGGCGCGGGCGGCGGCGCCCCGAAGCGGCGCCAGGCGAGGAACCCGCCGCTCGCGGCCAGCGCCAGGCCGGCGCCGGTGATCATCGCGCGCCGGTCGAGCCTCAGGCGGTGCAGCTCGGTGCGCATTCCCTCCAGCGCAGCGTCGCGCGACGCGGGAAGCGCGGCGCCGTCGTCGGCGCGCACCAGCCGATAGCCCACCTTGGTGACCGTCTCGATCCGGAAGCTGCGCTGGCCGATCCCCTCGGCCGCGCGGCGCAGGCGCGAGATCACGCGGTTGATCGCGTCCTCGCCGACGACGCGCCCCTCCCAGCAGGAGCGGGTCAGGTCGTCGCGGCTCAGGATCGCGCCGTCCGCCCTGGCGAGCGCGACGAGCACCTGCATCACCCGCGGCTCGAGCACTTCCTCGGCGCCGTCGTCGCGGACGAGCTGGCGCAGCGCCGGGCGCACGTCGAGCGCGCCCAGCCGGAACCCTGCCTCATGTGCCAGATCGATGCGGCCCTCCACGGCCCTTCCATCTCCATAATTCGCGTCGCGCGCCACCCTATCGGCGAATCATCGGCATTTCATCAGCTCTTCATCGGCTCGTCATCCTCTCCGCCGGGCGGTTTCCGGGCGATCAGGTCCAGGTCCCGGCAAGCGCCGGCAATTCCCCCGGAAAGGAGCCAGACATGCCCAAGTTCATCGCCGCCCTCGCCGCCGCCACGCTGATCGCCGCCCCGGCCCTGGCCGATGGCCGGCCGGACCGGAGCGTCACCATCCGCCATGCCGATCTCGACCTGGGCAGCGCCACCGGGCGCGCCGCGTTCAACCATCGCCTCGCCACGGCGACCGAGCAGGTCTGCGGTTCCTATGCAGGCGCCGATCAGGACGATGTGCGCCAGATCCAGCGTTGCCGCGCCACCGTCGAGCGCGATGTCGGCCGCCAGCTGGCCGCCCGCTGGGGCGCCGCGCGGGTCGCCCGCCGCTGAGTTCCCTCACGGCCGGGCAGGGCTGCGCATTGCCCGCCCGGCCGCTTTTTCTAGCGGAGCCCGGCAAGCGCCTCGATCAGTTGCGCCACGTCGCGCGCGTCCTGATAGAGGCCGAAGCCGATGCGCAGCACGTCGCCGCGCACGTCGGTGATCACGTCCTCGGCCTCCAGCGCGGCCTTCCAGCGCTGGGCATCCGGCGAGCGGAGCGCCAGGAAGCGCGCGGGGCTGCCCGGGTTGAGCAGTTCGGCTGCGATCGGCAGGCCGGCGAGCAACTGCGCGCGCAGGCTATCGACATGCGCCGCGATCGCCGCGGTGGTCAGCCCTTCCTGGCGCAGCATGTCGCGCACCGCGACGAAGCGGTAGATGCCCGAGGGGTCGAAGGTCGCGCCCAGGAAGCGGCGGCCGTCGGGCGCATAGCCGATGCTGCCCGGCGGCAGCGACAGGTCCTCGAACTCGGCATACCAGCCGGTGACTTCCGGCCGCGGGCCGAAGCCGGGCGGCGCATGGAGGAACGCGCAGCCTTCCCCGGCCATGGCGTATTTATAGCCGCCGGCGAGGTAGAAGACCCGGTCGGCCACCGCCGACAGATCGGTCTCCAGCGCCATGAAGCCGTGATAGCCGTCGATCACCACCCAGGGGCCGTCGGGCCGGGCAAGCGCGGCGAGCGCGGCGATGTCCTCCAGCACATGGCCGGTGCCGAACTGGACCTGGCTGACGAAGATCAGGTCGTGCCCGCCCGCCCCGGCGCGCTCGGCGATCCGGTCCAGCGGCGCGCGCTCGACGATCGCCGTGCCCGCTTCCTCCCAGCGCGCGGCCTGGCGGCGGAAGCTGTGGAACTCGCCGTCGCTGGCGAGGATGCGCAGCGGCCGGCGCGGCAGCGCCGAGGCGATGGCGAGCAGCAGCGTGTGGGTGTTGGGGGCGAACACCAGCGTGCCGGGATCGGGCAGGCCAAGCTCGGCGGCGACATGCGCCTGGGCCGCGGGCCAGATCTCGCCCATCACCCGCTCCCATTTGCGGTCGGCGAGGCGCACGCCGTCCTCCCAGGCGGCGAGCTGGCCGACATAGGAGGCATCGGGCCAGAGATGGTGCGAATGCGCCGCGAAGTGAAGCCGCTCGGGCGCCGCCGCCAGCGCGCGCTGGAACAGATGCTTGTAGCTGGTCACAACTGGGTCCGCAGCGTCCAGAGCTCGGGAAAGGCGCGCTTGGCCAGGGTCGATTCGAGATAGGGCACGCCGGGCGTGCCGCCGGTGCCGGGCTTCATGCCGATCACCCGGCTCACGGTGATGACGTGCTTGTGCCGCCAGGTGGCGAGCGCATCGTCGATGTCGACCAGCTTCTCGGCGAGCTGGTACAGCTCCCACCAGCGCGTGGTGTCGCGATAGACTTCGGCCCAGGCATCCTCGACTGCCTTGCTCGGCACATAGGGCGTGCGCCAGTCGCGCGCCAGCGCCTCGGCCGGCACGGCGAAGCCGGCGCGGGCCAGCGCGGCATTCGCTTCGTCCCACAGGCTGGGCAGCGCCGCGACCTGGGTGGTGAGCGGCCCCGGCACTCCGCCGCCGCGCAGGCCCAGCATCGTCTCGACCGCGCGGAACTGGTCCGACTGGAAACCCGAGCTGGTGCCCAGCACTTCGCGGAAGCGGGTATAGTCGCTGGGCGTCATCGTCGCGAGCACGTCCCAGCTGAGCGTCATCACCGCCTGGATCCGGCTGACCCGGGCGAGCGACTTGTACGCCTCCACCGGCTTGTCGGCGCGGACCAGGTCGAGCGCGGCGCGCAGCTCGGCGATCATCTGCTTGAGCCAGAGCTCCTTGGTCTGGTGGATGATGATGAAGAGCAGCTCGTCATGCCGGTCCGACAGCGGATGCTGGGCCGCGAGCAGCTGGTCGAGGGCGAGGTAGCGCCCATAGGTCATGCTTTCGGTCATGCCCCGGCATATCGCCTGGCGCAGGCCCCTGCATCCGTTTTCGTGGCTTTTGCGATTGAGCGGGGAAGGCGCGCTCCATAGCCTTTCCCGGCCGCCGATCCGGGGCGGGAAAAGGGGGGTTCATGATTCGCTTCGGTGCCGCGCTGGCCGGCGCATTGCTGCTTTCCGCCTGCTGGGCGGACGATCGCGATGGCACCGTGACGGTGCGCCCCTCGGCGGATGCGCCGGGCGGGTTCCGGCTCGCCTCCACCCTGGCCACCCCGACCTATCCCAAATTCGCCGACCTGACCGGGGATCGCAGCTTCGTCTCGAGCTGCGCGAAGCAGATCCTCAACACCATGCCGCCCACCTATGGTGCGGCGACGCTGCCCGACCAGGGCCTCGCCTTCGCCTATACCGACGCGACCCAGGTCTGGGCGGTGACCGGCGACGGGCTTGGCCTCTCCTTCGGTCCGGCGAACGTCGACACCAGCCTGCCGTCGGGCTTCCAGGCCTGGGCCAAGCCCGGCATCGGCAGCTTCACCGACCGGCTGCGCTATCAGACGGTCGGCATCGTCGGCATCGGGCCGTTCGAATATATGCGGACGGCGCAGGTGATCACCAATGCGAGCGGCGCGTCGACTGCCTATAACTGCATCATCGGCGTGCCGACCGAGGTGAGCGATGTGCCGGCGACTTCGCTCGTGACCTACCAGGCGGTCTATGGCGGCAGCGGCTACCGGACGATCACGGGCGGCGCGACCAGCCCCTTTCCGCTCGGCAGGAGCACCGTGGCGCTCCAGGCCGATCTGCTGACCGGCACGGTGACCACGACGATCCATTTCATCGGCACGCCCGCCTCGGGCCCCGATGTCGACCTCGGCACGGTGACCGGCACGGCCGCCATCGATCCGCTGACCGGCGCCTATTACGGCACCAGCTGGTCGAGCGCCGACATGACCGGCGTCACCGGCCAGCTCAGCGGGCGCTTCTACGGCCCCCAGGGCAAGGAGACGGCGTTCGTGCTCACGCTCGCCGCCAATTCGGCCGCCGCCAGCCCAGCCTATACGCTGCGCACGGCGGCAACCGTGATCGGCACCCAGTGAGGATCAGTCGCGCAGCAGCTCGTTGATCCCGGTCTTCGAGCGCGTCTGCGCGTCCACCGTCTTGACGATCACCGCGCAATAGAGGCCGGGCTTGCCCGCCTCGCCGGGGATCGTGCCCGGCACCACTACCGAATAGGGCGGAACCTGGCCGCGATGGACCTCCCCGGTGGCGCGGTCGATGATCTTGGTCGAGGCGCCGAGATAGACGCCCATCGAGAGCACCGCACCCTCGCCGACGCGCACGCCCTCGGCCACTTCAGCGCGCGCGCCGATAAAGGCGCCGTCGCCGATGATCACCGGATCGGCCTGGAGCGGCTCGAGCACGCCGCCGATGCCGACGCCGCCCGACAGGTGCACGTTCCGGCCGATCTGCGCGCAGCTGCCCACGGTCGCCCAGGTGTCGACCATGGTGCCCTCGCCGACATGGGCACCGATATTGACGAAGCTCGGCATCAGCACCGCGCCCCTGGCAATATGGGCGCCATGGCGGACGACCGAGCCGGGCACGGCGCGGAAACCGGCCTGGCGGAACGCGTCCTCGCCCCAGTTCGCGAACTTCGACGGCACCTTGTCGAACCAGTTGGCGCCGCCCGGTCCCTGGATCACCTGGTTGTCGTTGAGGCGGAAGCTGAGCAGCACCGCCTTCTTGAGCCACTGGTTGACCTGCCAGCCGCCCGCGATCGGCTCGGCGACGCGCGCCTCGCCGCGGTCGAGCAGGTTCAGCGCCTCGGCCACCGCCTCGCGCACCGCGCCCTCGGTGCCGAAGCCCAGATTGGCGCGGTCTTCCCAGGCGGCGTCGATGGTCGTCTGCAGGTCGGTCATGCGGAAGTCTCCAGGATGCTGTGGAGCCAGGCTCCGAGATCGTTGACGGTATAGTCGATGAAGCCGCGATCCATGTCGGGCGTCTGTTCGGAGCCGTTGTCGATCCACACCGTGGTCATGCCGATCGCCTTGGCGGGCTTCAGGTTGCGTGCCATGTCCTCGACGAACAGGCTGTGTGCCGGGTCCAGGCCATAGGCGTCGCACAGGCCCCGATAGGCCAGCGGGTCCGGCTTGGGGCGATATCCCGTGGCATGGACGTCATGGATCGCCTCGAAGGTGGCGCCGAGGCCGAGCCGGTCGAGCACCCGCGTCGCGTAGGGCGCGTCGCCATTGGTGAAGACGAGCTTGCGGCCGGGCAGGCGGGCGAGCGCGGCGACCAGCGTCTCGTTCACTTCGAGCACGCCCATGTCGACGTCGTGCACATTCGCCAGATAATGGTGCGGATCGGTGCCGTGCTCGGCCATCAGCCCGGCCAGCGTGGTGCCGTGCGCATGGAAATAGCCCTTCTGCACCTTGTGCGCCTCGGCCGCGTCGAGCCCGAGCAGATCCTGGACATATTGCCCGATCCGCGCGTCGATCATCGCGAACAGGTTGGCGCTCACCGGGTAGAGCGTGTTGTCCAGATCGAAGATCCAGTTGCGGATATGGGCAAGCGCTGGGGTCATGGCCCGCGCGTCTAGGCAGTGGTGCGGGGCAGGGCAACCTTCCTCGTCATCCCGGCGAGCGCCGGGATGACGGATATAGGTGGAGGTGCCGGATAATGGCTTGGGCCTGCACGACGAAAACTATCTAGCGGACGTGGAGGGGCCTCCCCATCTGGCCGTCCATGACTGCCTATTCGCTGCTCGACCTCGTGCCCATCGTCCAGGGCGGAAATGCCGCCCAGGCGCTTGCCAATGCCGCCGATCTCGCCGCCCATGTCGAGGGGCTCGGCTATACCCGCTACTGGGTGGCCGAGCATCACGGGATGGACGGGATCGCCAGCGCCGCCACCGCGGTGGTGATCGCGCATGTCGGCCAGGCGACTTCGGCGATCCGCATCGGCGCGGGTGGGATCATGCTGCCCAATCATGCGCCGCTGCAGGTGGCCGAGCAGTTCGGCACGCTGGACGCGCTCTTCCCCGGCCGTGTCGATCTCGGCCTTGGCCGCGCGCCGGGATCGGACCAGCGCGTCTCCGCCGCGATTCGCCGGGGGCTGGACAGCGACGGCAACGAATTCCCGCGCGAGGTGGCGGAGCTGCAGAGCTATTTCGCCGATGACGGCCGCACCGGCATCCGCGCCACGCCGGGGGCGGGGGCGAAGGTGGACATCTGGATCCTCGGCTCCAGCCTGTTCGGTGCGCAGCTCGCGGCGATGCTGGGGCTGCCCTATGCCTTTGCCTCGCATTTCGCGCCCGGCCTGCTCGACGAGGCGATCGACATGTATCGCCGCAACTTCCGCCCTTCGGCGGTGCTGGAGAAGCCGCATCTGATGCTGGGCTTCAACGTGTTCGCCGCCGATACCGATGCGGAGGCGGAATATCTCGCCAGCTCGCAGCAACAGGCCTTTGTCGCGATCCGCACCACCGGCAAGGGCATCCAGCTGCCGCCGCCGGTCCAGGGCTATCGCGAGAGCCTGGGCGGGCATGGCAATGCGATGCTCGATCAGGTGCTGTCGGCCAGCGCGATCGGCAGCCCGGACAAGGTGCGCGCGCAGCTCGCTGCCTTCATCGCCCGCACCGGCGCCGACGAGCTGATGCTTACCAGCGCGATGTTCGATCACCAGGCCCGCAGGAAGAGCCTGTCGCTCGCCGCCCAGGCGATGCGGGGGCTTTAGGCTGATCCAAGGGGGTGACGCGCAGACATGGGCGATTAGGCCTGCCGGTCGATCACCCGGCCGGTTGCCGGGCCGCCCTTGCCGTTCGTCCGGGCATTGCCGCCATAAGTGGAGGCGCCTGACGCGGCGGCGTCGCGCAGTTTCTGGAGAAAGGCCGTCATCGCATCGAGCTGGCGCGCGGCGGCTTCGCTGATCGGGGTGCCGGCCTCGTCGCCAGCGTGATCGCTGGCCGATGGCGGCGGGTTGCCGGAGCCGCTATCGGGGCCCTGGGCGAAAAAGCTCCTCAGCTCGGCCGCCTGGCCATCGGTGAGCGCACCGCTTTTCGCCTGCGCGTCGATCAACCCGTCGATCCGGCTCTTCATGTCGCCCGGCCCGTCGCCACCGGCACGATTCGAGGCGGGGCTGGCCGAGGCGAGGCTGGCATCGATCGTGTCGAGCGCGCCGCGCAGCGCATCGCGGTCGTCGGCGCTGATCGCGCCGGCCGAAGCCGCCGCCGCTATCCGTGCGTCCAGCCGCGCGCGCGGATCCATTCGCTGCGGCGTCGAGGAAATGGAAGTCATCTCTGGTCCTTCGCGTCTGCAATCCCCGTCCGGAGTCTAGCATACGGAAGCTAATATATTGTAAATAAAGGATTATATTGCTTCGGATCGCGATTGGGCGGCGCCGGCCCCAGAACCGGCGCCGCCACGTGACCCGACGGACAAAAGAGGGCAATCCGCGAGTTCGCGAACGCTTTGCGTCCGGTTCGTCGCAGCTGAATTTCAGTTTGTTGCAATCGCCTCAGCTGGCGGCAGGCAGGCGCAGGCGCACGAGCAGGCCGCCCAGATCCTCGCTTTCCTCGAGGCTGACGGTGCCGTCATAGATCTCGGCGACGTCGCGCACGATGGCGAGGCCCAGGCCCGTGCCGGGCTTGCCGCTGTCGAGCCGCACGCCGCGATCGAAAATGCGGATACGATCCGCCTCGGGGATGCCGCGGCCGTCGTCCTCGACGAGGATCTCGACGAACCCGGCCTGTACCCCGGCAGTGATGAACACGCTGCCGCCGCCATATTTGGCGGCATTCTCGACCAGGTTGCCGAGCAGGTCGTCCAGGTCCTGCCGCTCGATATGGGCGACCAGGTCCTTCTGCCCGTCAATGTCGATGCGGACATTGGGATAGAGCCGGGCGACGGCGCGCTCGACCGCTTCGATCGAGGGCCAGACCTGGGCGCGGCTGTGCGCCGAGCCGCGGCGGCCGACGGCGCGGGCGCGGGCGAGATGGTGGTCGATCTGCCGGCGCATGGTGCGCGCCTCGCGGATCACCGCCTGGGCGAGATCGGGCTGGCCGGCGGCCGCGGCGTTCATGATCACGCTCAGCGGCGTCTTCAGCGCATGGGCAAGGTTGCCGGCGTGGCGCCGCGCCTCCTCGGCCTGGCGGTCGTTATGCTCGACCAGCGCGTTGAGCTCCTCGACCATCGGCGCGACTTCGGCGGGCATCGCGCCTTCGACGCGAGTCGATTCGCCGGCGCGCAGCCGGGCGATCTCCTGGCGTACCCGGCGCAGCGGCAGCAGCCCGTACCAGGTCTGCAGCGCCACCATGATGATCAGGCCGAGCCCGAGCAGCACGAAGCTGCGCACCAGGGTGCGGCGCAGCTGGGCGATCTGCCCGTCCAGCGTCTCGCGGCTCTGCGCCACCTGGAAGCGCCAGCGCACGTTCGATCCCGGCAGCACCGCGTCGCGCTCGGCGACGCGCAGCAGCTGGCCGGGGAGCTGGCGGCTGTCATAGACATGGACGTTGGTGTCGCTGTGCTGCTGGTCGACCTTCAGCTTCTGGTCCCAGAGCGAGCGTGACGGGAAGGCTTCATGGCCCCTGCCGCTGATCTGCCAATAGGCGCCGGAATTATATTCGAGGAAGCGCTGGTCGGCGAGCTCGCGATTGAGCATCACGTCGCCATTCTGGTCGAGCTCGGCGGAGAAGATCATCGCCTTGAGCAGATAGTCGAGCTGGTCGTCGAAATTCTTGGTGACGGTGGTCACCAGCACCCGGTCGAGCGCGATGCCGCCGCCGACGAGCAGCAGCATGATCCAGGCGGTTGCGACCAGCAGCATGCGCCGGCTGACCGATCCGGTGGTGCGCACATAGTGGCGCGGCGACACCTCGCCGGGCGCCAGGGGCTCCGGCTCGGTGAGGGGCCGACCGAACAGGCGCCGGCGCAGCCCGCCTAGAGTCTGGGCGAGCCGTGCCATCCGCTCAGGCGTCGGCCGGCTCTTCCAGGCTGTAGCCCAGGCCACGGATGGTAGTGATCACATCGGCGCCCAGCTTCTTGCGGATGCGCGTGACGAAGACTTCGATCGTATTCGAATCGCGATCGAAATCCTGGTCGTAGATATGCTCGATCAGCTCGGTGCGGCTCACCACCTTGCCCTTGTGGTGGAGCAGGTAGCTGAGCAGCTTATATTCCTGGGCGGTGAGCTTCACCGGCTCGCCGCCGCGGGTGACCTTGCCCGAGCGGGTGTCGAGCCGGATGTCGCCGGCGGTCA
>JAESGN010000716.1_pt1 | contig 17948 bp, 16 predicted proteins | sample 9269731 | NCBI WGS metagenome assembly JAESGN01 (sample SAMN15720683, study PRJNA650826) | algae metagenome | isolation source: Mojavia pulchra JT2-VF2 and co-occurring heterotrophs from desert soil | place: USA: Cadiz Valley, Joshua Tree National Park, CA | collected 1998-06-08
CGCTACTGCACCAAGGACGAGAACAGCTCGTGCTGGGTCCGCGTCTCCTCGCCCTGGGCCGGCACCAACTTCGGCGGCATCCAGATCCCGCGCATCGGCCAGGAGGTGATCGTCGATTTCGAGAACGGCGATCCCGACCGGCCGATCGTCACGGGCCGGGTCTACAACGCCGACAACATGCCGCCGTGGGAGCTGCCGGCCAATGCCACGCAGAGCGGGCTGCTCACGCGCAGCTCCGAGGGCGCGACCGACGCCAACGCCAATGCCTTGCGCTTCGAGGACAAGAAGGGCGCCGAGCAGGTGTGGCTGCATGCCGAGCGCAACCAGGACATCGAGGTCGAGCACGACGAGACCCATTGGGTGGGCCACGACCGCGCCAAGACCATCGATCACGACGAGACGGTGCACGTGGGCCACGACCGTACCGAGACCGTGGACCACGACGAGACCATCACGGTGCACAACGACCGCACCGAGACCGTCGACGGCAACGAGCGCATCACCATCCACAAGAACCGCGGCGAGCGCGTGGACCAGAACGAGACGATCTCGATCGGCGAGAACCGCAAGGAGGACGTCGGCCTCAACGAGACCATCAAGATCGGCGTCAACCGCACGGAGACGGTGGGCAACAACGAGAAGGTGAAGATCGGCGTCAACCAGAACCTCACGGTGGGCTCCAACAAGCAGGAGACCATCGGCCTGACCAGCCTGAAGAACGTGGGCATCGCGCAGATGACCAACATCGGCGCCGCCTACAACCTCAACGTGGGCGCGATGTGGATGAGCAACGTGGGCTTCCTGCACACGCACAACGTCGGCACCCGCTACGCGACCACGGTTGGCACCAGCTATTCGCTGAGCTCGGGCAAGACGGTCAGCGTGAACGCCGGCAGCACCATGGTGCACCAGGCCGGCGATGAGCTCACGCTGGTGTGCGGTGCCTCGTCGATCACGCTCAAGTCGGACGGAACCATCGCCATCCGCGGCGACCGCATCCAGGTCAACGGCGCCACCGTCGTCGACATGGACGGCCAGCACATCCACATGAACTGACGATGGCCATCGCCCTGATCAACGAGACCCCGTACCCCGCCTTTGGATTCGACACCGAGCTGTACGACGAAAAGGAATACCACAGCCTCGCCGCCAAGGCGACCTTCGCGATCACGGCCCAGGGCCTGTCGCCGCTCGAGGAGCAGCCGCCGCTGAACATGGCCGACCGCTACGCGGGAGAGCCGGGTGCGTCGAGCCTGCTGCAGCCCAGCGACCTGATCCCGTTTCGCGAACGCACCGACGTGCTGGTGACCGGCGAGGCCAGGGCGCCGGGCGGCGAACCGGCCCATGGCTGGCTCGCGCACGTGCAGGTGGGCGCGCTGCGCAAGTCGCTGCAGCTCACGGGGCCGCGCCACTGGCGCTACCGCGCCATGGGGGGCTGGGAGCTGTCGCATCCCGCGCCGGTGCGCGGCGTGCCGCTGCTCTACGAGCATGCCTTCGGCGGCGAGCATCCGAGCGGCGACGACGAGCCGCGCGATGCCTGGCTCGCCAACCCGGTCGGCGTCGGCTTCGGCGGCCGGCACCGGGGCGAACGCGGCGAGCGCTGGGAGCGCGACCGCGAATGGCCGGCGCCGCAGCTGCTGTCGCCCGAGGAGACGCTGGCCGCCGCGCCCGGCCGCCATTACCGCACTCTCAACTTCGCGCCCGTGCCCGGCGACTGGCAGCCGCGCGTCTCGCGCATCGGCACCACCGACGAGGCCTGGCGCAAGCAGGTCGCGCCGCACCTGCCGCGCGACTTCGACCTGCGCTACTTCAACTGCGCGCCCGACGACCAGCAGACCAACGGCTATCTGCGCGGCGACGAGGACGTGGAGCTCGAGGGCCTGTTCGAGGCCGTGCGCGGCTTTCGCCTGCCGGCGCTCAAGGCCACCGTGCTGATGGCGGACCACGACGGCATCGTGGTGCCGCTGGACATGGACCTGTCGACCGTCCACATCGACCTCGACCTGGGCACGCTGGCGCTGGTCTGGCGGCTGACCACCGGCGCGCAGGACTGGTCGCAAGCCAGCCTCAGCATCATGGAGCGCTGAACGCATGGCCGCGCCCGAGCAGGCGGAGAAACGCCACGAACACTTCGCGCTGGCCAAGGCGCCCGACTGGAAGTACACGCCGCTCAAACCCGACAAGGGCGTGCCGGTTCCCTACTGGACGATCTCGTACTTCGACGAATCGGTGCAGACCGCCAGCCGTTCCGACGGCCGCACCAACGAGTACTTCCTCGACCGCTCGCGCGTGCCGGTCAGCCGCGGCGGCGAGGCCGGCAAGGGCAAGGGCGTCATGTCGGGCACGTACATGGACGAGTTCGAGCCCAAGGAGTGGTCGCAGACGCTGCACATCGACGGCGGCCTGGCCGTGTTCAACGGCCACATGGGCACCATCAACAAGGGGAATGCGCCGGCCAAGGTCTACACCAGCATCAACCCCGAGCAGGCGATCGCCGACAAGGCCTGCTGGGAGCAGATGAAGACCAACATGGCCGCCCTCGGCGTGGCCAGCAAGGACCGCATGTTCGCGGACCCCGCGGGCTGCGGCAAGGACGTGCTCTCGGGCGCCTGGAACACCATCACCGGCGACGTGGCCGCGGTGGGCGACATGCTCGGCAGCGTGTGGGGCGGCATCAAGGCCTTCTTCTCCGATCCGCTGGGCTCGATGAGCAGCGCGGTCGACGGGCTGCAGAAGTTCGGTGCCCAGGCGGTGGAGGCGGGCAAGCAGGTGGTGGGCGTGATCAACGGCCTGCGCGACGGCTCCATCACCATGGACGACCTGCTCGACTTCGCGGCCGACATGCTGCAGGACCAGCTCTGCGAGATCGCCGCGCAGGTCGAGGAGATGGTCAAGCAGGGCAAGGGCTGCGAGGCCGTGGGCGTGATCCTCGGCCAGACCGCGGAGGCCGTGGCCGTCTCGCTGGCGACGGCCGGCGTGGGCGCGGCGGCGGGCGGCGCGACCAAGGCCGCGCAACTGATGGCCAAGGCCGGCATCACCAAGGGCGACGACATCGCGGCGGCGATCCGCAAGCTCAAGGAGTTCAAGAAGAAGCACAAGGAGCGGCCGCACGAGGGCGGCGAGCCGCATCCGCGCAGGCTGGCGGACGGGGAGGATTCGAGCACGCCGGGGGATCGCAAGCCCGATGTCTGCCCGATGTGCCCGGTGGTGGGCAAGCCCGTGAACCCGGTGCTCGGCTGCAAGGTGCTGGGCGGCGGGCTCGAGCTCGACTTCGACCTGCCAGCACCGCTGCCGCTGCCGTGGCAGCGGACCTACGTCTCGCGCAATGCGCGCGTCGGCTGGCTGGGGCAGGGCTGGACCCTGCCGCTGGGCCTCGTCGTGGAGGAACGGCGCATCCAGGGGCGCGCGAAGCTCGTGCTGGTCGACGAATCCGGCCGCGACATCGTCTTTCCCGCGCTCAAGCCCGGTGCCAGCCACTACAACGAGTTCGAACGCTTCACGCTCAGGGCGCTCGATGCGCAGCGGCTGCAGCTGGAGGGCCTGGATGGCGAGCAGCGCTTCGTCTTCCGGCGCTTCCCCGGCGGCGCGGGGCGGAGCGCCCGCTACCTGCTGGCGTCGATCTTGGACCGCAACGACAACCGGATCGACATCGAACACGGCCCCTCGGCGCTGCCCGAGCGCATCGTCGACAGCGCGGGGCGGGTGCTGCTGCTCGGCTTCGAGCACGTCGTGCCCGGCGCGCGCGAGCCGCTGCGGCTGCGCAAGGTCGAGCTGCTGTCGGCCGACGGCGGGCGTCGCACGCCGCTGGTGGGCTACGAGTACGACCGCGCGGGCGACCTGGTCCGCGTGACCGACCGGCTCGGCGGCATGCGGCGCGAATTCGAGTACCGCAACCACGTGCTGGTGGCGCACACCGAGCCCGGCGGCCTGCGCGCCTCCTACGCCTACGACGTGGAGGCGCCGAACGGCCGGGTGCGTTGCAGCGAGATCTCGAACGGCGAGCGCTACGACTTCGAGTACCTGGCGCGCGCGACCCGCGTGACCGACCAGCTGGGCCGTGTCGAGGTCTACGAATTCAACGCCGACCGCGAATGGACCGCCACGGTCGACGCGATGGGCGGGCGCACCGTGCGGCAGCTCGATGCCTTCGGCCGCCTGCTCGCGCTGACCGATCCGGCCGGGCGGACCACGCGCTACGGCTATGACGAACGCGGCCGGCCGGTGCGCGTGCAGGTTCCGGGGGCCACCGACACCGAGTTCGTGGTGACCACCGTGCGCTACGACACGGCGACGGGCCAGCCCGCGAGCCTGGCCGATGCGCTCGGCGCCACCACCGGGTACCGCTACGACGCGCGCGGCAACCTGGTCGAGGTGATCGACGCGCTGGGGCAGCCCACGCGCTACCGGTACGACGACCGCGGCCTGCCGGTCGCCATCGTCGACGCGCTCGGCAAGACGCGCCACCTGAGCTACAACGCGGCGGGACAGGTCGTGCGGCAGGTCGATTGCTCGGGGCAGCCCACGGGCTACGGCTACGACGAGTGGGGCCGGCTCGAGAGCGTGACCGATGCGCTGGGCCACACCACCCGCTACCAGCGCGACGAGCTCGGACGGCTGCGCTCGCTCGTCGGCGCCGACGGCACGGTCGAGCGCTTCGAGTACGACGCGGCGGGCCGCCTCACGGCGCATGTGAGTCCGCTGGGTGCCCGCACCGAATACCTGCTCGCGCTCGATGGACTGCCGCTGGTGCGGCGCAATGCGGCCGGCGGCGAACTGCGCTACGAGTACGACGGCGCCCGACGCCTGGTGGCGCTCTACAACGAGAACGCCGTGCGCTACGACTTCGGCTACGACGCGCTGGGCCGGCTGGTCGAGGAGACCGGCTTCGACGGTCGCCACACGCGCTACGTGCGGGATCCCGCGGGCTTGCTGCTCGCGAAGATCGAGCTCGGCTGCCTGACCCTGCGCCAGCGGCTCGACCAGCGGCTGGCGCGCGAGCAATCGCGCCAGCCGGGCACGCCGCAGGCCCTGCCGCCGAGGCGCACCGCGCCGACCTTCGAGGATCCCTGGGGCTTCGGCCTGACGGACGAGGTGACGGCTGCCGCGGCGAGCGCCGCCGGCCAGGCGATCGTGACCCGCTACGAGCGCGACGCGGGCGGGCGGCTGGTGCACAAGCTCGTGGCGGGCCACGTGCTCGACGCGCGGGGGCGGCGCGTGGCGCAGCACAAGTCCACGCACTATCGCCACGATGCCGCGGGCCGGCTGGTCGAGGCTTCCAACGACAACGGCGGCCGGATCTCGCTGGGCTACGACGCCATGGGCCAGTTGCTCGAGGAGACCCGCGTCGGCCAGGGGCTGCGCACGACGCAGCGCCATCGCTACGACGCGCTCGGCAACCGGCTGGCCACCGTGCTGCCCGACGGGCGCGAGATCCGCTGGCTCCACTACGGTTCGGGCCATCTGCACCAGATCAACCTCGACGGCCGGGTGGTCTGCGACATCGAGCGCGATGCGCTGCATCGGGAGGTCGCGCGCAGCCAGGGCGCGCTGGAGAGCCGCTATCGCTACGACCCGGTCGGCCGCCTGCTGGCCCAGGCCACCGCGCGCCCGCGGCCGGACGAGGCGCGGGTCGATCCCGGTGCCGGCACCGATGCCGTGCCGGGATGGGACGAGCGCTTCGTGCTGGCGCGCCAGTATGTCTACGACCCTGGCGGCAACCTGCTCGAGTTGGTCGATCGCCGGCATGGCCGCGCGCGCTATGGCTACGACCGCATCGGCCGGCTGCTGTCGGCATTGCAGCCGATGTCGCAGGAGCAGTTCGCGTTCGATCCGGCCCACAACCTGCTGCCCGGCGCGGACGCCGGCGGCGGTGCCGCCCCTTCGGCGGGGGCGATCAAGGACAACCGCGTCGAGGTGTTCGAGGACAAGCGCTACCGCTACGACAGCCACGGCAACCTGGTCGAGAAGAGGATCGGCCGGCACACGCGCATGCAGTTCGAGTGGGACGTGGAGCACCAGCTCCAGGGCGTCACCGTGGTGCGGCAGGGCCAGGGCGGCAGCACCACGACGCAGACCACGCGCTACCGCTACGATGCATTCGGGCGCCGCATCGAGAAAAGCGATCGGCTCGGACGCACGCTGTTCGAATGGGACGGCAACCGGCTGCTGAGCGAGCAGCGCGGCGCGCTGCAGACGCTGTATCTCTACCAGGGGCTTGGCTTCGTGCCGGTCGCGCAGGTCCAGGCCGAAGTGTTCCGGGGCGAGCCGGCGGGCGAGGCGCAAGAGGACGACGACGAGCAGGACTGGCAGCCTCGCCGGTCCCGCACCGCCTTCGTCGACCGGATGCTGGCCACCGCACGCCAGATCCAGGCGCGCAGCCGGGGCGAGGGCGAGGCAGCGCCCGTCGTGCCGGCGCAGGACGAGCCAGCCGCCGGCGCCTCGGTGGTGGATCTCGATGCCTGGCGCATCCGCTACTACCACACCGACCACCTCGGCACGCCGCGCGAGCTCAGCAGCGAGGATGGCGAGATCGTCTGGAGCGCGAGCTACAAGGCCTGGGGCAACACGCTCAAGGTGGAGGTGCCTTCAAGCGCGCCGCGCGCCGGGACGCAGCCCGTCGAGCAGAACCTGCGGTTCCAGGGCCAGTACTTCGACGCCGAAAGCGGGCTGCACTACAGCCGCTTTCGCTACTACGACCCCGATGTCGGGCGCTTCGTGAGCGAGGACCCGATCGGCCTGGCCGGCGGCGAGAACTTCTTTGCCTATGCGCCCAACCCCATCGGCTGGATCGACCCGTACGGCCTGGCGGGCATCGTCCTGCTGGGCGAAGGGCAGGATGCCGTCGAGGCCGTTGCGTCGAGGCTCGGCGCCCGGACCATCAAGAACGACTGGCCCGACAATTTCCCCAATCTCAAGGGCGTGACCGATCCCGAGGAGTGGCGGCGCCGGATGTGCGAGGCGGTGGATTTCAACCGGCAGTGGATCCGCGACCGCGCCGCCGAAGGCTACACCTTCCAGACCATCGGCGTGCAGGGTTCCAACAGTCCCTATTACGCCGCGGAGCTCGAGGAACTCTCCAAGCTCGGGCACAAGGCGACGGTGGTCAAGAAGGTCAAGGATTCGGACGGCGTGTTCAGAACCATCGACGAGATGCGGGCCAAGTGCAACTGCCGGCCGCGAATGAAGTACAAGAAGCTGCAATGCGACTGACACCGAAAGCGCCGACGCCATGATTTCCGTGATCCTCGGATCGAACGACAAGCCCCGCATGGAGCGCTTCCTGGCCTTGCTGGGGTTTGCGAGCCAGGACGGGCGTTCCTACGTGGCGCCCGGCCATCAAGGCTTCGAGTTCTACTTCACCGAGGCGCCGTCCAAGCCTTCCGCGAGCACCGAGATCTTCGTCTCGGTGTCGAGCCAGGCCGACCCCGATGCCTTCTTCGAGACCCTCGAGCAGATCGGATTGCCGTTCGAAACCTGGGAGCACCCGAGGTTCTACGACGTTCGCGTGACCGATCCGGCCGGTCGGCTGTGGCAGGTGATGCTCAAGTCGTAGCGGCGAACAGCGCCCGCACCCGCGCCAGGTCTTCCGGCGTATCCACGCCCGGACCCGGCGCCGCGTCGCTCACGTGCACCGCGATGCGGTGCCCATGCCACAACGCGCGCAACTGCTCGAGCGCCTCGATGCCTTCGAGCGGCGAGGGCGGCAGCGAAGGAAATCGGCGCACGAAACCCGCGCGGTAGCCGTAGATGCCGATGTGGCGCAGTGGCGCGGGCGAGGGAAGCTGCGCAGGCGGCACGCCCGGCGCGGCGCCGTCGCGCCACCAGGGAATCGGCGCGCGGCTGAAATAGAGCGCGTTGCCCTGCGCGTCGAGCACGGCCTTCACGACGTTCGGGTTGAGATAGTCGGCCACCGAATCGATGGCATGCACCGCGGTGCTCATGGCGGCGTCGGGCCGCGCGAGCAGCGCGGCGGCCACCGCGTCGATCAGCGCCGGGTCGATCAGCGGCTCGTCGCCCTGCACGTTGACCACCACCGCATCGCCATCGAGGCCGAGCTGTTCGCAGGCCTCGGCGAGGCGGTCGCTGCCGCTCGGATGGTCCTGGCGGGTGAGGATCGCCTCCACGCCGTGGGCCTGGCAGGCGGCGAGGATCGAGGCATGGTCCGCCGCCACCACCACGCGCGCCGCGCCGGACTGCGCCGCGCGCTGCGCCACGCGTGCCACCATCGGCACGCCGGCGATGTCGGCCAGCGGTTTGTCGGGCAGCCGCGTCGATGCCAGCCGGGCCGGCACCAGAACCGTGAAGCTCACAGTCCGAGCTCGTCGTCGGACAGGGTGCGGGCCTCGTTCTCGAGCAGCACCGGGATGCCGTCGCGCACCGGATAGGCCAGGCGCGCGCTGCGCGAACAGAGTTCCTGCTTCTCGGGATTCCAGGTCAGGGGGCCCTTGGTGACGGGGCAGACGAGCAGTTCAAGCAGCTTGGTGTCCATCGGTCGATGATAGCTTTGCGTCGAGCGCCGCGAGGAAGGCTTCGGAGGGGGTGAACAGCAGCGGCACGGCCAGTGCGCGCGGCGCCTGGCGCCAGAGCTTGACCGCGTCCTTCTCGGTGCACAGCAGCAGGTGGTCGGCCGGCACGTCGTCGTGCCACTCGGCGAAATCGTGGTGATCGGGCAGGGCGATGGTCCGTTCGGGTTCGATGCCCTGCGCGCGCAGCATCTCGAAGAAGGCTTCGGGCCGCGCGATCGCCGCCAGCGCCGTGATGGGGCGCGCAGCCAGCGAGGCCAGCGGCGTCCGGGTGCCGTCGTGCGCCACCGCGTAGGTCGCCAGCTGGCGCGTGGCGGTGAAGCCGCCGGCGAAGGCCGGATGCTCGCCGCTGTGCAGCACCAGGTCGCAATCGCGCGGCCAGGGTTCGCGCAGGGGGCCGGCCGGCAGCAGCCAGCCGTTGCCGATGCCGCGGTCGTCGAACACGCAGATCTCGATGTCGCGCGCCAGCGCCAGGTGCTGCAGGCCGTCGTCGCTCACGATGAGCTGCGTGGCGGGATGGGCCGCGAGCAGCGCGCGCGCGGCCTCGGCGCGGCGGCGCGCCACGAACACCGGCGCGCCGGTGCTGCGTCGGATCAGCGCCGGCTCGTCGCCGACCTCGCGCGGATCGCTGTCGGGCAGGACTTCGCGGCAGTCGTCGGTATGCCGGCCGTAGCCGCGCGACACCACGCCCACCCGCCAGCCGCGTTCGCGCAGATGCTGCACCACGGCCATCACCACCGGCGTCTTGCCCGCGCCACCCGCGATCACGTTGCCGACGATGACCACGGGCACAGGCACGCGTTCGGCGCGCAGCCAGCCGAGGCGATAGAGCAGCGCGCGCAGCGCCACCAGGGTGCGAAAGAGCAGGGAGAGTGGCCACAGCAGCATCGCCAGCGGGCCGCGCCGCAGCCAGGCGTGCCGAAGCCGCGAGGCGGTTGCGCCGGCGTCGGTGCCGTTGCGCCCCTGCGACGGCAACTCAGTGCCCGGCTTGCGCCGTCGACTGGGCGGCGAAGGTGATCTGCATCAGGCCCGCGCGGCGCGCGGCCTCCATCACCGTCACCACGGCCTGGTGCGGGCTGCTGGCATCGGCGCTGATGATCACCACGCTGTCCTTGCCGCCGGTGGCGGCCGCGGCCAGCGCCGCCGCCACGGTGTCCACGCTGCGGTCGGGCAGCTGCGTCTTGTTGATCGAATAGCGCCCGTCGGCCGATACGCCGACGATCACTTCCTTGGGATAGTCGCGCTGCGCGTCCACGTCCGCCGTCGGCAGCCGCAGCTGCATCTCGGTGAACTTGCTGTAGGTGGTCGACAGCATCAGGAAGATCAGCACCACCAGCAGCACGTCGATGAACGGGATCAGGTTGATCTCGGGCTCGTCGCGTGCGCCGTGGCGAAACTGCATGCGGCCGCGGCTCATCGGGCGCTCCCGGCGGCGGCCATGGCGGCGGTGGGCGCGCTCATTTGCGCAGCGCGTTGAGATGGCGCGCGAAGCGCTCGCCCGAGAGTTCCAGGTTCAGCAGGTACTCGTCGACGCGGCTGCGGAAATAGCGCCAGAAGATCAGTGTCGGGATCGCGACGATCAGGCCGAAGGCGGTGTTGTAGAGCGCGATCGAGATGCCGTGCGCGAGTTGCGCCGGATTGCCCGAGCCCACCGCGCCGCTGGTGGGCGACTGCGAGCCGAAGATCTCGATCATGCCGATCACCGTGCCCAGCAGCCCGAGCAGCGGGGCGGCCGAGGCGATGGTGGCGAGGGCGGGCAGGTAGCGCTCCAGCCGGTGCGCCACGGTGCGGCCCGAGGCCTCCATGGCGGCGCGCAGGTCGTCCTCGGTGCAGCGCGGATTGGCGTTCAGCGCCCGCAGGCCGGCGGCCAGCACCTGGCCGAGCATCGAGTTGTTTTCCAGCTTGGTCACCACGTCGGGCCCCGGCACCGCGTTGTGCGACACCGTGATGGTTTCTTCGAGCAGCTTGGGCGGCAGCACTTTCACCGTCTTGAGACTTGTGAAACGTTCTATAACAAGCGCGAGTGCGATCACCGAGCAAGCGAGCAGCGGCCAGATGGGCCAACCTGCAGCAACTATGATGGAAAACAAGGAATCCTCCGGCCCCGTAGGCTGTCAATGCGCGGCGATTATCCACCGAGCCCACCATCGCCACGGCGCTTGTTTGCGTGTCGGCCAAGACGCACAGATTCTGTGGATAACTTTGTGATTAACCTGCTGCGCAAGTCGCCGCGAGCCGCGCCAACTGGGCTTTCCATTAGATCGATTGAATTTTGGGCACCGCTTTTTTTAATGAAATCAACAACTTGCACGAGAAACCGTGCAATTGTCCGACCCCGGGGGCGCGGCGCCCCGCCCGCGGCACCCGTTGTGGAAGAGTGCCAAATCACGATTCGGCGGTTCTGTGAACTTGCGTGACCCGAATCCGCCCGCCGGGCCCCGCGTATGGGCCGTCGGCGCGTTGTGCCGCGCGGTCGCCGATGCGCTCGATGCCCGCTTCAATCCGGTTTCCGTGCGCGGCGAAATCTCCGGTTTCTCGCGCGCGTCGAGTGGACATTGTTACTTCTCGCTCAAGGACGAGTCGGGCCAGCTGCGCTGCGCCATGTTCCGCCGCGCGGCGGGTCTGCTCGATTTCTCGCCGCGCGACGGCGACCAGGTCGAGGTGCGCGGTCGCCTCGCGGTCTACGAGCCGCGCGGCGACCTGCAACTGGTCGTCGAGAGCCTGCGCCGGGCCGGGCAGGGCGCGCTCTTCGAGCAGTTCCTGCAGCGCAAGGCGCGCCTCGAGGCCGAGGGGCTGTTCGACCCGGCGCGCAAGCGCGCGCTGCCGGTGATGCCGCGCGCCATCGGCGTGGTCACCTCGCTGGGCGCCGCGGCGCTCCACGACGTGGTGACCGCGCTGCGCCGGCGCGTGCCCCATATTCCCGTGACGGTGGCGCCCGCCGCGGTGCAGGGCGCCGGTGCGCCCGGCGAACTGGTGCGCGCGCTGCAGTCGCTCTATGCGCTGCAGCCTGCGGTCGACGTCATCCTGCTGGTGCGCGGCGGCGGCTCGATCGAGGACCTGTGGGCCTTCAACGACGAGAGCCTGGCGCGCACCATCGTGCAGAGCCCGGTGCCGCTCATCAGCGGCGTGGGCCACGAGACCGACTTCACCATCGCCGATTTCTGCGCCGACCTGCGCGCTCCCACGCCCACCGCCGCGGCGGAGCTGGTGAGCGCGCCGCGGGCGCTGTGGCTCGATGCCCTCGCGCTGCTCGAGGAGCGCCTCGACGACGCCATCGGCGCGCGGCTCGATGCGCTGGGCCAGCGGCTCGACCAGGCCGCCGGCCGGCTGGGCCGTCCCTCGACGCTGGTGGCGCGGCAACAGCTGCGGCTCGCGCATCACGCACAGCGCCTGCACTATGCGGTGCTGTCGAGGACGCAGCGGCAATCGCAAGCGGCCCAGAGGCTGGCCGACGATTTCCCCGCGAAGTTCGACCGTGCGCTGGTGCAGCGCCGCGAGCGCCTGGAGCGCGTCGCGCTGCGGCTGAGGCTGCTCGATCCGGCGCTCGTGCTGCAGCGCGGCTATGCCTGGATCACCGACGCCGACGGCCGCGCCGTCGTCAGCGCGAAGGCGCTCGCACCCGGCGATGCCGTCGTTGCCCGCCTGTCCGATGGCTCCGTCGATCTGACCGTCGCGTCACGCGGCGCGACGGGAACGCGTCCGACGTGAGCGCCACGTTTCCTTTCTAGAATCATCGATTCCCCACAACCAACCCACGAGAAAAAACCATGGAACATGTGCTCCCACCCCTGCCGTACGCCCTCGACGCACTGGCACCCGAGTACTCGAAGGAAACCCTCGAGTACCACTACGGCAAGCACCACAACGCCTACGTGGTGAACCTCAACAACCTGCAGAAGGGCACCGAGTTCGAGTCGATGACGCTCGAGGAGATCGTCAAGAAGTCCAGCGGCGGCATCTACAACAACTCGGCCCAGATCTGGAACCACACCTTCTTCTGGAACTGCATGAAGCCGCAAGGCGGCGGCGCTCCCAGTGGCGCGCTGGCCAAGGCCATCGATGCCAAGTGGGGCAGCTACGACGCATTCAAGGAAGCCTTCGTGAAGTCGGCCGTGGGCAACTTCGGCTCGGGCTGGACCTGGCTGGTGAAGAAGGCCGACGGCAGCGTGGACATCGTGAACACCGGCGCCGCCGGCACGCCGCTGACGACCGCCGACACGGCGCTGCTGACGGTCGACGTCTGGGAACACGCCTACTACATCGACTACCGCAACCTGCGTCCGAAGTTCGTCGAGACCTTCCTGGCCAAGCTGGTCAACTGGGGCTTCGCCGAGAAGAACTTCGGCTGATCGATCAGCCGTTGATCAGGTTCAGGATGTTCCCGTCGGGGTCCTTGAACCACGCGACCTTCATGTCGCCCATGACATGGAGGTCGCCCTCGTGCCGCGTGCCGGGCATGTCGTAGTGCTCGAAGCGCACGCCCTTGGCCCGGAGGGCGGCGACGAGGCGCTCGATGTCCGCCCCTACCTGCCAGGTGACGGCCGTCGCCTGATTGGTGCCGGCGAACGACGAGCGGTACACGTTGAGGCGCGTGTTGCCGCTGCGGTAGACGATGACCTCGTCGCCCTCGGCGTCGACCTGGGCCAGGCCCAGCGTGTCCTCGTAGAAGCGGCGCGCCGCCGCCAGGTCCTTCACCGCGAGATTGGCCACGGCATCGATGTTTCCGAGCATGGAGCCTCCTGTTGTGGGCAGCAATGAATACTCAACCGTTCGGTGAAGTATTCGATCGCGCCGGGCGCCCTGTCAAGCCGCGTCAAGGCTCGTCACAAAGCCGTTGCCGCGGCGCCGCGCGGGCTCATCGGAGAGAATCGCCGTCCCCGGGCCAGCGCGCACCGAGACGAGGGCCATCGCGAAGCGCGAAAACCCGCGCCGAGCGCTTCCGGCACACTGCATCCCCGGCGCGGCGAGACCCGCCCCGGTGGCCGGCGCCAGGCCCCAACCCCTAGAGCAGAGACAACACCCATGATCCGCAGACTCCTTCGTCCGCTGGCCCTCGCGCTGGCGCTTCCGCTGGCCTTCGGCGCCGCCTCCACCGCCCAGGCCCAGGCCTGGCCCGCCAAGCCCGTGCGCATGATCGTGCCCTTCCCGCCCGGCGGCGGCACCGACATCCTGGCGCGCCTGGTGGCCCAGAAGCTCACCGAGACCAACCACTGGACCGTGGTGCCCGACAACCGCGCGGGCGCCGGCGGCACGATCGGCATCGCCGAGGCCGCGCGCGCCGCGCCCACGGGCTACGACATCGTGATGGGCCAGAAGGACAACATGGTCGTCGCGCCCTGGCTCTACAAGAACCTCAGCTACGAGCCGACCAAGGACCTGACCGCGGTGGCCCACGTGGCCTTCACGCCCGTCGTGATCGTCACGCAGGCCAACTCCAAGTACAAGACGCTCGACGACGTGGTGAAGGCCGCGCGCGCCGCGCCCGACACCATCACCTACGGCTCGCCCGGCAACGGCACCACCATCCACCTGGCCGGCGAGATCTTCAACGGCGCGGCCAAGATCAAGATGCGCCACGTGCCCTACAAGGGTTCGAACGCGGCCATGATGGACGTGCTCGCGGGCAACGTCGACCTGATGGTGTCGTCGGTGCCTTCGGCCATGGCCCAGATCAAGGCCGGCAAGCTGCGCCCGCTGGCCGTGACCTCGGCCAAGCGCAGCAGCTCGCTGCCCGACACGCCCACCGTGGCCGAGCTCGGCTACAAGGGCTTCGACGTGAGCACCTGGTACGGCCTGTTCGTGCCGGCCAAGACGCCCAAGGACGTGATCGCCACCCTGAACGCCGAGGTCAACAAGCTGCTGGCCACTCCCGAGATGCAGGCCGCGATCATCGCGCAGGGCGCCGAACCGCAGAGCATGACGCCCGAGCAGTTCGGCACGCTGCTCAAGACCGACTACGAGAAGTGGAAGGGCATCGTGCAGGCCTCGGGCGCGACCATCGAGTAAGCGCGACGCCGGACCTCAGCGCGCCGACACGGGCATCGGCGCGGCGGGCAGCACCAGCGGCGCGCCCGAGCGCGAAGCCCGGTCCCATCCGGGGTGCCGCTGCGCACGCTCGAGTTCGGCCATCACTTCGGCGCGCGTCTTCGGCTGGGCATTGGTCGCCGGAACCGGCGTGCCGTAGGCCAGGAAGTTCTTCCATTTCGGATCGCTTCGCGCCGTCGCCAGCTCCTGGCCGACCTGGTCCGTCGACTTGCCCGAGCCGGCCAGTTCCGCATGGGTCTTGATGCCCGCTTCGTTGGCCGCGAAGTGCGAAGGCGCATCGACGTGCTGCACGCTCTGCTGGGCAAGGGCCACGGCCGGCACGAGGCCAGCCAGGACGGAAGCGGCCGCGAGCGCGAGGATTTTTCTGTTCGACATGCATATCTCCTGTGGTTGTTCCCCGCGGCTGGATGTCAGGCGCGGGGGTGGAGATACGGCGAGGTGCGTGGGCGTGCCATCCGGGGCGTCGATCTCTCCACGCCCACACACTAGGAAAGCAAACCGACGCGGACTTATCCGCCCGGTTACGTTCTCGTCATCCGGAGCCCGTCTCAGTCCGGCACGAACTTGCGGTTGAACACCGCCACGTCCGACTCGAGCTCGAAGGCCGCGAGCTGGCCCATCTTGCCGTCGCTCGCGCGGCAGGCCGCGAACAGGCTGTAGCGGCCCTGGAAGCCGAATTCGTCCATCACGATCAGCGCGTACGGGTACGGCACGAAGACCTGGTGCGTGAAGACGACGCGGTGCCGGTTGCGCGGCGAGGGAAAGAGCTTGTACTCGCCGGTGTCGATGCCCTGGGCGGTGGCCATGGCGCGGGTGCTCAGTCCGGATCGCGCACGTCGGCCACCGGCTTGGCGCCGAAGTCCGCGCGCGCGAGGTACTTGAGCACCTTCGCGGCCGCGCTCGCGGGGCTGTCGAGCAGGCCCTCGCTCTTGAGCTTCTCGAAGCGCGTGCGGTCGGGGAAGTTCTCGGCCGAGGCGCCACGCAGTTGCACCTGCATGTCGGTGTCGATCACGCCGGGCGCCAGCGACACGATGCGCGCGCCGTTCGGCAGGTTCGCCTCCTCGAGCGCGACCGCGCGCGAGTAGTGGTCCATGCCGGCCTTGGCCGCGCAGTACGGTGCCTGGCTGCCCATCGCGTTGCGGCCCAGGCCCGAGGAGATGTTGAGCACCTTGCGCGCGCCGCGCCAGCCGCGCGTACCGCCGAGGAAGGCCGCCGTCAGCAGCAGTGGCGCTTCGAGCCCGATGCGCAGCGCCTGCGAGAGCTCGGCATCGACCGCGGCCGCGAGCGGCGCCGGATTGCCGACCGTGCCCGCGTTGTTGATCAGCGTGACGGCGTCGAAGCGCTGGGCGTCCTGCGCCGCCAGCCATTCGCGCAGGCGCGCGGCCGAGGCGACGGGATCGGACAGGTCCTGTTCCCATTGCACGAGTTCGACGCCGGCCGCCTTCGCCTGTTCGGCGAGCTCGGGGCTCTGGCGGCGCGAGATGCACAGCAGGACGTGGCCGGGCTGCAGCAGCTGTTCGGCCATGGCGCGGCCGAGGCCGCGCGATGCGCCGGTGATGAGGTAGAGGTGGGAGGTGGGCATGGGGCGATGATAGTCATCGCGCCGAGGAGACGACGCCGCCCTCCTCCATGCCCGGTCCGTTCAGTTGGATGGCGGGAATTCGAGCCCGTTGCAAGGCGCGGCCGGCTTCTCCTTCTTTCCGTACAGGACGTCGTAGGCCAGGGTCCCCATCACGTCGAGACCGCGCGTGTTCAGGTGGATGGGACTGCTCGGCATGTAGCAATCGCTCGAGAGCGCGAGCGGCATGCTCGCGGGATTGCTCACCACCGCGGGGAAATCGATGACGCCATCGAAGTTTCCGGGTGTCTTGATCCATTCGTTGATCTTGAGCCACTTGCCGTAGTTGGTGGGGTCGTCGACAAAACCGGTCCTCCCCGCTTCCCCGATGCCGGGAATGTTCCCGATCGGCGTGTTGACGCCCCCATAGACCTTGATCTTCCTGGCGCGGGCCGTTTCAACGAAATACTTGTAGTGCTCGATGATCTGGTCCGGCGTCTTGCGCTGGTTGAGGTCGTTGTCGCCGGCCAGGATGACGATGTCGGTCGGATCGCGGGACAGCACGTCGCGCTCGAACCGGCTGCGCAAGGAGGGTCCGGTTTCGAAGCTGATCATGGCATTGCCACTGATGCCCGCATTGCCCACGCCGAGCAGTTCGCCATTGGAATTCGCCAGCTTCGACAAGACGGCGGGCCATGGCTCCTGAATGTCCTTGGCGCCGAATCCGGCCGTGATCGATTCGCTCATGGCAATCACGACCCGGGCTTGCGCGGGCGCGAGCACCTTGACCTCGCTGAGGCTGAAGGCCCCGTCGTAGGTCTGATAGTTCGGCGCCGCCGCCTTGATCGATGCTTCGCCCGAGACATCGCGCTTCCTCACCACGAAGTACCTGGGAAGCGGGACGGCACTTTCCATGTGCATGTCCGCATACTGGGTGCTCCCCTGGAAATGCAGGGTGATCAGCAGGTCGGAAAGCTTCGGCACGTTCATCGACACGGGATCGCTCAGCAGCTCCGTCCCCGCGGGAACCTCGGCCAGCGTCTTGCCGTTGAAGGTCAGGACCTTGCGCGTACCGAGGTCGATGGCCGTCGGGTCCGAGGCGTCGCCGTCATCGGGCAGCGCCACGCTGGCATGGTCGACGCGCATGGTGGCGGTGCCGAAGACATTGGACAGCCGGATCCGGACGCCCTCGCCGCCCACGCTCGTCCGGATGCGCATCCGGACCGTGTCGGAGTTTTCGTTCTGCGGGATGTTGCGGTACAGCGCGACCTGCCAGGTCGTGGCCCATTTGGTCTTCTTTTCGGGAGGAGCCACTTCCGTCGGCACCGACGGCTCGACCGGCGGCGCGGGCACGACCGCGGGTGGAGGCGGGCCCGAGGACCCGGCCGCATTGGCGGCGACGACCGCCGCGATCGCCGCGGCATTCGCATTGTCGTTGCCGCCTCCACCACCACAGGCTGCCACGGCCCCGACGACCACCGTCGCCCAGGCCGTGCGCCATACCGTCTTGAACAGGGCCTGGCCCACGAACAACGTTTCGAACTTTCTTTTCATGTTGCCTCCTTGAGTTGCTGACTTTCCGGGTTGGGTTTGCGCTCTACATCGACACCTCGCTGGTCGTGAAAAAAGGGAGAGGGACCGCGGCTACCTGCCGCGCTTGCGGCCCTCGGCGAGGCGCTCGATCAGGCTGTTCAGTTCGCCCATGATTCCCTTGCGGAAGGCGAGCACGCAGATCACGAAGATCAGGCCCGTGACCATGGTCACCGACTCGCCCAGGGTGTTGAACCAGTCGATGGTGGTGATGCGCGCGAGCAGGTTGCCCA
>JAESGN010000719.1_pt1 | contig 17731 bp, 12 predicted proteins | sample 9269731 | NCBI WGS metagenome assembly JAESGN01 (sample SAMN15720683, study PRJNA650826) | algae metagenome | isolation source: Mojavia pulchra JT2-VF2 and co-occurring heterotrophs from desert soil | place: USA: Cadiz Valley, Joshua Tree National Park, CA | collected 1998-06-08
ATTGCCTCGCTCATGCGAGGCAATCGACCTCCCCCTTTCAGGGGGAGGTGAAAAAAGAGATTACTGCGTCACCACACGCTGGCTGACCCGCGGTGCGCGCACCGGCGGCGGCGCATCCGAGCCCGGCCCGCGGCGCCAGGCGGCGCCGGTGCGGCCCTGATCGACCCCGAATTCGAACAGGCCCTTCATATAGGCGGTGTCGAATCCCGCCGATGCCTGCGACGGGAAGCTGTCGTCGATCGCGGCAAGCGTCAGTGTCCAATTGCGGCGGCGGATGAATTCGTAGGACGCAAGCAGGGTGTTGCGCGTATTGGCGCGCACCGAGGTCTCGAAGGCGCGCACCGCGATCCGGATCGTCGAGGCCGGCACCACGTCGAAATACGGTCCGAGTTTGCTGTTCAGGATCACGTAGATGCGCGGACGCACGCCGCTCGGCGCAATCGGCTTGTTGGACAGCAGCATCGCTTCCGGGATCACCAGAACGTTCGAGATGATGCCGCCGTCGACATGCATTTCGGCGAACCGCTTACCCTGCGCCTCCACATCGATCAGCACCGGCGCGAAGATTCCGGGGATGCTGGCCGAGGCCTCGATCACCTGACGGAACAGTTCCGGCGCGCGCGGATCGACGCTCGCGGCGATCGCACCCATGTCCCAGATCGCGGTACGCTGCGCATCGAGCTGGGTGCTGACGATGAACAGCCGCCGCCCGGCCCGGTATTCGCGCGCTACTGCGTCGATGACCTCGGGTGTGACATGCTTGGCGATCAGTTGCCGCAGCGGCGCAGCTTCGAACAGGCTGGCGCCGAACAGCCCGCGCACCCCCTGGAATTTCAGAAAGCCCTCGAACGCGCCGCTGGAGAATACCTCGGCCAGAACCGAGTCGTATTGCGGGCCGAGGAATGCGAATGGCGCAATCAGCGCACCCGCGCTCGCGCCGGTGACGATGGTGAATTTCGGCCGGTCGCCGCGCTGGGTCCAGCCGTTCAGCAGGCCGGCCCCGAAGGCGCCATCGGCACCGCCGCCGGACAGGGCGAGAATGGCCGGGTTGTCGCCCGGGCGGATGTTGGTGATCGGGTTGCGCCGCGCGAGCGATGGGTCATCGGCCCAGACCCGCGCCTCTGGGATGCCTGGGATGACCGCGAGTTCCTGCTCCTGCTGGGTATAAGGGATACGCTCAACGCCCGCGCAGGCCGTCATCAGCAAGGCGCACAGAGCAACCATAGCTGCACGCCGCAAGCCACCCCGGCTCGCCGTCTCTCGTGCACCCGAACGCATACGCAAATCCCCGTCCATCCCCGGCCGCTATTTGATCAACGATGGATTTGCGGCGGCTTAAAGGGCGCTGGTCATCATTTGTTATCGTAAACTGCCAGTTAACGCCGCGCGTCGGCATCGCCACCCCGGGGGAGAGGCGTCACAGCTCGGTTCGAACCGCCCATAATTCGGGGAAAAACGAATGATCGAGCGCCGATTTCAGGAATCCGACGCCGCTCGACCCGCCGGTGCCGCGCTTGAAGCCGATGATCCGCTCGACCGTCTTCATGTGGCGGAATCGCCACTGCTGGAACCAATCTTCGAGATCGACCAGTTCCTCGGCCAGTTCGTACAGGTCGAAATATTTCTTGGAGTTGCGATAGACCTTCAGCCAGGCGTCGCGGACCGCGTCGCTTGGGACGTGCCGGACCGCGAAATCGCGCTTCACGATCTCCTCAGGGATCGCAAAGCCGCGGCGGTAGAGCAGCATCAGCGACGCGTCATACAGGCTCGGCGCATCGAGCGCCGCCTTCAGCCGATCGTAATTCGCACGGTCGTGTCGGTGCGGCAGCAGCATCTTGGGGTCCTTCGCACCGAGCCGAAACTCGACCGCGCGGTACTGGAAGGACTGGAAGCCGGACGATTGCCCAAGATCGTTGCGGAATTCGAGATAGTCCGATGGCGTCATGGTCGACAGCACGTTCCAGGCACTGATCATCTGTTCGAGGATGCGGGTCATCCGCGCCATCGATTTGAAGGACGGCGGCAGCTGGTCGCGCAGGATGAAATCGACCGCGGCGTCGAGCTCATGCCCCATCAGGTTGAGCCACAATTCCTGGACATGGTGGATGGTGATGAACAGGTGCTCGTCGTGCTTGCCGGATAGAGGTTTCTTGGCGGCGAGCAGGGTGTCGAGCTGGAGATAGTCGCCATAGGTCATGCGCCCGGCGAGATCGACATGGATGTCGTCGCCAATGCGGCTTTGAGGCGGTGACTCGTTTGTGGTCACGATTGTGCTTCCAATTCGTTTGACAGACAGGTTTGGACTTTGGTCCATTCGGATCGAACCTATCTCTCCGCTCATTCCCGCGAAAGCGGGAATCCAGCACGTCTGGGTCCCCGCTTTCGCGGGGACGAGCGGGAAACAGATGTGCCTGTAAATCAGCCATGCCGCTTGACCTGACCGCCGATTTCTCCCGCTTCCGCAACGCCGATCCCGACCGGCTGCACTTTGCGGCGCACAGCCATGCCTATTGGCCGGACGTGACGCGCGCGGCGCAGATTCAACTCTGGGACGATGCCGCGGAACTGGTCGACGAGAAATGGTCCCGGGTGCTGGGCGAGGTATGGCCAGCGGTCATGCACGGCATCGCGCAGCATCTGCGGCTGCCCGATCCGGCAACACTGGTTTCCGCGGTCAACACCCACGAATTCGTCAATCGGCTGATCTCGGCGCTGCCGCTCGGTCGCACCCCGGTGATCGTCACGACCGACGGCGAATTTCATTCCTTCAAGCGACAGACCGAACGGCTGGCTGAGGACAAGCTGATCCAGCTCGTCACAGTGCCGACCGAGCCATTCGACACCTTTCCGGCCCGGCTTGTCGAGGCCGTGAGCGCGCATGCGCCGGACATGGTGTTCGTCAGCCAGGTGTTCTTCAACTCGGGTTACGCGTTGCCCGATCTCGATGCGCTGGTCGACGCGGTCGCCGCGCCGGACCGATTGACGGTGATCGACGGCTACCACGCCTTTCTTGCGCTTCCGGTCGATCTCTCGCATGTCGCGGATCGCGCGTTCTATCTCGCCGGTGGTTACAAATACGCGATGGCAGGCGAGGGCGCCTGCTTCATGCATTGTCCGCCGGGATTTGCACCGCGCCCGCGCAACACCGGCTGGTATGCGAGCTACGCTAGCCTGTCTGGCCCGCAGGATCGCGTGCGTTATGCGACCGACGGCCAGCGCTTCATGGGAGCGACCTTCGATCCGAGCGGGCTGTATCGCATGCGAGCTACGCTGGACTGGATGGCGGTACGCGGTCTCGATGCGGCAACCATCCACGCGCATGTAATGGCGCTGCAGGATATCTTTCTTGCCGGCATTTCGGACAAACCGGTCGGGCTGTTTGATCCCGTGCGTCTGGTGGTGCCGGCGCAGGAAATATCGCGCGGCAACTTCCTCACCTTCGATCATCCGGACGCGGCTGAATGGCAGGCGCGGCTGAAGGCGAACAACATCGTGGTCGATGTGCGCGACACGCGGCTGCGTGTCGGCTTCGGTCTGTACCACAATGCGGACGATGTGGTGCGACTGCTGGAGCGTCTGCGCGCGCTTTGACGCTTGACGAATGCGGCGTGCGATGCGCTCAATCCCGGCCCTTCTGCAACGACAAAAGTCCGGGGTTGGAATTATGGCGAAAGGCCGCAAAGTCATCATCACCTGTGCCGTCACCGGCTCGATCCATACGCCGTCGATGTCGCCGCATCTGCCGGTCACCGCTCAGGAGATTGCCGACGCCGCGATTGGCGCGGCGGAAGCGGGTGCTGCGATCGTGCATCTGCATGCGCGCAATCCGCAGGACGGTCGCCCCGACCAGACGCCGGAGGCGTTCGCGCCGTTCCTGCAAGTGATCAAGCAACGCTCGAATGTGGTGGTGAACATCACCACCGGCGGTGCGCCGACCATGGCGATCGAGGAGCGCGTGCGTCCGGCCGCGACCTTCAAGCCGGAAGTCGCCTCGCTCAATATGGGCACGATGAATTTCGGGCTCTACCCGATGATCCCGCGCTACAAGGGCCAGTTCAAGCACGACTGGGAGGAGCCGTATCTCGAGGGATCGCGCAAGGGCATGTTCAAGAACACCTTTGCCGATATCGAATACATCCTCACCACCTGCGCCGAGAATGGCACCCGCTTCGAGGTCGAATGCTACGACATCGGGCATCTATATACGTTGAAGCACTTTCTCGATCGCGGCGTCATCAAGGCGCCGATTTTCGTGCAGTCGGTGTTCGGCATTCTCGGTGGCATCGGCGCGCATCCGGAAGACGTCATGCAGATGCGCCGCACCGCGGATCGCCTGCTCGGCGACAATTACCATTGGTCGGTTCTGGGTGCCGGCTCAAACCAGATGCGGGTTGCGGCGATCGCGGCAGCGATGGGCGGCAATGTGCGCGTCGGGCTGGAGGACTCGCTGTGGGTCGGGCCGGGCAAGCTGGCCGAGAGCAATGCCGCGCAGGTCACGCAGGTGCGCAAGATTCTCGAAGGTCTCGGGCTCGAGGTCGCAAGCCCCGACGATGCCCGCGAAATCCTCTCGCTCAAGGGCGGCGACAAGGTCGGGTTCTGACCTTTTCCTCCGCCGCCTTTCGGGGGGAGGAGGACGCCTTTCAACGCCCTGCGCGGATCGTCGCACGTCTCGTCATCGGCGCATTGAGCCGCTAAGACGGGCGGATGCATCATGACACGCCGCTGATTTCCACCCTTGTGATCGGTCTCGTCGTTGCCTTCATCTTCGGGGCATTGGCGCAGCGCATCCGGATTTCGCCGCTGGTCGGCTATCTCCTGGCCGGTATTCTAATCGGCCCGTTCACGCCCGGGTATGTGGCGGACCAGAAGATCGCCGACCAACTGGCGGAAATCGGCGTCATTCTGCTGATGTTCGGCGTTGGGCTGCATTTCTCGCTCGACGATCTGCTCAAGGTGAAGGCGATCGCGATTCCGGGCGCGATTGCGCAGATCGCGGTCGCGACCGCGCTCGGCATGGGGCTCGCCTATCTGATGGGCTGGCCGGTCGCCGCCGGTCTGGTGTTCGGTCTTGCGCTATCGGTGGCCTCGACCGTCGTGCTGTTGCGCGCGTTGCAGGAGCGCCGGCTGGTCGAAACCGAGCGCGGCCGCATCGCGGTCGGCTGGCTGATCGTGGAAGACATCGCGATGGTGCTGGCGCTGGTACTGCTGCCGGTGCTGGCGGACACCCTGAAGAGCGGCGCCGGTCAGAGCCTCGGACTCACCGAATTGCTGTGGCCGCTCGCGCTCACCCTCGCCAAGGTGACGGCCTTCGTGGTGATCATGCTGATCGTCGGGCGCCGGGTGATCCCATGGATCATGCATTAGGTCGCCCATACCGGTTCGCGCGAATTGTTCCGGCTTGCGGTGCTGGCGATTGCGCTCGGCGTGGCCTTCGGCGCCGCCACGCTGTTCGACGTCTCGTTCGCGCTGGGTGCGTTCTTCGCCGGCATGATCCTGGCCGAATCCGAATTATCGCAGCGCGCCGCGCAGGAGACGTTGCCGCTGCGCGACGCCTTCGCGGTGCTGTTCTTCGTGTCGGTCGGCATGCTGGTCGATCCGATGATCGTGTGGCGCGAGCCGCTGCCGGTCCTCGCCACATTGCTCATTATCGTGCTCGGCAAATCGATCGCGGCGTATCTGATCGTGCGGCTGTTCCGCTATCCGCCATCCACCGCGGTGACGATTTCGGCCAGCCTCGCGCAGATCGGCGAATTCTCCTTCATCCTGGCGGGCCTCGGCGTCGCGTTAGCATTTTTGCCGCCGGATGGCCGCGATCTGATTCTGGCCGGCGCGATCCTGTCGATCCTGCTCAATCCGGTCTTCTTTGCCATGCTCGACCGCTATCTCGCGAAGGAGAAGCCTAAGCTCAAGGAGGAGCCGGAGAGCCGCAAGCGTGCTGCGCGCGAGCCGATCCCGGAGACCCGGCTTACCGACCATGTGGTGCTGCTGGGCTATGGCCGCGTCGGACGTTTCGTCGCGCCGCGCGTGATCGAGGCGGGACTTCCGCTGCTTGTCATCGATACCGATGCCGAAGCGCTCAAGCGCTTGAGCGGCACGCGGGTCGAGACGCTTCGCGGTAATGTCGTGAACAAGGAAGTGCTTGCCGCGGCCAATCTCGCGAATGCGCGCTGCCTTCTGGTCGCGGTCCCGGATGCCTTCGAGGGCGGTTTTGCAGCGGAGCTCGGCCGCAAGGCCAACCCTGCGCTTCCGATCATCGCGCGCTCGCATTCCGAGGACGAGACCGCGCATCTGATGAAGCATGGCGCCAGCGACGTGATCATGGGTGAGCACGAGATCGCCAAGGCCATGATCGCGGCGATTCCGCGCAGCGCCGAGGCGAACGCCCGATCGCAGACGCCGGGAGCGGACGGGCCAGTCACCGATAGTGTCGCGCGGGCCGATCAGCCGGCCTGATCCGCGGGCGCGGATCGCGCACATTTTTATTGCACCGCAGCGTCCAGCCGTTACCAAGGGTGCGGAGAAACACCACGGATGGCGGCACTCGAATCGATCAATATCGTCATTCTGCTCGGAGCGGTGCTGGTTCTGACCGGCATCCTATCGAGCCTTGTGGCGCTGCGGTTCGGCGCCCCGCTGCTGCTGATCTTTCTGGCCGTCGGCGTGCTAGCCGGGGAATCCGGCCCCGGCGGCATCAGCTTCAACAATGTGGCGCTGACCTACACCGTCGGCTCGGTCGCGCTGGCCCTCATTCTGTTCGACGGCGGCCTGCGCACGCGGTTTGCGACGTTTCGCTCGGTGCTGGCGCCGGCCGGTACGCTCGCGACCTTGGGTGTGTTGCTGACTGCCGCCGTCACCGCCCCGGTGGCGCATTATCTCCTCGATCTCGGCTGGACCGAGTCGCTTCTGGTCGGCGCCGTCGTGGCCTCCACCGATGCCGCGGCGGTGTTCTTCCTGATGCATTCGCGCGGATTGCGCCTGCGGCCGCGTGTCGGCGCCACCATCGAGGTGGAATCGGGGACCAACGACCCGTTCGCGATTTTCCTCGCCATCGTGCTGGTCGAGATCATCCTGCACGGCGCGCAGGCCCCTGCCGATCTTGCGCTGATGTTGGTGAAACAGGGCGTGATCGGCCTGATCATGGGCATTGCCGGCGGCTACGCCATCACCGCGGTGCTGAACCGCCTGACGCTGCCGCAGGGCCTGCACGCGCCGTTCGTCGCGACCGGTGCGGTGGTAACCTTCGGCGTCGCGGCGGTGGTCGATGGATCGGGCTTTCTTGCGGTCTATCTCGCCGGGCTCATGGTCGGCAATCGGGTCAAGCGCGCCCATTCCACGATCGTCGCATTTCTCGACGCTGCTACGTGGCTCGGTCAGATCGTGATGTTCGTGCTGCTCGGTCTGCTGGCCTGGCCGGCATCGCTGCCGGACCGGTTGTTGCCGGCGCTTGCGATCGCAGCGACCCTGATCCTGGTGGCGCGTCCGGTCGCCGTGTTCCTGTGTCTGACGCCATTTCAGTTCAGCATTCGCGAGATGACGTTCATTTCCTGGGTCGGCCTGCGCGGCGCCGTCGGCATTTTCCTGGCCTCGATTCCGCTTCTGGTCGGCTTGCCCAACAGCCAGCTCTATTTCGATGTCGGCTTCGTCGTGGTGGTTGTGTCGCTCTTGGTTCAGGGCTGGAGCGTGCCCTATGTCGCGCGCAAGATGCGGATCGCCAAACGCCGGCTCGATACGTTCCAGCCGCGGATCGAACTGGATCTGCCGGGTCAGCGCGCGCAGGAATTGGTCGGCTATCGGGTGACGTCGGGAAGCCCATATCTGCGCGGTGGCATTCTGCCGTCCTGGGCGAAGCTTGCGCTGGTCATTCGTGACGAGAAGGTTCTGACTCCGGAGGAATCGCGCGGCCTGCACGAGGGCGACCACGTCTTTCTGCTCGCGCCGCAGGAGAAGGCGACGTCGCTCGACCGCTTCTTCGCCAATCTGCCGCCGCCGTCCTCACCCGATCCGGAATTGCTCGGCGATTTCTTCATTGGCGGCGATACCACGCTCGGCTCGCTGGTGGAGATCTACGGGGTCGCGGCCGAGCCCTCGCAACAGGCGATGACTGTGGCGGAGCTGTTCAAGAAGCGGCTCGGCCGTGCGCCGCACGCCGGCGAGACCATCCGGCTTGGCGACGTCGCACTGGTGGTGCACCGCGTGAAGGATAACCATGCGCTGACCATCGGCCTGCAACTGGCCGATGAGGAACCGAAGCCTTGGTACGAGCGCGCCTGGAAGCGGGTGCTGCGACTGGCGGGATAGGCTTCTGCTCGTCTTTCCCGGACGCCGCGTAGCGGCAATCCGGAACGACAGTTATTGTTCGAACAGCGTCGTCACCAGCCGGCGCGCCAGCACCGAGGCGACGCGACGGCGATAATGGCCCGGCGTGAAGGTGGTCTTCATCGCCATCACCTGATCGCGCACCAGATCGTCGAGGCCTTTATGGAAGGCGTCATCGAGCGGTTTGCCGCAGAGCTCCTGCGTCCCGGTGAGAAGAACCGGCCGCGGATTGGTGCCGGTGAAAGCGACGCGAAGATCCGACAAGGTATCGCCCTCGCGCCGCAACGCGACTGCAACGCCCGCGACCGGATATTCGATCGAGCGGCGGATGCGGATCTTGTCATAGGCCGAACGCAGTCCTGGCGTGTTTTGCGCGCGCACCGCGGTGACGATCTCGCCCGGACGAAGCGCGAGAAAGAATTTGCCGTCCCCTTGAGTCTCGGTGACGGGAATGTCCTGCCGCGCAAAGCCGATATAGATATCGTTGAGTGGCACCGTGCGCCGCCCGTCCGGCCCCGCGAGATCGACCTCGGCGCCGAGCGTCAGAAAAGCCGGCGCCAGATCGCCGCTGAAGGTCGCGAAACACACCCCGCGGCTTTTCGGCGCGACATGGCACATGGTGCCGGTGGTCTTCAGGCAGTGATCGTTGGCGTCGCGCCACCATTCGCTCTGATTGTAATAGATGCAGCGGGTGTCGAGGCACAGATTGCCGCCGACGGTTCCCATGATGCGATGGGTGGGACCGGCGATTTCATGCGCGGCCTGCGCCACCACCGGATAATGTTTGCGCACATCCGGATGTTCGGAGAGTTCGGCGAGTGTCACCGATGCGCCGATTTCGATCGTGTTGGCATCGGCATGAATCGCGCGCAGTTCCGCGGCATTGTTCATCTCGATCAGAACCGACGGCGCGACGATGCCGCGGCGGATATTCACCGTCAGATCGGTGCCGCCGCCAAGTGCGCGGGAGTCCGGATGCGCGGCGCGCGCCTTCAGCGCTTCGTCGAGACTGGTGGGGCGGAGCAGGGAGAATGCGGGCAGGGCGTCCATAATCTCACTCAGCTCCCGCTCTTCTTGCCGCGCGCTTCGGCGCGCTTCTTCTTCTCGATCGCCTCATAAACGCGATCCGGCGTCATCGGCAGATCGTTGAATCGGATGCCGATCGCGTCATGGATCGCATTGGTGAGCGCCGGCAGGAATGCGGCAAGCGAGCCTTCGCCCGCCTCCTTGGCACCGAACGGCCCGTGCGGATCGTTGCTCTCGACGATGAAGGTCTCCATCGGCGGCGAGTCCTGGATCGTCGGTACCCGGTAATCCAGCATGTTGCCGGTGACGAGCAGACCCTCGTGATAGCCGGTTTCTTCGCTCATCGCCTGGCCCATGCCCATCCAGACTGAGCCTTGTACCTGGCCCTCGACGCTGAGCCGGTTCAGCGCCTTGCCGCAATCATGCGCGACCCACACCTTGTCGACGGTGACCACGCCGGTGTCCTCGTCGACCGTGACTTCCACCACCTGCGCCGAATAGCTGTAGCCCATGGTGCCGCCGATGGCGGAGCCGCGATATTTCTTGCCGCCATGCGATTCCGGGATGGTCGAGTAATTGCCAGTGACGGTGATGGTGCCGGAATCTTTCAGCGCTTCGACCACGACCTCCTCGAAGGTCGCGCCCTTGTCCTGCGCACCGGCGCGATAGACTTCGCCGAGGCATTCGATGTCTTCCGGCCGCGCATCGAGCTTGCGCGCCGCGGCCTTGATGAACAGTGCTTTCAGATTGCGCGCGGCATCGATCGCCGCGTTACCCACCATGAAGGTGACGCGCGACGAATAGGAGCCGTTGTCTTTCGGCACCACCTCGCTGTCGCCGGTGACCACGCGCACCCGCGACATATCGAGCCCCAGCACTTCCGCCACGGCTTGCACCAGAATGGTGGACGAGCCCTGGCCGATGTCGGCTGCGCCCGACATCACCACCAGTGAGCCGTCGAAATCGACCTTGATCTTCACCGTGGCATGCGGCTCGCCGGTCCAGTTCACCGGCTTGGAGGCGCCCGAGATGTAATGCGAGCAGGCCATGCCCAGGCCTTTTTTCAGATGGCGTTTCTGCGGGCCGCCATTCGGCATCTTGCCCTTGCGCGTTTTCCACTCGCTCGCCTGTTCGACCAAATCGAGGCATTCCGGCAGCCCGTAGGAATTGATCATCAGGTCGTTGTCGGTGAAGGTCGGCGCGTGAAGGAGATTGGCGCGCCGCACCGCGAACGGGTCGATCCCCATTTCGTGCGCCATCTGGTCGAGCAGACTTTCGAATGCGAAGCGCACATCGACGGTGCCGTGGCCGCGGAACGCGCCGCAGGGTGGCGTGTTGGTCAGCACGCGCTTGCCGACATATTTGACGTTCTTGAGGTCATAGATCGCATACAGCATCGAGCCGGCATACAGGATCGTCACCACGCCATAGCCGGAATGCGCGCCGCCGCGTTGGATCGCCTCGCATTCGACGCCGGTGATGCGGCCATCCTTCTTCAGGCCGATCTTCAGCTTGATGTCGGTCTCGGGCCGGCCGCGATGGGTGATGAAGGTCTCTTCGCGGTTCACCATCGTGCGCACAACGCCGCCGGCTTTGCGGGCCAGCAGCGCGGTGATCAGTTCCACATTCAGTGTCTCGGTACGGCAGCCGAAGCCGCCGCCGACATGCGGCTTGATCACCCGGATGCGCGACATGTCCATATCGAGAATGTCGGACAGCATCATGTGCACGTAATACGGCACCTGGGTCGAGGCGTGCACGGTGATGCGGTCGCGCACCGCGTCGTAATCGGCGATCGCAGCGTGCATCTCCATCTGCACCTGGCAGACTTCCGGACAATTATAGACGCCCTCGCGGACCAGGTCGGCATCGGCAAACGCGTTCTCGACATTGCCGAGTTCGAAGAACACGTCACGCTCGAGATTGCCCGGTCTCTTCTCGTGCAGTTGCACGGCGTCAGGCGCCAGCGCGTCCTGCGATTTGTAATAGGCGGGGAGTTCGCGCACCGTCATCGTGATGCGCCGGATCGCCTCACGCGCGGTGGCGTCATCGAGGGCGGCGACGGCCGCGACCGGCTCGCCGCGATAGCGCACGCGGCCGCGTGCCAGCGGATGTTCGCTGCGCGCGATCGGCAGCACGCCGAAGGTCTTGTCGCAATCCGCACCGGTGACGATCGCCTTCACACCCGGCACTTTCAGCGCCTCGGAAATATCGACGTCGAGGATCTCGGCATGCGAATAGGGGCTGCGGTAGATCCGGCCCGCCAGCATGCCGGGTGAGAGAATGTCGGCGGTATATTTGGCGCGGCCGGAGACCTTTTCCGGTCCGTCGACCAGCGGGACGTAATCGCCGATATTGTGCGAAGGCACGACGTTATGCGGTGGGACGGGCTTGTTCATGGCGCGACCCCTTCGGCCTGGAGGCCGGCGGCATATTTCACCGCCTCGATGATTTTCACATAGCCGGTGCAGCGGCAGATGTTGCTGCCGAGCGCGTCGAGGATTTCGTCGTCGCTCGGGTTCGGATTGCTGCGCAGCAGGCCGACCGAGGCCATGATGAAGCCCGGCGTGCAATAGCCGCATTGCGAGCCGAGCTTTTCGTGGAAGCCGCGCTGCACGGCGGAGAGCTGTCCGTCGTGGCCGAGGGATTCCACGGTTTCGACCCGGCGGCCGGCGGCACTGGCCGCGAGCGTCAGGCAGGACAGCACCGGCTTGCCATCGACCAGAACGGTGCAGGCGCCGCATTCGCCGCCGTCGCAGCCGGTCTTGGTACCGGTCAGGCCGGTCACTTCACGCAGGTAATCCAGCAGCAGCAGGTTGTCCTGGACCGCGTCCACGCGCTTGCGGCCGTTGAGCACAAGCTCGAGCAGTCTCACCATCGATGCGTTTCCCGTGCTGCGTTTCTTCGCCGGCCGGTGGTTCCGGCTCGGTGTTTTGAATCTCTACAGTGTAATAGTTTGACCTCCAACTATGCAATCCGAAGGGCCGGGACCGGGAATCGCTGGCCACTTTTTCGCGCGCGCGTTTTCTCGACGCGGAGCGGTACCCGCGTCGGTAGAAAACACTGCGTTGGGATGCGTTCTGCTGATGCGGCCGGTGCCGCCTGCCCGGAAACGCTCCGGGTCAGGGCGTCTTGAATTTCGCGATCACGTCGGCGGGGATCGGCTTGGTCTTCAGCTGGCCCTTTTCGTCGAGCGACGCCCAGACGCGGGTTTCGGACCCATCAACCGCGAGTTGCCCATCCACATAGATCTGGTGGCGGATCTCGAAGCTCGAGCGGCGGAACTCGCTGACATAGGAGTGCATCTCGACCACGTCGCCGAATTTCGCCGGCACCATGAATTTGGCGCGCGCATCGACCAGCGGCACACCGAGGATGTCGAAATGCTCGGCCATCTGGTGCGGCTTGATGCCGAGCGCGGCCTCGAACAGGTGCCAGCTCGAGGTATCGAAAAACTCAAAAAAGCGGCTGTTGAAGACGATCCCGGCCGGGTCGCAATAGGCCCAGTCGATGGTGAAATGCCGCTTGCTGACGAAATCGCCCACGAAATACCCCCGTTCGGAACCGGCGCATTCGATGCCGCAGCGGGAGGGGTGGTGTCAAATGGCGCTTCCAATCAATGAAAATTCCGGCCCTTCGGCATGACCTTGTGGGTGGCGATCAGGTCCTCCGCCAGTTCGGGCTGCTCGCGCAGCAGGCGCACCAGCGCATCGCCGCGGCGCGGATGCGCGCCCTTGGCCAGGTTCTTCGCCGAACGGTTGCCGGGCTCGGGCCGCTTGACCTCGTCGCAGCGGGCGAGCGACTCGATGCTCGGCCCGTGCTCCGAGAGCCGTCGCAGCAGCGGCGTCAGATCCTCGATCTGCTCCGCCACCACATGGATCACGCCCTTCTCGTTCTGCAGCCTGCCGGTAACGCCGACCAGCCGCGCGCCGAGCACGACCGGACGGAAGGTCTCGAACACCTTCGGCCATACGATGGTGTTGGCAACGCCGGTCTCGTCCTCCAGCGTCATGAAGATCACGCCCTTGGCGGTGCCGGGCCGTTGGCGGATCAGCACGATGCCGGCGATGCTGACGCGGCGGCCCGATGGCGTGCGCGTCAGCGTCTCGTTGCGGAGAATGCCGCGGCCATCGAGATCGGCGCGCAGGAACGACACCGGATGCGCGCGTAGCGACAGCTTCAGGTGTCGGTAATCCTCCACGACCTGCTCGCCCGGCAGCATCGAGGGAAGTGCCACATCGGGCTCCATCTCCGGCATGGCGACGCGCGCGAATAACGGCAGGTCGTCCTTGTCGCCCGAGCGATGCAGCGCGCGAATGGTCCAGAGCGCCTCGCGCCGCGACAGCCCGAGCGAGCGAAACGCATCGGCATTGGCGAGCTTCTCCAGCACGAACGGGCGCAAGGATGTGCGCAGCCACAGATCGCGGATCGAGTCGTAACCCGCGCCGCGCTTCTGCTCGATAATGCGGCCGTCGTCTTCGGACAGGCCGCTGACCTGGCGCAGCCCGAGCCGTAGCGCACGGGTGGTGCGGATGTCGTCACGCATCGGGGCATGGCGGGGGTGGAGTTTCTTTGCTTCTGCAGACTCAGTGCGCTCCCTCCCCCTGAAAGGGGGAGGGTTGGGGAGGGGGTCAGAACATCCGGACGGCGATTGACCCCCACCCGTTTGCCCGCGCTGCGCGCCGGCAAACGACCTCCCCCTTTCAGGGGGAGGTAAGGTCTCGTCGTGGGGAGGCAAAGAACCCAAACTCTCCAGCGTGCAATCCCAGTCCGATGCATTGATATCGACGTCGCGCACGGTGACGCCGTGCTCCTGCGCATCGCGCACAATCTGCGCCGGTGCGTAGAAGCCCATCGGCTGGCTGTTGAGCAAAGCCGCCGCGAACACATCCGGGTAATGGCATTTCAGCCAGCACGAGGCATAGACCAGATTGGCGAAGCTCGCGGCGTGGCTTTCCGGGAATCCGTATTCGCCGAAGCCCTTGATCTGCTCGAAGCAGCGTTCGGCGAACTCTTGCTCGTAGCCCTTCGTCACCATGCCTTCGATCATCTTGCGCTGGAACGTGCCGATGGTGCCGACCCGGCGGAACGTCGCCATCGCGCGGCGTAGCCGGTCGGCCTCCGCTGGCTGAAAGCCCGCTGCCACGATCGCGATCCGCATCGCCTGTTCCTGGAACAGCGGCACGCCGAGCGTCTTGCCCAGCACCTGTTCAAGCTCATCGGCCGGCCATGGCGGCGCCGGCGACGGATAGGTGACGAGATGCGGCGCCTCGCGCCGCTGCAGATAGGGATGCACCATCTTGCCCTGGATCGGGCCGGGCCGCACGATCGCGACCTCGATCACCAGATCGTAGAATTCTTTCGGCTTCAGCCGCGGCAGCATCGACATCTGTGCGCGGCTTTCGATCTGGAACACACCGACGGTGTCGGCGCGCTGAATCATCCGGTAGGTCGCGGGGTCCTCATCCTGCATCGAGAGGTCGCGCGCTACATCGTAATGCATGCGCAGGAAGTTGAAGGCGCGGCGCAGGCAGCTCAGCATGCCGAGCCCCAGCACATCGACCTTGAGCAGGCCGAGCGCGTCGAGATCGTCCTTGTCCCATTCGATGACGGTGCGATCCTCCATCGCCGCATTCTCGACCGGCACCACTTCGTCGAGCCGTGTGCGGGTGATGACGAAGCCGCCGACATGCTGCGACAGATGCCGCGGGAAGCCCTGCAATTCCTGCGTCAGCTTAAGCGTCATCTGCAGCCGCGGATCGGACGGATCGAGGCCGACGCGGCGCGCTTCCTTGTCGGAGACGCCGTCCATCGACCAGCCCCACAGCGTGGAGGCCAGCGCCGACACCGTGTCCTCCGACAATCCGAACGCCTTGCCGACTTCGCGCACCGCGCTGCGGCCGCGATAGCAGATCACGGTGGCGGCGAGGCCGGCATGTTCGCGCCCGTATTTTTCGTAGATATGCTGGATCACCTCCTCGCGCCGCTCATGCTCGAAATCGACGTCGATGTCCGGTGGCTCGCGACGTTCGGCCGATACGAACCGCTCGAACAGGAGATCGACGGTGTCGGGGCTGACATCGGTGATGCCAAGGCAATAGCAGATGATGGAATTGGCAGCCGAGCCGCGGCCCTGGCACAGGATCGGTTCGGGGCGGGTGCGGGCGAAGCGGACGATGTCGTAGACGGTGAGGAAGAACGGCGCATAGCCGAGTTCGCCGATCACCTGCAATTCGTGATCGAGCGCGCGCCGCACTTTCGGCGCCGGCCCGTTCGGGAAGCGGCGTTTCATCCCGGCTTCGGCCAAAGCGATCAGCCGCTGCTGCGGCGTGCCGTGATGGGCTTCATGCGGATAATCGTGCTGCATCTCGTCGAGCGAGAAATGGCAGCGTGAGAGGAAAGCCTGCGTCTGCGCCAGCGCGTCCGGATACAGCGCGAACAGGCGCGCCATCTCCTGCGGCGATTTCAGATGGCGTTCGGCGTTGAGCGAAAGCAGCCGCCCGCCCTGGTCGATGGTGACATGCTCGCGGATGCAGGTGACGATGTCCTGCAGCATGCGGCGTTCCGGTACATGATAGAACACGTCGTTCACCGCGATCAGCGGAACGAAGCCATCATGCGCGATCTGGGCAAGCTTGCGCAGGCGGCGGGTGTCATCACCGCGATAGAGAAAGCCGGCGGCGAGCCAGACCGAGCGTTTCGAGGCGTGCTGCAACAGCTTTTCAATCAGCGCGGACAGCCGCGCGGCGTCGATGCGTGCCGGCGGCATCACGATCAGGTTGAGGCCGTCCGCCCTGTCGAGCAGGTCCGGCAGATTGAGAATGCAGTCGCCTTTCTCGGCGCGGCGCTTGCCGAGTGACAGGAGCCGCGTCAGCCGGCCCCATGCGGCGCGGTTCGATGGAAAGGCGAGAATGTCCGGCGTACCATCGGCGAACACGAGCCGTGCGCCGACTGCAAGCTTCAGCTTGCGTTCCTTGGCCATCACATGCGCGCGCACCACGCCCGCGACCGAATTGCGGTCGGCGATGCCGATGCCGGTATGACCGAGCAGCACCGCCTGCTCGACCATGTCCTCCGGATGCGAGGCGGCGCGCAGGAAGGAGAAATTGGTGGTGACGGCGAGTTCGGCATAAGCCGGCGGCACGGCGCGTGGTTCGGCGGCGGTCGACGGGTCCTTTGACGGCGCAGGAAAATTGAGCACATCGCTCATGCAAACCCCCCGCTCATGCGAACAGCCCGTGCAGGAACCAGCGCGGCAGCGCCTGCCCCGCGGCATAGATGCCTTCGCGATAAAGCCAGACGCGCGCACCCTGCCGGCTCTCGACCCGGAAATAATCGCGCGTCAGCGCGCGGCCCTGATCGTCGCGCCACCATTGCATCGCGATCCGCTCCGGGCCTTCCGCATAGGCGACGTCATGGGTGACGCGCCGCCATTTGAATTGCACCGGCGGGCCGTCCGGCACCTGCGCATTGGCTTCGATCGGCTCGGGCCGCTCGAACAGCCGGATCGGCCGCGCCGGAATCTGGCTGTCCTGTGCCAGATTTTCCTGCGTGAAGTCATGCGGTGCGGCTTGAGTCTGCTGCCGCAGATGCGCCGGCATCGGCAGACTTGCGAATTCCGGGATATGCGTGTCCTGCGAGACCAGCCGCTGCACCCGATCGGCGCCGAAACGCGCGATCAGCCGGTCGACCAGATGCGCGATCTCGCGCGCGGGATCGCCGCCGGCAAGGGTCTGAGCAAGTCCGGTCTGGACCTGATCGAACCGCTCCACCGACAGCGCAGACAGCCGGATCACATCGAAGCCGAAGCCCGGATCGGCCTCGTCGCCGATCACCGCCAGGCGATCGAGGAACAGCCGCCGGATGCGGGCGGGATCGTGCAGCGGCTCGGAGGTGCCGATCGTGATGCGCGCCACCTTGCCGTCGGTGCGGAACAAGGCGGTCTGCAACCGGCGTGCGCCCTTGCCGTGTCGCTCCATGGCGCGGCCCAGTTCCTGCGCCAGATGAAAGATGGTGCCGAGCACATCCTCCTCGCGGCCGATCGGTTCGGCAAAGCGCTGCTCGGCAAGAAAGGACGGCACCGGCAGGCGCGGCACGATCGGCTCGTCCTCGCGGCCGAGCGCCTGATCGATGCGACGCACGAAATTCTGCCCGAAGCGGGCGGCGAGCGGCGCGCGCGGCATGTCGATGACATCGCCGATGGTCTTGAGGCCGCTCTGTGCAAGGGGTGCGGCGATCTTCGGGTCGATACGCAAAGCGGCGAGGGGGAGGGGAGAAAGCACGCGCTGCGCGCTCCCTCCCCCTGAAAGGGGGAGGGTTGGGGAGGGGGTCAGCGTGAATGCAGGACTATTGGCGCCCCCCCCCCCCCCCACGCCCCGCCCCCACCCCC
>JAESGN010000735.1_pt1:5000-17274 | contig 17274 bp, 7 predicted proteins | sample 9269731 | NCBI WGS metagenome assembly JAESGN01 (sample SAMN15720683, study PRJNA650826) | algae metagenome | isolation source: Mojavia pulchra JT2-VF2 and co-occurring heterotrophs from desert soil | place: USA: Cadiz Valley, Joshua Tree National Park, CA | collected 1998-06-08
TTCGGCGCCAGGCAGCAGGCGAACAGGGTTGAACCCAGCACAACGCAATCGCACCGCCGCGCTTCTCAAGGCGAGCGGCTTCGAGGACGGTCCGGCCCTTACGGTGCAATCCACCGACGGCGAGATACCGCACGGCCGCGAACTGAGTTTCGCCTGGCTGACCGGCACGGTGATGACCGGGCTCACCTCGGTGCTGCTGATGGGTGCGGCGCTCTATGTGTCGTTCGAAGGCCAGGACACTTTCTCCACCGCCTATGAGGCGCTGCAGCTGATCACCAAGGCCGAGGAGACCGCGGTCGACTCGCAGGTGAAGGGCGATCGCGTGCGCCCGGTGGCCAAGACCCGGTCCGAGCTCGAGATCGTCGAGGCCTCGATCCGCGAGACCGTCGATGGCCGGTCGCTGATCAGCAAGAAGCCGTTCGTGCGGGTCCGCGCGACGCTGGCCACCGCCGCGACCGCGCTGTCCAACGATATTCCCGATTACGATCCGGTAGCGATGATCGACGCCAGCCAACCAGTGGTCGCCGATGGCGACGATGTCGCCAATCCCGAGATCTACGGCGCCGAAGTCGAAGGCGAAGTGCAGATCAAAACTGCCGCCCTGCCCGCCAGCTTCGTTCCGGCCCCGGCCATCTCCGACAAGAGCGCTTCCGACTTTGTGCGCGCCACGGTGGAGAACCTGTTCGCCGAAGGCGGCGGCGAGGGCGAGGTCGCACTCGCCTACGCGCAGCCCGACACCGGCGTGCGGGACCTCGGCGTGGTGACCGATGGCGGCCTCTCGGGTGTCGCCGAGAATGTGTCGATCCTGCCCAAGACCAAGCTGGCCGAAGATGCCGGGCTGGGCCGCTCCGAGCGCGTGGTCACCGTTCGCGAGACCGGCTCGCTGAAGGAGCCGCTGCTCAAGAACGGCTTCGACGCGCAGACCTACGACATGATCTCGGCAACGCTGAAGAACGTGCTGTCATCCGCAAACGTACCGGGTGGGGCGCGCCTGCGCATCCTGATGGGGCCGGCGCGCAATTCGCAGACCCTGATCCCGCACCGACTCAGCATCTACTTCCCCGACCCCAAGACCGGCGAGATCAAGCATGCCGCGACCGCCGCGCTGACCGACCGCGGCAGCTATGTGCTCGGCCTCGAGCCGCCCAAGATCGAGTTCCCGGAAGAAGACACCGAGGAAATCAACGTCAACAACCTGCCCTCCGTCTACCGCTCGATCTGGGAAACGGCGCGCAAGCACGATATCGACGACGCGATCACCTCGCGTATCGTCGCCATGTTCGCCTACGATATCGACCTCACCAAGCGCATCAGCGCCGGCGACTCGATCGAAATTCTCGAGACCGAGAAAGATGCCAGTGGCCACCAGGACCTGCTCTATGTGGCGCTGAAGCTCGGCACCACGACGCGCGAGCTGTTCCGCTTCCGCACCGACGACGGCACTGTGGATTTCTACGATCCGGACGGCGAGACCGGAAAGCGTTTCCTCACCCGCCGGCCGCTGCAGGGCGGCGGGCGCCTCGCTAGCCGTTTCGGCAATCGCGTGCATCCGATCTTCAAGTCGCGCCGCATGCATACCGGCGTCGACCTCGCCTCCAAGACCGGCACGCCGATTTACGCCTCCGGCGACGGTGTGGTCGAGAAGGCTGGATGGGTCTCCGGCTATGGCAAGAAGGTCGAGATCAAGCACGTGAACGGCTTCGAGACCGGCTACGGCCACATGAGCCGCATTGCCGATGGCATGAAGCCGGGGGCGCGCGTACGCCAGGGCCAGATCATCGGCTATGTCGGCTCGACCGGTAACTCCACCGGCCCGCATCTGCATTTCGAGATCAAGGTCAACGGCCGCTTCGTCGACCCCCTCAGCGTGAAGTTGCCGCGCGACAAGTCGCTCTCGGCCCAGTACGAGGGCAATTTCGAGCAGACCATCGCGCAGATCCGCGACCTGATGAAGCGCGACGCCGCCCCGATGACGGTTGCGGCGCTGAACTAGCACCGCCTTCCCACAGACAGGGACGTCATTCCCGCGCCCGCGGGAATGTCCGCTTCTGAGCAGGCTGACGCAGCGGAGCCCGCTGTCACGTGGGGGTGACCGGGCGGTCGTAGCGCCTACCGGGCTTTCTTTCGCAGCTTGTTCTCCTGGGTGAACCAGGCGATCACCGCCGACAGCAGCGCGAGGCCCGCATTGCTGTAGGCGATGGCGGCGAAGGCGGCGTTATTGGCGCCCTGCCGTGCCGTTTCCGCATCGCCGGCGAGCGGCGCGTCGGGCTGCATGCCGAAGAACAGCGACAGCTCGGCAAAGCCGCCGAGCGAGCGTTCGAACACGAAGGCCGCGACGCCGCCCATCAGCGCCACCGCCAGCAGGCCCGCAACGCGCGCCACCGCATTGTTGACGCCCGAGGCGAGCCCGGTGTCGCGATCTTCGACCGAGGTCATCACCGCGGTCGAGAGTGGCGAGACCACCGCACTCATCCCCAGTCCCATCAGGATGGTGAGCGGCAACACGCCCAGCCAGACATTCTGCAGCGGCGCCAGCAAGCCGAGCAGCGCAAAGGCGATGGCGACGATCACCGCGCCCAGCGTGATCATCGGGCCTGGTCCGACCTTGTCGGACAGCCGGCCGGCATAGGGCGACAGCACGGTGAGCGCGATGCCGAACGGCAGGAAGGCGATCGACACTTCCGCAGCGGTGACGCCCCAGCCGCCGATCAGCGTCATCGGCAGGAAGAAGGTGACGGCCGAAAGCGCGAAATAGAGTGCGAAGGTCAGGCCCTGCGCGCCGGAAAAGGCGACGTTCTTGAAGTGGTAGAGCGGCAGCATCGGCGCCTTGCTGCGCGCTTCCCACCAGAGAAAACCGACCAGCGCCACGAGGCCGACGCCGCAATAGGCAAGCACATGGCTCAGCACCGGCGCATTACCGCCGGTGCCGGTGAGCCCGAGCGCGATCAGCAACAGCGCCACGGTGATCAGCGCCCCGCCGACCAGGTCGAGCCGCCGGCCCGCCTCGGGCTGGTCGGCCGGCACCTTGAGGAACAGCAACGCCAGCGCGATACCGCCGAGCGGCAGGTTGATGGCGAACACCAGCCGCCAGCTCCAGTCGCCCATGGTGGTGAGCACGAACCCGCCGACCACCGGTCCCAGAATCGTGGTGAGTGAGGAGAATGCCGACCACAGTCCGATCGCCTTGCCGCGCTCCTCGCGTGGATAGGCCTTGGCAATGATGGCGAGACTGCCCGGCACCATTAGTGCCGCGCCGAGCCCCTGCACCGCACGGGCAATGATCAGGAAGGTGGGGTTGGGCGCCACGGCGCAAACCAGCGACGCGGCGACGAACAGCACGATGCCGAGCGCGAAGACGTTCCGCAGCCCGAACCGATCCCCCGCCGCGCCGCCGATCAGCAGCAGCGAGGCGAGGAACAGCATGTAGGCGTTGGAGATCCACTGCGCGTCGGCGAGGCTGGCGCCGAGATCGGCGCGGATCGCCGGGGTGGCGATCGACAGCACCGAGCCGTCGATAAAGCCCATCGAGGACGCCAGGATCGCCGCAACCAGCACGTAGACCCGGTTCTCGGCCGGACAGAAGGTTGCCGGTGCGGCACTCGATTTGACGTCGTTCATCCCCGGCTCCTCGAAGCGCTTGCGGGCGGAGCCTACGCCTTCTCGATCCACACCGCGAGTTCGTTGCCACCGGGCTCGCGGAAGTGAAAACGCCGTCCACCGGGGAAGTCGAACGCCGGCTTGGTGATCACCCCACCGGCATCGAGCACCTCGCGCTCGGCCAGTTCCAGATCCTCGGTACGGATCACCGCCAAAGGCTTCTCGGTCCGCCCGTCGCCCGCGTCGATGCCCGCGTCGATGCCTGCATCATTGATCGCCTCGTAGGACGGGCCGTAACTGGTGAAGCTCCAGCCGAAGGCGTCGGCGAAGAAACGGTGACTCTGCTGCGTGCTGCTGGAGGGAAATTCGAGGTAGTCGATCTGGTAGCGCTGCTTCATCTTCATGACTCCCGTTGTTCTCTTTTTGTTCCTATCGCATCCCGGATGTGCAGGCAATCACCCAGCCTCGGAACTTACTGCGGCTGCCGCTCGATCATCTCGAGCAGCACCGGGTAGACCAGCTCGGTGCGGGCGCCCGGCATGCGTGGATCGACCAGGTCGTGCGGCAAGCGGTCGGAGCGCGGCAGCACCTCGAGATCGACGACCCTGCCCCTGGCGCGCCACGCCGTCACCAGTTGGCGCGCCAGCGCGTTGTTGACGGCGAAATCGGCGTCGTTCAGCAGCATACCGAGCCCGCCAGCCTGCGGCGCCGTTCGCTGCGCGGCGCCCTCGAGCACCTCCCCCAGCCGCATGAACTGCGCCAGCGCGTGCGTTGGGATGCGCGGATAGGAATGCTCCATCCCCGGCGCCCCCTCCGGCTCGAGCGGGTTCCATAAGAGCATCATGTTGGGCATGCTGAGCAGCAGGTTGGCGGCGGCGCGGTTGGCCCAGGGCGGCACGAAATGCGGTCCGAGAAACGGCGAGACAGCGACGGTGTGCGCCACATCGGCCCGGTACTGCGCCGCCCAGGCGGTCATCGCGCCGCCCGCCGACATGCCGATGACGGTAACCTCGTCGCCCAGCCCGCGCGCCAGGTCGATCGCCGCGTCGGTACTGGCGACCATCTGTTCGGCGCTGAGCGTCGTCAGCGCCAGCGTCATCTGGTCCGCCTCGCCGTGACCAGGCCAGCGCGGCACGTAGACATTGTAGCCACGCTCGTAGAGCCGGCGCGCCAGCTCGTCCGCCTGCAGCGGGCAATTGGTGAGGCCATGCAGGTACACCACCGCCTTGGCCACCCGAGCACCGTGCGTCAGAAGCCGCGAGCCGCAATCCGGATGCAGCGTCAGTTTCGCCTCCTCCGCCGCGATCGCCGCGAACACTGCCACTGCGGCCTCGTAATCCGCTGCCGGCTGGGTCATCGGGCGGTTCTCGGTGAGCGCGCCGGCATCGAGCGGCAGTTGCGACAGCCAGGCGAAGCCGCCCCCGAGCAGCAGCACGATGGCCGCCAGCACGATCGCGCCCGCCTTCAGCACCCACGGCACCGGCTGCCACGCCGGCGCCGGCGGATAGGCGCGCCGCAGCACCAGCGCCGCGATCACCCCGACGCCGCCCATGATCACCATAGCGACGAAGCCGGTGGTGAGAATGGTCAACGCGGCGAGCTCGAGGATGCCGAAGCTGCGTGCGCCCAGGGTCGCGGCATCGACCGGCTGGCCCTGGCCGAAATCGGCGATCGCCAGCACCACCGGATAAGAGCAGAGCCCGATCAGTGCACCGGCGAAGGCGCCGCGCGCCAGCGACAACCGGCGCGGCCAACCGATGATCAGCCACCAGACGATTGCCGCCACGACGAAGGTGCCGAGGAAAGGCGCCACCCAGCCGGTATCGGCCTGCAATACGCCGGCGGGGCCGGCGACACCGAGCCCGGTTACCGGAGCGGCAGCGATCGCGCCGATCCCGAGGATGGCGCCGGCAACCGGCGTCCACCACCAGTTGCCGATGCCGCTCATTTGCTCACTGCCGATTGGTCGGCGATGCGGGCGAAGCGCTCGACCATCGCCGCCTTGAGGTCGGCGATCCGCGGATCGTCCCAGCCCGGCGGCTCGATCAGCGCCCGCCAGGCGTCGATGTAATCGGCTGGCGCGTAGTCGTGGCCATGCCCCGGCGGCGGCTCGAGCGCCAGCGCCATGTCCATGCCGAGCTGCAGGAAGGTGACGACCGGATACCAGTTGAGGATCGGCGAGACGTCGGGTCCGCGTTCGCCCTTCAGCCAGTCGGGCTCGCGATGCAGCGAGGCGTAGCTGAAGAACACGATCGGGTCGCTGGCATGCTGCAGGAAAGCGATGCGCATCGGCCCCCACGGCACCCCGGGGACATCGAGACCGCCGCCATGGTTGGTGAAACGGATGGTGGTCTGGTTGCCGAATTTCGGCAGCCATTCGGGCGTGCCGGCCTGCCGATTGTTGGTGGCCCAGCGCCAGATGCCGCTGGTAAAGGGCGGGCCGACCCACAGCGCCCCCTGGAACGGATCCTGCAGCACATCGAAGAACTGCGTCGAGGCCTGCGAGGCGTGGGCGCCGAGGCTGAGGCCGTTGAGATAGAGTCTTGGCCGCTTGTCGTGCGGCAGCCTGGTCCAGTAGCCATAGACCACGTTGAACAGCGCTTGCGCCGCTTCGGTGCCGTATTCCGGCTCGACCACCAGCGATAGCGGGCTCAACAGGTACGAGTATTGCAGCGATACCGAAGCGACGTCGCCTGCCATCAGATATTCGAGCGTATCCATGCCGGCCGGATCGACCCAGCCGGTGCCGACCGGCGTCACGATCAGCAGCACCGAGCGATCGAAGGCGCCGATCCGCAGCATCTCGTCGAGCGCCAGTTGCGCCCGCGCCTCGGTGGTTTCGGCTGAACGCAGCCCGACCGAAACCCGCAGTGGCTCGAGCGCCGGACGGCCGATCACCGCCTCGATTTCGGCCTTGGTCGGACCGGAATTGGCATAGATCCGCCCGTCGCGCCCGATCGTGCTCCAATCGATCAGCGACTGCGCGCTGCCCGATCTGAGCGGGTCGGTAGGCGGAGTGCCGAACTGGCCGGCGACGCCATCGAGCCTGAGGAAGAACGCATCGGCCACGCGCAGCGCCCCACGCATCAGCACGCCGTTGAACAGCGTCGTCGCGATAATGCCGACCACCACGAGGCTCCCGACCAGGGCGACGCGGCGCGGCACGTAGCGCACCAGCCAGCGCGAGAAGAAGCCTACCCCATAGGCGAGGAACTTGCCGGTGTAGATGAGGATGGCGGCCGGCAGCAGCGCGATCAGCAGGATCCAGACGGGGAGGCCCGCTTCAACCGGCTGCATGCCCATGATCTCGCGGACGGAATTCTGCCAGCCGGTGGTCTGATAGAGGCAGGCCGCCATCAGCAGGAGGCAGCCGAGGGTCACGGCGACCTTCAGCCAGTGGGTGTATTTCGACACCGGGAGCTTGAGGCCCATGTAGCTCCACAGCCACTCGAGGGCGACGCCGATACCGTAGCCGATGCCGAAGGCGCAGCCCGACAGCAGCCCCTGGATCAGCGCTTCACGCGGCAACAGCGAGGGCGTCAGCGCCAGCGAAAACAGGATCGAGCCGACCACCAGCCCCATCTCGGAGAAGCCGTCGAGGAGCCGCTTCAGCCACGCCGGTACCTGCACGTTTGTCCTCCAGCCGCTACTCATGGCCATTGAGTTTGTCGTGGCGCTGCCGCCAACCGACCAAATACTGAGTTCGCAATTTAGCACGATTGCCGGTGACCGCTCAGAGCACCGGCCCGAGCATTGCCACCGTATTGTTCCAGATGCGGCGTGTCCCGCCCCACGCCTCTACCTCGGGGGCATGCACCAATATGGATGCCTCGATATAGCTCTGCTGGCGCTGCCGCAGCGCCGCGGTGAGCGGTTTGTCGGAGATCAGCATGTTGTTTTCGAAATTCAGCTCGAAACTGCGCCGATCCATGTTGGCCGAGCCGATCAGCGCCAGCTCGCCATCGACCGTGATGGTCTTCGAATGGAGCAGCCCGCCCTGGTATTCGCGGATGATCACGCCGGCCTCGAGCAGCTCGGCATAGTAGCTGTGGCTGGCGGCGGCCACGACCCAGGAATCGTTGCGCTCGGGCACGATGAAGGTGGTCTCGACGCCGCGATAGGCGCTGGCGCACAGCGCCGCCTGGATGGTTTCGTCGGGCACATAGTACGGCGTCGTGATCACCAGCTCGCGTCGCGCCGCGTTCATCACCGAAACGAAGATTTCCGGCATGGCCGAGGGCCGGACGATCGCCCCCGTGCCGATCACCTGGGCGACGAACCCCGACTGCTGTGCTGGTATCGGCCGTTGCAGCAGCTCGGTCAGATCGTCCTCGCCATGGCCCATCCAGTCTGACGCGAACAGGTGCTGGTTCTGCCGGGCGATCGGCCCTTCGATCCGCACCATCACATCGACCCACGGCGCAAACTTCGCCTTGGGCGCGAACGCCGCATCGGCGCAGTTCTGGCTGCCGCAATAGGTGATGGCATTGTCGATGACGACGATCTTCCTATGATTGCGCATGTCGAGCCGCCCCCAGAGCGCCCCGATCAGCGGGTTGCCGATCGGCATGGCGCGGGCGAGCTGCACGCCGGCGGCCCGCATGGCGCGCCAATGCTCGGAACGAATCATGCTGCGCGAGCCGACATCGTCGGCCATCGCCCGGCAGGCGACACCGCGCAGCGCCGCACGCTGCAGCGCCGCGACGATCTTCAGCCCGTTGCTGTCGGGCAGCCAGATGTAGAACAAGAGGTGCACATGGTCGGTGGCGGCGTCGATATCGGCGACCATGGCATCGATCGCCGCATCCGAGCTCCCGAGCAGTTGTGCCCGATTGCCGGCAACCGGCGGATAACCGCTGACCGAAGTGCCGGCGCGAAACAGCGGCAAGGTGCCCTCCGGCAGTTGCGCCTCCACGCCGGGGGTACCTAACGGCGGCGGCAGGATTTCGAAGGCCTTGCGGAGGCGGGCGGTACGGGTGCGCCCGATATTGGTTTCGCCCACCAGCACATAGGCGATCATCCCGATCAGCGGCGCGATGACGATGATCATCACCCAGGCGAGGCGCGACACCGGTTCGCGATAGGGCCGCAGCAAGGCGCGACCGACGAAGAACAGCTGCAGCCCGATTTCGAGCCCTAGCAGCAGCCACGCGACCGTCGCTCCCTCCATGCCCTCTCCTCCACGCCGGGTACGAGCCCGACAATTGCCGGCGCGCCATGGGAAAGTCGACTGTTCGGCCGCGCGAGTCGACTAAAATCATCGCCAATCAACATCGGCCAAGTTTAGATGCAGGTAGCGATACTGCAGTCGCTGTAGTCCCGTCCGCGATGCGAGGTCGACCAAAGCAATGAGCGAGCAAGATCGTCGGGCACCACCCCCGCGCCACGGCTGGTGGGCCGTCATTGCCGGCTTGGCCGTTGCGCTCGTCGCGCTGCTGTCGGTGCCGCTATCCGGGGTTGCGATCACCGAACTCGTCGCCAGCCCGCGCGGCAGCGTCAGCTGGCTGACGCTGTTCATCGGCGTCGGGTTGACCGGCACATTGTTCTGGTGGCTGCTGCTGATCCGGCCGCGCCGCTACACCCTGTTGCGCGGCGCCGCCACCGGCGTGCTGGTGGCATTCTTCTCCTATCCCGCAGTGCTGACGCTGGCCGACCTGCTGCGCCGCGGCAGCCTCGATCCCGACACCTATGCCAGCCGGGGCAACAACCTGCTGCTGCGCACCATCATCACCCAGCTGACCACCGGCTTTGCCTCGACCCTGGCACTCGCCCTCGTCGGCATCGTGCTGGTGCTGGTGCTGCACCGCCGGCATCCCGACACCGTTCCGCAGCGCGATCGCCTGGGGTTCTGGCGCCCTGTCCCCAGGCTGGCGGCGAGCCTCGCGCTGCTTCTGGTGGTCGCGCTGGTCGGCGCCTTTGCCGTGCTGACGCTGCTGCCGCTCGATACCGAGAGCCTCAGGGCGAACGCTGCCGCGAGCACGCCGGCCGCCAGCTACGACGAGGCGCTGGCCAAGATCGCAGCAGTGCGCGCCGAGGAAGCCAAGCTCCCGCTCAACCCGCGCTGCCTCTCCAACCTCCTGACCCATGGCAAGAAGGTCGAACGTGTCGTGGTGTTCTTCCACGGCCTCACCAACTGCCCGGCGCAAGCCGAGCAACTGGGCGCCAAGCTGTTCGCGCTCGGCTACAATGTTTACCTGCCGCGCATCCCGCAGCATGGCGATGCCGACCAGATGAGCCTGGTGCTCGCCGATCTCACCGCCGAACAGCTGATTGCCGTCGGCAACGAGGCAACCGACATCGCCCAGGGTCTCGGCGACGAAGTGGTGATCACCGGGCTGTCGGCCGGGGGCATCATTGCCGGATGGATCGGCCAGCATCGCACCGACGCCGACCAGTCGATCGCCATCGCGCCGTTCCTCAGCCCCAACCTGGTGCCCGGCTGGGCCAACCACGCGGCGACCGCACTGCTGCTCAACGCGCCCAACGCCATGGTGTGGTGGGACCCGGCGACCCGCGACAACCCGCCGGGCATGACCTATGCCTATCCGCGCTATGCCACGCACGGCCTGGCGCAGGCGCTCCGCCTCAGCATCGCACTGATGGATACGGCTGCCGCGAAGGCCCCGCTATCCCCTGGGCTGGGAGTGCTGATCAACGAAGCCGACGATGCGGTCAGCATGGCCAAGATCGAGGAGTTGGTGCTGCATTGGCAGGACCACGGCGCCAAGGTGAACGTCGTGCGGTTGCCGCTGGCGCTCGAACTGGGGCACGACCTGATCGACCCGCACCAGCCGACCGGCGATCCGGATTTCGTCTACCAGGTGATCCTCGACATGATGAACGGGGCGACGCCGGCGATTCCGGAGAGCACCCAATAAGAAAAGGGCCGGTCCTTGGACCGGCCCTCATGCGTTACGCCGCGGCGTCGATTCCCGGCGCTTCGGCGGCACCGCTGCCGAGGCGCAATCCGCCCTCGCCGGCATCGATCACCACGCTCTGGCCGTCGGTAACCCGGCCGGCGAGAATTTCCTCGGCCAGCTTGTCCTGCACTTCGCGCTGGATCACCCGCTTCAGCGGGCGGGCGCCATAGGCGGGGTCGTACCCCTCATTGGCCAGCCACTCGCGTGCCGCATCGGTAAGCTCGAGCGAGATGTCGCGCTCCTTGAGCAGCCCACGCAGGCGGCCGAGCTGGATATCGACGATCGCACCCATATGGTCGCGCTGCAGCCGGTGGAAGACGATGATGTCGTCGATCCGGTTGAGGAATTCCGGCCGGAACGAGGCCTTCACCACATCCAGCACCTTGCCGCGCACCAGTTCGACCGATTCGCCGTCCCGGAGGTTGACCAGATATTCCGACCCCAGGTTGGAGGTCATGATGATCAGCGTGTTGCGGAAGTCGACCGTCCGTCCCTGCCCGTCCGTCAGCCGCCCGTCGTCGAGCACCTGCAGCAGGACGTTGAAGACATCAGGATGCGCCTTCTCGATCTCGTCGAACAACACGACCTGGTAGGGCCGGCGACGCACCGCCTCGGTCAGCACGCCGCCCTCGTCATAACCGACATAGCCCGGAGGGGCGCCGATCAGCCGGGCAACCGAGTGCTTTTCCATGAACTCGCTCATGTCGAGCCGCACCAGCGCATGTTCGTCATCGAACAGGAACTGCGCGAGGCTCTTGGTGAGTTCGGTCTTGCCGACGCCGGTTGGCCCGAGGAACATGAACGAGCCGATCGGCCGGTTCGGATCCTGCAGGCCCGCCCGAGCGCGCCGCACCGCCTTGGCCACGGCCTCGACTGCCTCGGCCTGGCCGATGACCCGCTTGCCGAGTTCGGCTTCCATGCCGAGCAGCTTCTCGCGCTCGCCTTCGAGCATGCGATCCACCGGAATACCCGTCCAGCGGCTGACGACGCCGGCAATATGGCTGGGCGTCACCACTTCCTCGACCATCGGGTTGTCGGGCTTGCCGTCACCGTTCGGATCGTCGGCCGACTTGATGCGCTTTTCGAGATCGGGAATGACGCCATAGGCCAGTTCGCCCGCTTTCGCGAGGTTGCCGGTGCGCTGCGCCAGTTCGAGATCGGTGCGCGCCTTGTCGAGCTCTTCCTTGAGCTTCTGGCTTCCCTGCATGCGCTCCTTCTCGGCCTGCCAGCGCGCCGTCAGCGCATTGGCCTGCTCTTCGAGGTCGGCAAGTTCCTGCTCGAGGCGGCCGAGTCGGGTCTTGGAGCCCTCGTCGGTCTCCTTCTTCAGCGCCTCGCGCTCGATCTTCAGCTGCATGATGCGGCGGTCGAGCTCGTCGAGCTCTTCGGGCTTCGATTCGGCTGCCATGCGCAGCCGCGCCGCCGCCTCGTCGATCAGGTCGATCGCCTTGTCGGGCAGGAAGCGGTCGGCAATGTAGCGCTTCGACAGGGTCGAGGCGGCAACGATGGCCGAATCCGAGATCCGGATGCCGTGGTGCAGCTCGTACTTTTCCTTGAGGCCGCGCAGGATCGAGATCGTATCCTCGACCGTCGGCTCATCGACGAATACCGGCTGGAAACGACGGGCCAGAGCCGCGTCCTTTTCGACGTGCTTGCGATATTCATCGAGCGTCGTCGCGCCGACGCAGTGGAGCTCACCGCGGGCGAGAGCCGGCTTCAACAGGTTCGACGCATCCATGGCGCCGTCGGTTTTGCCGGCG
>JAESGN010000738.1_pt1 | contig 17192 bp, 21 predicted proteins | sample 9269731 | NCBI WGS metagenome assembly JAESGN01 (sample SAMN15720683, study PRJNA650826) | algae metagenome | isolation source: Mojavia pulchra JT2-VF2 and co-occurring heterotrophs from desert soil | place: USA: Cadiz Valley, Joshua Tree National Park, CA | collected 1998-06-08
CAACCTGGGGTGAGAACCTAAGCAAGCCCTTGAAACGACGCCCGTCATCCCCGCGCAGGCGGGGAGGACGGTGTTTCCTGAAGGCATCGCGACCCTAGCATTCCCGCTCCAGCCATCCGCGCGGGCTCGTGCCGGTCCAGCGCTTGAACGCGCGGGAGAAGGCGCTGGGATCGGAGAAGCCGACCAGATAGGCGGTCTCGTTCACCGAGGTCCGTCCGCCGCTCAGATAGTTGAGCGCCATGCGGTGGCGGAGCGCGTCGAGCACGGCTTCGAAGCCGCTGTCCTCGTCCTTCAGCCGGCGCTGGAGCGAGCGCCGGCTCAGCCCGAGCTTGCGGGCAACGACCTCCATCGTGGCGTCGCCGCGGTGGAGCATCGGCATCAGCGCACCCTCGACCCGGCCGCGCATCGACTTGGCGCTCTCCAGCGCGCGCATCAGCTGATCGGCGCGTTCGCTGAGCACGCCAAAGGCATAGCGGCTGGGATTGTGCAGCGCGATGCCGAGCCAGGACGGATCGATCCGGATCGCGTTGCGATCGCTGGCGAAGGTGACCGGCACGCCGAGCACCGCTTCATATTCGGCGGCATGGGCCGGGGCGGCATGAGTGACGTGCACGGCCAGCGCGAAGGGCGCATCGGGAAAGTGGCGCCGCGTCTCGCCGATGAAGCGCGCCCAGCTGGCCTCGGTCATCTCGGGAAAGGCGTTGGGGTCGGCGCGGGTGTCGGTCAGCCAGGTGCCGCCGTCGCGCTGCTCGATCCGGAAGCGCGGGCCGGTCATTGCCAGGTCGACCTCGGCGACAAGCCGGCCATAGCGATTCAGCTCGGCCAGTGCTTCGCCCATGGTCGGCGCGGCATAGCAGATGAGGCCCACGACCGAGAATTCGCGAAAGTCGTTGCCCGCGCCCAGGTGCAGTGCGAGCGCGGGCATGCGGCACAATTCCTTCGCGGCGCGCATCAGCGCCTGATAGCGGGCGAAGGGCACGCGCGTGTCGGGATCGGCGAGGCCGGCGGGATCGATCCCCGATCGCCGCGCCAGCTCGGCCGCATCGGCGCCGCGCGCCACGGCGAAGCGCCACAGATAGCCGGCATAGCCCGCCGAGACGGTGGGCGCGGCCTGGCGCGCAAAGTCATGCTTTCCGGTCGGCGCGGTCATGTCCGGGGCCAGTCTCGCCGGGTTATCGACCGCTTGGCAAGTCCGGGAGGGAAGATGACCGAGAAGACCGTCGCCATGTGGAGCGTCAAGGCGCTGAGGGGCTCCGTCCTCTTCTGGTTCGCCGTCGCGACGACCGGCCAGCTCGCCTTCGTCCTCTACATCGCCGGCTTCTATGGCCGTGCCGCCGTGCAGGGCGATTTCGCGCGGTGGAACCAGGTGCTGGTCGGCGGCTATGTCCCGGGCGGACTGGCCGGCAACCTGGTGCTGGCGATGCACCTGCTGCTCGCCGCGGTGATCACGCTGGGCGGCCCGCTCCAGCTCGTGCCCGCGATCCGCCGCCGCTGGCCGCGCTTCCATCGCTGGAACGGCCGCACCTACATGCTCACCGCGCTGCTGATCAGCCTGGGCGGGCTCTACATGGTGTGGACCCGGGGCACGGCGGGCGGGCCGTTGCTGCGGATCGGGATCAGCCTGAACGGGCTGCTGATCCTCGGCGCGGGGGCAGTCGCCTGGCGGCTCGCCCGCCAGCGCCGCTTCGCCGAGCATCGCCGCTGGGCGCTGCGCGCCTTCGTGCTGGCGAGCGGCGTGTGGTTCTTCCGCGTCGGGCTGATGTTCTGGATCCTCGCCAATCGCGGACCCGTGGGCATCGGGCCGGACTTTGACGGCCCCTTCGTCCGCGCCTGGGCCTTTGGCTGCTATCTCGCGCCGCTGGCGCTGCTGGAGACCTACCTGGCCGCCGAACGGCGCGGGCCGCTGTCGCGCTTCGCCGTCGCTACCGGGCTCGGGCTGCTCGCGCTTGCGGCCGGGGTCGGCATCTTCGGTGCGGTGATGGCGCTGTGGCTGCCGCGCCTGATCGGTTGACCCCTCCCGCCGGGGCGCCGGATCGCCTACATGGACGCCATGTACGCCTTTGACATCGACACCGCCGACAAGACCGAGCTCTATCGCGACCTCGCCGCCGCGCTTGACGCGCTCACCGCCGACGAGCCCGACGCGATCGCCAACATGGCGAATGTCGCGGCGCTGATCTGGCAGTATCTGCCCGACCTGAACTGGGCGGGCTTCTATCGCAACGTGAACGGCGAGCTGGTGCTCGGGCCGTTCCAGGGCAAGGCCGCCTGCATCCGCATCCCCTTCGGCAAGGGCGTGTGCGGCGCCGCCGCGGCGACGCGCGAGACGCAGCTGGTCGAGGACGTGCACGCCTTTCCCGGCCATATCGCCTGCGACGCCGCCAGCCGCTCGGAACTGGTCGTGCCGATCGTCGTCCAGGGCGCGCTGATCGGCGTGCTCGACCTCGACAGCCCCAGCCCGGCCCGCTTCGATGCCGGCGACGCCGCCGGCTGCGAGGCGCTGATGCGCATCCTGGGTCCCCGTCTGGCCGGCTGACCCGGATCGGGACTCCGTTAAGCATAGGCAAAAGTGGCGCCCCGCACGCGCGGGGTTTAACTCTTTGGCAACCATCGGAGCAGCGCGCGCTCCGGCATGGGGCGAAGGAGTATCGATATGCGTCACCTGTTGAAGCCGGCCCTGATGGCCTCGGCGCTGCTGGCAGCGCTGCCGGCGGTTGCGCAGGTGGCCGCGCCCGGTCCCGCCTGGGGCGGCAGCGGCAGCGGCGGCCCGATCCCGGCGCCGGGCGGCGCCTATGGCGGGCGCGGCGTGCCGATGCCGCCGCCGCCGCGCGTTCCCGGTCCGCCGCCCGTCGTCCAGAACGGCCCGGGCGTGCCGACCGCCGGCGCGCGCGTCTGGCAGAATGGCCGCTGGATGGCGCTGCCGCCGCGCGGCCATGGCCAGGCGACCCGGCCGAACGGCAATCGCTGGGGCGGGGTGATCGGCGGCCGCTGGTATGCCGGTGCCCAGGCGCCGGGCGGCTGGAACGGCTATCGCCGGCTCGGCCGGGGCAATCATCTGCCCGGCTATTGGATGGGCGGCGGCTTCCGCATTCCCGACTATCTGAGCTGGGGCCTCGCCGCGCCGCCCCATGGCTATTTCTGGGTCCGCTATTACGACGATGCCGTGCTGGTCGACGATCGTGGCGACGTGTGGGATTCGGTGAGCGGCATCGGCTGGGCCGATGCGGATTCCTGGGCTGATTCGAGCGGCAGCTATTCGAGCGCCTATAGCCGGTCCGGCACCGGCGCCGGCTATCGCGAGCCCATCCGGCCGATCGACCCGAACGACTATTATGACGACTATCCCGGGGACTATCCGCCGCCGGCCGGCGCGCCGCTGCCGCCGCCGCCGGGCGTGCAGGTCCAGGGCTATTACGGGTCGGGCGAGGCCTATTATGGCGGGGGCAGCTACCAGTCCGGTGCCTATTATTATGGCGCGCCGGTGGGCTCGACCGTGATCGTCACCATGCCTGCCGTGACCACCACGACCACGGTGACCGAGGAAGTGGTCGAGCGGACCACCTATGTCCGCGCCGCGCCGCGCCGGGTGGTGCGCAAGGCGCCGGTGCGGCGGTACAAGCCCCGGGTGCAGTGCTGCGTCTGCGGCTGCCGCTGATTTCCCGCCGCACTGCGTGGCGAATGCGCGGCGATCCCATATTGCAGGAATAGGCTCCCCTCCCTTCCAGGGAGGGGAGTGGGGCTTCACCGCCGCCCGAACGTCACCAGGCTCTCGGCCCCGTCCGCGCCGAGCGCCGACACCCCGATGAAATTGTCGTCGACCACCACGCCTTTCAGGCTGGCTTCGGTGCCGGTGACGTCGAGATGGTCGGTCCAGTCGCGCGCATCGGCGCGGCGCCAATGGACGCGATATCCAACCGCGCCGGGCACGGCCGCCCATTTCACCGAGGTGTCGGAGGCGAGCGCGCCGCCGATCGTCACGCTGTCGGGTGCCGCCGGCGCGGCGGCCAGGCGGCGGATCGTCGCGACGTTGAGCGCGGTCACCTTCGCCAGATAGGGAAAGTCCATCCGATCGGCCGTGTCGCCCTTGCCGGGGGCGAGGTCCTGGTGCTGCGCGTCGTAATTCTCGACCCCCACCGAGAAGCGCACCGCCGGATAGCCGAGCTTCTGGAATGGCGAATGGTCGCCGCCGCGGCCGAACCGGTCGGGCCGGCGGACGAGGAAGGCCTTGAGCCCGCCGGGGATGGCGCCAGCGACCTGGCCGATCGCCTTGGCGAGCGCGCGCGAGGGGCCGTCATCCTCGCCGCCATCGGCGCGCAGGCCCTGGAGCGCCTGGGCGGCATCATTCTCGCCGAAGCTTTCGGAGAAGACGCGCACCCGGTCGGCCACCTTGCGCCCATCGGTGCCGACGGTGTTGCCGACGATGTCGTTGTTGAGCACCGCCGTGACCGTCCAGCCGCGTTCCTTCGCGGTCTCGGCGAGCAGCTGGCCGCCGAACAGCCCCTGCTCCTCGCCGGAAAGCGCCGCATAGACGATCGTCGCCCGGAATTTCTCGCGGGAGAGGATGCGCGCCGCCTCGAGCACCAGCGCGACGCCGGAGGCATCGTCATTGGCGCCGGGGGCATCGGCGGTGGCGTTCATCACGTCGCGCACCCGACTGTCGATATGGCCCATCACGATGACGACGCGCTTGGGATCGGTGCCGGCCTGGAAGCCGAGCACGTCGACGATCTGCACCCCGTTCGGCGCGCGGGGGCCGGTGAAGCCGCGCGCGATGTTGGCGACTTCGATGCAGCCGCACCGGTCCCCCAGCCTGGCCAGCTCGGCGGCGAACCAGCGCCGGGCGGCGCCGATGCCGCGATTCGGGTCGTCCGCATCCGAAAGCGTGTGGCGGGTGCCGAAGCCGACCAGCTTCTCGACGCTGGCCTTCAGCCGGGCGGGGTCGGACTTTTCCTGGGCCTGGGCGGCGGCGGGGAGGGCGAGGAGGAACGAAGCCAGGGCGAGGATGCGCATGCGGCGAAAGTGGCGGGGGAGCGAGGACGGGTCAATCCAACCCAGTTCCTCCCCCAGCTTGTCTGGGGGAGGGGGACCGCCGCCGAAGGCGGTGGTGGAGGGGCGCGGCGGATACCGCCGCGTTGCGGCGGCCCCTCCACCATTCGCTGCGCGAACGGTCCTCCTCCCCGAGCGAGCTCGGGGAGGAATATACTCAGCTCAGCCGGTCGATCGCGTCCATGTCGAGCGCGCCGGGGATCACCATCAGCGGCACCGGCAGCTTGCCCGCGTCCGATCCGGAGAAATGCGCGACCATCGGCCCCGGCGGGCCGCTCGCCGCGGCCCCGAGCACCAGGGCGGCGATGTCGCGATTGGCGGCGATCATCTCGCGGACGATCCTGGGGCCGTCGCCCTCGCGCACAGTGATCGAGGGCTGCAGCCCCGATTCGGCGAACAGCGTGCCGGCGGCACGGGCGACCAGCGCCTCGGCGCGTTCGCGCGCTTCCTCCTCGATCGTCGCCATCACGCCGCCCCATTGGACGAAGTCCGGCTTGGGGATGAGCGCGAGGATTTCGACGTTCCCGCCGGTCTTCACGGCACGCCGCGCGGCGAAGCGCAGCGCGATCTCCGCCTCCGGACTCTCGTCGATCACCACCAGATAGGTGCGCATGGAAGGTTCCTCTTGGTCGTGCGTTACGTGCCCCGTAGCGTCATTTCCTGCAAGCGCGTCTCTTGACCCGGGGCGGGGGCGGCGCAAAGAGGGCCCGAACCTGTTCAGGGCTCCAACAACGGGAACCTTCATGTCGATCGAAATCAAGATGCCGGCGCTTTCTCCCACCATGGAAGAGGGTACCCTCGCCAAGTGGCTCGTGAAGGAGGGCGATACGGTGAAGTCCGGCGACCTCATGGCCGAGATCGAGACCGACAAGGCGACCATGGAGTTCGAAGCGGTGGACGAAGGCGTGATCGCCAAGATCCTCGTCCCCGAGGGCACCGACAATGTGAAGGTCGGCACCGTGATCGCGGTGCTGGCGGGCGAGGGCGAGGATGTCTCCTCGGCCGCCGCGTCGCCGGCTCCCGCTCCGGCGGCTGCGCCGGCTCCCGCGCCGGCAGCGACTCCGGCCGCCGCTGCGCCCGCGCCGACTCCGGCGCCCGCCCAGGCCCAGGCCGCCTCGGGCGACCGCGTGAAGGCGAGCCCGCTCGCCAAGCGCATCGCCGCCGAGAAGGGCGTCGACCTGGCCGGCGTCGCCGGCTCGGGCCCGAACGGCCGCATCGTCAAGGCCGATGTCGAGGGTGCCAAGCCCGGCGCCGCGCCCGTTGCCGCCGCTCCGGCCGCTGCCGCCGCCTCGGCCCCGGCCGCGCCGGCCGCCGCCCCGGCCGAGCACAAGCCGGTCTGGTGGGACGAATCGATCCCGCACGAGGCCGAGAAGCTCTCGAATATCCGCAAGACGATCGCGCGCCGGCTCACCGAGTCGAAGCAAACCGTCCCGCACATCTACCTCACGCTCGACATCCGGCTCGACGCGCTGCTCAAGCTGCGCGGCGACCTGAACAAGGCGCTCGAGGCGCGCGGCATCAAGCTCTCGGTCAACGACCTGCTGATCAAGGCGCTCGGCGTGGCGCTGGCTCAGGCGCCCAAGTGCAACGTCACCTACACCGGCGACCAGCTGATCAAGTACAGCCGCTCGGACGTGTCGGTCGCGGTCTCGACTCCGACCGGGCTGATCACGCCGATCATCCGCGACGCCGCGAACAAGGCGGTCTCCGCGATCTCGGCCGAGATGAAGGACCTGGCGGCCCGCGCGCGCGACGGCAAGCTGAAGCCCGAGGAATATCAGGGCGGCACCGCCTCGCTCTCGAACATGGGCATGTTCGGGATCAAGCAGTTCGAGGCGGTGATCAATCCGCCCCAGGGCATGATCATGGCGATCGGTGCGGGCGAGAAGCGCCCCTATATCGTCGACGACGCACTGGGCGTGGCGACGGTGATGTCGGCCACCGGCAGCTTCGATCACCGGGCGATCGACGGGGCCGACGGCGCCGAGATGATGAAGATCTTCAAGGAACTGGTCGAGAATCCCTTCGGGATGATCGCCTGAACCGGAGGGCGCGGCAATGCGCGTGCTGATCGAAGTGGTGCACATCGCGATCGGGCTGCTCGCCGCGGCGCTGATCTCGGCCGCGGCGGCCTGGTCCTATCCGCGCGCGACCGGCGACATCTGGCTGGTCGGCTATGCCTGCATGATCGCCGTGGTGCTGATGGGCGTCGGCCCGGTGCGCCGGGCGTTCGCCGAGGACAAGGCCAAGCTCGCCGGCACGGAGCCGCGCGCCGATGGTTGAGGGTGGCGCGACGCCCCCGCAGCAGCAGCCGGCGATCCGCGTGAGCACCATGCCCGCGGACGCCAATGCCTATGGCGACATCTTCGGCGGCTGGCTGATGGGCCAGATGGACTTGGCCGCGGGCCTGGTCGCCGCGCGCCATTCGCGCGGGCGGGCGGTCACCGTCGCGGTGGAGGGCATGAAGTTCCACGCGCCGGTCTCGGTGGGCGACGAAGTCTCGGTGTTCGCCGATATCGTGAAGGTGGGGCGCACTTCGATGACGATCGACGTCCAGTCCTGGCGCCGCGCCCGGCATTCCGAGGAAAGCTGCCTGGTCACCCAGGCGCAGTTCGTGTTCGTCGCGGTGGACGAGCACAAGCGGCCGCGGCCGATCGATGCATGAGGGGCGTCGAGCCGATGCCGCTGGCGGCGAATGGCTGGGGCCGGTTGGGGCGAACGCTGTTATTGTTCCTGCGCCTTTATGTCGGGTGCCTGATCGCAACGCCGCTCGTGATGTTCTCCACAGTGATCCTGGGCGGGCTCTATCAGGGCCGGCCCAACCCCTTCGACGATATCGGGGTGCTGCTGGGCTGGTCGGCCGTGCTTTTTGTCGGAGCGCTGGTCCTTGGCATCCCGATCGCCTTCGCTACCTTTCTATTCGTACGGAATTTCTGGCTTCGGCTGGTGGTACTGGTGGGCGCGGGGCTGGTGGCGAACTTCGTGCTGTTCGCCGTGCTGTTTGCGCATCCGCTGGGTGGTGTGATTGCCGCACCGGCAGGCGCCATCACCGCCGCAGCCTGTTGCCTGCTTAATCTACGGGAGATCGGCAAGCCCGATCCCAAGTTCGTTTGATCCAAAGGAGTTACCCTTGGCTGATACCTATGATGTGATCGTGCTCGGCTCCGGCCCCGGCGGCTATGTGGCGGCGATCCGCGCCGCGCAGCTGGGCCTCAAGACGGCGATCGTCGAGCGCGAGCTGCTGGGCGGCATCTGCCTCAACTGGGGCTGCATCCCCACCAAGGCGCTGCTCCGCTCGTCCGAGATCTATCACTATATGCAGCACGCCAAGGATTACGGCCTGGTCGCCGAGAAGATCAGCGCCGACCTGGAAGCCGTGGTGAAGCGCTCGCGCGGCGTCGCCAAGCAGCTCAACCAGGGCGTCACGCACCTGATGAAGAAGAACAAGATCGCGGTGCATTTCGGCACCGGCGTGCTGACCGCGCCGGGCAAGCTGACCGTGACCGCCGAGGACGGCAAGAAGACCGACCTCGAGGCGAAGAACATCATCGTCGCCACCGGCGCGCGCGCCCGCGACCTGCCCTTCGCTCCGGCCGACGGCAAGCGCATCTGGACCTACCGGACGGCGATGACTCCGCCGGAGATGCCGACCAAGCTGCTCGTCATCGGCTCGGGCGCGATCGGCGTCGAGTTCGCCAGCTTCTACAACGACATGGGCAGCCAAGTGACCATCGTCGAAATGCTCGACCGGATCGTGCCGGTGGAGGACAAGGACGTTTCCGCGCATCTCGAGAAGCAGTTCAAGAAGCAGGGCATGGACATCCGCACCGCGACCGGCGTCGAGAAGATCGACGTGACCGGCACGGGCGTGAAGGCTTCGATCAAGGGCAAGGACGGCAAGGTCACCGTCGAGGAGTTCAGCCACGTCATCGTCGCGGTCGGCATCGTGCCGAACACCGAGAATATCGGGCTGGAGACGCTTGGCGTGAAGACCGAGCGCGGCCACATCGTCACCGACGCGGCCTGCAAGACCAACGTGCCCGGCCTCTATGCGATCGGCGACGTCACCGCGCCGCCGTTCCTCGCGCACAAGGCGAGCCATGAAGGCGTAATCGCCGCCGAGGCGATCGCCGGCAAGCACCCGCACGCGATGGACGTGCGCAACATCCCGGGCTGCACCTATTGCCACCCGCAGATCGCGTCGGTCGGCCTGACCGAGGCCAAGGCCAAGGAAGCCGGCTATGAAGTGAAGGTCGGCAACTTCCCCTTCATCGGCAACGGCAAGGCGATTGCGCTGGGCGAGGCCGAGGGCTTTGTGAAGACGGTGTTCGATGCCAAGACCGGGGAGCTGCTTGGCGCGCACATGATCGGCGCGGAAGTGACCGAGATGATCCAGGGCTATACGATCGGCAAGACGCTGGAGACGACCGAGGCGGAACTGATGGAGACGGTGTTCCCGCACCCGACGATCAGCGAGACGATGCACGAAGCCGTGCTCGGCGCCTATGGCCGCGCGCTCCACATCTAGCCCGTATTCACGCTTTGTTGCCGATCTCCTGCCATGTTCGCCCGAACTGGTCGGAGATTCGGCGTGCGCATGTTCAAGCTGATCCTGTCGCTGCTGCCCCTCGTCTTCATCGGGGGGCTGCTCTTCTATTTCACCGGCTTCGAAGGCTGGAACGGCGGATCGCTCAGCCAGGGGCTGGGGCCGACGGTGCTCGGATTGGGCGCGGTCGGGCTGATCTTCTGCATCCCGCTCGCCTTCCGGCTGCTCAAGCTGACCATCACGCCGCGTGGCCCGTCCGCGGCGCAGGGCGGCGAGGCGGAGGACGAGGAAGCGTCGAGCTTCGACGCCGATGCCGCGCTTGCCCGCTATCTGGCGCGCAAGGCCGAGGCCGGCGAAGCGACGCCCGAGAGAGCGACGCCCGAGAGAGTGGCCGAGCGGCCGCCCGGCTTCCCGCACGGCGATGCTCCGCCGCGCCCCGTGTTCGGCCGCAAGACCGGCTAGGGCGCATCGACATGTACCCGCTCCTCCCCCGGAGGGGGAGGGGAATGCGGGCGGCACTTCGGATCGTCGAAGGGCGATACCTCCCGGGAGCCCCGCGTTGAGCCGTGTGTCGCCTGCGGCTCGGGCGGCGCTTGCCGCATCGCTGCTCTGCCTCGCCATGCTCGCCTGCTTCTGGCCGGGCGTTGCGATGTTCGACACCGTCAACCAATATGCCCAGCTGCGCTCCGGCAGCTATGATGACTGGCACCCGCCCGCGATGGCGCGCCTCTGGGCGCTGTTCCACGCGGCGGGCTGGCATGGCCAGGCGCCGATGTTCATGCTGCAGACCCTGTTTTGCTGGGCCGGCCTGGGGCTGTTCGCGGCGGCGCTGGCCCGGCAGGGCGGGCGGATCGCGGCGGGCGCGGTGCTGTTGCTCGGCATCTGGCCGCCGATCGCCGGCTGGCAGGTGGCGGTGCTGAAGGATGCGCAGATGGCGGGCGCGCTGCTCGCCGCCACCGGCCTCGCCGCCTGGTGGCGGCTGCGGGACCGGCCGTTGCCGCGCGGGGCGACGCTGCTGATCGGCCTGCTGCTGCTTTATGCGACGCTCGTCCGCATCAATGCGGTGTTCGCCACCGTGCCGCTCGCCTTCGGGCTGCTGGGGGCGGGGACGTGGCGACGTCCGGTGCGGCGCGGGGTGATGATGCTGGCGGCGATGATCGCGGTGCTCGCGGTGCTGCCGCTGGTCAATCACGGCCTGCTGCGCGCTGGCGCCAGCGAGGTCGGGCGGGCGCTGCCGACCTATGACCTGGCCGGGATCGCGCATCATGCCGGTGCCGAGGCGGTGCCGGTGCTGCCGGCGCCGGTATGGCAGGCGGCGGAGGCGGAACGGTGCATCCGGCCGATGCTCTGGGATCCGCTCGGCGATCGCTGCGATTTCGTCGCGGAGGGGCTGGCGATCACGGCACCCGGCCGCAAGCTCACCGAAGCCTGGCTGGTGACGATCGCGCGCCACCCGGTCGCCTATGCCGAGCATCGGCTGGCGCATTGGAATGCGACGATGCGCTGGCTGGTCCCCTGGCGCTACCCGCTGGCCGAGCCGCAATCGGATTCGGAGCCCAACACGCTGGGAATCGCCTCGCCTTCGCCGCGGATCGCGCCGTTCCAGCGGCTTGCGGGGACGCTTGCCGAAAGCCCGCTCGGCGCGCCGATATTGTGGCTGGTCGCGGCGCTGGCGGTGCTGGCGCTGGCCTGGCGGCGCGACGACCAGCGGAGCCGGCTCGCGGTCACGCTCGCGCTGTCCGCGGTGCTGACCGAACTGGCCTTTCTCGTGATCAGCGTGGCCGCCGACTATCGCTACCATCTGTGGGCGATGCTCGCGACCGGACTCGCCGTCGCGCTGATGGCGGGCACCTCCCTGCCGCGGCGCGGCCTGGGGATCGCGCTCGCCGCGCTGCTGCTGGTCGGCGCGACCGGCATCGCGGCGCGGATCGCGCTGCCACCTGTCGGAGAAACTTACACCGATGCGGCCGGATAAAATCCGCCGCTACGGGAAACCCCGGATAGGGCGAACCGTTACGCATGGGTAACATGTGGTTAACGGAGAAACGGGTGGCCCAACGCGACGACCATGAGGAGATCCGGCGCAAGTTCCACGAAGTGGTGAACATGACGCCGGAAGAGATCGAGGAATGGCTGGAGACGGCGGAGAGCCGCAAGGTCGGCCTCAAGCGGGACGGCGGGGAGAGCGTGGGTCATGCCTCTGGCCGCCGGATCGTCGGCATCCTGCGGACGCGAGAGGCGGATCTCGACGGCGGCGACTATGCGCATATGCGCAAGGTGGTCGGCTTCGTCGCCCGCCACCGCGCGCAGGGGCCGCACGAGGAATATCGCATTCCCACCTCGCGCTGGCGCTATTCGCTGATGAACTGGGGGCATGATCCGCTGAAATGCTAGACCCCGCGCCCGGCCGGGCCATCCTCGCAAGGGCGGGCGATGGCGGGGCGGCCGGTGTCCCGTTCTGGTCATATTTCCGGCATGTATCCGTAGCGTTCTCCGGCTAGGGCAATGGCATGTCCATTGCCCCGATCCGCGCTCTCCTCGCCGCCCTGCTCGCTCCGGCGCTCCTCCTTCCGATGGCGCCGGCCGTGGCTCGCCATGCCGGGGCCGGGGCGCCGGTCGCCGCGATCGCGGCATGGCTGGCCAGGCCCGAAGCCGGACGGCGGCTCGACGATCCGGCGCTTGCCTATCCGCTGGACCGGGCGGCGGCGGATCGCGCGCTGGCGTTACTGGGTGCGGCGCGCCTGCGCACGGTCGCGGCGCGTTCGGCCGAGGCGATCGCCGCCCGGCGGATCACCATCGGCGACAAGACGCTGAAATGGGAAAGCAAGACCTTCGGCAACGCGGCTCCGGGCAAGCGCAGCCTGTGGATCTCCATGCATGGCGGCGGCAATGCCCCGCCGGCGCTGAACGACCAGCAGTGGCGGAACCAGATCGGCCTCTACGCGCCGGCCGAGGGCATTTACCTGGCCCCGCGCGCGCCGACCGATAGCTGGAACCTGTGGCACGAGGGGCATATCGACCCGCTGTTCCAGGCGCTGATCGACGCGCAGGTGGCGGTGAATGGCGTCGATCCCAACCGCGTCTATCTCATGGGCTATTCGGCGGGGGGCGACGGCGTGTGGCAGCTGGCGCCGCGCATGGCCGATCGCTTTGCCGCGGCGGCGATGATGGCGGGCCATCCGAACGAATCCTCGGTGCTCGGCCTGCGCAACCTGCCCTTCGCGATCTTCATGGGCGGCGCCGACGACGCCTATGACCGCAACAAGATCGCCGCGGACAAGACCGCGGAGCTCGACCGGCTGCACGCGGCCGATCCGGGCGGCTATGTCCATATGTCGCGCATCTATCCGGGCCTGCCGCACTGGATGGACCGCAAGGATGCCGAAGCGCTGCCCTGGATGGCGGGCTTCGCCCGCGATCCCTGGCCGAAGCGCATCGTCTGGCGGCAGGATGACGTGACGCACGACCGTTTCTACTGGCTCCGCATCCCCGATGCGGCGGCGGCGAAGGCCGGCGACGAGATTGTCGCGACGGTCCAGGGCCAGGCGATCACGCTGACCGGCGCCGTTCCGGCGGGCATGACGCTGCGCCTTTCCGACCGTCTGCTCGACCTCGATCGGCCGGTACAGGTGATCGTGAACGGTTGGACGGCCTATTCGGGCAGGGTCGCCCGAACGGGGCTGGCGATCGAGCAGTCCCTGCTGGAGCGGGCCGATCTGCCTTCCGCGGCCACGGCGATATTGCGGCTCCGCTGAGCCGGGGCTCGCCCCAGCGGCGCCATCTCCTTCTGCATCTTCTGCATCTCCGCATGGGCGGAGCTGCCGGAGGCGGGTTCAGGCGCGCGCGGCATATTCCCCGGTGAGCCTGTCCCAGTCGCTCCAGTCGGGGTCGCCCGGATAGCGCTTCGCGGCACCGGTCTCGACCCAGGGGAGCTTCTCGGCCGTCCAGGTCTCGAGGAAGGGCGGGGCATCGTCGGGCGCATCGAGCATCGTCGTGCGGACATTGACGAACCAGTCGATCCCCTCGGCACGGGTGAAGACCCAGCTCTTGCAGCGATCGCAGTGATAATGATGGGCGACCGGGCCGTGCAGGCCGCCGATCACCGGTTCGCCCTGGAGCAGCGCGAAACCGGCGGCGGGCATGGTCAGCGTCAGCGAGAAGGCGCCGCCGGTCATCTTCTGGCAGCCCGTGCAATGGCAGGCGCTGGTGAGCATCGGCGCGCCGGTCAGGCGGAAACGCAATGCGCCGCAGCGGCAGCCGCCATCCTGCGCCCGGGTCCAGTCGGTCATTCGGTATCTCCCTCGCTTCGCCGCGTCGCGCCACGATAGCCGGAACGGCGCTCGCATGCTCGCGTTCCTTTGCTGAAACAGGAGGAATGCCCGGATGAACCGATACTTCTTCGCGCTGGGCCTGGGCCCCGCCGTCGCGCTGGGCGCCTGTGGCGGCAACGCGCCGATCACCACGGTCGACAACATCATCGCCAGCGACACGATCGTCCCCGAAAACGGCAGCGACGCGAATGTCGTGGCCGGTGCCGCAGCCATGACCGGCCAGGACTTTGCCGATGCCGTCGGTGCGGGCGATGCCTATGCGGTGGCGGCAGGCGAGCTCGCCCGGCAAAAGGCGACCATGCCCGCGCTCAGGGAACTCGGCCAGGCGATGGCGCGGGCGCATACCGAATCGGCCGCCAGGCTGAAGGCGGCGGCCGCCCGGGCGATGCCCGTGATCCTTCCCGATCCCAGGCCGAGCGCCGAGCAGGTGGCGAATCTGGAGACGCTGCGCCAGGCGACGGGTGCGGACTTCGACACCGCCTACAAGGCGCAGCAGGTAGCGGCGCAGGAGAAGGCGCTGGCGGTGATGGAGGACTATGCCGCGAACGGCACGGTGCCGGCGCTCAAGGCCTTCGCGGTGGCGAGCGTCCCCGGGGTGCAGGCGCGTCTGGACAGGATGCGGGGCCTATAGGCTTGCCCGGCGGCGATCCCGGGAGCTGGTCCCGCCCGGCCGCGGCCCGGGGCCTGTCCCCTGGGTGACGATGGACGGGCGGCACGGTTGCCAAAGGAACGGTCGCCAAAAGGAAAGGGCGCGCTCCGCCGGGGAGCGCGCCCTTTCCCGTTTCCGCGAGGAAATCGCAGCCTATTCGTTCGCCGCCGCCGCGAAGGGGGAAGGCGCCGTTTCGACCGGGCGGGGGCCCGCCGGGGCCGCTGCCGCCGCCGGGACGGTGCTCATATGCTTCAGGCGGCCGTCGATATGGCCGCCATTCTCGATCGTGATGTTCTCATATTCGACATCGCCGGTGATCTTGGCCGAGCGCTCGATCGTGAGCTGGCGCACGCGCACCGTGCCTTCGATCGCGCCGGCGAGGCGGGCGGTCTCCGCAGTGACGTTGCCGAAGACCTGGCTGTCGGCCCCCTGGGCCAGGCTGCCGCAATTGACGTCGCCTTCGATCCGGCCATCGATATGCAGGTCCGCGCTGGCCGAGACATTGCCGGTGACGGTCACGTCCGGACCGATCACCGAGAACATGCCGCGCTTGCCCCCATTGCCGCCGCTCTGCTGCGGAGGCGCCGGCGGCATCGCCGGACGTTCGTCGCGATCGCGACCACGATTATTACCGTTGAACATTCACGCTACTCCCCAAATTCGGAACCCGAATCCCTGGCGATTTCCCTAGCATAATGCAGGGAGGCAGGCATCGGCCAAAAGCGGGGCCAAAAGCCGTGCTCGCGTTCCAGAGAGGGATTGTCGTTCGCGGCGGGGCAGCGCGCGCGGCAACGCCAGGCAGCGGCGAGCATCGCGCCGCCGGCGAGCGCCGCGGCAAGGGGCCCCGTGCCGAGCGCGGCGAGCGTGCCGGCCAGCGCCAGCGCCGCGGCGAATCGCTCGGCCGGCGGCAGCGCGACGGCGAGCGCGGCGGGCACGAGCAGGGCGGCGGCGCCGACATGGGGAAAGACGATCAGCGGCACCAGGGCGGCGGGCAGCGCCGCGCGGGCGACCGGCCCGGGGGGCAGGGCGCTCAGCTGCGCGAGATGCCAGGCGAGGAAGCCGGCGCCGCCGGCGATCGCGAGCCCGAACAGCTCCCAGGAGAGCAGGCCGGCGGGCGCGGCGATCGCGGAGCCGAAGCCCCCCAGCAGGAGAGTCGCGGCCAGGGCGGCCAGCGCGGCGGCAAGGGGCTTGAGTCGGGGAACGGGACGAATCATCGCGCCGGCTCTAGCCTGGCGGAGGTTGACGCTCTCTTATCCTCCGGCCGACTCAGTTGACCCGCTCGCCACCCGTCGCTATAGGCGCCCCCGTTCCGCGAGGGGCCGGTATTCCGGCGCATATCCCGCGTGGGGCAAGAGCTGAACGTTGCTGGAGACGCAATGGCCCGGGGGGTCAAGGACACCCGGGGCCTTTTCGTATTTCTCGTACCAGGGTTCCAGCAAAGTAACCGCCGGCCATGCCGGTAACATAAGGTGAAGGGCTTCATGCCGACGATCAACCAGCTGGTCCGCAAGGGCCGCGAACTGCAGAAGACCAAGTCGAAGGTCCCTGCGATGGAGCAGAACCCGCAGAAGCGCGGCGTCTGCACCCGCGTCTACACGACGACTCCGAAGAAGCCGAACTCGGCGCTCCGCAAGGTTGCCAAGGTCCGCCTGACCAACCAGCGCGAAGTCATCTCGTACATCCCGGGCGAAGGCCACAACCTGCAGGAGCACTCGGTGGTGCTGATCCGCGGCGGCCGTGTGCGCGACCTTCCGGGCGTGCGCTACCACGTGCTGCGCGGCGTGCTCGACACCCAGGGTGTCAAGGACCGTCGTCAGTCGCGTTCGAAGTACGGCGCCAAGCGTCCGAAGTAATCACAGCCATAGTAAGCCCCGGACGGGTTCCGGACACGCTGAAGTTTTAGAAGGAAATTCAAGATGGCTCGTCGTCGTCGCCCAGAGAAGCGCGAAATTCTGCCGGATCCCAAGTTCGGTGACATCGTTCTCTCGAAGTTCATGAACTCGGTCATGCTGGACGGTAAGAAGTCCGTTGCCGAGGGCATCGTCTATTCGGCCCTGGAAACCGTCGAGACCCGCGCCAAGCGCGACCCGATCGGCGTGTTCCATGACGCGCTGAACAACATCAAGCCGGGCATCGAGGTCCGCAGCCGCCGCGTCGGCGGTGCGACCTATCAGGTGCCGGTGGAAGTCCGTCCGGAGCGTGCCCAGGCGCTTGCGATCCGCTGGCTGATCTCGTCGGCCCGCAACCGCAGCGAGAACACCATGTCGGCCCGCCTCTCGGGCGAGCTGCTCGACGCTTCGAACAACCGCGGCAACGCAGTGAAGAAGCGCGAAGACACCCATCGTATGGCCGAGGCGAACCGCGCCTTCAGCCACTACCGCTGGTAAGTCTCGGGGCGCCGGCAGGTCTGGCGCTCTCAACTTTCGTTCCTACATATCGGGGAGCCGGATCGTCCGGCTCCCCACATCCTTAAGGAAACCAGGTCATGGCCCGCAGCCATCCCCTCGAGCGTTACCGTAATATCGGCATCATGGCGCACATCGACGCCGGCAAGACGACGACGACCGAGCGCATCCTCTACTACACCGGCAAGTCCTACAAGATCGGCGAAGTGCACGAT
>JAESGN010000745.1_pt1:0-5000 | contig 16937 bp, 15 predicted proteins | sample 9269731 | NCBI WGS metagenome assembly JAESGN01 (sample SAMN15720683, study PRJNA650826) | algae metagenome | isolation source: Mojavia pulchra JT2-VF2 and co-occurring heterotrophs from desert soil | place: USA: Cadiz Valley, Joshua Tree National Park, CA | collected 1998-06-08
ACTAACCAAAACCGCCGCTGTCCAGAAATGGTCAGCGGCGGTTTTGCGTTGGGATACAAGCAACCAACAGCTCCGACCTCATCCTGAGGAGCCGCGCATCGCGCGGCGTCTCGAGGGATCGCGCACACGCCGTGCCCAACCAATTCATGGTTGGAGGCGCACGCAAAAGGCGCGGTCCTCACCATGAGGAGCAGGGTTTGTCGCGCTGATCGACAAGCCATTCCACTTCACAACTTCTCATCCTGCGACCAATCGCCTGCATGTTTTTCTGCGGGTCAGGATCTGACTGTTGCATCGCGTCGTTACTGTCGCACGGCGCTCACGCGCGGCCGTGATCAACATCGATCGGAGACAGTCTTGGCGATTTCTCGACGCAACTTCATGCTCGGCAGCTCAGCCGTCGCCGCCTCGGCTTTGTCTTCGCATCTTGCGCCGGCGCAGACCGTTCCAGCGCCGCAAGGCGAGGTCGTGTTGTCCGGCGGCTATGTGCTGTCGCTCGATCCCGTCATCGGTGATCTGCCGAAGGGCGACGTGCATGTCCGCAACGGCGCCATCGTCGCCGTCGCGCCGGCAATCGCCGCACCTGGCGTACCGAGGCGCGACATGACGGGCCGCGTCGTGATGCCGGGTTTTGTCGATACTCACTGGCACATGTGGAATTCCATCGCGCGCGGCTTCGGCAATAGCCGCCTCGGTCCCTTCGCGAAGTCCATGGGTGCGCTGTCGCGGGTGTGGACACCGGAAGCGAGCGCGCTCAGCGTTCGGCTCGCTTGCGCGGAGGCGGTGCAGAGCGGGATCACCACGGTCAATAACTGGGCGCACAACATCAAGGCGCGCGACTTCGCCGATGCCGAGGTGGACGCGCAGAAGGCAAGCGGCCTGCGCGGCCGCTTCTCCTATGGCTATCCGCAGCCGATCGGCAAGGCCGTGCTGATGGATCTCGACGGCATCGAGATCATGAAGAACGAGGAATTCACCGAGAAGAAGCGCGGCCTGCTCTCGCTCGGCATCTGCGTGCGCGGTCCCGACCGCTGCGAGCCCGTGGCATGGCGCGGCGAATGGGCGGCGGCGCGTGAGTTCAAGTTGCCGGTCACCAGCCACATTGCGTCAGATCGCGCGGCCGCTGCGATGGGCGGGATCTCGATCCTCCATCGCGAGGGGCTGCTTGGTCCCGACGTGCTGCTGGTCCACGCCACCCATGCGAGCCCGTCCGATCTGCGCCTGCTTGCCGAAACGAAATCGCCGTTGTCGATTAGCCCCTGGACCGAGCTCGAAGTCGGCTATGGCCTGCCGCCGCTGGCGCAGATGATGGGCGCGCGCGTGCCCATGAGCCTGTCGGTCGACAATATGGTGCTGGCCGGCAATGCCGACATGTTCGGCGTGATTCGGGTGACTGCTGATCTCGCCGCCGGCATGATGGAGAAGCAAGGCGCGTTGTCGGATCGCATGGCGTTGCAATGGGCCACCATGGGCGGCGCCGAAGCGCTCGGCATCAGCAAGCTTGTCGGCAGTCTCACCGTCGGCAAGCGCGCAGATGTCATCGCGGTGCGGATGGATGCGCTCAACACCAGCCCTGTGAAGAACGTGGATTTCCTGCTCACCCATGCAGCGCGCCCCAATGACGTCGATTTCGTCATGATCGACGGCGTGGTGCACAAGGAGAATGGCCACCATACCCGCATCGATGTGCCCGCATTGCTCGCGGAATCCGCCGACATGATCCGGCGGCTGCGCGTCCAGGCCGACATCTAGCGCAAGCGAAACGCATTGCGTGCTTCGCAGCCGCGCATCGCGCAGCCGCAGAATATTACCGCGAACGCTGAACCATCCGTTCGATGATGCGACTTACCCAAGGCTTCAATTGGGGGATATTGCATGCAATCGGTCGCTCGTTCATTCGCTGTTTTCGCCCTGACGGCGTGCATCTCCATCGCAAGTTTCGGCGCGGCAGCTCTGGCGGAAACGGCCAGGTCGCAGGCGCCGGCCGCGCAGCAAATGGCGCTGACCGAAAAGCACATCGAATCCGCATCTGCTGCCCACAAGGACATCGACGCGTTCACTGCGAAGACGTCGCCGTCGTCGTCCGCGGCGCAGACCAATGCGAGCATCGTCGCGCAACTGGATGCGCTGGTGAAGAAGCACGGTTTTGCGAACTATCGCGACTACAACATCGTGCTCGACAATATCGGGTTGGTGATGGCCGGGATGGATCCGAAGGCGAAAACCTATGTCGGCCCGGCAGCGGTGACCAAACAGAAGATCGCCGCCATTCAGTCGGACAAGACGATGTCGGCCGAAGACAGGAAGGACGCGCTCGAGGAACTTGAAGCTGCTGCGAAAGCGCCGCTTCCGCCCGTCGAGCACAAGGCCAATATCGATCTCGTCACCAAGCACTACGACAAGCTTGCCGCCATCATGCGCGACGAGTGACGCGTCATTGTGCGCAACGCCTCGTCGATGAAGGCTTTCAGCATCACACGCGATGAAGAAAATCATCGCAGCGCAAAAAAAAGTTTTCGCGCCTGCTCACAAAATACGGCGATTTCCACACAGCGAACATCGCGGAAACCGCTGCGCTGCAAGCGAATCTCGCGAGTCATCGCGCATGAATCTGGTGCGACAAGTTTCTGACGATTCAGCGTTGACAGTTTCGGGAGCCACCGCCTATAAGACGGCCACTGAGCGCGGCGGCGCCGGGGCCAACGGCCCGGGACGCAAACCACTCGGTAAGCTCCTTCACTTCGAAGTGTGCATCAACAATCGATCAGTTGTCGGTTGTTGATTTTGCGTCGAGGTAAGGGTGTGAAGCTTCTAGGAATAGAAGCGTCACGGGCTTCCTTCTTCAGAAGGGTTTGCTGATCGGTCGGATGACAGGTTGGTGAAAAATTCTGAAAAAAGAGGTTGCTTCCTTCCTCGGGAGGGTCTACTGGTTCGCTCCCTTCGGGGCGCTGGCATCCACGAGATGCCGACCTGTTAGGTCTCACTCTTGAGCGATCTTCTGCGGAAGATCAAAGATCGAGATTTTCTCCTCGCCAGAGGAGGTGACGCTTTCGCGTCGGGCTGTTTGACAAGTTGAGAAGAAGAAAGAGAAACGTGGACGGCGGAGTCCTTGCGGGTCTCGCTCAATAAGAACCTCGGTTTTTATTGTTGTGAGGCCGGACGAAAGACTTCGGCGGCACTACGTTTTTTACAAGGAAACACCATCGCTGTTTTTGCGCTGTGAAGCGCGGACGGCATGTCGGTTAAGGCTTCGGCTTTGATTGACGTAGAATGGTGGGATCCTCGTCAAACGTTGTGATTATGCCGGTTCAAAAGTTTCAAGTCCAACTTGAGAGTTTGATCCTGGCTCAGAGCGAACGCTGGCGGCAGGCTTAACACATGCAAGTCGAACGGGCACTTCGGTGTCAGTGGCAGACGGGTGAGTAACACGTGGGAACGTACCTTTTGGTTCGGAACAACTGAGGGAAACTTCAGCTAATACCGGATAAGCCCTTACGGGGAAAGATTTATCGCCGAAAGATCGGCCCGCGTCTGATTAGCTAGTTGGTAGGGTAATGGCCTACCAAGGCGACGATCAGTAGCTGGTCTGAGAGGATGATCAGCCACATTGGGACTGAGACACGGCCCAAACTCCTACGGGAGGCAGCAGTGGGGAATATTGGACAATGGGGGCAACCCTGATCCAGCCATGCCGCGTGAGTGATGAAGGCCCTAGGGTTGTAAAGCTCTTTTGTGCGGGAAGATAATGACGGTACCGCAAGAATAAGCCCCGGCTAACTTCGTGCCAGCAGCCGCGGTAATACGAAGGGGGCTAGCGTTGCTCGGAATCACTGGGCGTAAAGGGTGCGTAGGCGGGTTTTTAAGTCAGAGGTGAAATCCTGGAGCTCAACTCCAGAACTGCCTTTGATACTGGAAATCTTGAGTATGGGAGAGGTGAGTGGAACTGCGAGTGTAGAGGTGAAATTCGTAGATATTCGCAAGAACACCAGTGGCGAAGGCGGCTCACTGGCCCATAACTGACGCTGAGGCACGAAAGCGTGGGGAGCAAACAGGATTAGATACCCTGGTAGTCCACGCCGTAAACGATGAATGCCAGCCGTTCGTGGGTTTACTCACAAGTGGCGCAGCTAACGCTTTAAGCATTCCGCCTGGGGAGTACGGTCGCAAGATTAAAACTCAAAGGAATTGACGGGGGCCCGCACAAGCGGTGGAGCATGTGGTTTAATTCGACGCAACGCGCAGAACCTTACCAGCCCTTGACATGTCCAGGACCGGCACCAGAGATGGAGCCTTCTCTTCGGAGCCTGGAGCACAGGTGCTGCATGGCTGTCGTCAGCTCGTGTCGTGAGATGTTGGGTTAAGTCCCGCAACGAGCGCAACCCCCGTCTTTAGTTGCTACCATTTAGTTGAGCACTCTAAAGAGACTGCCGGTGATAAGCCGCGAGGAAGGTGGGGATGACGTCAAGTCCTCATGGCCCTTACGGGCTGGGCTACACACGTGCTACAATGGCGGTGACAATGGGATGCTAAGGGGCGACCCCTCGCAAATCTCAAAAAGCCGTCTCAGTTCGGATTGGGCTCTGCAACTCGAGCCCATGAAGTTGGAATCGCTAGTAATCGTGGATCAGCATGCCACGGTGAATACGTTCCCGGGCCTTGTACACACCGCCCGTCACACCATGGGAGTTGGTTCTACCTGAAGGCAGTGCGCTAACCGCAAGGGGGCAGCTGACCACGGTAGGGTCAGCGACTGGGGTGAAGTCGTAACAAGGTAGCCGTAGGGGAACCTGCGGCTGGATCACCTCCTTTCTAAGGATGGGTCTTCAGAGCTTGCTCTATCGACCTGTTTTAAGAAACATCAGTGGCCAGACATTGGATCAATGTTTGAGCTGCATTGGCGGGACACCGCCGTCTTCGCTTCTCTTTCTTCGCGGACGAACACACGCTGGGGCGTGCTTGAACGTGCATCTGGCTAAGGTCGATGCTGCAAGTACTGACCC
>JAESGN010000745.1_pt1:10000-16937 | contig 16937 bp, 15 predicted proteins | sample 9269731 | NCBI WGS metagenome assembly JAESGN01 (sample SAMN15720683, study PRJNA650826) | algae metagenome | isolation source: Mojavia pulchra JT2-VF2 and co-occurring heterotrophs from desert soil | place: USA: Cadiz Valley, Joshua Tree National Park, CA | collected 1998-06-08
CGAAGGCAGAGGCGCACATTGATGTTTCCATCGGTGTGAGGAGGCCGTCATGGCCGACATCCAATTTGCACTGTTCGACACCGCCATAGGGCGTTGCGGGATCGCATGGGCCGAGCGCGGGATCGTCGCGATCCAGTTGCCGCTGCCGAGCGAGGCACAGACGCGCGGGCGATTGAAGCAGCGATATCAGGCGCTTACGGAGGCCGACCCGCCAGCGCATGTGCAGGTGGCGATCACCCGCATGGTTGCATTGATGGACGGCGAGCCGATCGACCTCGCGGATATTGATCTCGATCTCAGCGACAGTCCCGATTTCAATCGCGAGGTCTATGCCATCGCCCGCGCAATCCCTCCCGGCAAAACGCTGACCTATGGTGATATTGCCAAACGTCTGGGCGGTGTGGAGCTGTCACGCAATGTGGGGCAGGCGATGGGGCAGAATCCGTGTCCGATCATCGTGCCGTGCCATCGCGTGCTGGCGGCGGGCGGCAAGCCGGGCGGGTTCTCGGCCAATGGCGGTGTCGAAACCAAGCTCAAGATGCTGGCGATCGAGGGCGCGTATGTGAACTACACGCCCTCGCTGTTCGACTAGTCGCTCAGGCCGTTGGCGGCACCGAGACCTTCACCGACTCGCGCTGCAGCATGCGTTCGTGGAACGCATCGAGCTTCGGAAACGCCTTGCGCCACCCGCAATCGGCGAAGCGGAAGTCCGCATAGCCCAGCGCACACACCAGGGCTATCTGCGCGGCGTCGAGCGGGCGGCTGAGGATGTCCGAGTTCTCGAAACGCGCAAAACCCTGCCACGCGCGATCCCACTGATCGTCGTACCAGCCCTTCCAGAAAAACTCCTTCGGCCGAACGGCGGATTCATAGCGGCACAGCAGCATGGCGTCGGTCATGCCCTGGATCATCGCGTGTTCGCTCTTCACCTTCCAGCGCGCAGCACCCGAGGCAGGAACCAGTTTACCGCCGCCGGCGAGCTCGTCGAGATATTCGGTGATGTTGTAGCTGTCGACGATCACCTGGCCGTCGTCGAGGATGAGCGCCGGCAGTTTGCGCAGCGGATTTACGTCATGCGCATAGGCCTCATTGGCCTGCGTCGGCGATACGCTGGTGGCCACCAGTTCGATCTTGTCGAGCAGTCCGAGCTCGATGGCGGCAATGCGCACCTTGCGCGCAAAGGGCGAGGTCGGCGAAAAAGTCAGCTTCATTGTTCGATGTCTTTCTTCGAGAGAGGCGCAGGCGCGATGACGCCTGCGCTGTTTCCTGCGTGCCTCAAGCCGCCACGACCTTCTGCTTCTGCTCGCCGAGACCTTCGATGCCGAGCGTCATGACGTCGCCGACTTCAAGGAATTTCGGCGGCTTCATGCCGAGGCCGACACCGGGCGGAGTGCCCGTGGTGATGATGTCGCCGGGCATCAGGGTCATCATGCCAGAGAGATAGGAGACGATCTGCGGCACGTTGAAAATCATGGTGGCGGTCGAGCCGGTCTGGCAGCGCTTGCCGTTGACATCGAGCCACATGCTGAGCTTGTGCACGTCCGCCACTTCATCCGTGGTCGCGATCCACGGGCCGAGCGGGCCGAACGTGTCATGCGACTTGCCCTTGGTCCACTGGCCGCCGCGCTCGATCTGGAAGAAGCGTTCGGAGACGTCGTTGCAGACGGCATAGCCGGCGACATGCTTCAGCGCATCGGCTTCGGACACATACTTTGCTCTGGTGCCGATGATGATCGCGAGTTCGACTTCCCAGTCGAGCTTGGTGGAGCCGCGCGGCTTCTCGACATCGTCATTCGGGCCGCATAGCGAGTTCAGCGCCTTCATGAAAACGATCGGCTCGGACGGGATCGGCATGTTCGATTCGGCGGCGTGATCCGCATAGTTCAGGCCGATGGCAATGAATTTCGGCTTGCCGCCGACGGGCGAGCCAAAGCGCTGGTTGCCGGAGACTTCGGGAAGCGAGGCGGGATCGATGGCCTTGAGCTTGGCAAGATTGTCCGGCGAGAAAGCGTCATCCGCCAGATCCTTGATCTTGCCGGAGAGGTCGCGCAGCTTGCCATTGTTGTCGATCAGTCCGGGCTTTTCGCTGCCGAACGCGCCGTATCTTACGAGTTTCATTGTCGTCTCCCTGGAGCCTTTGTTTGGCGGGTGAAGTTGTGGAACACCGCGGGGCGAAATTCAATCCGCGTAACTGCTCAGTTTTGCAGCGCATCAAAACGCCAGGCATCACCATCGCGTTTCAGATGCCCGGCGCCATAGTGCCCGCCGATCACCAGTGTCGATGTGTCGGCAAAGCGCGTGAACAATTCGCGTCGTGAGCGCGTCGATTGCGCGGGATCGGAATCGGCCGTCGAGGCCCAGTCGGGATGCGCCATCTGCACGGGATGATGTGCGGCGTCACCGGTCAGCAGGGCTTCCTCGCCGCCGGACCTGATGTGCACGCTCATATGACCGGGGCTGTGACCGGGCGTGGGGATCAGCGAAATTTCATTGGCGACATCGGCGTCGGCGGCGATCAGGTCGACGAGCCCGGCATCGACCACCGGCTTGATGGAGTCATTGAAGACGGCAATGTGGTCGGGCCGTTCGCCATGGGTCTTCCAGTAGTCATACTCCGTCTTGCCGAACAGGTAGCGCGCATTCGGAAAGGTCGGCACCCATTGCCCTTCCACCAGCCGCGTATTCCATCCGACATGATCCACGTGCAGATGCGTGCAGAGCACGGTGTCGATGCTGTCGGGCGCAAAGCCGGCATCGGCGAGATGACGCAGGAATGGCGTGTTGAGATGATTCCAGGTCGGTACCGCGCGGCCTTCCTTGTCATTGCCGAGGCAGGTGTCGACGACGATACGCCGCGTGGGTGTTTCCACCACCAGCGCATGGATCGACATTTTCAGCCGGCCCTCGTCATTGGCGAAATCCGGGATCAGCCAGGGCAGCGCCTTCACTTCATCCGGGCCAGCCTGGGGAAGGATGAAGCGCGTGCTGCCCGTCATCCGGCTTTCGAGGATTTGCGTGATCCTGACCTTGCCTATCGTCCACTGCATGCGGCGTTCACTCCCGTGTTCTTATTGGGGCAGGAGGATGCGGATTTTGCGCTGCGGGCGCAATGGATCATCTCGCATTGCTGCGCGTTGGCATGGGCACAACAGGTTTTCGAGGAGCGCATCATGCCAGAACTCGCAATTTCATCCGACAAGGTCGGTTTCCTGATCGAAAAGGCCCGGCAGTTCGACGCCAAGGATATCGAGGTTGATACCGATGAGGGCTCGAACGGTGCCGACGACAAGATGATTGATGTGCTGGAAGACGACGGCAGCGATCCCGTGGTCCGGGAGATCTCCGGTTTTATCGCCGCGCTCAGTGAGGACGAAAAGGCCGATCTCGTCGCCTTGATGCGGCTCGGCCGTGGCGATGGGACGATCGACGAATGGTCGGATCTGCGCCGCGAGGCCGCAGAAGGCAATAACGGCCGAACCGCCCGCTATCTGCTGGGCGAACCCTTGCTCGGCGATCTGCTGGCCGAAGGCCTGGAAGAGTTCGGAATCGACTGGTCGGGCGAGCGCACGACCCCGGTCAATTAATTTCCAAAAACAGAAGAGCGGTCGGTTCACACCGACCGCTCCTCTTGCATCGGATGCGATGGCTTACATCGTGCCCGGGAACGAACCACCGTCGAGCAGGATGTTCTGCCCGGTGATGAAGCCGGCCTTGGCGCTGCACAACCAGGCGCAGGCCTGACCGAACTCGTCCGCTTCACCGAAACGACCGGCCGGATTCTCGCTGGCGCGCTGCTTCAGGATTTCCTCCACCGACTTGCCGCTGTTCTTCGCCTGACCGGCGGCGACACCGCGGATGCGGTCGGTGTTGAACGGGCCGGGGAGCAGGCCGTTGATGGTGACATTGTTGCGCACGGTCTTGCGCGACAGGCCGGCAACAAAGCCGGTGAGGCCCGAGCGGGCACCATTCGACAAGCCGAGCACATCGATCGGTGCCTTCACGGCGGCCGAGGTGATGTTGACGATGCGGCCGAACTTGCGCTCCATCATGCCATCCACCGTTGCCTTGATCAGCTCGATCGGCGTCAGCATGTTGGCATCAACGGCCTTGATCCAGTCGTCGCGCGTCCAGTTGCGGAAATCGCCGGGCGGCGGGCCGCCGGCATTGTTGACGAGAATGTCGATCTGGCCCGCGGCCTTCAGCGCAGCCTCGCGGCCCTCCGGCGTGGTGATGTCGCCCACGACCTCGATAACCTCGACGCCCGGATTGGCCTTGCGGACTTCGGCCGCAGCAGCAGCCAGAACTTCGCCGCCGCGTGCAGTCATGGTGACATGCACGCCTTCGGCGGCAAGCGCTGCGGCGCAGCCAAGGCCGAGGCCCTTGCTCGATGCGCAAACCAATGCGCGGCGGCCTTTAATTCCAAGATCCATGATGTCACTCCCTCAACGTTCTGGCTTACAGATGGCGCGCACTCTAGCGGTTCCCGTTATGCGAGGTAAGCCGGGTCGATATGCGACAAAGCGGAGGACGCGTCCTACGGCCGTTTCGCGCGCTTCAGCTGATCGAAGGTCGCGACTACATCCGGCGGCAGCGCGCGGATTCCGGTCTGGCCGAGCCGCGACAGCAGCGGGCGCAGATGCGAGCCGGTGAGATAGGACGGCTGCAGATGGGCCGGCACCAGCTGGTCGAAGATCAGCACCAGCGTCACCGCGATCAGGCCAACACGAATGGCGCCGAGTACCGCACCGCCGAGCCTGTCGCCGATGCCGATATGGGCGCCGATCAGATCATTGACGGCAAGGCGTAGCAACGAGCCGAGCACGATGCCGGCGACCAGAAAGATGGCGAAGAAGATCAGTGAATTCTGCGCCGGGGAGGTGGCTGCCGCCTGTGGCAGGATGAGGCCGGTGACCCAGATGGCGATCGGCGCGGCCACGAGATAACCGAGAATGGTGACCGCGCTCCGCAGCAGGCCGGCGCGAAAGCCGAGAATGACGGCCACAACGAGGGCGGCATAGACGACGATATCAAAACTGTTCATCGTCCCTCGCATGGCGCGGCAATTCCGCAGGGAAGAAATCGGCGGCGGCCGGCGGTTGCGATCGCTGCCGGGCCCTGTATCACTGGGACCAACAGAACAGACGCATCAGGGAACGACCATGTCCGCTATATTCGACGTCTCCAAGGAAGTCATCCTCATCACGGGCGCATCACAGGGGCTTGGCCGCCAGTTTGCGCGCGTGCTGTCGGCGCATGGCGCGGCCGTGGTTCTTGCGGCGCGGCAGACCGGCAAGCTGGAGGCCCTGCAGAAGGAGATCACCGATAAAGGCGGTCGCGCTTTCGCTGTCTCGATGGATGTCACCGACAATGCCTCGATCGCGAAAGCATTCGACGCGGCAGAGACGGCGTTGGGGCCGGTCACCGTACTGATCAACAATGCCGGCATCGCCGTCGAGAAGATGGCCATCGACCAGACCGAAGCCGATTGGGATTCCGTGATCGGCGCGAATCTCAAGGGCGCTTATTTCGCGGCGACCGAAGCTGCACGCCGCATGATCGCGCACAAGGTGGAGGGCAATATCGTCAATATCGCCTCGGTGCTCGGCTTCGGCCTCACCAAGGCGGTGTCGCCCTACGCGATCTCCAAGGCCGGCATCGTGCAGGCGACGAAGGCGCTGGCGCTGGAACTCGCCGCCCATCGCATTCGCGTCAATGCGCTGGCGCCGGGCTATATCGACACCGACATCAACCACGCTGCCTGGGACACGCCGGTGGGCGAGAAGCTGGTCAAGCGGATCGCGCAGCGCCGGGTCGGGCACGAAAGCGATCTCGACGGCGCCATGCTGCTGCTGGCCTCCGGCGCATCGCGTTACATGACGGGCAGCACGGTGACCGTGGATGGCGGTTTCCTGCTGAGCTGACGCCCGCAGCCCGGATGTTGCTCCGCCCGATCCGGGCTGCGGGAATGCGGTCTTTTTCCGTCCCGTCATAAAAACGCAAAAAGATGCCTCCAGCCTCTTCCCAAAGCCGGCAGGCATTGATAGATACCCCTCACGCCGCGGCACTGGCCCGGTTGTCTTCTCAGGAACTTCCGGTCTGGGATCGCTCACGCCTCCGGCGTTGGCATCCGGATCATGTTCCCGAAAGGTTTGGCGCGGGGTGGAGCAGCCCGGTAGCTCGTCAGGCTCATAACCTGAAGGTCATAGGTTCAAATCCTATCCCCGCAACCAAACATTCCAGATTATTCCACGTCAGATAGTTATGAGCTGTTTCGAAAAGCCGCCGTCTTCGGCGGCTTTTTCCGTTTGGTCTGTCCTCTTTCCCGTTCCAAGCGGCATGATGTCCGGGCCCGGAACGGCGCCAGGTCCGCATCGTTCACCATCTGCGAATGACAACGGAGATAGATGGATGAAGGGCAAGCTCGTTTCTGCGGATGATGGCGTGAAGACCCATGTGGTCGTGCTGGAGACCGGCGAGGAGGCGTTCGAGGCGCTGACCAGATACGTCAACGACGCCGGGATCGCCGCTGCATCGCTCACGGCGATCGGAGCCTTCAAGCAGGCGACAGTGGCGTTCTATGAATACGAGACGAAGTCCTACAAGGATATTCCGGTCGCCGAAGCATCCGAGGTGCTGAGCCTGCTCGGCGACGTGGCCGTGGGCGATGACGGCAAGGCCAGCCTGCATCTGCATGCCGTGCTTGGCCTAGTAGATGGATCGGTGCGCGGCGGGCATTTCGTCAAGGGCATCGTGCGGCCGACGCTGGAGGTCATCCTCACCGAAACGCCGGCATGTCTGCGGCGCAGGAAGCGCGACGATCTCGGCATCGCGCTCATCGATCTGCAGGAGAGCCGATCGTGATGCGGGCAATCAGGCGACCGCGGTCGGCTTGGGCGGATGCGCCGTGCGCGGATGATGATCGTGCAGATAGGTGGCG
>JAESGN010000751.1_pt1 | contig 16815 bp, 15 predicted proteins | sample 9269731 | NCBI WGS metagenome assembly JAESGN01 (sample SAMN15720683, study PRJNA650826) | algae metagenome | isolation source: Mojavia pulchra JT2-VF2 and co-occurring heterotrophs from desert soil | place: USA: Cadiz Valley, Joshua Tree National Park, CA | collected 1998-06-08
ATCCTCACGCGTGACCGACAGCTTATCGAGCACCTCGTGCGGGATCGTCCCTTCCGCCAGGTTGAGCTTCGGCATGATCCGGCGCACCGCCTCGATCGCCGCCTCGCGGGCGAGCGCGGAGAGATCGGCGCCGACGAAACCATAGGTGGTGCGCGCCAGCTCGGCGAGATCAACCTTGTCGCCAAGCGGCATGCCGCGCGTGTGGATGCCCAGTATCTCGCGGCGGCCGCGCTCGTCGGGCACGCCGACGATGATCTCCCGGTCGAACCGGCCCGGCCGCCGCAGCGCCTCGTCGATCGCGTCCGGCCGGTTGGTCGCGGCGATGACCACGACGTTGGCGCGCGACTCGAGCCCGTCCATCAGCGTGAGCAATTGGGCGACGAGGCGCTTCTCGGCCTCGCCCGAGACCTGGCCGCGCTTGGGGGCGATCGAATCGATCTCGTCGATGAAGACGATCGACGGCGCCGCCTTGGTCGCCTCCTCGAAGACCTGGCGCAGCCGGCCCTCGGACTCGCCATAGGCCGAGCCCATGATCTCGGGGCCGTTGATCAGGAAGAACTGCGCGTCCGATTCGTTCGCGACCGCGCGGGCAAGGCGAGTCTTGCCGGTGCCGGGCGGGCCGTGGAGCAGCACGCCCTTGGGCGGATCGACGCCCAGGCGCTGGAACAGCTCGGGATAGCGCAGCGGCAGCTCCACCATCTCGCGCAGCTGGTCGATCGTGCCGGCCATGCCGCCGATATCGTCATAGGTGACGTCGGCACGCCGGCCGTCGCCCGCGGCCGCCTCATATTCGGGACGCAGCTCGACCTCGGTATTCTCGTCGATATGGACGATGCCCTTGGGGCTGGCGGCGACCACGGTGAGCCGGATCTCCTGCAGCGCATAGGCCGGCGCGCGCAGGAACTGGGCGACCTGGGGCGGGATGTCGGCGCGCTGCTGGCCGGCGGTGGCGACGACGTCGCCCTGGGCCAGGGGACGCTGGAAGAAGACGCGCTTCAGCGCCTCGCCGCTGCCCTGGAGGCGCAGATTCTGCTGGGCGGGCGCGAACACCACCCGCGTCGCCGGCTTGGACACGGCCTTGCGCACCTCGACGAAATCGCCCGAGCTGGCGCCGGCATTGGCGCGCTGGAGCCCGTCGATGCGCAGGATCTCGAGGCCCTCGTCCTCGGCATAGGGCAGCACGGCGAGGGCGGGGGTGGCGCGCTTGCCGATGATCTCGATCACATCGCCCTCGGCAAGGCCCAGTCGCGCCATCAACGCGCGCGGCAGATGCGCGAGACCCCGGCCACTGTCCTCGGGCCGGGAATTGGCAACCTGCAGCCTGGCGGGCTGCCCTTCTTCGTCCGCCATTCTCTGTTTCTCCCCAGGCGTGTGAGACGCGGAACGTGGGGGATCGGTTGCACAAAAAAAAGGCCGATCACGAGGACCGGCCGGGAAAGTTTTAGGAGAGGATGCCTGAAAGGCACGTGCTTTGTGCAGTGCGGCCGGTTTTTGTGCAAGTGCGAAAAGAAACATTAACGCGTGCATGGCTTGCAATCGCGCGTGTGTGCAACGATAGTTGTGCCCGAGTGAGAAACGCCATTGGCGCCGCGCGAATCGCACGCCAAGGGTCGTGACGCAGCGCAACAAAAGAGAGCGAGATGCGACGACTACCCCCGCTTACGGCAATCGAGGCTTTCGTGCAGGTGGCGCGGCTCGGCTCGATCAAGGCCGCCGCGGAGGAGCTGGCGCTCTCCTCGCCGGCGCTGAGCCGCCGCGTCCAGGCGCTGGAGCGCTTCATCGGCAAGCCGCTGTTCGAGCGCCGGCACCAGGCGCTGCGCCTCAACGACGATGGCGAGCGGCTGCTCGGCATGATCGCGCCCGCGCTCGACACCATGGCCGACGCGGTGGAGACGATGACCAGCGGCACCGAGCTGCTGCGCCTGCGCCTGGGCATCCTGCCGCTGTTCGCGACGCAGCGGCTGATGCCGCACATGGGCGACCTGAAGCGCAAGCATCCCGAGCTGCATCTCGACGTCGATACCGGCGCGCACGCGGTGGCGCGGCTGGGCGACGGGCTCGACGCGGCGATCGTGGTGGCGCGCGACATCGACCCGACACTGTATTCGAAGCGGCTGGACCGCAACCGCGTCTATGTGATCGGCGCGCGTTCGCTGGTGGAGGGGCCCGAGCCGATCACCCGGCCGGAGCAGCTTTCGAAGCTCACCGCGCTGGTGCACCGCGACATGGCGGACACCTTCACCGCCTGGCGCGCAGCGGCGGGGCTGTCGCATCTGGAGATCGAGCCAGCGGCCATCGACCATTTCGATTCGGGCACGCTGATGCTCGAGGCGGCGGCGCAGGGGCTGGGCGTCGCCTTCATGCTCGAATCGCATTTCGAGGCGGCGCGCGACGACCGGCTGGTCCAGCTCTTCGACCTGACCGTGGAGAGCGACTACAGCTACTGGTTCGTCTGCCGGCCGCGCGCGCTCACGACGCGGCCGGTCAAGCTGTTCCACGACTGGCTGATCGAAGTGCTCCACGCCGAGCGGGTGGAGTAATCGGAGCCCCTCCCTGGAAGGGAGGAGTTGGGGTGGGTCCTTGCACGCGATACAGTGAGGCGATCGCGCGACCACCGTATCGCCAGGACGCCACCCGCCCCTAGCCCCTCCCTCCAGGGAGGGGAATCGGAAGGCCTTACGCCTCGGTCCGCGCCTTGACGATCTTGCCCGGATTGCGCGGCGGCTCGCCCTTGGGCAGCGCGTCGACATGCTCCATGCCCTCGGTCACCACGCCCCAGACGGTGTACTGGCCGTCGAGGAAGGTGGCGTCGTCGAGGCAGATGAAGAACTGCGAGTTGGCGCTGTTCGGATCCATGGTGCGCGCCATCGAGCAGACGCCGCGGACATGCGGCTCGCGGCTGAACTCGGCCGGCAGGTTGGGCAGCTTCGAGCCGCTCATGCCGGTGCCGGTGGGATCGCCGCCCTGGGCCATGAAGCCGTCGATCACGCGGTGGAAGACCACGCCGTCGTAAAAGCCCTCATCGGCGAGAGTGGCGATGCGCTCGACATGCTGGGGGGCGAGGTCGGGGCGCAGCAGGATGTGCACGTCGCCGGTATCGAGGGTCATGACGAGCTTGGTGGGTTCGGACACGAATTGACTCCTGAGAACGATTTGCGCCCTGCCTAGGCGGGCTTCCGGCGACTTGCAAATCGCGCCCGGCAATGGCAGCGGCGGCAGGGGGCCGACAAGGGAGGTCGAACCTTGAGCGAGACCGAACTTCAAATGGATAGCGGCACCCCCGAGCCCCAGCTCGACGAGGACGACCGGCTGCGCCCCGAGTTCGTCCATGCGGTGCTCGACGCCGTCCATGCCGGCGATTCCGCCCGCGCCCATGCGCTGGCCGAGCCGCTCCACCCCGCCGACATCGCCGACCTGGTCGAGCTCGCGCCCGCCGAGGAGCGCGCCGCGCTCGTCGCCGCGATCGCCGACCTGATCGACGGCGACGTGCTCGCCGAGATGAACGACTGGGTGCGCGAGGCCCTGGTCGAATCGCTCACCGCCACCCAGGTGGCGGACATCGCCGCCGAACTCGATACCGACGACGCCGTCGCGATCATCGAGGACATGGATGTCGAGGACCAGCGCGAGGTGCTGCGCGCGCTCGACCCGGACGACCGCGCCGCGATCGAGGAAGCGCTCTCCTACCCGGAGGAATCCGCCGGCCGCCTGATGCAGCGCGAGCTGATCGCGGTGCCCGAGCATTGGACCGTCGGCGACGTGCTCGACTATCTGCGCAGGAACGAGGACCTCACCACCGATTTCTGGGAGATCTTCGTGGTCGACCCGGCGCACAAGCCGGTCGGCACCTGCCAGCTCTCCTGGGTGCTGCGCACGCCGCGCGTCGTCGCGATGGGCGACGTGATGAAGCGCGAGCAGACGCTGATCCCGGTCGACATGGACCAGGAGGAAGTGGCGCTGCGCTTCCAGAAATACGCGCTGATCTCGGCCGCGGTGATCGATCCGAGCGGGCGGCTGGTCGGCATGATCACGGTGGACGACGTGGTCCACATCATCTCCGAGGAAGCGGGCGAGGACATCCTCCGCCTGTCCGGCGCCGGCGAAGGCGACATCAACGAGCCGGTGGTCGACAGCTACAAGGGCCGGGTGCGCTGGCTGCTCACCAACCTGCTGACTGCGCTGGTGGCGGCGACGATCATCAGCCTGTTCGAAAGCACGATCCAGAAGATGGTCGCGCTCGCCGCGCTGATGCCGATCGTCGCCGGGGTGGGCGGCAATGCCGGCACCCAGACCATGGCGGTGACGGTGCGCGCGCTCGCCACCAACCAGCTGACCCAGTCCAACACGCTGCGCGCGATCCGGCGCGAGATCTCGATCGCCGTGCTCAACGGCCTGACCGTCGCCTGCGTGATCGGCACCGCGGTGGGGCTGTTCTTCCATCATGCCGCGCTGGGCGGCGTGATCGCGGCGGCCATGCTCACCAATATCGTGATCGCGGGACTGGCCGGCGTGATCGTGCCGCTCACGCTCGACCGGCTGAAGGCCGACCCCGCCGTCGCCAGCTCGATCTTCGTGACCATGACGACCGATTCGATGGGCTTCCTCGCATTCCTGGGCCTCGCCACCGCCAGCGGCCTGGTCGGTTGATTGCGGCGCCCGCGCGCACCAGATTGATCGCGTGCCACTCCATCTGACCCCACTCCATCTGACCAAGGTCGCCTTTGGCTGCGACTCCGTAGACTATCTCGCCCAGCGCCTCGCCGCGCGCGGCGGCACCTGGGGCCTGACCACCCGCTACCTCCCCAAGCGCCACGAGGAGATCGGCGGGGAAGGCTCGCTCTTCTGGATCCTCAAGCACCAGCTGGTCGGACGCACGCCGATCCTGGGCTTCGGCGAGGCCGAGGGCGGGCGCACCGCGATCCTGATGGAACCGCGGCTGATCCTGGTCGCCGCCCGGCCCAAGCGCGCGCACCAGGGCTGGCGCTATCTCGAGGCCAGCGACGCACCGCCCGATCTGGGCGATGCCGGCGCCGGCATCGACGCGCTGCCGCCCGCGCTGATGGGCGAGCTGGCGGGACTGGGGCTGATCTGACGCGGGCCGGGAGACGGCTTCAGTTCACCAGCAGCGGATAGGCGTTGCGGAACGCCGCGACCTTGGGCTTGTCCCAGCGCACGATATAGGGATGGGTGGGGTTCCGCCAGAAAAAGTCCTGGTGATAGGCCTCGGCCGGATAGAAATTGCCGGTCTCCAGCCTGGTCACGATCGGACGGGAAAAGGCCTTGGCCCGGGTCAGCTGCTCGATATAGGCGGCCGCCACCCGGCGCTGCTCCTCGTCCTGCGGGAAGATCGCGGAGCGATAGGAAGGGCCGCGGTCCGGGCCCTGGCGGTTCAGCTGCGTCGGATCGTGCGCGACCGAGAAATAGATGCGCAGCAGCGTCCCATAGCTGACCTTCCGCGGATCATAGGCGATCCGCACCGCTTCGGCATGGCCGGTCTTCTCGGTCGAGACCTGGGCATAGGTGGCGGTGCCGGCGGTGCCGCCGGCATAGCCCGAAGTCACCGAATGCACGCCCTTCACCGACTGGAAGACGGCTTCCATCCCCCAGAAGCAGCCGCCGGCGAGCACCGCGACCTGCTCGCCCTTGCTCGGCTTCACGTCGAGCGTGGGGACAGGCACCGGCACCGCGCGCTCGACCACGCCGGCGCCCGGCAGCGCGCCGGGCACGAGGAACAGCGCGGCTCCGAAAAGCGCGGCAGCGGAGAGCGACCCTTTGAGCATGGCCGCAATGTCGGGCCTGTTCGCCCTCAGCGCAAGGCCGCGCAGGCTTCCTGGATGCGGCCGCACGCCTCGGTGAGCAGCGCTTCCGACGTCGCATAGCTGATCCGCAGCGCCGGCGAGAAGCCGAACGCCCCGCCATGCACCGCCGCGACTCGCGCCTCGTCGAGCAGATAGCCCACCATTTCCTCGTCGGTGGCGATCACCTGGCCCTTGGGCGTGGTCTTCCCGATCAGCTGGCTGAACTCGGGATAGACGTAGAAGGCGCCTTCCGGACGCGGGCAGTGCATGCCGTTGATCTGGTTGAGCATCGACACGACCAGATCGCGGCGGCCCTGGAAGGCGGCGACGCGATCCTTGAGGAAGCTCTGGTCGCCGTTCAGCGCCGCGACCGAAGCCGCCTGGCTGATGCTCGACGGGTTCGAGGTCGACTGCGACTGGAGCTTGCCCATCGCCTTGATCAGCCAGGCCGGCCCGCCCGCATAGCCGATGCGCCAGCCGGTCATCGCATAGGCCTTGGACACGCCATTGGCCGTCAGCGTGCGATCATAGAGCGACGGGCAGACCTGTGCGATCGTCGCGAATTCGAAGCCATCGTACAGGATGTGCTCGTACATGTCGTCGGCATAGACCAGCACATGCGGGTGCCGCTCGAGCACTTCGCCCAGCGCCTTCAGCTCCGCGGCGCCATAGGCGGCGCCGGTCGGGTTGGACGGCGAGTTGAGCACCACCCATTTGGTCTTCGCCGTGATCGCCGCCTCGAGCTGCGCGGGCTTGATCTTGTAGCCCTCGGCCGCGCCCGCGGCGATGAACACCGGCTTGCCGCCCGCGAACTCGACCACGTCGGGATAGCTGACCCAATAGGGCGCCGGGATCACGACCTCGTCGCCCGGGTCGATCGTCGCGCAAAAGGCGTTGAACAAGGTGTGCTTGCCGCCCGAATTCACGCTGATCTGGTTCTCGGCATAGGTGAGGCCGTTGTCGCGCGCATATTTGGCCGCGATCGCCTGCTTCAGCTCGGGCGTACCGTCGACATTGGTATATTTGGTCTTGCCGGCGCGGATCGCCTCGATCGCCGCATCCTTCACGAAATCGGGCGTGTCGAAATCGGGCTCGCCGGCGCCCAGGCCGATGACGTCGATCCCCTGGCGCTTCAGCTCGAACACCCGGCTCGTCATCGCGAGCGTGGCGGAGGGCTGGATGCGATTGAGCGCGGCCGAGGTCTGCATGAAAGGCGCCTTTTCCGATAAGGGAGACGGCGCGCCTATAGGACCGGGCTCGCGGCCTCCGCAACCGTTACCGCTGAAACCAGTCCCCGCAGCGCATTGCCGACATAGAAGCCGCCCGCCAGATCGGCCGGCCGCAGATCGCCTTCCACTGCGCGGCCGGTCTCGATCAGCTCGGCGCGCAGCACGCCGGGGAGCAGGCCGCGCGCGGCGGGCGGGGTGACGAGCATGCCGCCCCGCTCGACGAAAATCGACGTGAAGCTGCCCTCGGCGAGATAGCCTTCCGCGTCGGTGAACAGCACTTCCCAGGCGCCGGATGCGCGCCGCGCCGCGTCGTGGAACGCCCGGCGGCTGGTCTTGTGCGCCAGGCGGAAGTCGTCCCGCGCGACTTTCCGGGGTGCGATCGCGACCGGCACCGGGCCGGCCGGCGCCTCGGGCAGCGGCGCGATGCCGATGGCGATGGCGCCCGAGGGCGCGAGCAGCAGCCGCACGCGCGCGGGCGCGCGCAGACGGAAGGTGGCCGCCTGCAATTCGTTGCGCGCCGCATGGCGATCGAACGCGAAACCAAAGGTCCTGGCGCTATCCTTCATCCGCGCGAGATGCCGCTCGAGCAGCGGCAGGCCGGCCAGCGGATCGAAGCGCATCGTCTCGATCAGGTCGAACGGCACCTCGCCGGACGTGACGAAGGCGCCCTTGGCCAGGCACTCGTCCCATTCCTCGGCGGCGTTCGAATCGGCAACCACGCCCGATCCTAACCCGAGCAGCGCGCGATCCGCACCCGTTTCGATCGTCAGCGTGCGGATCGCGACATTGAACAGGGCCGAGCCGTCGGGCTCGATCGCGCCGATCGCGCCGGTATAGATGCCGCGGGCGTCCCGCTCGACCTCGGCGATCACTTCCATCGCGCGCAGCTTGGGCGCACCGGTGACGGACCCGCAGGGAAACAGGGTGGCGAGCGCGTCGATGGCGGCGACGCCCGGCGCGGGCATGGCAGTGACGGTGGAGACCATCTGGTGGACGGTCGGGTAGCGCTCGACCGCGAACAACGCCGGCACGCGCACCGTCCCCGCCCGCGCGATGCGGGCGAGATCGTTGCGCATCAGGTCGACGATCATCAGATTCTCGGCGCGCTGCTTGGGATCGGCGGCAAGCTGCGCGGCAAGCGCATCGTCCTCCGCCGGCGTGGCGCCGCGCCGGGCGGTGCCCTTCATCGGCTTCGCGGCGAGGCCGGCCGCGTCGAAGGTGAAGAACAGCTCGGGCGAGAAGGAGAGGATCCAGCGCGCGCCAGTGAAGACCAGCGCACCATAGCCCGCGCGCGCGCGCGACCGCAGCAGCGCGTAGAGCGCCGCAGGATGCCCCGCAACGGGCACCGCGGCGCGGAAGGTCAGGTTCGCCTGATAGATGTCGCCGGCATTTATATAGTCGGCGACGCGGGCAAACTGCGCCTGATAGTCGGCACGAGTGACGCCGGGGATCGGCGTGCCCGCCCAGGCACCGGCCGGATCGGGGAGCAGCGCGGCGGGGTCCACCGGCTCCCGCCTGGCGAACCTGCCGAACCAGAGGCACGGGGCCGGAGCCTCGCGCGTCGCGGCCCGCGGCTCGAGGCCGGAAGCGGCCTCATAGCCCAGCATGCCGGCGACATGGCCGTCGCCGCCGCGCAACTGCTCCAGCGCATCCGCCACGCCGCCCCGCTTGTCCGCCTGCACGATCTGCAGCACGCCATGATAGAGACGCGCGCCTGCCCCGCCGGGGCGGGCATCGTCGAGCAGCACGAAGGGAGTGTCGGGCAGGATCATGCCGGCCCCCGCATGCAGCCGCGCGGCCGCCACGGCAAGCCCGTGTTGCCGCGGCGGACGGCGGCGCCTATCTCCGCGCCATGTCGAATCCCCCGATGCGCGCCGCGGTGATCCCGGTCACGCCGCTCCAGCAGAACTGCACGCTTTTGTGGTGCACCGAGACGATGCGCGGCGCCTTTGTCGATCCCGGCGGCGACCTGGAGAAGCTGCGCGCCGCCGCGCGGCAGCAGGGCGTGACCATCGAGAAGATCCTGGTGACGCACGGCCATATCGATCATTGCGGCGCGGCGGGCGAGTTCGCCGAGGAGCTGGGCGTGCCGCTGGAGGGGCCGCACGAGGCGGACCGGTTCTGGATCGCCCGGCTCGACGAGGACGGGCGCACCTATGGCATCCGCGGCACGGTGTTCGAGCCGACGCGCTGGCTGGCGAACGGCGACCAGGTGACCGTGGGGAAGCTGACCCTCGACGTCTATCACTGCCCCGGCCACACGCCGGGCCATGTCGTGTTCCACCATCCCGAATCGCAATTCGCCTGTGTCGGCGACGTGCTGTTCCAGGGCTCGATCGGCCGCACCGACTTCCCGATGGGCAACCATCAGGACCTGATCGACGCGATCACCGGGCGGCTCTGGCCGCTCGGCGACGCGACTGTGTTCGTGCCGGGGCATGGGCCGCTCAGCAATTTCGGCCATGAACGGAAGACCAATCCCTTCGTGGCCGATTCGGTGCTGGCGAAGGGCTAGCCCACCCGACCGACCTTGAAGACGGTGGTGGGCGCCGCGCGGTACTGGCTGCCGATATAGATGCCATAGGCGGCGAGGCCGAGCATCGTCAGCATGGTCAGCGCAATGCCGATGCGGCGGCCCAGGCCCCAGCCGTCCATGCCGAAGGCGTGGAGGACACGGCCGAGGATCAGCGCCGCGCCGACGCCCCACAGCCAGATGCTCGTTCCCGCCGCCAGCTCGACCAGCGCGAGCAGGACCAGGATCAGCGGCACATATTCGGCGAAGTTCAGTTGCGCGCGCATGCGACGGACCAGCCGGTCGTCGCCGCCATCGCCGACGAAGATCTTTTCGGACATGCGGAGCCGGCCGATTCGCAGGGCCAGCCAGAAATTGACCACGGCGGCGGCGCCGGCGGTGCAGAGCGTCACGGGAAGAATGAGCATATAGAAGAGTCCCCTCCAGAGGCTTCCTCCTACACTCCCTTGCTTCCCCTGCAAGAATCGCTATACGCGCGCACTCGCTTTCGTGACCGTCCGCTGGTCCGGCGAGCGCCGGATCCTCCGTCGCTTGCCCGCTGGGCCATGCGGGCGTATCGCGATTTTGACTTTGGTTTCGTTAGAAGGTGCCGAAATGGCCGTTCCCAAGAGAAAGACCTCGCCGTCGCGGCGTGGCATGCGTCGCGCTCACGACGCTCTGACGCCCCAGGCGTTCCAGGAGTGCCCGAACTGTGGCGAGCTGAAGCGTCCGCACGTGCTGTGCGGTTCGTGCGGCCACTATAACGGCCGCGAGATCGTCTCGGCCGAAGACTGATCGGCAACGATTGGGCCGAAACGCGCGGGGGCATGCGGGTATGACGAATTCCTCTCGAATCGCCGTCGATGCGATGGGCGGTGACGAGGGAATTGCGGTCATGCTCGCCGGTGTCGCTCGCGCGCGCCGCCGGTTCGAGGGCATGGAGTTCATCCTCGTCGGAGACGAGGCGCAGATCCGCGAGGGTCTGAAGAACCATCCGAACCTGACGGCCGCCTCCGAAATCGTCCACGCACCGGACGTCGTCGCCTCGGAAGAGAAGCCGAGCGCGGCGATTCGGCGCGCCAAGACCACGTCGATGGGAATCGCCATCGACCTGGTGAAGAAGGGCCAGGCCGGCGCGGCGGTCTCCTCGGGCAATACGGGCGCGCTGATGGCGATGGCGAAGCTGTCGCTGCGCACCATGCCGGGAATCGATCGCCCCGCGCTCGCGGCGCTGATGCCGACGCTGGGCGAGAACGACACGGTGATGCTCGACCTGGGCGCCAACACCGAAGTCGACGCGCGCAACCTCGTCCAGTTCGCGGTGATGGGCGCCGCCTATGCGCGCACCGCGCTCGACCTGGAGAATCCCCGGGTCGCGCTGCTCAACATCGGCACCGAAGAGATGAAGGGCACCGATTCGATCCGCGAAGCAGCGGCCGAGCTGCGCGCCGCCGAGCATCTCCGGCTCGACTTTCGCGGCTTCATCGAGGGCAACAAGCTCTCGCGCGGCGATGTCGACGTGATCGTGTGCGACGGCTTCTCGGGCAATATCGCGCTGAAGACGGTGGAGGGCACCGCGCGCTTCGTGGCGGACCTGCTCAAGCGCGCCTTTTCCAGCTCGACTCGCTCGAAGATCGGCTTCCTGATCTCCAGGCCGGCGACCGAGCTGCTGCGGCACCATCTCGATCCCAACAACCATAATGGCGCGGTCTTCCTCGGCCTGAACGGCATCGTCGTGAAGAGCCATGGCAGCGCCAACGAACTCGGCGTCGACACTGCGATCGGCTTCGCGGCCAAGATGCTGCGCGACGATCTCAATCGCCGCATCGCCGAGGATCTCGGGAACTTCGAAGCAAAGGCGGCGTAGACATAGTAAGATGACCCTGCGTTCCGTCATCATCGGCACTGGTTCCGCCCTGCCGCCCCGCCGCGTTTCCAACGCCGAACTCGCCCAGGAAGTGGATACGAGCGACGAATGGATCGTCGAGCGCACGGGCATCCGCTTCCGTCACATCGCGGGGCCCGACGAGACCACCGGCACGCTCGCCGCCGAGGCGAGCAAGGCCGCGCTGGCCAATGCCGGCATCGCCGCGGCCGATATCGACCTGATCGTGCTCGCCACCGCGACTCCAGACCAGACCTTCCCGGCCACCGCGACCAAGGTGCAGGCCGCGCTCGGCATCCAGGACTGCGTGGCGTTCGACGTCGCCGCGGTCTGCTCGGGCTTCCTCTACGCCGTGCAGGTCGCCGATTCGATGCTGCGCGCCGGCGTCCACAAACGGGCGCTGGTGATCGGCGCGGAGACGTTCAGCCGCATCCTCGACTGGGAGGACCGCGCGACCTGCGTGCTGTTCGGCGACGGCGCCGGCGCGATCGTGCTGGAATCCCAGGATACGGTTCCCGAAGGCGGGCGCGGGATTCTTTCGACCAAATTGCATGCGGACGGCCGCTACAACGAGCTGCTCTACGTCGATGGCGGCCCCTCGACCACCCAGACGGTCGGCAAGCTGCGCATGAAGGGCCGCGAGGTGTTCCGCCACGCCGTGGTCAACCTCGCCTCGGTGATGCAGGAATCGCTCGCCGCCGCCGGGCTCCAGCCCGGTGATGTCGACTGGGTGGTGCCGCACCAGGCCAATGCCCGCATCCTCGACGCGACCGCCCGCAAGCTCGACCTGCCGGCCGAGAAGGTGATCATCACCGTCGACCAGCACGCCAACACCTCCGCCGCCTCGGTGCCGCTCGCGCTCGACACCGCGGTGCGCGACGGGCGCATCAAGCAGGGAGACCTGCTGGTGCTGGAAGCGATGGGCGGCGGCTTCACCTGGGGCGCCGCGGTAGTGCGTTTCTGATAGCTGCGAAAAAACGAAGATAATCGTTCCGGAGCCTCAATGTTCCCGTTTGCTGTGTCGAAACAATCTGATACGACCGACTCGACACAGTAGAACGCAAGGGGGAGTTGCCGCATGACGGCTGCGGGCACGCTGACCAGAGCCGATCTTGCCGAATCGCTGCACCGCGAGGTGGGTCTCTCGCGCGCCGACGCCGCGCGGCTGGTCGAGCAGATCCTGAGCCATATGTGCGAGGCGCTGGCCAAGGGCGAGAACGTCAAGATCTCCGGCTTCGGCAGCTTCATCCTGCGCGACAAGGGTGAGCGGGTGGGCCGCAATCCCAAGACCGGCGTCGAAGTGCCGATCGCGCCCCGCCGGGTGCTGACCTTCCGAGCAAGCCAGATGATGCGCGACCGCATCGTCTCGGCCGGCTGAGGGAAGCCGGAATGCCGGGGGCCGAGAAGGCTGCTGGCGCGCTAAGGACGATAGGGGAGCTCGCCCAGGAGATCGGGCGCCCCCAGCACATCCTGAGATATTGGGAAACCCGCTTCCCCCAGCTGCGCCCGCTCACCCGGGCCGGCAACCGCCGCTATTACCGGGCCGAGGACGTGGCGCTGGTGCGGCGCATCCACGACCTGCTCTCCAACCAGGGCTACACGATCCGCGGCGTGCAGAAGCTGCTCGCGGCGGAAAAGGGCAGCCGCGCCGCCCGCGCCGCCGCGGGTACCAGCCCCGGCGTGGGCAGCGGGAGCAAGCGGGGCCTGAAGGCCGTCCGCGATTCGCTCGCCCAGGCGCTCGACGAGGACGGCTGAGCCGGCTTCGCGCTCCGGCGCACTGCCATGCCGTTCGAGAGATTCCAACGCCGGCGATGGTGCCCGGCGCCTCGGCCGGGCCTTGGGAGAAGCGACATTTGGCCTGAAGAAGCTGGCCTGAAGAAGCCGCAAAGGCCCCTTCCGCACCGGGCATGTTTGCGGAGCGCGCACGAGAAGAGGACACGCTTTCGCGCAAATGACGCGGTTTGCCGATCGCATCGTGCCCCTGGGCCGAGAATCCATGCAAGTCGTTGGTTCGTCTGGAGGCCAAGCTCCCATTTCGTCATCCCCGCGCAGGCGGGCACCAGGGTAGCTCGGGATGTCGACGCCACTACACGATCGCTCTCCGGAGAGTGCAGGGCCTGGCTGCGTACAATCCGCCCCCTGGCCCTGGATCCCCGCCTGCGCGGGGATGACGGTGAAGGATGGCGGGGCCTGCCGATCGGGCCTGGCCCGGGAACCGCCCGACAGCCATGCCGATGGCGGCCTATCTATAGTCCGGCCCCAGCGTGGGATCGAGATCGCGCGGGCGCGTGAAGCGCACCAGCTCGCCCTTGCCCGGCTTCACGTCGGCCCAGCGCGCCACGTCGAAGCGCATCTCGGCAAGGCTCGCCGTGGGGAATTTCAACGCGACCGAATCGCGCAGCGCGTTCGCGCCCGCCAGCAGCAGCACCAGCTCCTCCAGCCCGGGATTATGCCCCGAAAAGAGCACCCGGCCGGCCCCGTCGGGGAGTTCGTGCACCAGGTCGAGCAGCGTGGCGGCGGAGGCGAGGTAGAGCCGCTGGTCCCAATGCGGCGCCAGCTCGCAGCCATAGCCGATGGCGACCTGGGCCAGCGTCTCCACCACCCGCACGGCGGGCGAGGCGAGGACATGGTCGAACTCCAGCCCCTCGGCCTTCAGGTGCCGCCCCATCATCGCGGCGGCGCGCTGCCCCTTGGGGTTGAGCGGACGATCGAAATCGCGCGCGACCGGATCGTCCCATCCCGACTTGGCGTGGCGCAGCAGCGTGAGCGTCTTCATGGAATCCCCGGTCAGGCGTTCGCGGGGGCCTCTTGCCCCAGCTTGGCGGCCAAGGAAAGCCGCACGCGCTCGACGGCCTGATCAAGCGTGACCCGCGTCACCCGCGTGCCCGGCGGAAAGGCGTCGAGCAGCCGCGAGGGGCTGGCGGCGGCGAGCAGCACGAAGGTGCCGCGATCGTCGGCCCGGCGAATCAGCCGGCCGAACGCCTGGGCCAGCCGCGCGCGCACGATCCGGTCGTCATAGGCGGTGCCGCCCCCGGCCAGCCGCCGCGCGGCATGGAGCACGGTCGGCTTGGGCCAGGGAATGCCTTCCATCACCACCAGCCGCAGCGAATCGCCGGGCACGTCCACGCCGTCGCGCAGCGCATCGGTGCCGAGCAGCGAAGCACGCGGATCGTCGCGGAAGATGTCCACCAGCGTGCCGGTATCGATCGGATCGACATGCTGGGCGAGCAGCGGCAGCCCCTCGCGCGCCAGCCGGTCGGCGATTCGCGCATGGACGGCGCGCAGCCGCCGGATCGCCGTGAAGAGCCCCAGCGTGCCGCCTTCGGCCGCGACGATCAGCCGGGCATAGGCATTGGCGAGCGCCGGCATGTCGCCGCGCTTCACATCGGTGACGATCAGCACCTCGGCCTGCTCGGCATAGTTGAACGGGCTCGCCGCTTCGAAGCGCTGGGCGGGGCGCATCAGGTGCACCGCCCCGGACCGCGCCTCCGCCACGTCCCAATCGCCGCCGGCCCGCAAGGTCGCCGACGTGATCAGCGCGCCATGCGCCTGCTTCAGCACCGTCTCGGCGAACGGCTTGGAGGGATCGAGCCAATGGCGGTGGAGCCCGACATCATATTCGCGCCCCTCGACCCGATCGACCGCGAGCCAATCGACGAACGCCGAATCGGCCGGGCCGCCGATTCGCGCGATCAGCGCGAGCCAGGCGCCGACCGTGTCCGCACGCCAGCCGAGCGAGGCGACCGCGCCTTCGATGCGGGCGCGGGCCGGGCCGTCCATCCAGTCGGGCGCCTCGGTCAGCACCGCTTCGAGCCGGCGGCCGAGATGGACGAGCGGGCGGAGCAGCGCGTCGAGCGCCTCGCCGGCGGGTCCGGCAGCCTCGACCAGCGCGGCATCGGGCTCGGCCAGCTCGGTCTCCAGCCCATAGCCGGCATCGGCGGCGCCATTGACGTCGCGGGCATAGACCAGCCCGCGCACCGCCGCGAGAAGATGCTCGACCGGGCCGAAGGGCTCGCCTTCGTTCAGCCGCTGGAGCCAGCCGTCGCTGGGCAGCGCGCGGGCGGCATCCACGGCCTCGGCGATCGCCCGGCCGCCTTCCTCGTCATAGCTGGCGACGTCCGAGAGGCGCGCCGCCAAGCCCCGGCGGCGGCCCCTCGAACCCGATTCGGGACCCGTCACCCAGCGGCGGATCTCAATCGCTTCCTGCCCGGTGAGCGCGGCGGCGAACATCGCATCGGCGGCATCGAACAGATGATGCCCCTCGTCGAACACATAGCGGGTCGGGCGATTCGCCGTCTCGCGGCCGCGTGCGGCGTTGACCATCACCAGGGCATGGTTGGCGATGACGATGTCCGCATCCGCCGAGGCGCGGGTGGCGCGCTCGATGAAGCATTTCCGATAATGCGGGCAGCCGGCATAGATGCACTCGCCGCGCCGATCGGTGAGCGCGGTCGAGCCGTTGCGGCGGAACAGGGTGGGGAGCCAGCCGGGCAGGTCGCCACCGACCATGTCGCCGTCCGCGGTATAGGCCGCCCAGCGCGCCACCAGCTGCGCCAGGATCGCGGCGCGGCCGGCGAAGCCGCCCTGCAACGCGTCCTCCAGGTTGAGCAGGCAGGCGTAATTCTCGCGGCCCTTGCGCGTGACGATCTTCCGCTTGCGCAGCTCCGGATCGGGAACGAGCCGCTCGCCCTCATGGCCGAGCTGGCGCTGCAGCGCCTTGGTGAAGGTCGATACCCATACCGCGCCGCCCGCCTGCTCGGCCCAGAGCGAGGCGGGGGCGAGATAGCCCAGCGTCTTGCCGATGCCGGTGCCCGCCTCGGCCAGCACCAGATTGGGCGATTCGCGCATGTCGCGCGGGGCAAAGGCACCGGCGGCGGCAGCAGCATAGTCGCGCTGGCCCTGGCGGCGCTCGGCGGCGCTGCCGGTGAGGCGGGCGAGCCGCTCGGCGACATCCGCATCGCCGAGCGTCACGCTGCGCGGCGGCACGCGCGGCGGCTGCTCGTTCCATTCGGGCAGGCGCGAGAAGAGCCAGCGCTCGGCGCGCTCGGGCTTGGCGATCGCCTGGGAGACAACGGGCGCCCAGGGCCAGCGCAACCGGAACAGCGACTGCGCGGCGTGCCAGGCGCCTTCGCGCTCCGGCCAGTCGCCCTGGGGCAGGGCCAGCAGCGTCTCCGCGGCACGGCGCAGGAAGCCGGCGACTTCGGTATCATTCTCCGGCGGCTCCAGCCCGGTTGCGCGCGCCACGCCCTTGGCGGTGGGCACCATGAACCGGGCGGGGCGCAGAAATGCGAACAGCTCGAGCAGATCAAGGCCCGACAGCTCCGCATAGCCGAGGCGCTGGCCGATCAGCGGCGCGTTGAGCAGGATCACCGGCGTATCCGCCGCCAGCCG
>JAESGN010000757.1_pt1 | contig 16393 bp, 10 predicted proteins | sample 9269731 | NCBI WGS metagenome assembly JAESGN01 (sample SAMN15720683, study PRJNA650826) | algae metagenome | isolation source: Mojavia pulchra JT2-VF2 and co-occurring heterotrophs from desert soil | place: USA: Cadiz Valley, Joshua Tree National Park, CA | collected 1998-06-08
GACCGAGACCGGCGGCATTCTGATCACCCCACTGCCCGGCGCGATCGCGCAGAAGCCCGGTTCGGCGACCCTTCCCTTCTTCGGCGTGCAGCCGGAGATCGTCGACGCCGAGGGCAAGGTGCTGGAAGGCGCCACCACCGGCAATCTCTGCATCGCCGATTCCTGGCCCGGCCAGATGCGCACGGTCTATGGCGACCATCAGCGTTTCGTCGATACCTATTTCCGCACCTATCCCGGCAAGTATTTCACCGGCGACGGCTGCCGCCGCGACGAGGACGGCTATTACTGGATCACCGGCCGGGTCGACGACGTCATCAATGTGTCCGGCCATCGCATGGGCACTGCGGAGGTGGAGTCCGCGCTGGTGGCACATCCGAAAGTGTCGGAAGCCGCCGTGGTCGGCTATCCGCATCACATCAAGGGTCAGGGCATCTATGCCTATGTCACGTTGATGGCGGGCGAGACCCCGAGCGACGAGCTGAAGAAGGAACTCGTCACCTGGGTGCGCAAGGAGATCGGCGCCATCGCCGCGCCCGATCTGCTGCAATTCGCGCCCGGCCTGCCGAAGACCCGCTCCGGCAAGATCATGCGCCGCATCCTGCGCAAGATCGCCGAGGACGATTTCTCCAATCTCGGCGACACCACCACCCTGGCCGATCCAATGGTGGTCGACGATCTGGTGACCAACCGGCAGAACCGGCCCAGCGCTTAGGGCCTCGTTTACGGCTGTTTCCGGGACGCTAACGGCAACGGAGCAACCTCCGTTGCCCGATTTCAACACCCTTTACATTATTGCGAACGCACGCTTCTGCCCCCGCCCGGATTAGGCTATTTTCCGGCTCAAATCGGGCCGAAAGCGGCCCCATGCGCAATTCGGGAATGAAATCATGCGTCTGGCTCTGGCCTTTTCGATCGCGGCTTCGGTCGTCGCCGCGTCTTTCGCGGTGGCGAGCCCCGCAGATGCGCGGCAGGAAGTGAGCTTCCGCGAAGACTTCGCCCCCGGAACCGTGGTGGTGAAACACAGCCAGCGCCGGCTCTATTACGTCGTCGGCGGCGGCAAGGCGATCGCCTATACCGTCGGCGTCGGCCGCGCCGGCAAGTCTTGGTTCGGCACCCGCTATATCGACGGCAAGCGCATCAAGCCGGCCTGGTCGCCGCCGCTCGAGGTGAAGCGCGACAATCCGCGGCTGCCGAATGTCATTCCCGGCGGCGTGCCGGCCAACCCGATGGGCGCCGCGGCGCTCACCCTGTCCGGCGGCGAATACGCCATCCACGGCACCAATGCGCCCGGCTCGATCGGCGGCTTCGTGTCGTATGGCTGCATCCGCATGCACAATTCCGATATTCTCGACCTTTATAATCGCGTCGGCTACGGCACCCGCGTGGTGGTCACGCGCTAGCAGCATCAGATTTCCCGGGGCGTCAGACGCGGACCCGTTCCGCGAACGACTAAACAAGAAACGATCGCAAACGATCACAAATGGCCGGGGCTCACGCTCCGGCCATTTCGTTTTCGGCGCAGCCTTTCATCGTGCGGCGCGCGCTCACTGTCACGCCGTGTCGAGGATCGCGGCCAGCTCATCCGGCAGATCCAGCATGATGTCGTGTCCGCAGGGCAGCGCATGCGCCTCCCAGCCCCTGGCCTTCGCGGCTTCGTAAAATCCCTTGAACGGACTTTTGCGCGGCAGCACCGCCCCATGCACGTAGATGTTTTTCTTCACATCCCGATAGGCGCCGGTCAGCTTGATCTTCTCGATCATGGTGCCGATCGGGTGCGGCGCCGCAAGCGCATCGACCCGCGCGGCATCCGCATCGTTGACGCCGAAATAGGCTTTGGCCGGCGGCGGCGGGATCAGCAGCCCGCCATTCTGGCCGGCGCGATCGAGAAACACCTTGGTGTTGGCCGGGATGTTGAGATCGAACAGCGACTGCCCGTCCTCCGGCACGAACGCATCGAGATAGACCAGCGCCGCGATCTTTTCCGGAATCTGGTCCGCGACCGCGGTGATCACCATGCCGCCATAGGAATGGCCGAGCAGCACGACATCGGACAGGTCCTCGTAATGGATGAGGTTCAGGATGTCGGTGACATGGGTGGTGAGGTTGATATCGCCGGAGAGAAGATGCGCGCGCTCGGCCGCGCCGGTCAGCGTCGGCGTGAACACGATATGGCCGCGCCGGCGCAGGCGCTCGGCAACACGGGCGAATTTCCATCCGCCGCCCCAGGCGCCGTGAACGAGGACATAGGTGGTCATGGTTGTTTTCCTCCGAGCGTGTGTTTGTCTTGGCAATGTACGAGAGCGGAATGCGTCATTGCGAGCGCCAGCGAAGCAATCCATACGGCATCTCAGCTCTGTATGCCGACAAGGCTTGATCGCGATGTGGATTGCTTCGTCCTGCGTCGGCTGCGCCTCGCAGTCCTCGCAATGACGGATGCAAAACAAAGCTCCGCCGTCCCTGTTCTTTGGCCGGCGCGGGCGCGCCCGTATTCCTCATCGCATTCCATTCCCTCGGGTAAACCCAAGGGCGCGCGGAACGCCGGGCTTTCAGCTGTGCCCGCAGCCCCGTGTGGGATTTTAGAGAGTATCCACACGAGCAAGTCACCACGGACCGCCGAAAAACGTCGGCGTTCCGCGCGCGGTGTGTGAGGCTTGCTCTGCGATAACCCCGGAGGAGCCGTGCCCTGGCCAGGCCGCCTGTTATCCTCCGCTGCTGACCCACGGTCCGTGGATCGGGCAATCGCAGCTTGGGCCTCCGCTGCGATGCTGCGTCTCAGCACCCACATCGGCCACCGCATCCCGCCCCGCGTCTCACGACGCTCATGAAACGTCCCTTGGACGGGACGGGATGACTGGACTATATTCCTATTATCCGGAGAATGTCAAGAGCGGAATTTTCGCGCCACTCTCTCCCCGCTCGTCCCCGCGCAAGCGGGGACCCAGCACGGCTGTTTCCACGGACGGCCTACCGCTGTGTTGAAAACTTGCCCCGCAGCGTGGCCGGTCGGCCGGCGCTGCCTCAACGCCACGCCACACATCCGGGCTTCGTCGGCGCTGGGTCCCCGCTTGCGCGGGGACGAGCGGGTGGAAAGAGTCTTGGCTCTCGCTCTGTCGGAGCACGTGATGGGTTTCGCTGCGCTCAACCCATCCTACGCGTGTGAGGCCGCTACCCCCCACACCAACTCGTCCGTCGTCCGCCATCATACGCGCGCACCAATCCCGTCTTCAGCAGCGCATCCGAAACATCCGGCGTATTCCGTGTCGCCGCGCTCGCAACAACCCGCCCGCCATACTTGTCGAAGTCGATCCGGCCGATGGTGACGCCGCCTTCGGCGAGCAAGCGCGACAGCGCATCGCGCGCGGCAGCAGCGAGCCGAACTTCCTCAGCGCATTGCGCACGGAATTCGGCCGCGTCGATACCGCGCAGCCGCACTTTCGTGGTCACCTGCATGCCCGGCCAGACATGGACCCGCGCCTCGAAGGTATCGCCGTCATTGACCCGCAGCACCTCGGCCGGATGCCCGCCGGCGGCGAGCCGCAGCTCTTGGAGGCTGGCCGCGGTCTGCTCCCTCCCCCTGGAAGGGGGAGGGTTGGGGAGGGGGTCCGTCTGCGAATGAGAATCGGGGGGGGGGCGGCGGGCGGGGGGGGGGCGGGGCGGCCGCCGCGGCCCCGCCCCGCGGGGCGCCGCGCCGGCCCCCCCCCCCCCCCCCCCGTCTGCGAATGAGAATCGACCCCCACCCGGCGCCCTTCGGTCGCCGACCTCCCCCTTTCAGGGGGAGGTAAAACTGCGTCAGGCGCCGGAAGTCCTACAACCGCTGGCAACGCAGGCACGCGCGACTGAAGCGCCGCGCCCGCCGCCATGCCGGTGACGAACGCCAAGCCGATCAGGACCATGGCCGGCGAGCCGGACAATAATCTTGTGCTGAGGAACATGGTCCTAGTGGACCACAACCTGATCCGATTCGCAATATCAATCTACGGTTGTAAACCGTTCCCGGAGGGCGCCGCCGGCCAGTCCGGCAGCGTCTCAGTGACGCTGCGATCTTGCAGGAACCTTAACTCCTTCCCATCCTTTGTCGCGGCCTGGAGTCGCGCGCCAGTGGCGCAGCGTCCCCGCCTCGTGTGGTGGTTCAGACGTTCGCTCATCAATTGCTGCGCGACCGGAAGCGAACGTCTGAACCAAACCACACGAGAATGATAAGTTGCTAGCGTCCTTCGAATCCGAAGTTCGCTGAAAAGTGCGCGGCCAATCCGGGCGAACTTCGGATTCGGGACGCTTGGAGGGAGCACATGAATTACGTCAAGACAGCCATGCTGCTGGCAGGCCTGACGGCCCTGTTCATGGGTGTCGGCTATCTGATCGGCGGAGCGAGCGGCGCGATGATCGCGCTGGTGGTCGCGGCCGGCATGAACATCTTCACCTACTGGAATTCGGACAAGATGGTCTTGTCGATGGCCGGCGCGCAGGAGGTCGACGCGCGCACGGCACCGGACCTTTACAACATGGTGGCGGAACTGGCGGCGCGCGCGCAGCTGCCGATGCCGAAGGTCTATCTGATGGACGAGGCGCAGCCGAACGCGTTCGCGACCGGCCGCAATCCGGAAAACGCCGCGGTCGCCGTGACCACCGGTCTGCTCGAGCGGCTGTCGCGCGAGGAAGTCGCGGGCGTGGTCGCGCACGAGCTGGCGCATATCAAGAACCACGACACCCTGATCATGACGATCACCGCCACCTTCGCCGGCGCGATTTCGATGCTGGCGCAGTTCGGCATGTTTTTCGGCAACCGCAACAGCAACGGCGGCATGGGCATCATCGGCACGCTGGCGATGGTGATCCTGGCGCCGATCGCGGCGATGCTGGTGCAGATGGCGATCAGCCGGACACGCGAATATTCTGCCGACAAGCTCGGCGCGGAGATCTGCGGCCAGCCAGTGTGGCTCGCCTCCGCGCTTGCGAAGATCGCCAATGCCGCGCATGCGATCCCGAACGAGCGCGCCGAGCGCGATCCGGGTATGGCGCATATGTTCATCATCAACCCGCTGTCAGGCGAACGGATGGACAATCTGTTCTCGACCCATCCGGCAACCGAGAACCGGATCGCAGCGCTGCAGCAACTGGCCCAGCAGATGGGACAGGGTTCGAGCGGATCTGGCGGCTTCGGCGGCGGTGGTGGCGGCTATTCGGTCGGCGGCGGCAATTATGCCGGTGCTCAGCCCCGCCCGCGCGGCAGCGTTCCGGCGTCCGGTCCGTGGTCGGGCGCGGGCCGCGGCGGGTCCCGTCCCGGCGGCCCCTGGGGGCGGTAAGGACGCATCCAGCGTTGCAGCAAACTCTCTTCACCTCCCCCCTTGCGGGGGAGGTCGACCGGCAAGCGTGAGCGAAGCCGGTCGGGAGGGGGGTCACGACAAGCGCTCGCCTGATCCTACCTCCCCAACCCTCCCCCGCAAGGGGGGAGGGAGCACACGGAGTTCGCGGCGAGGATCGGACATTCACCACATCCCTTCCGCCGAGAAAGCTAGTCAGTCCAACCCGTTAACGATGATGACGGCGACCGCATGCCTCGCGTCCGCCGCATTTTCCGCGTCCAGATCGCGACCGATTGGGGGACGCAGAATCAGCCGGCCACGGCTAGGATCGTCCCCTGCCCCATCCTTCGACATGCATCTGCGATCGCAAGGCTGCACGAACGGGGCTGCGTGAGCTATCAAGGGGTGCGGCGGGTGATCGGCCCGCTGCGGAACGGGAGCCAGAGCCGGGTATGGCGGGGGTAACGGTCGGAGAGCGGACCAGGCTGTCCTTGATCCTGATGCGCCGGGGCTTGCGCCGGGCGAGCGGCCGCGTCAACAATCTGCCGCTGATGCCGTGGCGGCTGATCCCGCGCAAGGCCGACAAGTTGCTCCTTGCACCTCAGGACTTGCGGACCGCGGACGGCACCCGCGCGAGCGAAATCTATTCCGGCCGCTTCGCCTTCGCCGGCAAGGTGGTGATCTGCGACGGCCGCTCGCCGTTCGAGTTCAATCCACCGTCGGAAGAATGGGCAACCGAGCTGTGCGGCTTCGGATGGCTTCGCCATCTGCGCGCCGCGGATTCGGCAATCACCCGCGCCAATGCGCGCGCGCTGGTGGACGAATGGATCACGCTGCAGGGATCGTGGCATCCGCTGGCCTGGCGCGCCGACGTGCTGGCGCGGCGGGTGATTTCCTGGGTCAGCCAGGCGCCGCTGATCCTGCAGGATGTCGACTCGGCATTTTATCGCCGCTTCATGCGCAGCCTGACCCGGCAGGTTCGCTTCCTGCGCCACAATGCGGCGGAGGCCCGCGACGGCGCGCCGCATCTGCAGGTCACGATCGCGCTGACCTATGCGACGCTGTGCATGGCGAGTCAGGAGCGGCATATCGCGGGGGTGACCAGGCGGCTGGGCGACGAACTCGACCAGCAGGTCCTTCCCGACGGCGGGCATATCAGCCGCAATCCCGGCGTGATCATCGAGCTGCTGCTCGACCTGTTGCCGCTGAAACAGGCCTTTGCCAGCCGCAACACGCCGCCGCCGCCGCAATTGCTCAACGCCATCGACCGGATGATGCCGATGCTGCGCTTCTTCCGGCACGACGACGGCAGCTTCGCGCTGTTCAACGGCATGGGACCGACCGCGCCGGACCTGATCGCCACCATCCTCGCCTATGACGATGTGCGCGGCGAGCCGATCTCGAACGCATCGCATTCCGGCTACCAGCGGCTGAAGCAGAACAACCTGCTGGTGCTGATGGATACCGGCACGCCGCCGCCGATGGGGATGAGCCAGGAGGCCCATGCCGGATGTCTCGCATTCGAGTTCTGCGCCGGCGGCCATCGCATCGTGGTCAATTGCGGGGTGCCGGCGATCAACAAGGAAAGCTGGCGTCAGGTTGCGCGCGCGACGCCGGCGCATTCGACGGTGACGTTCAACAATGCGTCGTCGTGCATGTTCCGCGAGGAAGGCGCGTTCCGCGAGCTGATCGGCGTGCCGATCATCGACGGTCCGTCGCGGGTCGCGGTGGGGCGCAACGAACACGGCGATTCGCTGGTGCTACGCGCCTCGCATGACGGCTATGGCCGGTACGGCATCATCCATCAGCGCGCGGTGATGCTGACCGCCGGCGGCAACAAGCTGGAAGGCGAGGACGTGTTCATGCCGACGCATGGCGAGATCCTGCCGCTCGGCGCGCTCGACGAATTCGCGGTGCGCTTCCATCTGCATCCGGCGGTGAAGGCGAGCCGGCGGTCGGACGGGTACGGCGCGATGCTGGTGCTACCGAACAAGGACGTGTGGAGCTTCGACAGTCACGAGGACCGCGTCGAGCTGGAGGAGAGCGTCTATCTCGGCGGCTCCGAGGGTCCGCGGCGGACCGTGCAGCTCGTGATCCATGGCCGCGCCCGCCAGGTACCGCGGGTGCACTGGACTTTCACGCATACCCCGCGGCAGCCGGCCGCGAAGAAGGGCGGCGAGAGCGCAGGCCGCAGGAAGCCCCAGGACGAGCCGGAATTACCGCTCTGACCCTTACCTCCCCCCTGAAAGGGGGAGGTCGACTGCCGTCGCGGAGCGAGGGCAGTCGGGTGGGGGTCCCTTTCGCTCAAAGCTTCCTGTAGATGACCCCCTCCCCAACCCTCCCCCTTTCAGGGGGAGGGAGCCTACAGTGCATGCTGCGCCGCTCGCACTCACACGAGAGATAACGAATGTCCCCTTCCCCGCGCCGCATCGAACGCGCGCTGATTTCCGTCTCCGACAAGACCGGCCTGATTGACCTTGCGCGCGCGCTGGCCGCAGCCGGTGTCGAAATCGTCTCGACCGGCGGCACCGCGAAAGCAATTGCCGATGCCGGGCTCGCGGTGATCGACGTCTCGCAACTCACCGGCTTTCCCGAAATGATGGATGGCCGGGTCAAGACGCTGCATCCCAAGGTGCATGGCGGACTTCTTGCCATTCGCGGGAACGCCGAGCATGCGGCGGCGATGGCCGCGCATGGCATCAAGCCGATCGATCTGCTGGTCGTGAATCTCTACCCGTTCGAGGCCACGGTGGCGAAAGGCGCCGGCTTCGAGGACTGCATCGAGAATATCGACATCGGCGGCCCGGCAATGATCCGCGCCGCGGCAAAGAACCATGACGATGTCGCGGTGATTGTCGATGCCGACGATTATGCCCCGCTGCTGGAGGCGCTGCAGGCGGGCGGCACGTCGCTCGATTTCCGCCGAAAACTCGCGGCCAAGGCGTATGCCCGCACCGCGGCCTATGATGCCGCGATATCGAACTGGTTCGCCGAACAGCTCAACGATGCCGCACCGACCTATCGCGCATTCGGCGGCAAGCTCGCCGAAGCCTTGCGCTATGGCGAGAACCCGCATCAGACCGCGGCGTTCTACCGTTCACCCGAACAGCGCGCGGGTGTCGCCACCGCGAAGCAAGTCCAGGGCAAGCAGCTCTCGTACAACAACATCAACGATACCGATGCAGCGTACGAATGCGTGGCGGAGTTCGACCCGGCCCGCAGCGCGGCCTGCGTGATCGTCAAGCACGCCAATCCGTGCGGCGTGGCGGAAGGCGCCACCCTCGGGGACGCTTACAGCAAGGCGCTGGCCTGCGATCCCACGTCGGCCTTCGGCGGCATCGTGGCACTGAACCGCACGCTCGACGCCGAAGCCGCGCGCATCATCACCGAGATCTTCACCGAGGTGATCGTGGCGCCCGATGCGACCGACGAGGCGATTGCGATCGTCGGCGCCAAGAAGAATCTGCGGCTGCTGCTCGCAGGTGGACTGCCCGATCCCCGCGCGCCGGGCCTACTGGTGAAATCGGTTGCCGGCGGTCTGCTGGTACAGAGCCGCGACAATGCGGTGGCCGACGACATGAAAATCACATCAGTGACGAAGCGCGCACCGACCGACGATGAGATGCGCGACCTCGTGTTTGCGTTCCGGGTGGCCAAGCACGTCAAGTCCAACACCATCGTCTATGCGAAGGATCGCGCCACGGTGGGCATCGGCGCCGGCCAGATGAGCCGGATCGATTCCGCGCGCATCGCCGCGCGCAAAGCCCAGGACGCGGCGAAGGAGCTGGGGCTTAGCGAACCGCTGACCAAGGGGTCGGTGGTGGCGTCGGATGCGTTCTTCCCGTTCGCCGACGGGCTGCTGGTCGCGATCGAAGCGGGCGCGACCGCGGTGATCCAGCCCGGCGGATCGATGCGCGACGACGAGGTGATCAAGGCCGCCGACGATGCCGGCATCGCCATGGTGTTCACCGGCACGCGGCATTTCCGGCATTAAACCTTTCTTGCGGCGCGCAGACTACCGGTCCCAGCGCAGCGCCGCGATTCTCGGATCGGATGTAAAGGTCGTCCGGTCGAAATCGAGCGCAAGTTTCGGCAGTTCGCATATGGCGCGCGCTCCGTTGCTGCCAACCAGAATGCGCCAAGTCTGCCGCGCGACCGGCTCCCCGCTGACGAAAGCCCTGCAGGTCATGATCGCCACGTTCTTCCGGTGCAAGGGATCGCGGACGGAGGCGTACAGAATGGCATCGATATTCTCGGTCTGCACAAGCTCGGACAATTGCTGGCACGGCTCGTATTCGACCGGATGCATCCAGATAGCCTGGCGGCCTTCGAACGGGTGAACGGTGAGATCGATGGCCCGGCCGGCAGCGTACTCGCAGGCAAAGGCGGTGTACTCGCCAGCATCGCCTGGCCATTTCGTGTCCGGAGATTCGTGAAAGAACAGCAGCCTGTAAAAGCAGGTTTCCGCAATCGCAGTCTCGGGACTTTCGGCTGCGTAGAAAACGCCTTTCGTCGCACCGGCGCGCCGGAAGCGCGATCCGCGTGGATACGGGCTGTAGCGGAACGGCGTGTAGAGCAGGTAATGCAAATGCCGGCACTCGGGCGGAATCGGCGGCTTGGTCCTGTCGAGCAACTGCTCGAGCAATTCCTGATCGGCGATGGTGTCCGTCAGCTTCATGGTCGAGACGCGATGTTGCGCTTCGACCACGCGCCAGCATCGTCCGGCAGCGTAACGAGCGCTAGACGACAGCTCGCCGACTATCGAGATAGGTGATGACACTGATGAGACCGCTGATGCTTTGAATCAGGTCGATCGGTTTGCCGCTGAGCGCCGTGTTGTTGTTGGTGAGCCAGTCTGCGGCCACGGTATCGTCGCCGCCGACCACCGCATCCAGGGAGCGGTACAGCCGCACAAACAGAAGCGCCAGTTCAAAAGATTTATGGCTTGGATCGATGACGTAGCGGCCTTTGCGCATGCGCGAGATCGTGGGCTCGGACAAGCCGACAATTCTGCACAAGACATTGTTCTTGAGCCCCAGCCGGTCGGCCGCGCGCGTGGCCGCCTCGGTCACAACGAGCGCTTCCCGGCCCGGTGCAAAATCAACGGCGCGCTCCTGCTGCACGGTCTGTTCCCGATCTTGAAATTCAGGTCAATCCGATTTCTGAGGAAATATATATAATTTCGTCGGAAATTTCAAGATCAGAAATTTCAGAGGAAACCTCTCCGAATAGCCAGTGAGCGTGCTGGCTACCAGCTTCTTCAAGCGCATCTGCTTGAGTACGATCTGCGGGTCGCGGCTCACCGCCCCGCCAGATCGCCCAGCAAACTCGCCGCGACCGACAGCTTGGACAGCGTCAGCCCGGTATCCGCGATCTCGTGCATCGACTTGCGGATCCGCTCGACCTCGCTGGCCCGCGGCTTGACCCATTCGTCCATCGCCTCTGTGCCGGCACCGCCCTTGAGCACCTCGATCGTGAGCTGACGCGCCGCGCGCGCCAGCGAATCGCGCGCCCGGTCGAGCGCGAGGCGATCGAAATAATCGGTCGCCTCGATCTGGCGCGCGGCATCGACCACGCGCTCCAGCCGGAAATAGCGCACCACCGCGAGGAAAGTGCGCGACACGTCGGTCACGTCGCGGCCGCACTTGTCGGCGACCAGCACGATATCCGGCGCCACCGTCAGCGCCGGCAGGCTCGCAAGCCGCCTGGCGAGCCGCTCCGGCACGCCGGAGCGCGTCAGCTCGTTGGCGCGGCCGTCGCGCGCCAATGTTGCCTCATCGCCCGGCGCGGATTCCAGTGCTCGCGCCACCGCCTTGATGCCGGCTTTGTAATGCTCGACGATGCCCATCAGGCCCTGTTCGAGATCGACGTTGCGAATGAACCAGACCATGCGGTCCATCAGCAGACGCTTCACCGCCGCATAGAGATCGAGCTGCAACGCACCCGGGATCTTATTGTCCAGCGCGTCGATCTCGCCGTTCAGTTCGGTCATGCCATAGCTGTCGCGCACCGCGGCGAAGGCGCGCGCGATCCGGTCGGCCGAGGCACCGGTCTCGTCGGTCAGGCGCGCCACCAGCGATGGCCCGCCGCGATTGATGATCGAATTGGTGAGCTGCGTGGCGATGATTTCGCGCCGCAGACGGTGATGCTCGAGCGCCTCCGGATAACGCTGCGAGAGTTCGGCCGGGAAATACCGGAACAGCTCCCTGCCGAGATAGGGATCGTCCGGCACCGAGGTCTCGTTGAGGTCGCTGCTCAACGTAAGCTTGGCATAGGCCAACAGCACGGCCAGCTCCGGCCGCGTCAGCGCTTGGCCCCGGCGGCGGCGCTCGGCGAGCTCGACATCGTCGGGTAGAAATTCGACGCCGCGATCCAGGAGCCCGCGGGCTTCCAGCGTCTGCATCAAGCGCTGGCGTGACGCCAGATCCTCCAGGCCATTGCGTTCGGCAAGCGAGATCGCGAGCGTCTGCAGGTAATTGTTGCGCAGCACCAGTGCCGCGACCTCATCGGTCATGTCGAACAGCAGCGTGTCGCGATCGGGCAGCGGCAAGGCACCGGATCGCACCAGCCCGCCGAGCGCGATCTTGATATTCACCTCAACGTCGGAGGTGTTGACGCCGGCCGAATTGTCGATCGCGTCGGTGTTGAGCCGCACGCCGTTATGCGCCGCCTCAATACGGCCGCGCTGGGTCATGCCGAGATTGGCGCCCTCGCCGATCACCTTGCAGTTCAGATCGGAGCCAATGACGCGGATCGCGTCATTGGCTCGGTCGCCGACCTGCTCGTCGGTCTCGCTTGCGGCGCGCACATAGGTGCCGATGCCGCCGAAGAACAAGAGATCGGCGTCGGCCTTGAGGATGGCGCTCATCACCTGCGCGGGCGTCGCCTTGTCCGCATTCAGGTTCAGCAGCGCCTTCATTTCCGCCGATAGCGGAATTTCCTTCAGCGATCGTGAGAACACGCCGCCGCCCTTCGAGATCAGCGCCTTGTCGTAGTCCTGCCAGCTCGAACGCGGCAGATCGAACAAGCGCTGGCGCTCGGCGAAGCTCTTCTCGGGATCGGGTTCCGGATCGATGAAGATGTCGCGATGGTCGAACGCGGCGACCAGCTTGATCGTGGTCTCGCGCAGCATGCCGTTGCCAAACACGTCACCCGACATGTCGCCGACACCGGTCACGGTGAACGGCGTCACACCGATATCGATGTCCATCTCGCGGAAATGCCGCTTCACCGCCTCCCAGGCGCCGCGCGCGGTGATGCCCATCTTCTTGTGGTCGTAACCGGCCGATCCGCCGGAGGCGAAGGCGTCGCCCAGCCAGAAATTGCGCGAGATCGAGATCTCGTTCGCGGTATCCGAAAACGTGGCGGTGCCCTTGTCGGCAGCGACCACCAGATAGGGATCGTCGGCATCGTGACGCACGACATTGTCCGGCGGCATCACCGCGCCTTCCGCGGACAGATTGTCGGTGACGTCGAGCAGCGAGCCGATGAACAGCTTGTAGGCCGCGATGCCCTCCGCCGCGATTGCCTCGCGGGCGCCGCCGACTGGCAGATGCTTCGGCACGAAGCCGCCTTTTGCGCCCACGGGCACAATGACCGCATTCTTGACCTGCTGCGCCTTCACCAGGCCGAGCACCTCGGTGCGGAAATCCTGCGGCCGGTCTGACCAGCGGATACCGCCACGCGCCACCTTGCCGAAGCGCAGGTGGACGCCCTCGACCCGCGGCGAATAGACGAAGATTTCGTAGAGCGGCCGCGGCGCCGGCAGCGTCGTTAGCTTTCCGCTCTCGTATTTGATCGCGATCTGCTGCTTGGGCTGGCCGTCATCGCCGATCTGATAGAAATTGGTGCGGAGCGCCGACTGCACCGCATTGACGAAGTGGCGCAGGATGCGGTCCTCGTCGAGCGAAGGTACCTTTTCGAGCGCGGCCTCGATGTCGGCGGCGATCTCGGTCTGTCTCACCTTGCGGGCGATATCGGCTTCCGGGCGCGGATCGAACCGCGCGTGAAACAGCGCAACGATCTGTGACGCAATCGCCGGATGCGCGCGCAGCGTGTTCCACATGTAGTCCTGCGAGAAGGGCAGCCGCACCTGGCGCAGGAACCGTGACACCGCGCGTATCAGCACGATGTCGCGCCATTGCAATCCAGCTTTCAGGACCAACGCGTTGTAGCCGTCGTTCTCGGCGATGCCGCGCATCACCATCAGGAAGCAGGCTTCAAGCGCGATCTGCAGTCCACCGATGTCGACCGGCGCCCGATCCGCGCTCTCCAGCGTCATGTCGTGGAGCCAGACATGGGTATCGAACGGCGCTCCCGGACGGATTTCGTAAGTGCGCTCGGCCACCACCTTGAAGCCCATATTCTCCAGCATCGGCACCCGGCTGGAGAGCGGGATGGCACCGCCATAGCTCCAGACCTTCAACCCGACGATATGATTTTCGGTATCGGGGCGGACATGGAAGTCGACGCTGAGCGGACGTTCCGCCGACAGGCCCTCGATGGTGCGGATGTTGTCGAGCGCAGTTTCCGGCGAATAGCGATCGCGGAAGCTGGCGCTGAAGGCCTTGCGATAGCGCTCGAACAATTGCCGGGCGCGGCTGGCCTCCTGGTTCTGCGCGATCGCGTCCCCGAGCGCGTCGACCCAGGTGCGCACGATTCCGGAGACGCCGGCTTCCAGCTCGATGCGTTGCGGGTCCTCGATCGGCTCGGCCGAGCGTCCGATGATGTAATGCGCGCGCATCAGCGGTCCTTCCGGGAAGAACAGGCTGAGCCCGCTGACATGACCCTTGTAGCTTCTGCACAGAAGCTCGCCAACCGCTTCGACGACATCGTTCGAGGACCGGACGCGCGGCAGATAGACCAGCACCGACATGAAGCGGTCGAAGCGGTCGCGGCGTGCCAGCACACGCACGCGCGGGCGCTCGTCCAGTTCCAGGATCAGCATGGCGAAGTCGAACAGGAGTTCGTCGTCGATGCGGAACAGGTCGTCGCGCGGATAGGTCTCGAGCACGTTGACCAGCGCCTTGCCGGAATGGCCAGACGGACTGAAGCGCGCGCGCTTGAGCAGCGCGTCCACCTTCTTGCGCAGATACGGAATCGAACGGGTCGAGCGGGTATAGGCGGTCGATGTGAACAGGCCGACAATGCGGAATTCGCCGCATACCTTGCCGTTCGCATCGAAGCGCTTGACGCTGACCATGTCCATGAACACGCGACGATGCACGCGCGAGCGCAGGCTCGCCTTGGTGATCAGAAGCGCGGTCGGCTCGGCGTAGAATTTATGCAGCGCGGCGGTGACGACCTCCTGACCGGCGCGCGCTCTCAATTCATGAGCATCGGCGCGCCGCAACACGCCCAGCCCGGAATCCGGCACCAGCACCGGTTCGCGCTCATGGCCTGACACCGTATATTCGCGAATCCCGAGAAAGGTGAAATTCTCGGCCACCAGCCATTCCATGAATTCGACCGCTTCGGTCCGCTCGGCTTCCGGCAGCGGCGGCGGACTGGCCTTCATGTCCGCAATCAGGTCGCGGACGCGGCCCAGCATCGGCCGCCAATCATGCACCGCGACGCTGACATCGGCGAGCGCCTCTTCGAGCCCGAGGATCAACGCATTCTGGGTCGCCACATCGGTAATGCGGTCGATGTGGATATGGATGAAGCTTTCGCGCCGCTCACCCTCTGTCGCCGGCTCGTCGGTCGACACCTGTTCAAGGCGCCCGGCGGCATCGCGCGCGACCGCAAAAATCGGATGCACCACCAGCCGGACATGAACCTGGCGCGCGGTCAGCTCGGCCATCACCGAATCGACGATGAACGGCATGTCGTCGTTGACGATTTCCAGCACCGAGATCGCCCGGCTTGCCTCGCCGTCCGCTTCCGGCGCGTCGATGCGAATCTTCGGCTCCCCGGGCCGGCGCTGTGACAGGAAGGCATAGGCCTGCGCGGCAAAGGCCGCGATCTCGTCCGGCGTATAGACGGCGATATCCTCGGCCGAAGCGCGCTCGAACAGGCGTTCGGCGAAGCCGTCCGGGACGCCGCTGCGCTCGGACCGCAGTATCTTTCCAGCTTGCGCCACGAGTTGCGTCATAGAGCGTTCGCCCGTCACCGCGAGCGGCTTCTGGATGTTCATGGATGGCCTCTCCTGAGTCGGGAGTTTCGTCTACCGATCGCCATTCGTCGAGGTCTCTGGCGGCGCCAATGTCACGATCGTGAGTGCTGCATCGCAACATGCAATCTTGGATTTCGTCCGGCCACGCTCGGCGATACGCTTCGGACCTGAGATGTAGGAGGAAACGCGTGGCGAAAGCACAGAAGAAGCCGGCCGGGCGGAACCCGCAGACCAAAGCATCGCGTGATGACAAATCCAAGACGCGCTTGTCAAAGACGGGCTTGTCACAGACGGCCCTGCTCAAGCCGGCTCCGCCTGCCGCCACCGACGGCGACGACACCGTGTTCGTGGCGCTGTCGCTGCCGGAGCCTGAACTCAACGAATCGATGCAGGCCTATTTCGACAAATGCATGGAGAAGCTTGGCTTCATTCCGAACGTGCTGAGGGCCTACGCCTTCGACATGAAGAAGCTCGAAGTCTTCGCCGCGATGTATAATGACCTGATGCTGGGGCCGTCGGGCCTGAGCAAGCTCGAACGCGAGATGATCGCGGTCGCGGTGTCGTCGCAGAACCGCTGCTATTATTGCCTGGCCGCGCATGGCGCAGCGGTGCGGCAGATATCCGGCGATCCGGCGCTCGGCGAACTCCTGGTCATGAACTATCGCGCCGCCCGGCTGTCGCAGCGCCAGCGCGCGATGCTGGATTTCGCGGTCAAGCTGACCAACGAGCCATGGGCGGTCGAGGATCACGATCGCGACAGCCTGCGGCGCGCGGGCTTTTCCGACCGGGACATCTGGGATATTGCCGCAATTGCCGGCTTCTACAACATGTCGAACCGGGTCGCGACCGCGACCGATATGCGGCCGAACAGCGTCTATCACGGCATGGCGCGGTAACCTCTTTCTTTTCCCTCCCCCTGAAAGGGGGAGGGTGGCGAGATGCGAAGCATCGCGCCGGGTGGGGGTCCGTTGAGACT
>JAESGN010000763.1_pt1 | contig 16141 bp, 11 predicted proteins | sample 9269731 | NCBI WGS metagenome assembly JAESGN01 (sample SAMN15720683, study PRJNA650826) | algae metagenome | isolation source: Mojavia pulchra JT2-VF2 and co-occurring heterotrophs from desert soil | place: USA: Cadiz Valley, Joshua Tree National Park, CA | collected 1998-06-08
GCACGGCCAGGGAGGCAGGGATGAAGCAGTTCTGGGGCAAGTATCGCGGCGTCGTCGTCGACAACGAGGATCCGCTGATGCTCGGCCGGCTGCAGGTGCTGGTGCCGATGGTGCTCGGCGAAGTGGCGACGGCATGGGCGATGCCCTGCGTTCCCTATGCCGGGCTGCAGGTGGGCTTCTACATGATGCCGCCGGTGGGCGCGGCGATCTGGGTCGAGTTCGAAGGCGGCGACCTCGACTATCCGATCTGGGCGGGCTGTTTCTGGCGCGAGGGCGAACGCCCGATCGAGGCGGAGCTGCCGACGATGCGCATGATCCAGACCAGCTCGGGCAAGCTGCTGTTCAACGACCTGCCCGGCGAGGGCGGCTTCACGCTGACGGTGACCGATCCCGCAGTGGCGGTGCCGGTGGTGGTGAGCGGATCGAGCACCGGCGTGGTGATCAGCCTGGCGGAAATCCGCATCACCATGAACGAATCCGGCGTCAACATCCTTGCCGAGCCGGGCACGCTGGCCGTGACCATGGAAGGCTTCACGATCGCGCACGGCTCGGCGATGGTGGGCGGCGTCGAGCCCGAGGTCTCGATCAACGAGGGCGGGCTCACGGTGCTGTAGCCGCATCGATGGCGGGCAGCGGGCGGGAGGTGCGCGGATGACGGGCTATCTGGGCTTTCCCTATCAGATCGACGGATCGGGGCAGACCGCGACCACCGATCTCCCGACCTATGTGCAGAACCTGATCCTGCTCGTCTTCGAGACCAATCCGGGCGAACGCGTCAATCGCCCCGATTTCGGTGCCGGCATGCGCCAGCTGGTCTTCGGGGGCATGGACGCCGCGCTGGCCAGCGCGGCCGAGACGCTGGTGCGCAGCAAGCTGATCCAGTTCCTGGGCGACGCCATCTCGATCAACACGCTGACCGTGACGATGGGCAACGAGACGGTGACCGTCGACCTGACCTATTTCGTCACGCATACCCAGACCACGGCGGGCACGTCGATCACGGTGCCGCTGCCCGGCTACAGCGCGACGCCGCAGGGCGGCAGCACCACCGCCACCGCTTCGATTCCGGATTATTGAGCGATGGCGGACGACACCCAGCCCACCGTCGTGCATTCGGTGCAGAGCGCAGGCTCGCTGCAGCTGGTGGTGCAGGTTTCCCCGGCATCGGCGATTCCGGCCGCGCAGGTACGGGCCGCCGCTATCGCGATGGACGCGGTCACCGGCGACCCCGCGCCGGCCACGCTGCCCGCGCCCGCCCCCGCGCCCGACACGCCGCCGGTCACGATCGCCGACCTGTTCGGCACGCCGGCCGAAGTGGTGCGGGTCCATGCGCTCGACGCGGATACCGGGCTTCTCCACATCCAGGCGATCCCGCCCCCGGCCGATCCCGCGGCGGACGCACCCGCCTATCGGCTCACCATCGGCGAGGTCTCGACCTGGTTCGCGCCCGAATCCAAGGCCAATGTCGCCACGCCGAGCCGGCCGGTACAGGCGCCCCCCGGCCAGGCCGCGATCAACTATCTCGGCCGCGACTATGCCGCCTTCACTTCGCTGATGCGCTCGCGCGTGTCGCAGATCGTGCGCGACGATTCCGCCTGGGCGCTCGATCATCCCGCCGATCCGATGACGACGCTGATCGAGGCGCTCGCCTATGCCGGGGACCATCTCTCCTTCCGGCAGGATGCGGCCGGCACCGAATCCTATTTGCCCACCGCACGCCACCGCCTCTCGCTGCGCCGGCATGCCCGGCTGCGGGACTATGGCGTCAATGACGGGTGCAACGCGCGCACCGCCCTCGTCTTCACGGTGAAGAGCAACGGCGTGATCCCCGCCGGGCTGCAGGTGGTGACCCAGCAGCCGGGCATCATGACCATGAACCTGGCGGCGACGCAGGACCTGGCGGCGAGCACCACCGTGTTCGAGACCATGGCCGATCTCCCCGTATCGCTGCTGCGCAACAACCTTGCCTATCCGCTGTCGCGCTCGGCCGCCTACACCTTGCCCCAGGGCGCCATCCAGGCGCAGCTCAACACCACTCAGACCGGCCTGGTGCCCGGCCAGCTGGTCGCCTTCGTCCAGACCGCGGCGCCCGCCGGCGTCGCCCAGCCCTTCGGCGCACAGGTCGTGCGGCTGATCAAGGTCGAGCTGCTCCCCAACGGCAACAACCCGCCCTATGCCACCATGATCACCTGGCATCCCGAGGACGCGCTCACCAAGCCGCTGACCATGGCCGTGCAGAACCAGACGGGCATGGTGCAGCTCTACGGCAATGTCGGGCTGGCCGATCATGGCAGGACGATCGCCGTGACGCCGATGCCCGATACGGCGCCTGCCGGCCGCGTCTATCGCCCGATCATCGAAGTGGAGGACCCGGTGTCGGCGGCGCCGATGCCCGCATCGGTGGCGGCGTTCGACGGATCGCAGGACATCGCCGAGGCCGCGCTGCTGGTGCCCTCGGCCAAGGCGAGCCTCGCTCCCGATCCGGGGCAGGCGAATCTCTGCGTCAAGATGCTGGGCGAACGGCCCGGCATGGCCAAGGTCGCCGATCTATGGACCGCTAGGCAGGACCTGATGAGCACGCCGCCGGCGGGGCGCGCTTTCGCCGCCGCTCCCGAGGACGGCTATGGCGGCAACCGGCGTCACCTGTTCCTGCGCTTCGGCGACGGGGCCCAGGGCGAGGCACCGGCGCCGGGAACGACGTTCACCGCCACGGTGCGCGTCGGCGACGGGCAGAGCGGCCGGGTGCGCGCGAACGCGCTGGTCCAGATCGTGGGTTCCACTCCGATGATCAGCTGGGTCTCCAACCCCCTGCCCGCGACGCCCGGCCAGCCGGAGCTGAACGAAAGCGTCCGCCTGTTCGCGACGACCAGCTTCCGCACCAACCTGCGCGGCATCGATCCGGACGATTGGGAACGGCTGGCCCAGAGCGATCCGCTGGTGACCGAGGCCGATGCCCGGCTGGTCGACGGCTATGCGCCCTGCATCGTGGGCATCGCCACCACCACCACCACGCCCGACGGCTATACCTATCCGATCGCCAAGGCCCGGCTGATGGAATATGCCGTGCTCGGCGCGCCGCCGACGATCGAGCAGGAAACCGACGTGCCGATCAACGTCTCGCTGGTCGTCTATTGCTCGAGGAACGCCAATATCGGTGCCGCGCGCGAGCGGTTGCTGCGGCGGATCGGCGCCGGCGCGAAGACCGATGGCGGCCCGGCCCATTTTCACCCGACCGCCTGGCCGCTCGGCCGGCCGGTGGTGCTCGCCGATCTGATCGCCCTGCTGGGCGCGGATCCGACGGTGTCGCTGGTCGTCAGCGATCCGGCGATGGATCCGCGCGTGGTGTTCCAGACGGTGAGCGGCCGCGACAACACCGCGGACAACATCAAGGCCGGCCGGATCAGGATCGGCTCGAACGAGCGCGCGCGCGCCGGCAATGACAGCTTCCATCCCGAGCTCGGCATCGTCCGGCTCTTCGTGGCGGCGGCGAAATGAGCGGGAGCGGGAGCGGCCCCGACGACGAGATCTCGGCCGGGCTGGGCGACTATGCCAGCTTCAAGCAGGAGATGCTCGACCTGATCCCGCGCGTGGTAGTCAACAGCGGCGGGGAATCGGTCTCGCAGCCGCTGGCGCGGCTCGACCGCAATGTCCCCACCGATCCCACGCTGGCGCTGGTCGATGCCTTCGCCGAAGTGGCGGACGTGCTTTCCTTCTATCAGGATCGCGTGCTCAACGAGGGCTATCTCTCCACCGCGATCGAGTATCGCAGCCTCGCGCTGATCGGACGCGGGCTCGGCGAGACCACCGGCATGCATATCGGCGCGACGGCGGAGATCGCGGTGTTCGCACAGCCGGGCGATCCGGTGATCGTGCCCAAGGGCTCCGCGATCCAGGCCACGCCCCCCGCCTCGCGCGGATCGAACAGCGCGGCGACAAGCGGCCCGACCGGAAGCAGCGCCACCGCATCGACGGCCACGAGCAACCAGGCCACGGCAACCACACCCACCACCGCCGCCAGTTCCGGTAGCGCGGCGGCCGTCGCGGCGGCACCGGTATTCGAGACCGCGTCGCAGCTTACCGCCGTCTCGTCGCTCAACCAGCTCACGCCCCTGCAGACGCGCCCGGCCTGGGTCACCGCGGACGCGACCGAATTGCTGCTCGCCGGCACCGGGCTCGGCCTGCAGGTCGGCGACTTCCTGCTCTACAAGCGCGTCGACCCGGCACCGATCCAATGGGTGCGGCTCACCGTGTTCTCGGTCAGCGAGAACCATGTCCTCTCGACCACCACGATCGGCATCGGCGCGCCGATCGGCGAGCAATGGGCGGCGAGCGGCGCCACCGACCCGCTGCCGCCGAACGAGGCCAACGGGCTCGAGCTCTACGCCTTTGATCTCACCTGCCGGCTGTTCGGCTACAACGCGGCGTCCTGGTCGTCTCAATCGGCGGCGGTGCAGCGCGCCAACACGCCGACCGGCATGGTCCCGTCCGAATTCTCCGAATGGCCGGGCTATGCCATCGACCTGAACCAGCTCGATCTCCAGGCGGTCTATCCGAAGGTGCTGCCCGGCAGCCAGTTCCTGCTCGAGACGCCGGAGGACAAGACGCTCGGCATCATCGACGCGGTATCGCGGCAGAACATCTCCGAATTCAACATGTCGGGCCAGGTCACCCAGGTCGAGCTGGCGCCCGATCCCGCCACCCTGCCCACCGGCTCCGCGCTGATCCCCTCGCGCATGGGGCACAGCGCCACCACGCTCAGCGATGGCCGGGTGCTGCTGGTCGGCGGCATCGGCGTGCAGGGCGTGCTCGACAGCGTCGAGATCTACGATCCCGCCACCCAGCTCGTCAGCCAGATCGACCCGCTTCCCGAGCCGCGCGCGCTCCACACCGCCACGCTGATCGACGGGAAGGTCTATCTCGCCGGCGGCGTGATGAAGGACTGGTCGCTGGCGACGGATCTGCTCGTCCTCGATCCCACGTCCATGCGCTTCAGCGCGATCCCGAACGTCACGCTCGCGATCCCGCGCGTGGGCCATGCGGCCACGCTGCTCCCCAACAACCGCATCATGCTGAGCGGCGGCCTGACCCAGGCGTCGAACGATGCGCACGACAAGATCGAGGCGCTGTTCGCGGTATTGGAAGCCACCAAGTCCGTCGCCGTCTTCGATCCCGTTGCCGCCGACTGGCAGCCCTGTGCCGATCTTGCCCGGGCGCGGGCCGGGCACAGCGCGACCGTCTGCCCGGTGGTGAAGAATACGGCCGATGGCGGCGGGCCGGCGGTGCCGCCGGTCGCCAACACCGTGATCTTCGTCGGCGGGCATGACGGCGGCGCCGCGCCGCCGGGCTTTTCGGGCGCGGGCGCTGCCATCGGCACGGTGTGGGACGATGCCGAGGTCACCAATACGACCGACTGGCAGCCGACCGGCACGCTCTATCCGATCCCGCCGGGCCAGGGAGGCACGCAGGGCCGCTACGACCAGGTCGCGGTGGCGCTGCCCAACAACATGGGCTTCCTGATAACCGGCGGCCAGTCCGCGACCGGGCCGGTGGGCGAGGACTGGCTGATCGGCGCCTTTGCCGCGTATCAGGCCGATGGCAGCATCGATGCGGTGCCGACCTTCGTCGTCGCCCCGCCGCTGAGCGAAGCCCGCTCCAACCATGCCGCTGCGCTGCTGCCCGGCAGCAAGGTCGCGGTCGCGGGCGGCGTCGCGGGCACCAGGGTGCTTGCCACGGTCGAGACCTTCGCGGTGAGTCCGGGCGTGAGCATTCCCTTCAACGGCGGCAAGGTGCTGGCGCCCAGCATCGTCGGCGCGCCGCTGCCCAATCCACAGGGCTATCCCGCCTTCGCCGCGCTCGCCCAGGACTTCCTGCTGCTCACCGGCGGCATCTCGGCGCTGCCCGCCGAGCCCGACACCCCGCCCACCTATACCGGCGCCGTGGTCGCGCTCGATGCCGATGTCGGCACGTTCCAGACGCTGCCCGGACCAGTGCTGACCACGCCGTTCACGCTCGCGCCGACCGGCACGATCCTCCTCGCCGACGGCACGATCCTAATCGTCGGCGCAACCCAGCCGGAGCCCTTTCCGCAGCCCACGACGAGCATGACCGGCTTCGCCTGGACCTTCGACCCGACCACCGGCCTGTCGACCGCGGCCGGCGCGCCCATCGCGCCGCGCATCGGCGCGACGCTGTCGCTCCTCGCCAACGGCACCGTCCTCTATGCCGGCGGCTACGGCCTGGGCGATGACGGCTATGCCGTGCTCGATACCGCCGAGGTCTATGATCCCAAGAGCCGCACCTTCCGCAAGGTAGGCAACAAGATGACGACGCCGCGCTGCGGCCACAGCGCGACCGTGCTGACCGACGGCTCGGTGCTGCTCGCGGGCGGCTTCGCCGTTCCGCCGATCACCTATGATGTGCCTGGCCTCGAGGCGATCTACGTGCCCTCGCTCCATACGGCCGAGACCTTCGCCACCGCCACCCAGACCTTCACTGCGATCACCACCGTGCTCGACAAGGGCTTCGCCCTGCACTCGGCAACGCTGCTCGCCAATGGCGATGTGCTGATCGCCGGCGGTTTCAGCGCATTCCAGTCCGAGGCACCGTTCGACGAGATCCAGATCTGGCCGATCACTCAGGCCGCGGTGTTCAACATCGCCGCCCAGGCCTTCGCGACCATCGCGGACATGCCGGTGCCGCGCGCGATGCATTCGGCAACACTGCTGCCCGATGCCCGGGTGCTGATCGCCGGGGGCGCGACCGACTGGACCATGGAGCCCAGCGCCAGCAGCGTCCTGTTCGATCCCACCAGCTTCGCCTTCTCCGCCGGTCCCATGCTCGCCGCCGCACGCCGGTCGCAGGGAGCGGTGCTCGTCGAGCAGGGCGTGCTGATGCTGGGCGGCGACACCAATTCGACCTATGAGACCAATTCGACCTATGAGATCGTGCCCCCGAACGGCGGCGGCGCCCAGCCGGTCTATCCGCTGCCGATCGTGCTGCCGTCCCCGGGCTATCCCAATCTCGTGTCGCTCACCGAGGGGGTGAACCCGATCCCGCTCGCCAATCACGGCGTCTATGCCTTTGGCGGCCAGGTCGACGGCAACGGCAATTCGACCTGTACCGCCGTGCTCTATGTCGAAGCGCCGCCGCCGGCGGATTCGGACGCCCGGCGCCAGGCGCTGGTCTATACCCAGAGCCAGCAGCTGAGCCTCGCGCCGCCGATCGACGACGCGCCACTGCCCGGCAACACGCCGACGCCGGGCCATCCGGCCGTACCGGACGACACGCTGGTGCTCACCGGCCTGATCGATCAGATCGTGGTCGGCCAGGCGCTCCTGCTCGCCGGCAACCCGCCGCTTGCGACGACGGTGGGCAAGGTATGGCCGATCGGCGCGCCGGCCGCGCTGGCGGAAGGCACGCTCGTCATGGTCTACGGGCCCATCCCGCAGGGCAGCGCGAACCAGGACGGGAAATGGTGGTGGGCCAACATCCCCGACATCGGCAACCTCTCGCTCCAGACCGATCCGGCGGGCGAGCCGCCCTCGGACTTCGCCTATCTCTCCGGCAACGGCACCACGATCGGCAACGTCTCCTCGGAGCAGCTCGCGCTGTTCACCCGCCCGGTCCAGAGCGAGGCGGTGACCGTGAAGGCGATCGCGAAATCGTCCGGCGACAATACCACCACGCTGACGCTGCAGGAGCCGCTGCGCTACCTCTATGACCGCACGACCACCACCGTGTACGGCAATGTGGTGGAAGTGACCCAGGGGAGCACCGTCGCGGGCGAGGTGCTCGGAAGCGGCGACGGGCAGAAGCCGTTCCAGCAGTTCCTGCTCAAACAGGCCCCGCTGACCTGGCTCGAGGAGGCCGACGGGTCCATCGCGCCGCAGCTCAGCGTGACCGTGAACGGCGCGGTCTGGCAATGCGTCGAGGCGCTGGGCAGCACCGGCCCCGATGCGCGCGCCTATCAGCTCACCCAGGATGCCCAGGGCCGCGCGCAGATCACCTTCGGCGACAGCGTCCACGGGCTGCGACCGCCAACGGGCACGGACAACATCGTCGCCACCTATCGCGTCGGCGCGGGAGTGAACGGCAATGTCGCCGCCGGGAGCATCACGCGTGCGCCAATGGGTGTGGGCGGGATCAAGAGCGTGCTCAATCCGGTCGCCGCGAGCGGTGGGATCGGCGCGCCGCCGCGCAGCGCGCTACGCGACCTGATTCCGACGGGCGCCCAGGATCTGGGACGGATCGTCACGCGCCAGGACATGGTCACCTTCGTCCTCAACCGTCCCGAAGTGAGCGCGGCGGTGCTCACCGTCGCCCAGGGCGACGGCACCCTCCCGCGGGGCCGCCACTCGGTCTTCCTGCTCACGCTCGCCGCGCCCGACAATGCGGTGCCGGACATGGCGTCGCCGGCATTCAAGTCGCTCTCCGCCGCCGTCGACGCGGCCCAGGCAACCAGGCTCGACATTCGCCTGCTTCCCTTCGAGCCGCTGCCGTTCAAGGTGCAGGGCTGGTTCACCGCCGCTACGGGAGCGGACATCCATGCGATCCAGCAATCGATCAGCGATGCGCTTCGGGCAGCCTATGCGCTGCCGGCGATGGCGTTCGACGAGCCGGTCCGGGCCAGCGAGATCATCCGCATCGTGGAAGGCGTCAACGCCGTGACGAAAGCCGGTGTCGACAAGCTCTGGGCCCCCACCGAATCGGGCGGCTCCTCCGGCGCGCCGGACCAGCAGGTGCTGGCACCCAAGCCCGCCCAGCTCGATCCGGTGACGGGCGCGCAGATCCTGTACATCAGCGCCGATGCCGACGCGGTGACCTTCACCGAGCGGACGGGGGGCAAGCAATGAGCGACGACACCGAAGGCGCGCCGATCCCCGATGCGCTCTACGACCTGCTGCCGCCGATCTTCCGCATGGCGGACATCACGCAAGGCTATCCGCTGCTCGCGTTGTGCAAGGTCTTCGACCATGTGCGCGAGCAGATCGGCGATTCGGTCCGCGAGCTTGAGGACGACTGGTTCATCCAGACCTGCCCGCTCCATCTCGTGCCCTATGTCGCTGCCCAGCTCGGCCTCGAGGTGGCGCAGCCGGTGCGCCCCGAGCATCGCGCGCTGGTCGCCGACGCGCTCGGCTTCCGGCGGCGCAAGGGCATCGCCAGCGCGATCCCGCGCCGGGTGCGCGACGGCAGCGGCTGGTATTCGATCTACGCCCCGAACGAGACGACCCCGTCCGGAAGCTGGCCGCTTCCCGATGCCGCGCCCTCGCCCACCCCCACGCCTGGCCCCACACCCACACCGCCCTCGGCCTCGCCCGAACCCGAAGGCGAACCGGAGGATCCGTCGCGCACCTCGGTGGGCCTGTTGCGGGTCTGGCGGCTGCCCAGCTTTGCGATGACCGGCATCACCCCCATGGGCACGTCGACGCCCCGCCTATCTCACTTCAACCCGCTCGCGCTCACGCAACCGCTCTACAATCTCGCCAATGCGCCGCTCGATTGGGTCGCCGCGCCGCCGGTCACCGCGCTGCCGGTCCGCCTCACCACACAGATGCTGGCGGCCGACCTGGAACAATATAACCGGATCTGGACGACGCCGGGCACCGGGCCGGCAAGCTCGATGCTCTATGGCTCGGCACGCGGCTTCGTGATCCGCTACAAGCCGAAGAGCACGTCGGATTGGATTGCGCTGGGGGCGGATGGCGTGCGGGCGATGCCGCTCGACATCGGCGCGATTCAGCCGCCCGCGCCGGACTATCCGGTGCTCGAAGGCGGCTCGATCAACCTGCAGTCGATCACCGCGCAGACCAGCACGCTCAACCTGAATTATGGTGACGCATCCGCCGTGCTCGCGATGGACGTGCCCGCCAACCCCGCGATGAGCCAGTTGCTCGAGCTGCTCCAGAACGCGATCGCCACTTGCCCGGTGAAGGCCGGCACCCAGGTGACCGAGGCGGACGTGCGCGCGCTGATCTGCGGATCGCTGGGCAATACGCTGCTGATCGTGCCGACGGTGCCGACCGCATCGCTCTCGTTGCTGACGGCACCGTCGAGCACGGATCCCCTGCTGCTCAGCGGCAGCGCACGCACGGGCATCGCCGCAGCCACGCTGCCGCTCGACCAGAAGCGGCTCGACCTGCTCAATGACGCGGCGCCCGGCACGGTGATGACCTTCACCACGCCGACCGGAAAGGTGCTGAACGTCAGCCTGCCCTTCTCGCCGGCGGTCACCACGCCGGCCCAGGCCGAAGCGGCCTTCGCGGCGAAGCTCACCAGCTGCTTCGTCTGCCTGGTCAGCGATCGCGTGGTGATCGTGGCGCCAGCTTCGTCGCAGGCGCCGATGTCGCCGACCGCGCCGGCCTGGGAGCTGGGGCTGGTGCCCGCCGCCACCATCGACCCCGATCTCGGGCTGTTCAACTGGCCCGCGGCCTGGGCGGCTCCGGCCGCGCTGAGCGTCGACTATGGGATCGCCATGCCCGGCGCGATCGGCGGGATCGGCCTGCGTGCGTCGCTGCCTGCACCGGCGAATGCGGTGACCCTGTACGATGCGGGCAATACCGGCTGGATCGTCACTCAGCTGAGCCTGTGGGAAATGGCGCCCCAGCCCTGCACCGTGCTGGTGCTGCAATCGAGCGCGACCCGCTATCTCAATGCGCAGACCATCGTCCCGCCGCCGGGCGACAAATTGTGGATCGCCTCGGCGGCCGGCAGCCAGGCGCTGCTCTCGGTCTCCTATCCCGGCTCCTTCTCGCTGACCGGGCCCAGCTCGGGCACGCCCGGCACCTTCGGCATGTCGGCCATCCTGTTTCAGGGCGCGATCTGGCTCAACGGCGGCAATCTCGACCTCCAGCTGCTCGACATGACGCTGATCCCGAAGAGCGGCAGCGCGATCATGCCGGCGCCGCCACCTCCTCCTCCCCCACCTCCCCCACCGCCACCCACGCCTACCCCGGCACCAACCCCCACGCCGGCACCAACGCCGGCACCGGCACCCACGCCGACGCCGCCCTCCCCTCCGCTGCCGCCCCCGCCGCCGTTCAACGGCAGCGCGCGCATCGCGCTCGAGCGGACGATCGCCGCGCCGCTCGATTTCAGCCAGGTGCAGGGCGATGTCCGGTTCGACAGCTGCGTGCTGAGCCCGCTCCTCACGCCTCCGGCCGACATGGCGACGCCGGTACTCATGGTGCCGCTCGCCGCCGTGCACATCGCCCGGACGACGGTGATGGGCACGGCACAGCTCGGCGCGGGGGGAGAAGCGCTCGATTCGCTGTTCGCCGGCACGCTCACCTGCTCGGGGGCGATTACCTTCTCCAATTGCTATGCGGCCGAACTGGGCTACCTCTCCGGGGGAGGGGGAAGCGCCGCCGCCGCCGCGACCCTGGCCGCGCTGGCCGCTGCCCCGGCGACCGATCCGCCCAGCCTGATGGTGGCACGCTGCAAGAGCTGCGGGAAGATCGGCGGCGTCGGCGGCCGCAACGTGATGCTGCGCCACCTCGTGCTCGGCACGCCGGCCGACAATTACTGCGCCTGCACCGACGCCGCCGACATCGCCGTCACCGCGTGCACCACCTGCACCGACGCCGCCTGCGCCCTGACCTGCCCGGTGCGCTCGACCGGCGCCAGCTTCCAGTTCGGCACCGCGCCACCGGTCTTCGCCCCGGAAAACGCCTATCCGCTGCCCGGCTTCGCGCGCCTCGAGCCCTTTCCGCACAATCCGCGCATCATCACCGAAGGCGCGACCAACCGCGACGAGCTGGGAGCCTATAATCTGGCCGTACCGACCGCTCGGAGCACTGAATTGAAGGTCGCGCTGGAAGATGCGCTGCTCGAAGGCGTCACCCTCGACCTGCGCTACGAGAGCTGAACGCTATTTGATCCGGATGATCGGGATGAGCGCGACATAGCCCGGCGGGGGCACCGTGAACGCGCCGGCGGCAACGGTGTGATGATGGTTGCCGTCGTTCAGCCCGTCATTCTTGGCCAGCTCATAGCGCCAGGACGTGGTCGGTTGCTGCGCCTGGATGATGTTGTTCAGCACATCGTCGGACGATGACGCCGCGGTGGGCGAAGTGGCGAAGCTGCCATTCTGCCAGCCGCCGATGCCATATCCCCCGCTGTCGCCAACGGCGATATTGGCGCCCGAGCCGAGGATGAAGCGGTTGACGAGGTTCGGCAGCGCGGCGCCGTTGAACGGACTCTCCGGATCGTTGACGGTGCTCCCGTCGCACATCCGGAAGCCGGGCGGATAGACCAGCATCTTGGGCCCGGTCGGATCGTTCGGATTGGTCTGGAAGGCGGTCGGCGACGGATACCAGGAGATCACCGTGCCGACGGGCACCGCGTAGAGGATTTCCACGGGCGGCTGCGACGGAGTCGGTGTGGGGGCGGGTGTCGCCATGGCCCGGAGGCTATGGAGCGCACAGCGCGGCGGCAAGGCGAATTGCGTCCGAAAAGGCCCTATGATCGCGGCGCCCGCCGCCTTGCCATGGACAAGTTCCGGCACCGTCCATAAAGAACGCGCATCTCCCGCATCGAAAGTTGCCCGGTCCCGATGTTCCGACCCTTGTACGACTGGGTGCTGCGCATGGCGCATCACCGTCACGCGCTGCGCGCGCTGTTCACGGTCTCGTTCGTCGAGGCGAGCTTCTTTCCGATCCCGCCCGATGCGATGATGATGCCGATGGTGCTCGCCCGCCGCGATCGCGCGTTCCTGATCGCGGGCATCTGCACGCTCGGGTCGGTGCTGGGCGGCATGTTCGGCTATGCGATCGGCTATTTCCTGACCGACTTCGCGAACCAGGTGCTCGAATTCTTCAAGCACAACGCGTTCCAGGAATTCACCGAACAATACAACAAATATGGCTGGGCGATCATCCTGGTGAAGGGCGTGACGCCGATCCCCTTCAAGCTGGTGACCATCGCCAGCGGCCTGTCCCACTATCCGTTCGCGCTCTTCGTCCTGCTCGCCACGATCACGCGCAGCGCCCGCTTCTTCCTGGTCGCGACGCTGCTCAAGATCTATGGCGCGCCGGTGCAGGAGTTCGTCGAGAAACGCCTGGACCTGTTCGCCTGGGGTTTCCTCGGCCTCATCGTGCTGGGTTTCGTCGCCGTCGCGCTGTTCTGAACGGGGTGGTTTCTTTTCCTGAGCGCGCCAGCTTGCACGCCCGCTCGCAACTCGCTAGATACAGCCCCCAATCCGACAGCGTGGGTGGGTAGCGCCGGTTCCTTCGAGAAGGACCGGGCAGCGGACCCGTGCCCCGCAGCCGGCGAACTTTGAAGCGAGGGTGCCCAAGTGGCGAAGACCAGTCCGATCGAATTCGTGAAGCAGGTGCAGACCGAAGCCCGCAAGATCGTGTGGCCGACGCGCCGCGAGACCGTCATGACCGGCATCATGGTGATGATCATGACGACGCTGCTCGGCGTGTTCTTCCTCGGCATCGACTCGATCTTCGATTTCATCGTCAATTCGCTGCTGCGCCTCGCGCAGTAAGCCGCACCGCAGATAACGAGAGAAAGAACGAACGCATGGCGCGCTGGTACATCATCCACGCCTATTCGGGCTTCGAGGGCAAGGTTCGCGACCAGATCCTGGCCGACGCCACCCGCATGGGCCTCGATCGCCTGGTCGAGGCCGTCGAGGTTCCGACCGAGACGGTGACCGAGGTTCGCCGCGGCAAGAAGGTCCAGTCCGAGCGGAAGTTCTTCCCGGGCTATGTCCTCGCCAAGCTCGAGATGAACGACGACGTCTATCACCTGGTGAAGAACACGCCGAAGGTGACGGGCTTCCTGGGCTCGTCGGGCAAGCCGCAGCCGATCAGCGAGGCGGAAGCCGCGCGCATCCTGAACACCAAGGACGAAGCCGCCACCGCCGCGCCCAAGGCGAAGGTCAAGGTGGACTATGACATCGGCGACACGGTGAAGGTGACCAGCGGCAACTTCGCGACCTTCTCGGGCGTGGTCGAGGAACTCGATTACGACAAGAGCCGCGTGAAGGTCTCGATCTCGATCTTCGGCCGCGCGACGCCGCTGGAACTGGGCTTCGAGGATGTCGAGCGAGTGAAGTAAGCGCGCGCTTCGACTATCGGGATTTCAAGAAGGCCGGGGCGAAAGCTCCGGCCTTTTTTGTCGTCTGGTCGGCATCGGCCAGGACTGAAGAAAATGGCCAGCGATCGCTGCCGCCCTCGACCTCGCGCACCACATCATAATATTGAAATAGTTTTCGTAGATGAAATCTATTGCATCCGAAGGGCAATCCCCCTTTCGGGTGCCCAACGGTATTTCGCGAGACGCAACCACGCCGATCGGCACGGAGAATCATCCATACGCGCCGTGACTTGGACTGGCTCGCATCGACAAGGGACGAGGCCGCGCAGGGACTTGCATCATCCGTCAATCTCGAAGGAGACTGCGCATGTGGCATGAACTGACCGTAAATGAACTCGATCTGGTGGCCGGCGGACGCATCGCCGATGGTAAAGGCCATGTATGGCTTCCCGACGGCACCGTCGTCGTTGGCGACCTCGACTCCTTTGGCAGCGGTGGCGGCGGCCAGAACGGCGGCGCCGTCGACCCCGACACCGGCTGGGACCCCGATGGCGACGACAACGGCAATGGCGTCCCGAACCAGTACGAACCGATCGTCGTGACCGCCAACAAGATCAAGGTCGGCGACGACTACTTCGCCTATCACGCCGAAGGCGTCTACGTGATGTTCAAGGAATCCGACTGGCCCTGGAATTGGGGCGGTGATGGCTATGTGGGCACCTTCGTTCCCACAAACGCGACTGGGAGCCAGTTCACCGTTAGCAGCGACAGCCGCGTCGAGATAGACGGCAAGGCCGAAGGCGGCAAAGGGCCAGCATCGGGCAGCGCAGAGGTCAAAGTAATCGAAAACGACGGCACCATCAGCTACTGGAAGCGGGTTGACTAATAAGCGGTCCGTTCGCCTTGGCCTGGCCTTGGCAACGGTGGCGGCAACCCTCGCGGTTGCCGCCACCGCATTCCATTTCCTCGGGCGTCCGCGCATCTCTTGCGCATCCGGGATCGCCAGCCTGCGCCTCTCGGGCGCTGCAAGCTGCGAAACCGTCTCCAGCGGCTGGTGGCTCCGCTATGCCGGCTCCGAGGGCCTGTGGCTGCGCTATGCCGACGCCGACGGTCGCTCCAAATTCTTCGTCTTCCGCCCCGCCCTCCCCGCCCTGAGCGGCAAGGTGATCGTGCGCATCCCGGGCGGCCCTGGCGATCCGGTCCAGACGCCCTGGAACAAGGCGAAGGCCCGCTATCCACGTTGGCTGGTCTCGCTCGCCAGCCGCTGCCGCGCGCCGATCGTCAACCTTGCCTATACCGGAACCGCACCACGGCAGAATTATCCGAAAGAAGGCTTCTCGGCCGGCATCGCGGACGTGGCCACCCAGCGCGCCGAAATCGAGCGTGTCTATGGCGCGGAGAACGTCATCGTCGTGGCGGAAAGCATGGGGGGCCTGATGTATGCGGCATCCCGGCCTGATCCCGGAGCGAAGGCCATCCTGATCAACCCGCTCCTGATGAGTCCCGTTGGCTGGGACAAAGCGATGGCACTTTATGACGCGAAATATGATGCAAAGATCGTCTTCGGCAAACGCCTGCTGATATTGGATGATCGGACCGGCCGGTATGAGTGGAAGACAATCCGAAACGATGACCTTTGGGCATCCTATTTCGATCTTTCCCTCCCGATCGCGCGCAAATCCGCCTTCGATTATCTCGATGGTAAATATCCAAATATCCATGTGGTTTACAGTTCGACCGATGGGATACTGGGCGGAGACTATGTCGCGGATTTCCACGCGCGCGGCATTCGTGCCTTTCCGATCAGAGGCCTCGATCACGACCTTCTCTTCGACGGCAAAGCCACCAATCGCGCCTTTGCGATCCTGAACGAAATCACCGCGCGCTGGTGTCCTGCCGATTAGGGCGATGCACGACGATCTTGCCCGCTTTGTGGATAAGGCACGGATTGCCCTGAGATATTGCCCAGATCCTCGAGATCGTAGCGCTAGTGCAATGAAATTGCCCCATCCGCCCGCCATGACGCGCCCGGTCGCCTCACAAGAACAATGTTCGTTTCATCTTCGAATAGTGAGGATTGCATCGTGAGAATGTTGAA
>JAESGN010000342.1_pt1 | contig 15790 bp, 17 predicted proteins | sample 9269731 | NCBI WGS metagenome assembly JAESGN01 (sample SAMN15720683, study PRJNA650826) | algae metagenome | isolation source: Mojavia pulchra JT2-VF2 and co-occurring heterotrophs from desert soil | place: USA: Cadiz Valley, Joshua Tree National Park, CA | collected 1998-06-08
GAACGAGAGTTCAGGGCCCACGAGCCCAACCGCTTCGCACTGCGCCATTGCGGTGTTGCGATCACCCCAATGACAAACGAGGCCGGAGCATCATAACCGATGCTCCGGCCTTCAATGTATAAGGGCCCGCTGGACGGGCCCTTTTTTATGATCATCAATGGCAGCGAAACTCAGTTCGGAGCCGACTGTGCCTGGGCGCGCGATTGCTCCTCGGCGACACGCTGAGCGAACATCTGGGTAAAATCGATCGGGTCGATCATCAGCGGCGGGAAACCGCCATTGCGCGTGGCATCTGCCACGATCTGCCGTGCAAACGGGAAAAGAAGGCGCGGGCACTCGATGAACAGGACCGGGAGCATGTGCTCCTGCGGAAAGCCGGTGATCCGGAACACGCCGCCATAGACCAGCTCGGTCACGAACACGACCTTGTCGCCATCCTTGGCTTCTGCGGTCAGCGACAGCACGACGTCAAAATCGGTGTCCGACAGCGGATTGGCGTTGACGTTGACGTTGATGTTGATGGCCGGAGCCTTGTCGCGTGCCTGAAGCGAACGCGGTGCGCCAGGATTCTCGAACGAGAAGTCTTTGATGTACTGCGCGAGGATGTTGAGGGAAGGAGAAGTCGTTCCCTGAATATTGTCAGCCATAGGCCATGTCCTTGAATTGAATTGCTATGGCCATCTAACATTTGAGCCCTGACCTTACAACCCTCGCTGCCGCCCGGGGGCCGCTCAGTCGCGGCCGATCCGAGGACCATTCCAGGGTGAGTCACGACCGGGTTGCCGCGTGAATTCGTCTTCCTCGAGATCAACCACGGTTTCGCTTTGGAAGCCGGCACCTCCCGTGCGAGCGTTGTGCTGCTTGAACTGGCTGGACACCACGATCCGAGGTTTCAGCACCTGCCAAAGACCATCGCGCAACTGGGGTATGAAAAGAAGCAACCCGATGATGTCACCCACAAAGCCGGGCACAATCAGGAGAAAGGCCGCAACGACCATCAGCGCACCGTGCACGATGTCACGCCCTGGATCGACGCCCTGGCGCGTCTCTTCCTGGAGCCGTCGCAGAATTCCGCGTCCCTGCTGCTTCAGAAGAAAGAGGCCGAGAACGCCAGAAAACAGCACCAAGGCCAGCGTCGACAAGACGCCGATCGCTTGACCAACAAGAATAAGGCTCGCGATTTCCACAAGCGGTGCAAGGATGAAAAGCACCAACGGAAGGCGCATTGCGATCTCCAAACGCCTTCGTGATCCAGATTCCGCATGAGCCGGCGCATACTCGCTGCAAAGAATGCGTCACGCCATTTGAATGATGGCGCGCGCAAGACTATATGGGAGATAGAAAAAGCGAATTCAATCAAGCCTGGCGGTATTCATGGGATCTAGCGATTTTGTCACTTTGTTCTTCCTGGTCGCCGCAGTGCTGATCTTTTTTCAGCTGCGCAGCGTACTCGGTCGCCGCACGGGCAACGAAAAGTCGCCTTTCGAAACCTTGGCGCAGCGCGAAGCTGCCAAGGCACCCGGTACCGATGACGGCAAGGTTGTGACGTTGCAGCGCCGTGACGAGGCGAATGGTGAAGATCGCTTTGCCGCGATCGATGCTTACGCTCCGGCCGGCACACCGCTCAATGACCAGCTTCGCGACTTGCTTCGTCACGACGCGACCTTCACGCCGAAGGAATTCCTGAACGGCGCCAAGATCGCCTACGAGATGATCGTTCTGGCCTATGCCGAGGGTGACCGAAAGACGTTGAAGGGTCTTTTGTCGCGGGAAGTTTTCGAAGGTTTTGAAAGTGCCATTGCCGATCGCGAAAGCCGCGGAGAGACGATGAAGTCCACATTCGTCGGAATTGAAAAGGCGGAGATCACGCACGCCTCGGCTAAGGACAATGAGGAGCAGATCACGGTCCGCATTCTCAGCCAGCTGATCACCGGCACCTACGACAAGGGCGGTGCGCTGATCGATGGCGACGCCGAGACGGTGGCCGACGTCAACGACGTCTGGACTTTTGCCCGCGATGTGCGCTCGCGCGATCCGAACTGGAAGCTGATCGCGACCGAAGCGGAACAATGAACGGGGCATCAGGCGGATACCGGCTGAAGCCGGTTGGCTTCGACGAACTTCCAGGCTGGCAGAACGACGATCCGACGTCACTGTGGTCCGCAATGGCGGATTGTCTGGCGCACCTGCGAAAGGCAAAGCCGTATCGGACAGGATCGCTCGGCCTTTCGGCGCGCGACCTCGTTCCACTGCTCGAATCCTCTGTCGGCAAGGCTCCCGCAAATGCAGCCGAAGCCCGCAGCTTTTTTGAGGCAAATTGCCGGGCACTTCAGGTCGTCCCTCTGCAGGGATCAGGCTTGGTCACAGCCTTCTACGAACCGGAGGTGGAAGTCAGCGCTGTCCCGGATGCGGTCTACAGATTTCCCTTCTATGCCCGCCCTCACGATCTCGTTGAGGTGACCGAAGCCAATCGTCCGGCTGCGATGGATGAGGTCTATGCCTTCGCTCTCGACGATGGGAATGGATTGAAGCCCTATCCCGACCGCAAGGCAATCGATTGCGGCTATCTCGAAGACAGGGGATTGGAGATAGCCTGGGCCAAGTCCAGGGTTGATGTCTTCTTCGCGCATGTCCAAGGCGCTGCTCGCTTGCGATATGCTGACGGGCATATGGGTCGCATCACCTATGCCGCCAAGGCGGGTCATCCCTTCTCCGGCATTGGTCGGCACCTGATTGATCTCGGCGAGATCCCCGAGCGTGACATCTCCATGCAGTCAATCCGGGCCTGGCTTGCGGAGCATCCAGACCGCGTCGACGAAATCCTGTGGCACAACCGGTCCTACATCTTCTTTCGCCAGGTGGAAGTTCCGGATCTGACGCGCGGTCCGATCGCAGCGGCCAAAGTGCCCCTGGTCGCGGGGCGGTCTCTTGCCGTCGACCGCAGCATCCATACCTTCGGCTTTCCCTTCTTTGTCCACGCGCCCGGACTGACCCGCCTGGACGCCGGCTGTGATTTCGCAAGGCTGATGTTGGCGCTTGATACCGGCTCTGCAATTGTTGGTCCGGCCCGTGGCGACATCTTCACCGGATCCGGTCATGAGGCGGGCGACTTGGCTGGCGCCGTGCGCAACGCGGCAGATTTCTATATACTCGTTCCGAAGCAGGCGGCGGAGAGGTTTGTCTGAGTGTCGGGCGGGACGAAACTGAATCCGGAAGATCGAATCCTGTGGGCAAAGATTGCCCGCTCCACACGCCCCATGCCGGGGCGCATGGAGGACCTCATTGCGTTCGAACAGGAATTGGAGTCGGCAAAGGAACAAGAGGCGGCACCGCTCGCCCGCGCACCCGTCGGCCCGAACGAAGACTTTCAGAACGCCGTCAGCCGCACCGCCCCCATTCGTCAACACCATCCGCTTGAGCGTCCGGTGAAGCGTAAACTGTCTCGTGGCCATCTGGCCCTTGAAGCGCGCATCGACCTGCATGGACTGATCCAGAGCGAAGCCCATGGCATGCTGCTCGATTTCCTGATCCGGGCGCATGAACGTGGATTGCGCCATGTGCTCGTCATTACCGGCAAGGGCAGTTCTCTCGGCAGCGAAGGCGCCTTGAAGCGTGCGGTGCCGCTTTGGTTCTCGTTGCCCGAATTCCGCTTCCTGATCTCGTCCTACGAGCCGGCTGCCCGCCAGCATGGCGGCGAGGGCGCCATGTATGTGCGTCTCTCGCGCCAGGGACAGGGCCGCCGATGACGCCGTTCGGTCACGCCGTCCGCGACCTGCGCAAGCGCAAAGGGGTGTCCCAGAAGGAGATGGCTGCGGCGATCGGCGTGTCTCCGGCCTATCTCTCGGCATTGGAACACGGCAAACGGGGTGTGCCCAATTTCGACTTTCTGCAAAGGGTCGCCGGATACTTCAACATTATCTGGGACGAGGCCGAAGAACTCTTCTCCGTTGCGGCCGTTTCGGACCCCCGTGTTGTGGTCGACACCTCGGGTATGCCGCCCGAATATACGGCCTTTGCGAACGATCTGGCGCGGGTGATTCGCCACCTCACTCCAGACATGCTAAGAAATATGCAGGATATTGTTGATGGTGCCAAAAAACGGCCGTGAACGGGTCCGATTCCCCGCGCTATCCACGGGAAACGACGCTCTCGCCTTTGGAACTCCTGCCAAAACCCCTATAGTCAAGGCGCTTGAAGCCGCTGATTCGGTTCAGCGGAACCTTTGAGAAATGACTGGAAAGATTGCTGAATGACCGACTTGCCGATCGAGGAAAACGCCGCACAGGCCGAATATGGTGCAGATTCGATCAAGGTGCTCAAGGGGCTCGATGCCGTTCGAAAGCGCCCCGGCATGTATATCGGCGATACGGATGACGGCTCCGGCCTGCACCACATGGTCTACGAAGTCGTCGACAACGCGATCGACGAAGCGCTGGCCGGTCATGCCGACATCGTAACCGTCACCCTGAACGCCGATGGATCAGTCACGGTGACCGACAACGGTCGCGGTATTCCAACCGACATCCATACCGGCGAAGGCGTATCCGCTGCCGAAGTCATCATGACCCAGCTCCATGCTGGTGGAAAGTTCGACCAGAACTCCTACAAGGTATCAGGTGGTCTGCACGGCGTCGGCGTCTCGGTGGTGAACGCGCTTTCGGTCAAGCTGAACCTCAAGATCCGGCGTAACAACAAGCTGCACGAAATCACCTTCACCCATGGTGTGGCCGACGGTCCTTTGAAGGTGATCGGCGAATACGAAGGCCGGTCGGGAACGGAAGTGACCTTCCTCCCCAGCACCGAAACCTTCACCAATGTCGACTTCGACTACGGAACGCTTGAGCATCGCCTGCGCGAACTCGCCTTCCTCAATTCCGGCGTTCGCATCCTTCTGACCGACAAGCGCAAGTCTGACATACGTCAGGAAGAAATGCTCTATGACGGTGGCTTGGAAGCCTTCGTGCGCTATCTCGACCGTTCAAAGAAGCCGCTGGTTGACAAGCCGGTTGCCATCAAGGGCGAGAAGGACGGCATCACCGTCGAAGTCGCCATGTGGTGGAACGACAGCTACCACGAAAACGTGCTCTGCTTCACCAACAACATTCCGCAGCGCGATGGCGGCACGCATATGGCCGGCTTCCGCGGTGCGCTGACGCGTCAGGTCACCTCCTACGCCGATTCCTCCGGTATCACCAAAAAGGAAAAGGTCTCGCTGCAGGGCGAAGACTGCCGCGAGGGCCTGACGGCTGTTCTCTCGGTCAAGGTTCCCGATCCGAAGTTCTCGTCGCAGACCAAGGACAAGCTGGTTTCCTCGGAAGTCCGTCCGGTCGTCGAAAATCTGGTCAACGAAGCGCTCAGCACCTGGTTCGAGGAACATCCGACTGAAGCCAAGATCCTCGTCGGCAAGGTGGTCGAGGCTGCGGTGGCTCGTGAAGCTGCTCGCAAAGCCCGTGAACTGACCCGCCGCAAGGGCGCGCTCGACATCGCCTCCTTGCCTGGCAAGTTGGCCGACTGCTCCGAGCGCGATCCGGCGAAGTCCGAACTCTTCCTCGTCGAGGGTGATTCTGCAGGTGGATCAGCCAAGCAGGGCCGCTCGCGCGAAAACCAGGCGATCCTGCCGCTGCGCGGTAAGATCCTCAATGTCGAGCGTGCGCGTTTCGACAAGATGTTGTCGAGCCAGGAAATCGGCACGCTGATCACGGCTCTCGGTACATCGATCGGCAAGGACGAATTCAATGCCGACAAGCTGCGCTATCACAAGATCATCATCATGACGGATGCTGATGTCGACGGCGCCCATATCAGAACGCTGCTTCTGACCTTCTTCTTCCGCCAGATGCCGGCGCTGATCGAGCGCGGCCACCTCTACATCGCCCAGCCGCCGCTCTATAAGGTATCGCGCGGCAAGTCGGTGCAGTATCTGAAGGACGAAAAGGCGCTGGAAGACTACCTTATCACCATGGGCCTGGAGGAAGCGACGCTGACGCTTTCGAACGGCGAGGTGAGGGCAGGGCAGGATCTGCGTGACGTGATCCAGGATGCACTTCGCATTCGCTCGCTGATCGACAGTCTGCATTCCCGCTACAATCGCAACGTCATCGAACAGGCAGCGATAGCCGGCGCTCTGAATCCCGAGTTGACCGGAAACCGCCAGCAGGCCGAAGCGACTGCTGCAGAAGTTGCGCGCCGTCTGGACATGATTGCCGAAGAGACCGAGCGCGGCTGGCAGGGCTTCGTGACGGACGAAGGCGGCTTGCGCTTCGAGCGTATGGTTCGCGGCGTCAAGGAAGTCGCGGCCGTCGATGTCGCCCTGATCGGTTCGGCGGATGCCCGCCACATGGATCAGATGTCGGCACGCCTGCGCGACATCTACGCAGCACCGCCTGTTTTGATGCGCAAGGATGGCCGCACTGAAATGTCCGGGCCGCGTGCCTTGCTCGATTCCATCTTTGCAACCGGCCGCAAGGGCCTCTCCATGCAGCGGTACAAAGGCTTGGGCGAAATGAACGCCGAGCAGTTGTGGGAAACGACCCTCGATCCGAACGTTCGCTCCTTGCTTCAGGTTAGGGTCCCAGACGCGACTGATGCAGATGGCCTGTTCTCGCGCCTGATGGGTGATGAAGTCGAGCCGCGCCGCGACTTTATCCAGGAAAACGCGCTGAACGTCGCGAACCTCGACATCTGATCGGCGCGATCGCTCAATCTCAACATGAAAAGAGGGCCGCTTCGGATGATCGAAGCGGCCCTCTTTCTTATCTAAACTTGCGGATCAAACGTGGTTAACGTGATTCACGTGAAACCTGAATGCAGCCGGCTTAGAAGCCGCCTTCGAGTGCCACTTCGGCCAAAGGTTTGCGATCGTTGGGAGCCTCGCGACCGCGCAGACCTTCCGGCAGCACCGACAGGTCGCCACGCTTACCGATTGCAACAGCGGCATTGATGTGAAAACCATCAGGCACGTTCAATTCGGTCATGGCACGGTCGAAGTCCACACCGGTCATGGCATGTGCAAAATAGCCGAGCTTCACGGCCTGCAGCGAGAAAAGACCCCAGGCAGCACCCGCATCGAAGCTATGGCTGCGGTAGGACTTCGCCTCCGAACCGTCCGCCGGGCGGCTGAGCGTATCCGAGATGACGAAGACGAGTGCCGAAGCATTCCGCGCCCAGCCCTGGTTGAATTCTATGAGAAGGCCGAGAAGCTTCTCGAATACCGGCGTACCCTTCAGGCCATAGACGAAACGCCAGGGCTGGTAGTTGAAGGCCGAGGGTGCCCAGTGGCCGGCGTCCAGGATCGTCATAAGATCATCTTTCGGCATGGCGGTGCCGTCAAATGCGCGCGGGGACCAGCGATCGAGGAAGATCGGGTCGACATTGTATTCCGAGTGACGATGATTGCTATCAGTCATGATGGTCCTTTGCGTGTCAGGGGAGGATGACCGTCGGAACAAACAGCAAAATGCCGCAATGCGAAAGCCCCGGAGCTGCAAAATCGAGCATTGCCTTCTAGGCGACGGTTAACCAGTGACCTACCGGGAACTTTAAGTAATCTCGTGCATATTGATGCAGGTTGCGATGCGGCAAGATCAGCGGATCCGCAACGAAAGGTGAGGGTTTTTGCAGTGCAAAAACTCTGCTACTGTATCATTTCTGTGAAGGCCGTTGGCCTGGGACGCAAAGGCAAGAGATCGATGTTCTATCAGCTCTACGAACTCAACCACGCGATGATGGCTCCGTTCCGCGCGAGCGCCGACGCCATGAACCTCGCCTGGAAGAATCCGCTCAATCCTTGGTCTCACACCGCGGTCGGACGCAGCTTCTCGGCCGGCTTTGAAGTGTTCGAGCGCATGACAAGGCGCTACGCAAAGCCCCAATTCGGCCTGCCGACCACCATGGTCAATGGCGAGAGCGTTGCTGTTCAGGAAGAAGTGGTCTGGCGCAAGCCATTCTGCGATCTCATTCATTTCAAGCGTGCTCTGCCTGCCGGTTCTGATAAGGGTCCCCGCATCCTCATCGTCGCTCCGATGTCTGGCCATTATGCCACGTTGTTGCGTGGCACAGTCGAGGCCCTGATTCAAAGCGCTGATGTCTACATCACCGATTGGATCGACGCCCGTATGGTCCCAGTGACCGATGGCGACTTCGATCTCGATGATTACATCGATTATGTGATCGAGATCCTGCATCACCTCGGCCCCGACACCCACATCGTCGCGGTCTGCCAGCCTTCCGTTCCGGTTCTGGCCGCAGTCGCCGTCATGGAAGCCGAAGGCGATGTCTGCGCACCTTCGTCGATGACCCTGATGGGGGGGCCTATCGACACCCGCATCAACCCGACCGCCGTAAACCAACTCGCTCAGGAAAAGCCGATCGAGTGGTTCCGCGACAACGTCATCATGCAGGTGCCGTGGCCGCAGCCGGGTGTCATGCGCAATGTCTATCCGGGCTTCCTGCAGCTGTCGGGCTTCATGTCCATGAACCTTGACCGGCATATGATCGCCCACAAGGATTTCTACATGCACCTCGTCAAGAACGACGGTGAACCGGCAGAAAAGCATCGCGACTTCTATGACGAATATCTGGCTGTGATGGATCTGACTGCGGAATTCTATCTGCAGACAGTCGATACGGTCTTCATCAAGCATTCCCTGCCGAAGGGCGAGATGATGCATCGTTCGAAGCGTGTGGATACCACCGCGATCAGGAATGTTGCACTTCTGACGGTCGAAGGTGAAAACGACGATATCTCGGGCGTCGGCCAGACCCAGGCGGCACAGACCATCTGTTCCAGCATCCCGGATGACATGCGCCTGCATTATGTTCAGCCGGATGTCGGCCACTATGGCGTGTTCAACGGCTCCCGTTTCCGCCGCGAGATCGCGCCGCGCATCATCCAGTTTGCCCGGACCCATGGCAAGAAGGTGAAGCAGACACCAGTCAAGCGCGTCATCAAGGGTGGCAAGGCGGGATAATCCCTCCTTGGAACATCGATTTCTATGAGCGGATTCAGTTGGTTCTCCGATTGGATCCGCGCATTTCTTGAAGCAGACCCTCGCATTTCCCACATCGGAATCATCGGGCTGACATCGTGTCGCCTGAATGAAACGAGGGTAATCGATGATGAACCAGTCAGCACTGCTTCGGCCGGATTGGACTCCGGCGACCGTCGCATTGATGGTGCTGGGCTTCGTGGTCTTCTGGCCGCTGGGTCTGGCAATGCTCGCCTACATCATGTTTGGCGAGAAGTTTCAGGGTTTCAAGCGCGAAGCCAATCGTAAGGCCGATGACGCCTTCGCCTGGTGCCGCTCCAACCGTTATGCCGGCCCCGTCAGCGCCACCGGCAATGTCGCCTTCGACGATTGGCGCAAGGCCGAGCTCGACCGGCTCGACGAAGAACGCCGCAGGCTTGATGAGATGCGCGCAGACTTCGACACCTATGTCCGCGAATTGCGCCGGGCAAAGGACCAGGACGAGTTCGATCGCTTCATGCGCGACCGTCAGCAGGTGAAGCCCGCAGACGTCACCACCCCGCCGGCCGGTTACTCCGGCAACTGAGCGGTGATATCCCGACGAACGATCAAGCCGGCATCCAGGATGCCGGCTTTTTCTGTCCCGTTTTTTGCGGCGAATCGGCTAGAACATCCCGATGTTTCCTCTGTTGAAAAAGCTGAAGCCGGTGCGTGAACCGGCCCTGGTGCTGGAACGGCTGGTTCCCGTCGACGGCAGAGCCGTGCCACTGACCATCCGGCGGAACAGCAGAGCGACCCGCATCACCTTGCGGATCGAGCCGGGCGGTCGTGCGCTCAAGATGACCGTGCCACCGGGACTGCGCGAACGCGATGTCGAGGACTTTCTCGAACGACATAGCGGCTGGCTGCGAACCCGCCTAGCTCGGCAAAAGGCGGGTGCACCGATCGAGGACGGCAGCGAAATTCTTCTACGCGGGATCGGCCATCGCATCGTCCACACCGGTCATCTGCGTGGGTTGACCCAATCCATCGACAGCGAGATCGGTCATGTCCTGAGTGTCAGCGGCTCGGAGGAACACCTGCCGCGCCGTGTCGCCGACTTCTTGAAGAAGGAAGCCAGACGCGATCTCGAGGTTCTGGTCGCTCGATATGCCAAGCGGGTCGGAAAGCCGATAAAGAATATGAGCTTGAAGGACACCCGCAGTCGTTGGGGTTCCTGCTCCTGGGACGGAAAGTTGAGCTTCTCCTGGCGGATCGTCATGGCGCCGCCCACGGTGATAGATTACCTCGCGGCCCATGAAGTTGCCCATCTGCGTGAGATGAACCATGGTCCCGCTTTCTGGGCTCTCTGCGAAGAGCTTTGCCCGCATATGGATCAGGCGAAGGCCTGGTTGAAACGTCATGGCTCCTCGCTGCATGCCATCGACTTCGGCTGACACCGAAGGCCGCGACCATTCAGCTCTTGTCGCAATTTGGCTCGACTCTTTTTTGATTTCGTGCGACGTCGCTCGCATGAAACCCGATATCAAGATCTGCGGATTGAAGACGCCGGAGGCGGTTGATCGTGCGGCCGAGCGCGGTGCCAGCCACATGGGCTTCATTTTCTTCGAAAAGAGCCCGCGCAACATCGAGCCGGACATCGCCGGCACCCTGGCGGACCGCGTCCGTGGCCGAGTGAAAACTGTTGCCGTGACCGTCGACGCTGATAACGACGATCTCGATGAAATCATCGCCTTGCTGCGGCCGGATATTCTTCAGTTTCATGGACATGAGACCCCTGAACGCCTTCTGACGGTGAAAGCCGTTACCGGTCTTCCGATCATGAAGGCATTTTCCATCCGCGATGCCGATGATCTCAGGCGCATCGAGCCCTATATTGGTATTGCAGATCGATTTCTCTTCGACGCCAAGCCGCCTGTGGGTTCCGATCTGCCGGGTGGAAATGGGGTGAGCTTCGACTGGCGTCTGTTGCGATCGCTTGACGACAGCGTGGATTACATGCTTTCCGGTGGTCTCAACAAAGGCAATATTGCGGAAGCGCTGAGCGAAACAGGTGCACGCGCGATCGACGTCTCGTCAGGCGTGGAATCGGCACCTGGCGTAAAGGATCTGCAGATGATGGATGAGTTTTTCGCGGCGGTCGCCGAAGCGACCCGTCGAGCGCCGGTATCAGGGAGTGTCAAGTGAACCAGTCACCCAAACCGAATTCCTTCCGGGAAGGTCCCGACGAAGACGGCCGCTTCGGCATCTTCGGCGGTCGCTTCGTCGCCGAAACCCTGATGCCGCTGATCCTCGATCTGCAGGCCGAGTGGGAAAAGGCCAAAACGGATCCGGAATTCCAGGCTGAACTGGCGCATCTGAATACGCATTACACCGGTCGCCCGAGCCCGCTTTATTTCGCCGAGCGCCTGACGGCGGAACTCGGTGGGGCGAAGATCTACTTCAAGCGCGACGAGCTCAACCACACCGGCAGCCACAAGATCAACAACTGCCTCGGCCAGATCCTGCTCGCCAAGCGCATGGGCAAGACCCGCATCATCGCGGAAACCGGCGCAGGCCAGCACGGCGTGGCCTCCGCCACGGTCGCAGCTCGCTTCGGCATTCCATGCGTCGTCTACATGGGCGCGACCGACGTCGAGCGTCAGGCGCCGAATGTCTTCCGCATGAAGCTCCTGGGCGCCGAAGTGAAGCCGGTCACCGCTGGCCATGGCACGCTCAAGGATGCCATGAACGAGGCATTGCGTGACTGGGTCACCAATGTTGACGACACCTATTACATGATCGGCACCGCTGCCGGCCCGCATCCCTATCCGGAAATGGTGCGCGACTTCCAGTCGATCATCGGACGCGAAACGCGCGAGCAGATGATGGCTGCCGAGGGCCGCCTGCCGGATATGCTGATTGCAGCTGTTGGTGGCGGTTCCAATGCCATCGGCCTGTTTCATCCCTTCCTCGATGACGCAAGCGTGCGTATCGTCGGCGTTGAGGCTGGCGGCAAGGGCCTGGAAGGCGAAGAGCATTGCGCTTCGCTTACCGCTGGCAGCCCGGGCGTGCTGCACGGCAACCGCACTTACCTGCTGCAGGACTCTGACGGCCAGATCAAGGAAGGCCACTCGATTTCGGCTGGCCTCGACTATCCCGGTATCGGCCCTGAGCATTCCTGGCTCAAGGATATGGGCCGTGTCGAATACGTTCCGATCCGTGACGATGAGGCGCTGGCCGCCTTCCAGCTGCTGACGCGCACCGAAGGCATCATCCCGGCGCTTGAGCCAAGCCACGCACTTGCCGAAGTCATCAAGCGTGCGCCGTCCATGGACAAGGACCAGATCATCGTCATGAATCTCTGCGGTCGCGGCGACAAGGACATCTTCACCGTCGGCAAGATTCTGGGAATGGGGCTCTGATCATGACTGCTCGTATGGACAAGCGTTTCGCGGACTTGAAGGCAGAAGGCCGCCCCGCTCTCGTCACCTATTTTATGGGTGGCGATCCGGACTATGACACTTCGCTCGCCATCATGAAGGCCCTGCCGGAAGCCGGTTCTGATGTCATCGAACTGGGCATGCCCTTTTCAGACCCGATGGCAGATGGTCCGGCGATCCAGCTTGCTGGCCAGCGTGCGCTCAAGGCTGGCCAGACGCTGGTTAGGACGCTCGATCTCGCCCGCGAGTTTCGCAAAACCGACAACGACACCCCGATCGTCATGATGGGCTACTACAACCCGATCTATGTCTACGGTGTAGAACGCTTTCTCGACGACGCGCTTGCCGCCGGCATCGATGGCCTGATCGTCGTCGATCTGCCGCCGGAGATGGACGATGAATTGTGCATCCCGGCCCGCAGCCGCGACATCAATTTTGTCCGCCTCGCGACGCCGACGACCGATGACAAGCGCCTGCCGAAGGTCCTGGAGAACACATCCGGCTTCGTCTACTACGTTTCGATGAACGGGATCACCGGCTCATCCCTGCCGGATCCGTCCCGCGTGGCGGGCGCCGTTCAGCGGATCAAGAACCACACAGACCTGCCGATCTGCGTCGGCTTCGGCGTCAAGACCGCTGAGCATGCGCGGCTGATCGGTGCCAATGCCGACGGCGTCGTCGTGGGCACGGCTATCGTCAATCAGGTCGCCACCAATCTTACCACCGACGGGAAAGCCACTGCAGACACGGTCCAGGCCGTTGTCACGCTGGTTCGGGGCCTCTCAAGCGGCGTGCGCAGCGCGCGCCTTGCTGCCGCCGAATAATTTCCCATATGGACTGGAAACGTCAGGAGTACACCGCGTGAACTGGATCACCAACTATGTTCGCCCACGCATCAATTCCATGCTGGGCCGCCGCGAAGTTCCGGAAAATCTCTGGATCAAATGCCCGGAAACGGGCGAGATGGTCTTCCACAAGGACCTCGAAGAGAACAAGTGGGTTATCCCGGCCTCCGGCTATCATATGAAGATGCCGGGCAAGGCACGTTTGATCGACCTGTTTGATGGTGGCCAATACGAAGCGCTCCAGCAGCCGAAGGTGGCGCAGGATCCGCTCAAGTTCCGCGATTCGAAGAAATACAGCGACCGTCTAAAGGACAGCCGTCTGAAAACCGAGCAGGAAGATACGATACTCGCCGGCGTCGGCACCGTACAGGGCCTGAAGCTCGTCGCAGTCGTCCACGAGTTCAATTTCATGGGCGGTTCGCTCGGCATCGCAGCCGGCGAAGCGATCGTGAAGGCGTTCGAGCGCGCCATCAAGGAAAAGTGCCCGCTGGTCATGTTCCCCGCTTCCGGCGGCGCGCGCATGCAGGAAGGCATCCTGTCGCTGATGCAGTTGCCGCGCACGACCGTTGCCGTCGACATGCTGAAGGAAGCCGGCCAGCCCTATATCGTCGTACTGACCAACCCGACCACCGGTGGCGTAACCGCTTCTTACGCAATGCTGGGCGACCTGCACATTGCCGAACCCGGTGCCGAAATCTGCTTCGCCGGCAAGCGCGTCATCGAGCAGACCATCCGCGAAAAGCTGCCGGAAGGTTTCCAGACCTCGGAATATCTTTTGGAGCACGGCATGGTCGACATGGTGGTAAAGCGCCACGACATTCCGGACACACTCGCCCGCGTCTTGAAGATCATGACCAAACGTCCGGCAAACGACACTGCAATTGTAGCGTCGGCGGCCAAGGCATCGGCCTGAGACCCCATTTCGTCGAGGCCGCGGCAGCGGAACATATGTGATGACAGCCCCTATCGTCAGCCTGGCCGACGCAGAGATTGAGAAGCTCATGGGGTTGCACCCCAAGGGATACGATCTCTCGCTCGACCGTATCCGCCGTCTCCTCGACGTGTTGGGAAATCCCCAAACGCGCTTGCCGCCGGTCATCCATGTGGCCGGCACCAATGGCAAGGGGTCAGCGACGGCCTTCTGCCGTGCGCTTCTGGAAGCCCAGGGGCTGTCTGTCCATGTGCACACGTCCCCTCATCTTGTCCGCTGGCATGAGCGTTACCGCATTGGCGTGAAGGGCGGCCGTGGCAGGCTTGTCGAGGATGAGTTGTTTGCCGATGCCTTGCGCCGCGTGGCGGACGCCAATGGAGGCAAACCGATCACGGTCTTCGAGATCCTCACGGCTGTGACCTTTATCCTGTTTTCCGAACAACCCGCTGACGTGGCAGTCATCGAAGTCGGACTCGGTGGTCGGTTTGATGCGACCAATGTGGTTGAGAAGCCGGCAGTTTCGATTATCCAGCCGATTTCCCTCGATCACCAGGCCTATCTCGGCGATCGCGTTGAACTGATTGCGGCGGAAAAGGCCGGCATCATGAAGCGCGTTGTCCCCGTGGTCATCGGTCATCAGGAATTCGACGGCGCAAAGGATGTACTGATCAGCACGGCCGAGCGGCTCGGCTGTCCGCTCACCGTCTTCGCCCAAGATTTTCTAGGCTACGAGGAGTTCGGCCGGCTCGTCTATCAGGATGAATTCGGCCTGATGGATCTGCCGCTTCCTCGCTTGCCGGGGCGCCACCAAATCGGCAATGCGGCGACCGCCATCCGCGCCGTGAAAGCCGCTGGCTTCCCTGTAACCGACCAGATCGCAGAGAAAGCGATGCTGTCGGTCGAATGGCCCGGCCGCCTGCAGCGCCTGACGGAAGGTGCGCTTGTGGATCACGCACCGGCTGGTGCCGAAATCTGGCTGGATGGCGGACATAATCCCGGTGCCGGTGAAGTGATTGCCGAAGCGATGGCGTCGATGGAAGAAAAGCAGGCGCGTCCGCTTCATCTGATCGTTGGCATGATCAACACCAAGGATCCGATCGGCTACTTCCGAGCCTTCACCGACATCGCGCATGATGTCTATACCGTGCCAATCCTTGGTTCGGATGTCGGCCTGGACCCTGTCGCTCTGGCACAGTCGGCGGCAGAAGCCGGATTGAAGGCTTTGCCCATGAGCTCAGTCGGCGAGGCGCTCGACGCCATCGCCACGCGCAGCGCCGATTCAGCCCCGCCACGCATCATGATTGGTGGATCGCTGTATCTCGCCGGCAATGTGCTCGCCCAGAACGGCTCCATCCCGACATGAAAAAAGCCCGGTAAAAACCGGGCTTTCTTTCATCGCTAATCAGGCAGTCGCCGTTCAGGCTGCGCCGGCGATCCAGCTGGTGAGCGCGGTCTTCGGCGCGGCACCGACTTTGATGTCAGCCACTTCGCCACCCTTGAAGACGGCCAGCGTCGGGATCGAACGTACGCCGAACTGTGCGGCGAGTTCCGGGTTCTCGTCGATGTTCAGCTTGGCGATCTTCACCTTGCCGGCCATCTCGTTCGAAATCTCTTCGAGGCTCGGAG
>JAESGN010000772.1_pt1 | contig 15630 bp, 19 predicted proteins | sample 9269731 | NCBI WGS metagenome assembly JAESGN01 (sample SAMN15720683, study PRJNA650826) | algae metagenome | isolation source: Mojavia pulchra JT2-VF2 and co-occurring heterotrophs from desert soil | place: USA: Cadiz Valley, Joshua Tree National Park, CA | collected 1998-06-08
AGTAGAAATAAATATAATTCCTGGGTTGCATTTTCGCTATTCCGGTGGTGGCATGACAGTTGCTCAACAGGTTTTGGTTGATTTACTAGGGCAACCTTTTCCCAAAATCATGCACGAATTAGTGCTTGAGCCTTTGGGGATGACAAATAGCACTTATCAACAGCCACTGTTGGACGATTGGTTAATTAAAGCTGCAACTGCTCACTTCTGCTCTGGTATCCCAATTGAAGGTAAACACCACATTTATCCTGAGATGGCAGCCGCAGGTTTATGGACAACTCCATCAAATTTGGCCAAACTTGCAGTTGAAGTGATGCGAGTATTACATGGTTTTCCTCCTACTGTATGGAATAAACAGACACTAGAACAAATGTTGCGTCCTCAACAGCCAGAGCAGATACAAGGAGCTAATGAGCAGTTTATCGGATTAGGCAATGGATTATTTGTCGGATTAGGATTCTTTGCAGGTGGTGGAATTGGCGATGGTTTCTACTTTTTTCATAGTGGTCACAATGAAGGATTTGTATCACTAATGCGTGTTTACGCTCATATTGGCAAAGGTGCTATTGTCATGCTTAACTCGAATCAAAGCCAATTGATACCAGAAGTCATGCGAGCGCTTGCACTTGAGTATGACTGGCCTGATGCCTTTGCAAAAGAAAAAACAATTGTTCCTGTGGTACAAGCTGATAGATATTGTGGATTGTATTCAACTAAGGCAGGGTTGCAGTTTCAAGTAATAACTCACGACGGAAATTTATTTGTACAATGTCAGCAGCAACCACCATTGCAGTTCTTTCCTACCTCGGAGCTAGAATTTTTTGCCAAAGCTGTAAATACAAATATTTGTTTTGCACAAGATGACACAGGCAACATTACAGCTATGACGTTAAACCAAGCAGGTATTACCAGTTTAAGACAACAAGCTGACCAAACTATTAGAGCAGAGAAACAAAAAGGAGAGTAAAATTGTGAATTTTCCATATACAGGGGGTTGTCAATGCGGAGAGTTCCGTTACGAAATCCGCTCCCAACCTTTAACTCTCTACCTGCGCCATTGCAAAGAATGTCAAAAACAATCATAAGAGTGCCTTTGGAATGTCACTGACCATACCACGGGATGCTTTAGTTATTACTCAAGGACAGCCAAAAGCCTGGATTCGCAAAGCTGACAGCGGACGTGAAGTCAAAAATATATTCTGCAATGAGTGCGGAGCGCAGTTATTTCATGAGCGGGGTGATGCACGGTAACAATAAGCTGTTGAGCTTGAAAGAATGTCACTTATATCTTCTATAAACAGAGCATCAATCTCGCGTGTTTGTATTGATCTTCATGAAAGCACATTCTCCAATTGCATATTTAATTAAAAGCAATTTTATAAAGTTGATTGATGTAATCAGAGAGCATGGCGCAAAGATTTTAATTAATATGTACACTAATATACTACACAAGATAAAGTTGAACAATAAAGTGGGAATAAATTGGTTACGACGCAACTTTGAGGATTTTTCCAATATTGTATAACCTAATCTTTCTAAGAATCACTCTGGCATAAATAGAATTATAGATAATTAAGCATTAACTTTTAATAATCAAGCTTTTTGCCAATTTACCAGCTACATTAACTGTATAGGGAGCTTTCAAAACAATGTCAAACTTACTATATTTTGTAATTGGTGTTCTTCTGCTTTTAGCGATGGGAATTTTGGTTTATTTCCTGACTGCTCGCAAGTATGAATCTTCTGCCACAGTCGCTAATTCCTACGATCAATGGACTGCTGACGGCATCCTAGAGTTTTATTGGGGAGAACACATTCACCTCGGCCACTACGGTTCGCCGCCACGACGGAAGGATTTTTTGGTTGCTAAATCTGACTTTGTACATGAAATGGTTAAATGGGGTGGAATAGAAAAATTACCTCCTGGTACTACTGTCTTAGATGTTGGCTGTGGTATTGGGGGTAGTAGCCGGATTTTAGCGCGAGATTATGGGTTTGCTGTTACAGGGATTACAATCAGCCCTATTCAGGTAAAACGCGCCCAAGAGTTAACGCCCCAAGGGATAAACGCCCAGTTTGCGGTCGATGATGCAATGGCATTATCGTTTCCAGATGCCAGTTTTGATGTTGTCTGGTCGATTGAAGCAGGCCCCCATATGCCTGATAAAGCCGTTTTTGCGCTTGAACTAATGCGGGTGCTAAAGCCTGGTGGAGTTTTGGTTGTAGCTGACTGGAATCAAAGGGATGACCGCAAGAAACCCCTAAATTTCTGGGAGAAAGCAGTGATCAAACAACTCCTCGAACAGTGGTCTCATCCAGCTTTTTCCAGCATAGAAGGCTTTAGTGAGCTTTTAACAGAGACGAAATTAGTCGAGGGAGAAGTAATTACAGCAAACTGGACAAAACAAACGCTTCCTTCTTGGTTAGATTCAATCTGGCAAGGTATAGCTCGACCGAGCGGATTGGTGCGTTTTGGGGTATCTGGTTTTGTCAAGTCTGTGCGCGAGGTGCCGACGTTATTGCTGATGCGTTTGGCATTTGGTACAGGGCTGTGCCGATTTGGAATGTTCCGCGCTGTCCGGATGAACTCACGCACAGAATTGATGGACACAAACTTTGCTCACCAAACTACTTAGAGCTTTGTAATCCGATCTTAAAGTTGTTTTTATGAAAAATTTAACTTCCATCAGCCTTTTGATGACTGTTTTACCTCTACAAATAGCTTGTTTACCAGTATTAGCTACACCGTTGCCTGATGATAGAACTAGCTTGTGTGCCAACAAACCTAATCAAGTACAGCCTAGTACTCAAAGCCATACACAACATCAGGTTCATATTGCCGTGATTGGAGAAGTCCAATATCCTGGAGCTTATTTTCTGCTGAAAACTGCACCACAGAGCCAACATTTGGCAAAGCCTTGCTCATTAGCTACTGTAACTCAAGCGATCCAGGCGGCAGGTGGAATTACTCAATATGCTGATATTCGTCGAGTTCAAATCCGCCGACAAGTATTTAATGAAACTAAGCAAACAATTGATGTAAACCTGTACAAATACTTATCAGCAGAAGATTTAAGCCAAGATATTGAATTACAAGACGGTGACGCAGTTGTAGTACCATTTGTAGAACAATAATTACTACAACCTTTATCAGTCATTAATTAACGCGACTGAAACAAAAATCACTAGAATCCGCATTTTGGCATAATCACCGTTCGCAAACCACCCCATCCCCATCTCTATCAAACCCGTGCGGATCTGGTGGGACAACTCTAAATCTGCGGTAGGGAATATCAGGGCAATTCAAATCTGCCGAGTTGGGTGGTATGCAAAAATCTGGATAAGCGCGCTCACAACAAGCGCACAGTGTCGCAAGTGGCGATTGCCATCTGTAACATCTACGATTTGACAGTTACGACTTATAGTGCTGGTGCTACTTTTTCTTTAAACTGCTTGCCAGCAGAAAACGCAGGCACTTTTGTCGCCCGAATAGTCATTGGCTCATTGGTTTTGGGATTACGCCCCTCGCGAGAAGAGCGCTCACGTCGCTCGAATGACCCAAACCCTACGAGCGTTACCTTCTCACCATTGGCTACAGCTTCGGTCACGACTTCTAAAAAGGCACTGATCACTTGCAATGCTTGCTTTTTTGTGATGTTGGTCTTTGCTGCTACAGCATCCACTAATTCGCCTTTGTTCATAAATCACCCTAAAATGTTGTAAGTAAAGGAAATTTACCATTACTACCTGTTATCAAGAAAGGGGGAAACGACCAACAATCAAGCAGCAAAAGAGCAATGCCATCTGGGAGCATCTGTCAATTTCCGCAAGTTCTATGTGCTTTCGTTTGATTTAATTAGTATTGAAATTACTACCCTCCAAATAGCGATCTAATGATCGCGTCAGTTCCTTTATCAGCAATCATCATAGTTGCTGCTGCTGTATTTGCGGTGATTGACAGCGGAAACACGGAAGGGTCAATTACACGCAGTCCTGATGTACCGCGCACCCTGAGTTCTGTGTCCACATCTTTTCGTTGTCTGGAGTTCTGTGTTTTGCAGCCAGAATTTTAGTGCCACATTCTACTCTCAAAAATGTGAACAAATCTTTCATCAACAGGGTATTGGAAGTTTAAGTAAAGGATTTGGCATAAATTTTTACCGCTCAAAATTTTCAAACACTCTCTTATACACTAAAACAACATTGCCGATAATTCGCTAAAAGAAATCACATATTTCTCTCCAATATTACGTTTCAATATCTTAATCGCTGCTTCATGATATTCTTGCCCACCACTAGAAGCACAACCATCTGATACTACGAACGTCTCAAATCCAGCATCAAAGAGTCCTAAAGCTGTAGCCATCACACAAGCGTCTGTATCAACTCCACACACTGCGACTGTAGTAATAGCATTATTTTGCAGGGCTTGGAGGAGAGCAGGTGAAATCACAAAAGAAGTTGGAGCATGAGAAAAAAAGAAACGAGGTATAGTATTTACTTGGAGCAAAGTCGGTGAAATCGGAGAATATGAAGGCTTATCAAACGTTTTGCTGACAACCTTAATTAAGGTTTTAGAAAGCTCTGTTTCCTGTCCAGACACCATCTCGTTCCAGTTGAGTTGATGAGAAAAGTTAGGATTTCCGTTAAAAAAGCGAGTTGCCCAAATCTGATGAAACGCCCTAGCATTATCAACCACCTTTGGTATAACCGCTTCACATTCAGGTGCGCTTAAAAAGCCATTTTGTAAATCTACCGCTAACAAAATCGCTTTACGTTGGCTTAATGAAGTAGACTGCGCCTGCGTTTTCTTGGCAAAGCCAAGTTGGAAGGTTGCCAATGTTCCTGCTAAGGTGCTGGCATAGTGAAGGATAGCTCTTATATTGATTCTGTTTTCTAACATCATGTTTATCTCTATTTTGTCACTCTGGTAAAAGAATAATCGAAGCATAATTCTGAAACTTTGGCTTCATCAAGATATCGGGTTTTATTTGTTAAAAGAAACTAAAAATTAGAGGCAATCAAAACCATCCCAGCGCACTTCAACTGTCGGTACATTCCAGCACTCGTTCAATGAACAATACTCCCGCAGTCGGTGCAATAAAAAACTGCCCTGGAGCAAGTCCACAGCAGTACCTTGAAAGAAGAGCTTTACAGTCCTACATATATGGGAGACGAATAGGCTGTTGTCTCCTAGTTTACGTATAGTAATTTTGGTATGTAGTCAGATACAGCGAGAGTTCTCCACTTTCCGGACAAATTACAAAAATCTTGAAGCAGGTATGGCACAAGGTACAATTTGACTGTTCAAGTGTTGATAGGATAATCACCAGCCTTAACAGCGGCGATCGCTCAATATTCTCAAAAACAAAAGCCCGATGTATAACTGGTAATATGCCAAAAATACCACAGTGCAATCACTGTCTCCTATATTCACATAACCCTCACATAGTTTGTGCCGTTCATCCAACGGGAGTAGACGGGGATAGCTGCATCGACTTTCGAGAAGACCCAAATGCCCCAGTTGAGGAACTATGGCAGCCAGAGGGGGCAAGTTATTACAACGGCGAGTTGATTCTACAGCCCCGCCCACGCTGGACACAACAGCAACAGTTAGAGTTGCTTGATTGCCATCCGTTGTTTACTGGTAGGTGTCCAGGGTGTGGTGCCAAATATGAATTTGATTACAGGGCACGGGTACATTGGGATTGTGCAAACTGTGGGTGGATGGATGATACTGTGTAGAAATCTCTCAACCCATTTTTCACAACGTGGGGTTTTCTGCTTCATCTATATAATACATAAAAGAACCAATTAATATTGAATTGCATGACAGTTAATCTCCAAATCGACGAAGCTTTAATTCAAGAAGCTCTAGCTCTAAGTAACCAACGAAACGAACGCGATGTGGTCGAACAAGCCCTACGTGAATATGTACAACGTCGTCAGCAGATGAAAATACTTGATTTATTTGGAACAATTGATTATGACGATGATTATAATTACAAACAGCAGCGACAAAAACAATGAAAGTTGTTGTAGATACCTCTGTGTGGTCGTTAGCGTTACGGCGTAATACCCAACAACAAGCTTTATCTGTGGTTCAACGCTTACGTGAGTTAATTGCAGATGAGCAAGTCGTTTTACTAGGTGTTGTCAGACAAGAAGTTCTTTCAGGTGTTCGTTCTACTGAACAGTTTACTAGGCTTAAAGACTCGCTTCGTGCTTTTCCTGATTTGTCGTTAACCATCGAAGACTATGAATTAGCTGCTGAGTTTTATAATACGTGTCGTTCAAATGGTATCCAAGGAGCTAACACTGATTTGTTACTATGTGCAGTAGCTTATCGTCGTAGTTGGTATATATTGACAACTGATCAAGATTTTAGAAATTTTCAAGCATATGTTTCTATAAATTTACTTGATTAATCAGAAAATTGGCGCTCGTACTGATGCTGTCTAAATATACTCTCCCACTGGATTAAACCTACAAATCTAATAGTTATCTTTCGCAACCCACACCATCCCCATCTCTATCAAACCCGTGCGGATCGGGTGGAATTACCCTAAATCTGCGGTAAGGAATATCAGGACAATCTAAATCTGCCGAATTGGGCGGAATGCAAATATCTGGGTAGGATGGATGCCTTCGGCAACCCTAAGAGGGAACGCACTGTTGTGTTTGCGATCGCGTCGTCGTGTCTTGAGTTAGCTTTTGACCTCGCCGGAAATCCCAAGGCATCACCGGCTGCGATTGATTCCAAAATCCTAACTTCTTACCTTTAGCATCAGCTTCAGCCTGAAGAAACTGGTCTTTAGTGCGATAGCCGAAGGCTTAAGCTTCGCTTATCGCATCCTTTGAGATACTGCCGATAAACTTTCATATTGCCCCTCTTGTACCATCGTGAGGTTCACTGAGCGGTTATTCACGAAAATCTCAGCTACAAGCCTTTTATACTTATCACGCTCAATTGACCGAACTTGCACAGACTGACCCACTGGCAGTAGTTGCTGGAGACGAGACTTGGATTGCTGCCCCCAAGGATTTTGTTTGAGTTCGGGTGCATCCACACAGCCGAGCCGAACAGTAATTGTTTGCCCTTGTCGGGTACTGGATTTTCAGGCGTTGGAGCAATGGGAAGTTGAGGATTGGAAATAATTGCCCAAATATTTTAACTAGTCTCATCAATTGATTTAGCCGCCTTGATAGCCCTCATTTTTTTTCTGTAGGCATTCTTCCTCTTCGTAGCGCGACTACCTTCTTTTTTTTCAATCAGCGATGTCATTAATGTAGAAGAATTATTATGAAAGTTACCGTTTTGACATTGATAATTGTCTCTCTTTCTGCTTGCTGCCATCTCTACAGCTTCTTGTTCTGTCCACTGCTGTTGTTGCTGTAAGTCTGGAACGTTAAGAAACTGATTTAGTGCCGAAGTGTCCCCTGTAATTTGAGTGATAACCTGAGCTACGGTCTTGCAGCAGCTATGGGGATAACAAACAAATTGTTCCTCACTAAAACGAATGACAACCCAGTTCCTAGATCGAGTGTGTCACCGCGATCGATCGCTGCCAGACGACATCTGGACTAACAGTGTGGGAGAACCTGCTCCGAGTCCCTACTAGCAATAATTGCAGGATGCTTTTTGTACTATTTTTGTGGGTTTACCTTGACCAAATCCTTTGCCAGACATGGTAGTTGGTATATTTGATACAGGGATTTTAGCAGGGTTTGAGGGTTGTGAGGGGGAGCGATCGCCATGCATCCTCTAAGAACGGCGCACTTCAACAGTTATTTCCGTGAAAATGCGATCGCCTGACGATGCTAGAGGTGATTGCTTTACAATTATTCCAAATGACATTTTGGGGATAAAAATGAAGCAAGATGACCGCTATACACTGGTCACTGGGGAATTAGGCGCACATCGGCTTTCAATCCTCAACACAATTCACAAACCCTACACTGAATGGTCTTCTTCGTTATCATCAAGCTCCCGTTGCATCACCCTTGGAATATTAGCTGTAGCTTACTACAAGGGGAGCATCCGCTAATCTCAAAGAGTAAAAAACGCATTATCGTTTCAGCGATCGCTCTTTTCATTTTCTTAGAGGAAACCCTGAACGCATCACTACCAGATTGCCTTATAGAAAAAGTTAGATTGAATATGAATGAGACTTTAGCAGCCACACTAGGGGAATTACAAGCACAAATATATTGGTTACATGATGCTGAGGAGTTTGCAGAATTGGCATCAGCAGCAGCTACTATATATATGAAACTTGGTTACACTCAACAGCAGGCAGAAACAGCAGGTAACTTAATTAGTCAGGCTTATCAATTAGCGGATGATGCAGCTTTAGCCCAGAAAGCAGGTGATTTTGACAGAGAAATGCAGTTTTATTATCAAGCTAAAGATAAATTAACCCAAGTAGAAAATACATTAGTTTATCAAACCAGTATCGCCATACATCAAATGAAATGGTGGATGTATTTTCGTCATAAACAAAAATTACAAATTCTGCTCCACTTATTTTTACAGAATTTTAAAGCGGTAGGGTTGATTAACTTACTTACTGCTCTTAAACTTACATACAGCAGATTGCAGGTTTATGAAGTACAGTAACAGCAGTTTGTAAACCAGTTGTTTAAATGTTTGGGGTTAACCAAATCGAGTGCAGTAGCAATGAGAATATCAATCATTTTCGTGGTGGTTGGAGAAAAGGAGCGTAGAAAAGCTTTTAGTTGTGACCACCAATGTTCAATGGGATTAAAATCCGGTGAGTACGGTGAAAGATATTGAACACTAGCACCCTTGGATTTAATCAACCCTTCAATTGCAGCTACTTTGTGAGCAGGAAGGTTATCCATAACAACGACTGCGCCTGGCCACAACACAGGAAGTAAACATTTTTCGACAAAAACCTCAAAAGCATTTCCACCCATTGACCCATTTAAAGTCATTACCGCCAAGACATTTTTGAGGCTGATTGCACCAATAACAGTAACTTTTGTTCCACGATAAAAGGGTTTTAAGTCATATACTCTTTGTCCTAATGGGCTTCTGGCATGAGTGCGAGTCAACCCTAACAACACCCCCATCTCATCCAAAAATACGAGATTGTCAGGATCTATGTGTTTGACTTGTTCCCAATAATCGCTCCTAAGTTTTTGAACTCTCTCGGTTGCTCCTTGGCTACTGCGTAATGTTTTTTTTTCGAGTCAGTTGCAGTCTTTGTAAAGCACGGCACATCGTAGTGCTACTTACCCATTGATTGTGAGTTTCCCCCAAATACTCACAGTATTCATTCAAGGTTGCATCTGGATATTCTTCTACCATTAAAGCAAGCTGACTTTTATACCCATCCAACTCACTCTTGACACTTCCACCCTGTTTTCCTGGTTCCACATGACCTTTAGTCTTCTTCTGTTTGAGCAGTTTTTGTACAAAAGCTTTGCTTACATCAAATCGAGATGCCACTTGTCTGATTGAGGTGTTTCCTTGTTCGTAAGCTCGGACTATTTTTTCTCGAAAATCGATGGAGTAAGGTTTCATTTTCAGCCTGATGCACTGATTTTAATGTACTACACTTACCCGCAATCTGCTGTATTTTCTAATGGAAATAGGCAGAGTTCACAAATCGCGTGACATCGAAATCACCAAATATAATGCTATACGATACTGGACAGAATTATTGAAAATCAAACCGCCACAATATCCTTATCTTGGTTAAATTGCTTATTTTTAGCCTTGAGTACGATTGGTAAACTACGCATCCTTAACTTTTCCTCTAAAAATCGAGTAAGGGCAATCGCTCACTTTCCAAGAGAACCATCGTAACTATCCTCCCACACTGCCATGAACTCTTCCCACTCCTCGTCTGTCTGGGGTGCTTTGTCTTGTGTCAGTCCCACTATTCGCGCTAGCAACAAGCTTGGTCTAAGCTCTCGCCAAGCTCAACCAACTGGTATTCTAGGTTGGGGTCGTAGCCTTGGGCTAGTAGCTTGGCATACTCAGTATCGGTGATGCCGATGTTGTGGATGTTGGTCATGGTTGGGGGTGATCGCGTCGGTGGTTTTCATGCTCTCGAATGCTGTTATGCGCTCGATGTATGTCTCAATGTCTGCTGTAGCAAAATAAGGGATTATTTAGGTAGGTAATATATAATAATTAAACTAATTTAAATATACTGTTAATTATAGCGATAGATTTAATCCAATGGAACCATTAAATCAAAAGTCCAGATGGGAAGAATGGAAGAGATTGAGAGAGGCTGGGCATGACTATAGAACAGCTTATACTCTATCTTCAGATAATCCTTTAGCTACTCATAATAGATTGAATAAGTTAAGGGAAGATGTTTTAAACTATATTAATAGTGGTAAAAAAGATAAATCTTCTCCCATATATCAAAAACTTAAAAGGCTTCAAGAGAGTAATAGTAAATATCTTCAAGAAAATAGTGAATCAATGAATGATATTTCAAAAGAATACCGAAACCCTTATTATATATATGGTATGAATTTAACAAACTTATTATCAGATTAACAATAGTTTAAATTGTTTCCAAAATTGAGTTTTATAACTTGGTAGATTTTTTGAAAAGCGGGTGAGCGCTAATGTAACGGCCGCTGGAAGTGATTACTTTAATATATTACAATTTTTTAAGTCTGGGAGGAGCGATGGGCTACGCCCCGCCTTAAGAGTGATCGCTCCTACTGCTAGTCTTCCCTTAATAATTGGGGTAATTAGTCTTAGCAAAACAAGCGGTTCAATCTAAGTTTGAGCGTTCGCCTGGGCGTGGGGTGTATGTAGACCATTGCTTGGGGTTTACTCTAAGAATTGGGGCGAGCGCACATTTAGTGGTTTGTGTTTTTGCGCTAGCTTTCGGGTTTATACAAAGTAAGTAACTTAAAGCCAAATATATACATACTACAGTAGTAGATTAGTTAACTCCTGTAATAAGGCAATGTCAAACCCGTACAGTAACAAGAAAAAGATTCGAGGTTGGAAAAAACAGATTAGAAAAATTAACTATTGGAAAAATTACAATCTTACTTTAGATATAGCAAAATTGCACAAGTCTCAACGATATTATGTCAAGGTCACTATTGACCCCTGGTATCGCTTAGTAAGAAGAAATCCTCCGATTTGGTACAATCGATTAATACTAGAGGCTTTAATAGAGATTTATTTAAATTGGCATAAAACACTTCAGGAGTCGGGAGAGCCTTTTTACTTGAAGATATGGTTGTTTGACCATAATTTTATAAACTCTCAAGTTGTAGCGGCGACTGGAGATTGGATTGTTGGATATAACAATACTTTTACAAAGAGCAACGAAGCTAGAACGTTTCCATTTGAGAAATATAAAATTCATAACTTCAGTCTGGAAAATTTTCAGTGGGAACTCTACGCCCAAGAGAATTATTTTTATGAAAAGATTGACCAACTAAGTGAAGCAGAAATTCACAAAATCAAACAGAAAGCTTACAGGTCAGGTTTTCTCCAGAATGGTGATAGATACTTTGCTATTAAAATAGGAGATGTTTGGATTGGAACGTTACGCACGTTATCTTAGGGCAACCATCAAAACCGTTTATGGTAGACACTCTGCGCCATCGCTTGACTACCTATTAAATTACTCTGCTGCCACTTTACCTAATGCCATCTCTAAACGACTGGTAAATTCTGAAGGGCGATCGCTTGTTAGAATTAGTTGCTCAATTGCTAGTTTGAATTACTGATTGAAATTGTCTTACTTTTAGCGACTTTCTCTGTTTGTATGCGTTGTTTAGGTTGTGGTTTAAACGGCAATTGATTTCTCACTTAATCACTTGTAAATTTTCTGACATAATCAAGAGATTAATTAAGTAGTCAACCATGCTCAAATCAACTTTCGCGCATTATTAATTCATGCATTACAATCAGTGGGAGCTTTGACGCGTTCGCATAGCATCTGGTAGAGGAAAGATGAACAAATTAAAAACTTTTATTTCTTCTTAATGCGTACATTTTGAGTTCAAAAAATGCTCAGGTGTCAAAAATTTTACTGTATCAATTGCTAGTATTTTTATTGTGCTTTGGAGTGTTTACTGAGAATAAAATCCAAATGTAGTAGTATAATTGTAAATCCGAAAAATCCTTCTAAAAACGAAAAATGTCATTCATTGTTTGCAGACTATCCTATTTGATAGTTTCAAAACCGATAGGGCAGCTAAAATTACCTTGTTTAAAAATAGGTCGGGGAGGATAAGCTAAAGTCTGTTTTTCGGAGCGGCACATTATTGAAATAGTAGTTTTATTTTTTTGCTCGTAAGCAACTGCACCTATCAGGCTGTTGAAGCCCTGTTTGGTCAGTCCTAATTGAAATACATCAGTTGGAAATTCTTTTATCGGAGTTGCATATATAAATGACTTATCCTTACTCATGTCTACGGTATATCGATAGCGGCTTGTAGCTGCTGGTGCATCTCCATCTCCAAGCTCTAACAACCTATACGATTGAGCAAAAGCTGATTTCTCCGAGAAATATGCTTGTTGTGCCTTAATAAATCTTCCAACTGTAGCTTTACTGCTATCACCACAGCCACAGCTTGGTGGAACTCGAATGAACATAATCGGAATCCCAAGTAATAATCCTCCAGTTCCAATAATTAACAAGATTTTTTTCAAGATATTGTCGCTATGGTTACTTGGCTTATTTACACCAGACATATACAAATTTCAAACTAATAGTGCATATTTCATAAATAGCCGCATTCCACCCTTCATTGGGATAGTATTGCTACCGAGTTAAACTGTTCCAGGCAAAATAATAAAAATTTGTTATCTTCATCGGCATGAAGGTTTTGCAGTCAGCGCAATAGTTTTACTAGAGTTTTAATTGTATTTTTCTACAAGTTGTTGAAAGGATAGTAAAGTTTGTTGATGGCGTTCACCTGCTATCCAAGTAAAATCATCATGTCCTGCTTGTGCTATCCAAAGAGACATTTTAGGTTCTGGTGCAGCTTCAAAAAGTGCTTGACCGTGTTTAAAAGTAATTGTTTGGTCAGCTTGACCATGCATAACTAGCACAGGGCAACGAATTTTTCGCAGTTTGTCAAGGTTAGAGAATTTGTCGAAAGGAAGTAAGGCAAAAGGTACAACGACTTGGAAAGCAGAGATAAATGTACTCTCCAAGATTAAACCAGCAACCCAATAACGAGTTGCTAGTTCAGTTGCTGATCCTCCTCCTACTGACCGACCGTAGATGATAATTTGCTTAGGAGGAATTTTAAGTTGTTGTGTCAAGTATTTGTAGGCAGTATCAGCATCTTGATATGCATTATGTTCACTTGGCTTACCATCGCTTGTTCCGTAACCACGGTAGTCAAAAGCAAAAACACTAAATCCCCAACTATGTAAGCGATCTAACGCAGGACGAATATTACCAATATCTTCTGCATTACCGTGAATGTAGAGCAAAGTATACGCAGATTGAGGGTTGGGCAAGTATATTGCTGAAATCTGTTCATTATCAGTGACAGGTAGTTTGAGAATACTTTCACTGTCTTGATAGCTCGCAGGCTGAGGCAAAAAAATCATACTGTCTGCTCGAAAAAAGACATACAGTCCGAAAAAAGTGTAAATCAACAGTATTGATCGCACTAGTCTTTTCCAACTAAATTCTCCGAGCAGCAATTTCTTTAACGGCAATTGAGGCATAAATGTGTACTTTAAGCTTCAGTAACTAAATTATTCCCAAAGTTTTGGCTTTGCTCGTGATTTGTCATTGTTGAAAATACTTTAGTCGTGCCAGACTGTGCCTGCTCTAGCGTCATACCAACTCGTCCGACTTGTGGTTCTGTGTACACGGCATAAAAGAAAAGCGTTGAAGCAAGCGGAAATCCGCTCGCAACCCACACCATCTCCATCTCTATCAAACCCGTGCGGATCTGGTGGAACAACTCTAAATCTGCGGTAGGGAATATTAGAACAATCCAAGTCTGCCGAATTGGGTGGTATGCAAATATCTGGGTAAGCCCCGTCGCATTGTTGTGTTTGCGATCGCGTGTTGGCAGGCTGAGTGTTTTTCTTACCTCGCCTAAAATCCCAAGGCATCATCGGCTGCGATTGATTCCAAAATCCTAACTTCTTACTTTTAGCATCAGCCTCAGCTTGGAGCAATTGTTGTTTGGTGCGATCGCATCCTTTGAGATACTGCCGATAAACTTTCATATTGCCCCTCTTGCACCATAGCAAGGTTAACAGAACGGTTATTCACAAATACCTCAGCTACAAGCCTTTTGTACTTATCACGTTCAATCTGTCGAACTTGTACTGACTGGTCTACTGGCAGTACTTGTTGAAGACGAGTTTTAGATTGCTGACCCCACGGATTTTGTTTGAGTTCAGGTGCGTCAACACAACCCAAGCGGATAGTCACTAGTTGTCCTTGTTGATTGCGAAATCTCAAGGTATCGCCATCACCCACACTCACTACTGTCATCTTTGGGAGATTCGTTTGCCCTACAGTTGGGACTCCAAAGAGCAACAGTAGGGCTGCGGCGAGAACGCTGGCTTTGTTCATCTATGTAAATTTCTTGCTGATTCTGTATCAAGGGTAACTTATGTTTATTTCTCACCCTGTGATACGGATCAAGCCTAAGAAATCAACTCTGCTAAGGGAGCAATTCGCAAGCCCTGGCATTTTAGCTTGAACTCTCACGTAACTTAACTGCATTTAGCCAAGATATTAAGCCGTTAATTGCCATAAATAACAGAATTACATAAAGTAAAGCAATAAATCTTACTTCTTTAACGTAATATAACCAGATGCCAATAACATCAACTATAATCCAGTAATACCAACTTTCAATTCGCTTGTGGGTCATTAGCCACATGGCGGTAAAGCTCATAATTGTTGTGAGTGCATCTAAGTAAGGAAAAGAAGCTTTCTCTGGAAATATTGCAGGTAGTATTATATGAATCTGACTCATCAATGCTCCTATAACAAAAGTTAGAGCTATTGTTATTGAAGCTGCCATAATAATTTTACGTTTTGGGCTATATCGAACATTTAAAACTTCTCCACCATTTAGCTTGGTCGTACTCCATCGCCACCAGCCATAAACACTCACTCCCAAGTAATAAATCTGCTCTATCATATCTGAGTACAAGCGGATTTGGTAGAAAAGCACCATGTACAGTAATACGCTAACTATCCCTACAGCCCAAGTTAGTATATTCCTTTGAGAAATTAGCCATACTGACCATAAGTAAAAAATTGTTCCTAAAAATTCAACATAACTCATGGGATAACCCAAGATGTTGAAAGCAATACTATTAACACTCCAAAATTCCAGCATATTATGTTAATTTTTAAAAAAATAAATCTAATAAATTATGATACTTTTGGTATCGTTTCAATATTTTTTTTACAAAATTAATACGTGTATTTAAATCGCCGCTTAGAATAAAAAAGGGAATTTTCCTAACAATTAGATCGCTCTTAATTTGTTTTTGGAATACAATACGATTTGTCTCTCCAGAGCGATCCCAAGTATTATCATAGGGTATATCTATATCACAAAGGAATACTAAATCATAGCGCGACACAGCTTGATGTGCTAGTTCTGCTAACTCTGGGGCAG
>JAESGN010000776.1_pt1 | contig 15543 bp, 24 predicted proteins | sample 9269731 | NCBI WGS metagenome assembly JAESGN01 (sample SAMN15720683, study PRJNA650826) | algae metagenome | isolation source: Mojavia pulchra JT2-VF2 and co-occurring heterotrophs from desert soil | place: USA: Cadiz Valley, Joshua Tree National Park, CA | collected 1998-06-08
GGCTTGGCGCAAAATGGCAAGGATTTGTGGTTCGCTGAATCTGCTCGTCTTCATCAAAATCTCCTCGATCATTAAGCCCGAGAAAATTCTACTTTTGAAGCCCGTTATTCGGCGGGGGGATTACCGCTGCTGCTGGGCGGCCTGCATTTCCTGAAGACGGCGCTGGAAGTAAGCTTCAGGATCATCGCCTACTTCGGCCATGGCCTTCTGCTTCTTGTGCCACTTCATCAGGGCGTCATACGGGTGCTGAGATTGAAGCATCTCGGCAATGACGCGCTGACCTTCAGGTGTCGCCGCAACCTGTTCGATTGCCTGCTTGGCTTCATTGACAGCATCTGCGCCATAAGCAGTGGTGGCCATGTTCTCGGAAACGAATTCCCGCATGTCCATCATTTGCTGTTGTACCGGCGTCAGTTGGTGACGAATGTAGCCGTCAGGGTCTTCGAAAATTTCAGGTGGTGCGACTGGCTGGGCTTGCTGCGTGGCCTGCTGCGGATTGGAAAGACTTGCGATCCTGTCTTCCAGTTCCTTCAGCTTCTTTTCATAGCGCTCTTCGGTCTCCTTGCGCTTGCCGCGCTCGGCGTCGAGTGCCTGAATGGGAACGTGCCCCGGCTGCTGGGCGGCGGCGTTATCAGCCTGACCCTGTGCCGTTGCCTGTTCCTTGCCAGCGAAACGGCCTTGACCATCTCGCTGCTGCCCCTGTTCCGTCGTCTGTCCCGAGGGAGCGGCGGCGGCTGTGGCAGCATTTGCAGCGTTGTTGTCTGTCTGGGAATCCGAAGACGCAGAAGCGCCCCGGCCCGACATGATGTCGTCCAGCGATTGCTCAGTCACAGTTTGTTCCTCGTTCGTGAAGATTACGATTGCCCGTAAAACCCGGCACCGGTTCGTTGCCCGTTCAGGTCGGCACCACCATGCAGATTAACGGCCTGCGACCGGCTGCCCGTTTGCCCCGGCACCGGGTATGAATGACCATGGAACCGGGCCAAGCCCTGCCAGGGTCGTTTCAAGGCGGGTCTGATCAGTCTCCGCCATGATCTTCTGCGTGCTGGCCTCCGTATTTCGGATTTCGGCACCCGCTTTTGCGAAATCGATCTCGGATACTCCAGAGCCGCCGTCAGAGGGCGTCATCGTCTGTCGAGCATCTGCCATCGCTTTTTCCGCTTGTGCGTTTCTCAGCTTGGCTGTGGCCTGCTGTGTGGCCACTTCAGCCTCCGCTCCGGCTATCGCCATCGGATTCGGCGGCTGTTGCTCAGCATCGCCAATCGCCTTGAGCAATTCGCCCTTGGATCGAAGGTTCGGCGCCGCGGCAATAACCGCCTTGAACGGAATTTCGCCCTTGGTGTCCATCCGCTTCAGGTCAACGATCAGGCTAAACTGCTCGTCCATCAGCGCACCGACGGCCGGCGCATCGTCAAGGATGATATCGATGTCCACTTCAGCCAGCTTGCCTTGCATCATCGAAACGTTTGCGCCTTCTGGTACCGCACCAGGCGGCATTGACAGCGGGTTGGTATTCAGGCCAACCCACCGAAGATTGCGCATGTCGTCGGTGACCCGAATCCAGCGCTCACCAGTCCAGAACTGACGAATGCGGTTCCACATCTTGCGGTATGCATCCATGTCCATCTGACGCAGTGCATCGGTGAGCAAGCCCATCTGCGTTTGACCGCCTTGCTGCTGGGCGATGATGGCACGGCCCGACTGTTGGCCTGCCTGCTTCCCTTGCATTGCCGCGTTCGGCCCCATGACCTCAAAGACCGCCATCGCCTGCTCAAGCAACTGCATGTGTCCTTGCGACTGGTCATTGGTCGGGATGATACCGAAGTCTTCACCAAACTTGGCAGGACCAGTCAGCGTGATGTGGCCGTCACCCTTCTGAAGCTGCCTTTTGTTTTCCTTCACATTCGAATTGTAGGCGTCGTTGCCGAACGTCTGACGCGACGTATCAAGGTGCAGCTTCTTCGACCGGCGCTTGTTGATCTCGTCCTGAGGATCGACCAGATCGCGGATTGGCCCGTAACGGCCATTGTCGCGATCGGTATACGACGAGCGCCAGGCATAGGGATGTTCTCGCTCACCATCCTCGTCCAGCCACGGCGACGGCCCATCGCGAAGAATGCCGCCCTTGGTGAACTCGGCATAGCTCCACTGGCCATCCTGGCCGATGAAATACATCTGAATGACGCGGATACGCTTGCGGCGCGCGCTGTGCACCCATGAGAACTTCGGCTTGTCGTCGTATGTCTCGCCCGTCGTCGCAATCGACACAGTTTCATCGAAAACAGCGGCCGCGCCGTCACCGTACCGCCTTACAGCCTCTTCCCGATCCATCCAGATGATGAGCCCAAGATAGCTGGCGTCCGAAAAGTCGTCTTCCGAGCTATGCGGATCCCAGAACATGCGATCCCACGCACAGCGCGTAAGCTTCACATCATAATCAGGCTGCGACATCGCCGTTGACGACAGCAGCGACGAGCGCTTCATGCGCACCGTGATCTCGACACCACCCCAGCCGGCCTTGAGCATATCTCCCCATACCAGCGACTTGATGTCCGAGTATCCCTGATCGTCGCAGACATAGCGCAGCGAGTCCGTAACGGCCTGCGAATCTTGCTCGTGCATCGGCGTGCGCGGCAATGCCCGCGGCTGTGTGCGCTGCTGCCGCTCCAGCCCCTGCAGGTAATCGATCTTGTTGCGGATCAGGTTGAAAGACACTACCGGCTGGCCACGCTTGCGAAGGATTTCGGCTTCGCGCTCGGTCCACTGCCGATTGTTGTAATAGTCGATGTACTTTTCCGCGCCCTTCCTCGACTTGTCAGACCCGTCTTCGGCGTCCGTGAACATGTCGATGAGCCATCCATGAAACTGAATGTCTTCCATCAGGCTACTTTCCAATCTGGGGAATCGTCATCGTCTTCCGGCTCTTCGAACCAGTCGCGCTGCGCATTGTCGTCTTTCTTTGTGTCCTTGATGACCACATATGGCCGTGACATGCAGGCATAGCGTGCCTCGTCAGCGATATGGTCTTCACTGGTCGTGTCCAGATCTTCGGCCCTGTTCGGGTCGTGCTGGAGCAACGGCACGGTTCGAATGAAGTCCTTGCACGTCGAAAACACGTAGAGGCCCGGTCTGTCGCCATCGCCCTTCATTCGCCCGCGCATCTGGTCCCAGCCGCCCATCGCTCCATGTGCTGGCACGCGCTTATTGTCAGCCGGTCTGAAAACCACCTTGAAATCTGTCGCGCGGGAAAGGCGCTCATAGATAGATGGTCCGCCATCTTCTCCGAACACGGCAGGATCGAGAACCCCGTAAGCAATAGGCTCTGTTGGCGGCTTGATCATCTTCTGAGCGTCGTTGAACTCGGCGCCCTCTCGGGTCGCAATGCCGATACCCACCTCCTCGGCGGTTAGCTTCAGGCCAACGTTCGCTTCGCCTTCCTTGCATCCGTACCATTCCCGGTAGCGAATGATTGATCCACGAGGAAGAACCCCGTTTTCAGTCCGGTAATCATCGCTCACTATCGCCCACCAGCCGACCGAGAACGGATGCGCCGAGCCCCAGTCCATCGAACGGAACCGCGTCCAGTCCTGCGGGATAGCGAACGGCCGGATGACATGCTTAGAGCTATTCCAGCAGTCGAAGAACGCGCCTTCGACAGCGTTCCAATCACCTGACAGCCAAGCTTTCACAAGCTGCTCTGAGCCAACCAGATACAAGTTGTTGATATACTCCGGGTCGTTCTCCAGCAGCAGCTTGTTATCCTGCACCCGCGACGGGATGTAGACGTAACGGTGTGTTTTTCCATTCGGCAGCAGCCGGGACAGCGGAACCATGCCCTGCGGTGCCTGATCGATGTAACGCTGTTTAATCCAGTGCTGCCCAGCGCCGCCGGGGTTGCCCGTGAGGATAAGCTGCGTTGGCACGCCTCGTGCCGATCGAAGCACGCCAAACAGGCGATCAATCGGCTTGCTGTCCGGATAAAGACCAGCCTCTTCTATGCACGCGTCCGAGACGTTCTGACCCTGATATTTGTCGGCGTCCTGTACTCGCTCCAGCGGCCGAAAACGAAGGCGGCCACCACCCGGAAATGTCCATGTCTTCTTCTGATCGTTCCAGCCGGCGCCAATCTTGCCATATATCTCTTTGCTGCGGTCAATCGCGTCATCGAGCATCGGCAGTTCACGCCGGCAGAACAGCGCATTAAAGGCTGACCCGTAAATCGCGGCCTTGATGGCATACTTGCCGAGAACGCCGTCAGTCTTGCCGCCACCGCGCGCGCCGCCGAAGAATATCTCACGGTACGGGCAATCAACCAGCGCGCTCTGTGGGCCTTCCTGCGGCGACCACGCAACGCGTCTAAGCTGGATTTGCCCCATGTTGCTTCTGCCACTCTTCTTCGGTCATTGGCTTGGCATTGACGACGAAATCGACCGTCGCGGTTAGACCAACGTCAAGCTTGTCGCCATAAATCTTCGGCCTGAGTTTCCCGGCCATCCACTTGCGGGCATCGATCCGCAATTGCGACCTGCGCAGCGCCTCGCCGTTCTCCTGCCAGCCAATGCTTTCACCATCGGCGTTCCGCTTCTCCATCCAGTCGTTCCGCCCGTCGTCGGCAATATCAATGATATCGTCAAAGAGGGCGTCAGCTTGAACCTCGCGCGCGTGCGCGTATTGCTGCGAGAATGCTTCATTGTCACGCAGCCACTTAAAGACCGTGGACATGGAAGGCATTGCTTCGTCGTCGCAGATAGAGCGAACGCTTTCCCCAAGCGCTATACGCTCACAGATGGCGTCTCCTATCTCTTCGGTAAATTTTGTGGTTCCTGCCATAAAGTTTCGAAGCCTTCGTGAGTGAATTCCGGTTTGTCTTGCTTTGCGCCCCATATGCCGGGAGGTGAGCCCGTCGAGCGGACAGCGCATGGTTTTCTGCAAATCGGGGCCACCTGCGGATTGATGTGTGCGCCCTTTGCGAATCTTTGCCGTCGTGGTTTTATTCTATCTCCTCTACAACTCTAGGAGAGAGCCATGGGCATTGAGCGCCCCACCGCAGAGCAGTTAGATAGTGTGCTAGACCTCATCCACGACATTGCGGCCGAAGCTGCGGGTGAAGATGGCATCCCACCAAAAGTAGATGAAGCGCTCGACAGAATTATCTCCCTGTCTCGCTACAAATTCGATGTCACCAACGAGAAGGCAAAACGATGAAACTGTCTGATGGCGAAAAGCTTATTCTACTGGCATTGGCGGATCAAAAGGACGGCAAGCAGGAGATTGACCTCGACTTTATCCGATCCGCTATATTCAACGGTCACTCATGGGCTCTTTCGTGGGAGTATCCTGGAATAGCCACTGAAGAGACTGACGAGGCTATTGTAAAAGAAACAGCCGATATCCTCTCAATGTGGTCATACATCGAGCACAGCGTAAAGAAGCTGCCCGCAGCCGATCAAACCAAGTTGGCAGCGAATGTGTATCCATATGATCTCACGTTCTCAGGATTCGATGCTAACCACGACAAACATCATAGTGTGGCATCATTCCTGATAAACAACATGGATCGCTTTTCAGAATTCAAGGGCCGGTCTTTGAACTCTCACTCCCAGACTAGCCTTCCTTCTTATCGGAAAATGCTCCCAGCATATGACGCAGAGATGCACAAGGTTGGGTTCGGAGGGCGGTCCCTGTCAGCTGAGAGTATCGAGAAGATAGTTAAAGGATGACAAGGTATGGCGTGCGATTGGCGCCCTGTCCCGCTCTTGCTCGGTGGTGGCCGTGGGGTGGGGAAAGCGGCGATGCGATAACCCAGAACCTTGGAGTATTCCGCGATGCTCGGAGACTGTTGCCGAATCCGTCACCTCGTGATTGTTTCCAGTCGTAGTTTTTTGAGGGCGCGATGCAGTTAACTCCAGCGGAACAGCTTCTGTATTCAACGATTAAACTTACAAGCTCCGCGAATGGGGCGGCCACGTCCACGGGCACCGGTTTTTTTATGAGATTTCATCTCGATGAAGATTACGAAACAGTTGCAATATTAACAAACAAACATGTTTTAGAGGACGCAACCGCGGTTACCGCAGTCTGCCACATTGCCGAAGATGATGCTCCCTCAGGTAAATTTGTCTCGTGTACCATTCCAGTCGATGAGCATTACGTGATTTATCACCCTTCTCCCGACATAGATTTGTGCGCAGTATTGTTCACATCCATGGTGCTTGAGGCCCGTGAGGCCGGCACGCCTCTTTTTTTTGCGCCGCTTGAATTAGACCTCATCCCGCGGGGAGACCAATGGCAATATTTTGACGCGATCGAGACCGTGACGATGATTGGCTGCCCAAGGGGAATATCGGATGAGGCTAACAACCTCCCAATAGTGCGTCGAGGCATCACAGCATCCGCGTTGTCTAAGTGCTACAACGGCAAGCCGGAGTTTATGGTTGATATGGCATGTTTCCCCGGATCTTCCGGGTCTCCAGTATTCATTTTCGATAGGGACGGATATCTCGACCGTGAAAAAAACGTCTATTCGATGGGAAAAGAAAGGCTTCTGCTTGTAGGGGTTCTATACTCAGGTCCTCTCGTATCGAACGACGGGGAATTGATCCTCGGACAGGTGCCACGAGTAGCAGTTCAAACAATGATGCACTTGGGTAACGCGCTGCGATCCAGCGCCATCTTCGGCATCCGAGACGTCATGAATCAGCGCGTGGCTGCGTTGCTCCATAAAGAGCGATGAAGAATCCAGTTTGGCTGGCCATAACCAGCTAAAGAGAGCATCCGGCCCTCGTTAGGCAAAACATAGAAACAAAGGTAGCCGTAGTTATGAGCCGCGGCTGAACGGATGCCATCTCTACTTTTCAAGCATAAAGAGAATTTTGGATGCATTTTTCCTTAGGCGCGGAATCGGACCTTCCCGCACTGGGCCGTCGAATTGATCATCTTCCGAAGAAGGTCCGACTGCAACACCCAAATCACGCTGCTGAAGTTAATGGATTTGCTGGATTTTTGCAAGATTCCGCCTCGACCTTATCCAGATTTTCCAGTTCTTCCAAAATTGAGGCGCAACGCTCTTTCGCCTTTGGCGTCAAACTGTTCATCGCAGCGGCGGCCATCATCCTGATAGGAACCTTCTTGCGGCGGCCTTTCGGGAAGATCGATCCAAGCTGCCGGCCGAGAATTGCCCTGCGTTCTTTCCGGACATCGGCTTCCCCGTTCCTTCTCATTGTTACATGGAGTTCTTTCGCCTCCAGATCGGCGAGATACAATTCCAGCATCTTTGCATCAGAAAACGAGGCAAGACCATAACGTCCGCCCCCACGCAGAAAATAACTGATCGACTTCATCTCGCGAGCCAGAGCAAAACGCTCCTCTTCGATCTTTACAAAAGCGTATCCCAAAAATAGGGGGAAACGTTTCTCGATGAGCTTGTTTGTTCGCTGATGGCGAACCACCGTCCAAAACGACGGCATGAACACCGAAATACCCGATTCCCGGCACTCGCGTTCGAGAAGGGTCTCTCCGATCCGCTCCCCCGGAGCAGTCCTCAAACCTTTTGCCATGCGTTGAGCGCCGGGCGCAACGCGAACCGCATACCAAGTTTCTAAATTGTTTTGCGGCCTGGACTGCGGAGCGCTTGTACTCAATTGATCACCTCCAGCAAGCCTAAAGCGTCAATCTCGTCCCTTGTCGGTAGATGCGCAATAAGGTCTTTTGGGAAGATGACCGACCAGTTGTATCGACCAGCATAACTCTCAGCAAATGTTTCGATCCGTTCCCCGTCTATCTTGAAGGTCAGGCTAGAGAATGGAGAAGCACCGGTCGCACGCCACTGTTCCAATGCCCTTAAATTCCGAGCGGCGAAGAAATCCGCAGAGTTCGCTATCAGATCCCGAAGGGCCGGAAGTTCCCTTAACCTTCTGATCGCCGAGCTACCCCTCTTAACGATTTCTCTAGATGCCTCCCCCTCGCCGTCTGAAATACTCCAACTTGGCAGTGCACGGCGGACGTCGGTCCGGACGCGCAGCAGTTTCGCGGCCGCCGTCTCAGGCTCGAAATCGCTTGAAAAAAACTCCATGCCCAACACCTTGTGAGACTGAGCGCGAACATCTCTGGACGTTGAAATGAGCATCCCTTTAGCAACTAGGTCATTATACAGAAACGACGCGAAGCCCGGCGCTTGAATGTCGATGATATTCCTCAACTCGGTAAGCTTACGCGCCTTCCCGTATATCCGGTTGACGATAGCATCGATCTCTGTCGCTCTTGACTGCAGCTTGGGCCAAAGTGCGATTATCTCGGCACACTTTGCCTCGATCCTAAAAATCCTCTCCGCTTCGACATAGTTGTCGCCGAGGTAGTGCTTCGCGCATCTATGACCGATAAATCGCGTAGCTCTGTCGTCAGGGAAATACGCCATTCGGCCCGTCCCAAATTTGGGAGCAGTAGGTGAACACAAGGGACACGGAACCCTTGCTCCTCCGGGCCGCATGGCAGTCGGAACCCGTATCTCATCTGATAGAAGGATAACGTTAGCGGATCGATTGGGTTTGCTCGTGGACACACCCTCAAAATCCTCGGGTACGCCGGTCTCGGAAATAAACTGCCGCCACCTATCAATGTATTCCGTAGTCGGTCTCTCATCGAATATTGGGAAGGAATGCAACGCCGAATCATTCATGAATAATGCTCCGATCTTACTCGCGAACGATTATACATCATATTCGAAAATACTTCTGCGTTCGCGTACCGTTCTCCCCAAAATACTGTTGTCCAGCGACCGGTCTATTGCCTCCTGTCTCCCTTGTTCCGCCAGCTGATCAGCGCGCGCGTTTCCTGCAACGCCGCAATGGCCCTTCACCCACCGGATTGAAATGTTGCCGGCTGCGGTGGAAAGCGCCTCGTCAATCGCCTTCCAGAGTTCCACGTTCATCACGACGCGGTTTTTCGGCTCGGCGTTCTCACCAGCCCGAAACCAGCCTTTGGCCTTCCATCCTGGCATCCATTCGTTGCAGCCTTTGACGCAATACTGGCTATCGCTCCAGATTGTCACCGCAGGATTGCCGGCCAGCGCCTTGGCTTTCTCGATTGCGTTCAGAAGCCCGACAAGTTCCATCTGGTTGTTAGTGGTTTCGGGATCGCCGCCACGGCCAGTGGCAATCTCTGCCCCGTCCTCGTAGATCACAACGCCCCACCCGCCTGCGCCAGGGTTTGGAATTGCCGCGCCGTCGCCAAAAATATGAATGCCAGCCGCAAAACGCGACGGGCTGAAATCCTTCCGGTGCTTGCCTGTTCCAGGTTTTACCATCACGCTACGCTCCGCTCTCTCTTGAACGTTGGCGTGATCAACTGTCCCTCAATCTGCGGAGGCATGCGCCCGTCAAGCATATCCCGAACAAGGGCTTCAACCTTCCGCTCAAAGCGCCAACGGCTATCAATCACGGTGGATGGCCGATTTTCGGCCCACACAAACAAGTCGAGTTGCGTCATGCTGCGACCTCCTGCCGAGGACCAAGGATGTTATTCGCCATGCGTGGGGTTAGGACGCCGCCGCTCAACATGCTTTTCAGCCGCTTCCGCAGTATCAACGGTACGTCCCGGCCATCGCAGATTGCGTCCATCATCGATTCCGCCTCTGCATCATCCGCAGGGATCGGCAGCGGGGTGTTTTCTTCGTCGCTTTTCAGCCCATAAGAGGACGGTTTGAACGAAGAAGAGGGCCTATAAAGGTTATCTCTCTCTTCATAGCTATAAGACTCTGCGTAATTATCTACGTAATTACCCTCAATTTCTGAGGGGCTGTCCCCGCAATTTCTGAGGGTCTCAGAGCCTTTCAGTACCTCACTTTTTGAGGGGGACATGTGGCCCTCATTTTCTGAGGGGGACACATTGAGGTTGCGACGTTTGAGCCTGAACTTCTCTTTCTTCTCTGCGTCGAGACGACGGAGAGTTTCGCGCATAATCGTCTTATGATCGAGAACGATATTTTCACGGGCGTTGACGATTCTGTAGCGCGTGGCGCCGTCGCTTGTTTTTCCCGCCTCAACGAAGTAGCCAAGCTCTTCAATCTTGCGGCGTTTCTGGATGATCGTATTTTCCGCAAGGCCGGTGTCTACCTGAAGGTCAATAAGCGAGCGATATGGGGTATCGCTCGGCGCGCTCATGAAATCGAGATAGGAGCGCACAATCTGAAGGCATGAGCCATCAGCTAGAGGATCGGAACTAACCGTGTTCTCAAGGGTAAACTTCCACGTAGCAAAGCTGCTTTCGTTTTTTTTCTCTGCTGGCTTGCTCTTTTTTGCCTTCAACCGAATGCCCTCCGGTTTTGACGATACTGCGCCGCCAGCGTGCAAGCCTGCGCAGCCTCAACAGCCGTGATCCCGAACTTCTGCCGCAACAGGTGGATTACCTGCTGCGGCGGCTCTTTCTGCTCGCTAAGCCACATGGCGGCGCGCTCTATCGGTGAGGTCAAGCTGCCGCCCTCCCCGCTTCTGCGACGATTGAGACATTGCTTCTGTTGAAATAACGAGCATGATGACCGGGGAAGTCACCGCTGTGTGCCTCGTACTGGGTTTCAATGGCGAACCCATAACCGCGAAGCTTGAAAATGTAGTGCGATGTTCTGGGCCCAATGTTGTCGAGCGAAGAAATGCCGGCAGCGCCAGCTGCTATGAGGCGTTCCATAGTCCACCGCTCGCGTCCGCGGAGTGTGACCGGAAAACCTACCGGCTCATTATTATCATCCAGAATCTGGACTCGAATTGTCTGCTGTGCTTTACCTGAAGCTGTCATCAGCGTTCCTCGCTGTTGATGTTGGGGATGGGCGCGGGAAACCGCGATTTCACTTCCGGCGGCGGGGGTTTGGTCGCCAAACTGTGACCCCTGCTGCCTTCCTTGTTCGAGGGTCTTCATGCGACCCCCTTTGCTTGCTGTTTTTCCCAGGCTTCCACTTCTTCGCGCTTGAAAAGCCTGCGCCGGTTGATCACGATCGGTTGCGGAAACCTGAGGCTTTCTTTTCGAAGCCAGCGCCACAACGTCATGTCAGTAACCTGATATCTCTCCTTGATTTGAGAGGCTGTCATGTACTCCATTACCCGAAGCTCCTTCCAAGGGGTGAAGTCCTAAAACTGAGCCAACATAGCATGTTAGAACAAATAAAAGAACAAATGGGGGCCGTTACCCACTCACGATTTCCCAGCTTTCCCCAAGAAATACAAAAAAACATGGGGAAAAACTCATAGCTAAGAAAAAGGATTATTTTCCTTATGCCTCGCGACAATAAGTCAAACCGATTCCAGTTGATGGTGACGGACGCGGAAGCCGACGCAATCGAGCAGTGGGCGGCCGAAATCGGCCTTTCTTCAAAGGCTGAAGCGATCCGCCGGCTGGTCAACATCGGCCTGAATGCTTCGGCGCAAAAAGACCACATCGAAGAGCAAAGCCATCGGCTGCTCAACTTACGGCGCCGCGCGGCGCGGGAGATTGCGGGATACAAGGCGAGAATAGACGCCCTCCCCGAGCCCGACAGGCTCGCGATGCAAACCAGAGCATTCAAGGTGTTGGCCGAACTGATGGCTGATATCTCTGCCGCGTCGTCGGATCTCGCGACGAGAGCCGCACGGGCTGTTGCCCAAGTCACGGTATCGAGGCGCGCTGCCGAGCTACAGGAGACATTGAGCGCACTCGAAGAGACCGACGCGGATAACCTGGAGGAAATCCGCGCACGGCTTGCGGGTATCAAGGCTTTGTCAGACAGGGAGCCGCCGCGGTGAAACATCATGCGGCCGCCGTCGTTCTGGCGATTTGCAAGAAGATGGCGTGAACTGTGCTTTCATCTTCATAGAAATAGCACTTGCAATCATCCAGCCGCTCATGAACCCATCGCGTGAGCGTCAGAACGTCATTGAAGCCCGAAAGATGGTAGGCAAATATTGCTGCCTCCATGCGCTCGACAACGGTCTTTGAATCTTCGCACCGCTGCTTTTGCGCAAGAAACTCGTCCGTTGGCTGCCCCGCCATACAAAGGCCAGACGGGTCAAGATCATAGAGTATACCCCATACGGCGCTGTCAGCCTCATAAGCCAGGGTGTGAAGCTCGATGAGGCGTGAGAGCGTTACATGGTCGGCCGTATCAGCAAACGCTGTGACGGTCGGCGTTGAGGCGGCAATGACCGCGGCCTTGATGAAGGTACGGCGGTTCATACGCGTATCCTTTCCATCGCAGCTTTAATGTCTTCGAGGCGATCAACGACTTGGCCCGCTAAAGCTTCGAGGGCGGCGCGCTGCTGTTCGTCCGTCACACGGCCAATCGCCATCTCAAGCGCAAGGGAAAGGCTCGCTGCGTTGCAAAGATGGTCGTAAGCACGAAGCAGTTCGGCTTTTCCGTGATTGGTGGAGGGAGCCCCCGTAGGATGTTGTGAGGTCATGCTGCCGCTCCTTCCAGATAGGTTAGGACAGCGGCGATCATGCTTTTCACGCTCGGTTCAGTGTAATAGTCTTCGCTTTCCTTTTGGGCGAACTTCAGAGCCGCGATAGCTCCCTCACGAGAAGTGCAGGGCTGCCTCCAATTATCAAGCTCATCCATCGCTGCGCCGTAAGTGGATTGGCAGACAGCATTTTCGCCGCCCAGATCCGGCCATACTTCCTCTGGGATTGCCCGAAACGCCACGATGCCAGCGTAATACTGGTTGATGACGCTGATAATCGGATCGGCTTCATCTCCTCGCTCGTCGCGGGAAATAGTGCGAAACCAAAAGCCCCGGATATCGCCAGTTGGATAAACCATCGCCATGAACTGGCCGTTGACCCAATGCGAGAGAGCTTCGGAAAGCTCGCGTGCCAGGCGCTCGACACGGTCAACGGGCAGTTCTTTTTCCTGATCTTCCAGAAAACTCAGCGCGGCGCGCGTCATCGAGGTAAGGCTGTCGGAGCAAGAGAACGCATCGCCTTCTTCAAGCGCGTGCTGAAGGGCGGCAATTGCACCTTCTCTTGTCCTGCAAGGCGTGTCCCAATCATTGAGAACCCGCATGGGCGGCCCATAGGTCTTTTCGATAACCGCCTCTTCGCCGCCGTGCTTATGGTGATCCCAGCTCGGGATAGCTTCGAAAGCTTTGGTACCGACACGGTACGCCTGAACGGCCGCCAACACGGGGTCCGTCTCGTTGCTCGATGCTGTTGAAACTGCGGGCGCAGTTGTGCTATTCCCTTGATTGCTCATTGGGGCAAATCCTTTTGTGTCGTGATGTTGATGGCAGCGGGTTACCGGGATCGGGTCGCCAAACTTTCTCCCTTGATCCGCTGTCGTTATTTACCGGCCGTAGCCGGAATTTCCTCTGTCACCCTGTCCATCCGCTCCCTGATGCTGCGAACAACTTCGCTGTTCATTGAGCTTCCGTATTTTTCAGACTGACTTTCCAAGAAGCCTTTCACGTCCTGCGGAAGGCGGCAGAGTAACTTTGCGTCTTCTTTCATCTTAACCTCTCCGTTAAGGTTAATATCGCTTCGATATCATTCGTTGTCAACTGGCTATATCGGTTCGATATCATTTCTTTTATATCGGAACGATAGTAAGGATTTGGATATGGCTATGCAGACGAAAAAACCTAACGATGAACTAGACAAGTTCCTCCTGCGCATGCCCGACGGGCTGCGCGAACGGATCAAGACGGCAGCTGAGCGGAACAACAGATCGATGAACTCTGAGATCATCGATTCACTTGAAAAGCTTTATCCGGCCCCAACCATCAACATTGACGAGCTTGCGCGGTTTTTGGCGTCAATCAACGGCTTCGGAACGACCGAAGAGGATGACAAATACCTAGAAACCATCAACGACTATCTCGCTAAAAGCCCCCACCCCTTCACTATGAACGCGTCCTGGGATGGAGTAATATCTTTTTACCCGTACGCTTCTCCGGCCGAGAAAGACGAGGGGAAAGAGCCAGACGAGCAGTGACACGTCAGTCTGGGAAATATATGCCGATCCGAAGTTTGCTGACGCTCGGCGTCATTGCCGGAGCTCTTGCAGCTATAACCGGTCTCCCGGCGGCAGCGAGAAACGGAATTGTTTGCGCCTCGCTGATCGTGATCGACGGCGACACTGTCAAATGCGACGGCCAGAACATGCGTCTGCTGGGCGGCGGGGTGCCGTTCAAGTCTGGCGTGGATACTCCCGAGATGGGGAGCCGCGCAAAATGCGAGTTTGAGCGGGATCTTGCGCTAAAGGCGAAAGCCAGACTGAAAGAACTACTGTTGGACGGCGTGCCTCGCATCGAGGACAGCGGCGCGAGGGACCGGACGCAAAGTCGCCGGCCACTTGTGAATATCTATCTCCCTGACGGGCGGGAAGTTGGGCAGGTTCTCATATCTGAAGGCCTCGCGAAGCCATGGCATCCTAAACGACGAATTGATTGGTGCGACGGTTCTGCTGTATGACACAGGCATGAGCGCAAAACGGGACGTCCGAGTTCGCGTCTATCAGACGACAGACGGAAGCAATCTCAATTTTCTTCTGGACTATCCGCTCGAAAATTTTGGCACTTGTCCGAATGTGGGCGATACTTTGGCCCTCAAATTTCTGGATCAAGAGCTCTTTTCAGTAAGCCGGCGCTACTACGTCAACGATGAAGGATGGGCTGTTATCGTTCGGTCAGTCGAGCCTTCCGCGCAATCGGACGCAGTTCTGCGTGCGTGGCAAGAGGACAACGAAGTTGACGCAGAAATAGATGCTGCCGAGCAAGAGCGTGTTCACGAACGTATTCAGTTGCTCATTGGCAGGCCGCCTGCCGACATTGCTCTCAATTACAGAGAAGAAACTGTGATCAAAAAGCTTGCCCGGAAACCCGCTGGCACTAAATTTCGGTGCGATACCATCAAAGGCTTTGGAGAGGGAACGCGAAACAAGCTTGTCCAACGCGGTCTTATCGGGGTGACGCCGACCGAAAGCGGGAGGTTCAAGGACGATGAGATTTTCTTAACGGAAAAGGGCGCGAAAGCGTGGAGGGACCTCGTTGATTATCGCAAAAGGGTCGAAGCAGCAAAGGCCACAGGCTTGCGTTAGCTCGGTTTGCATTGAGAGGCTGTTAGTGCAATCTCTAACGCTCATGGATGGCTGGTTCGGAGGCTGTGATGACTAATGAGGGACCCGGGAGAGTACTGACACCCGCGAAATTAGCCGACCGCTGGCAGTGCTCTGAGCGGCACGTTCGCAACATGATCAAGAGAGGCGAATTGCCCGCGTTCAAGCTTGGTGACAAGCTCATTCGCATCAAGATATCTGATGTTGAGGAATACGAACGGAGTGGTGGGAGCGCCGAGAAGCCGTAACAACGAGTGACCCTAACGGCCAAAACCATTACCCGTTACCCGGAGCGTTACCCCAGGACATAGTCGACAACCGATCTTTTCGATAAATGATTGATTTTACTGGTGCCCCCGACAAGGTTCGAACTCGTGACCCCCTGATTACAAATCAGGTGCTCTACCAACTGAGCTACAAGGGCAAGCCAGTGCCTTGCCAACTATCAGATTCTGACTTGGTGTAAAGCAAAA
>JAESGN010000785.1_pt1 | contig 15220 bp, 15 predicted proteins | sample 9269731 | NCBI WGS metagenome assembly JAESGN01 (sample SAMN15720683, study PRJNA650826) | algae metagenome | isolation source: Mojavia pulchra JT2-VF2 and co-occurring heterotrophs from desert soil | place: USA: Cadiz Valley, Joshua Tree National Park, CA | collected 1998-06-08
CTCTCCACAGAAAAGTCTACTATCCCTATACAGTTCATTCTCAATAAACACCCAAATTTTTTAAGGGGTCTGTAAGCCCAAAACCTTTAGCTGGCTTGGTTTACAGGCGATTGTCGCCCCTTGAAGTGATAACCTGTACGAAAAGCAGATTCACCAACTGTGTAAGCAGTCCCATTAAAAACTACTCGTCCTGGGACATCCTCCATCTCAACAGAAGAAATATAGCTGGGGACGCGAACGACATCAAAACCATCGACTAAAAGTTTCAGGCTGCCGTAACCGTTATCAAAGCCCGCCGGAAAAATTTTTTGCAAGGTGTGAATGTTAGACATAGGGGTCAAGTAGGGTATAGAGCGCATAGCAGGGAGATATCTCCTAAGTAACTCTCATATATACCCTATATAGGGGTTAAAATTTCATAATTTTTCCAATTTATTTATAGGGTATATATGGGGGCTATGTATACCCTATTAGCAATTTTAGTTTTCAACTTAGTTCGCCTATTTTTCCGATTGATACAGATAAGGGAATATTTGGCTTGATATAGTGAGCTTATCCCTGGCAATAATAAAAACTTTGCTATAGAACTGAATTGAATATGCTTATGTTTTTTGTTTGACCCAAAACATTTTGGGTCAGTGTGAAGAATATTAGAAAAAAATTCTAATTCAGTAAATAATCAGACCAGAGCAGGGTAAAATTTTTCTTCAATTACAACTAACAAGTCACGGGAACAGAACTTTGGCAACCAAATTTGTAACGCTGACTTCCTTTAAAGGAGGTGTAGGCAAAACTACCTCAGCAATTTGTCTGTCTTGCCTGTTCGCTCAAGAAGGCCATAAGGTTTTATTGATCGACTATGACCCTAACCGTTCAGCATCAGTTTGGAGCTCTAGGGATCAGCTTCCCTTTAGAGTCGCTACGGAGAACACGGCCAATCGGTTAATGGCGAAAGAAAAATTCGATTTTATTGTCATTGATACCCCAGCGCGACCAACTTCTGAAGAGATCAAAGAGTTGGTTGATGGATGCGATCTACTTCTTGCTATTACAACCCCGTCTGCTCTTTCAATTAGTGCTTTGAATATGATGGTTCAAAGTTTTCCAGCAAAAACGAAATTTTATGTTTTACTGACTGTTGTACCTCCATCATCAGAGCCTGATGGCGAAATAGCTTTTCATACGTTGAAGGAGCAAGGATTACCTGTTTTAGAACAAGGAATCCAGCGATTAAAAGTTTATGAACACGCATCTGCTGAGGGAAAACCAGTTTATGAAATCAAAAGAGGAGGCAAAAAAGCATGGGAAGATTGGAAAGCACTAGCAAAACTACAACCAATCAAAGAATTGCTAACTTAAAGCAAATTCTAAACTTTACGCCGGAATTAGAAGAGAACCAAATAAATCAAGATGAATCAAACCAAAATTCCTCTGTGGTATGGGTAAAACGCAGTCAAATTCATTTGACTTTTAGTTTTGTGCCATTTGCGCCAGATGGACAACCTGTGCGCTACTACTACGATCCAGAAGAGTTAAGAACTTGGGCGTTAAATGACTTAAAACCAAATGGGATTCATTCTCCATTATGGGTTCGTCCGCTTAAAAATGGTAAACCTGATGAATACGAGCTTGTTGCAGGTAAACGTCGCTATCATGGCTCTGAGTTCGCAGAAATTGATCCATTACCTGTCCGAATATTTCACTGGAATGACCTTGAGGCCTTTAAAGCCTCGCTTGCAGAAAACAAAAACCGTCGAGACTTTAGCGCATTAGAAGATTTAGATGCAATTCTTAAACTCCTTGCCATAAGTATTGAAGGAACTATTGAAGAAGCTGTAAGTTTGCTATATCAAATGGATAATCTCAAACGTCGCTCAGGTATGGAAAACGTTTTAGCTCATCCCCAGTACGAGATTATTCAAAGTGTATTTGACTTTTTCAATGGAATCACGTGGGAATCTTTTGTTAAAAGCAGATTACCATTGTTGAAAAAACCTAATGAAATTTTAGAGTCTGTACGTCAAGGAAAGATTGAATATACTAAAGCGCTAGAAATTGCAAAAATTAAAGAACCTAAGATTAGACAAAAACTTTTAGAAGAAGCAATCGTTAACAATCTTTCCCTGGCAGAAATCAAGAAGCGTATTCAATCTCAGAAGCCAAGTTCACAGAATTCAATTCAAGGTCGTTTAGATATAACTTATAAACAATTCAAAAAATCATTAAAGAACATAGAAAAGAATCCAGAACAACTTCAGCAAGCTGAAAACCTATTATTTCAAATAGAAGAGTTTCTAAAAAAGCATTGACCCAAAACGTTTTGGGTCAATATTGGAAGCTTATCTAACAACAATACCCTTAATGATGAATCAGTGTGATTATCCTGATTTTCCTTCGCAACCAGCTGTGTTAGGGCAACATAAGGCCTTCTCCTAACTAGACGCTATGCTCGCTCCTGCTTGCTTCATCGTAAAAGTACGGCATAGCTACCTTGCGGAAGCAGCTACTATGCGAGTTCTACTTTGGACTACGCCCAACGGCAGACGCTTAGAGCGGCGTAGAAACGTCACCTAAAACGCGTGGCTTTTTTTTGCAATTGCTGCATTAACGACCCCTGGCTAAGGAAAGTTTCCGCTAGGGGTCGTTTACCAATTATTGAAAATAATTTAGTAGATTCACAGAAAGTGATATTTAATATAAAAATCTGTTTGTTATTTATTCTCTAACTCCCCAAATCTTGGACTCCACCAACCTTTAGCTGTGCTAAAGTAAGCTACATCCTTGTGTTTTTTATCCTGGCGAGATTGTGAATCAGAACACCGGAGCATCGTCTTTCGTTGCCCATCTTTTGTATAACTGTACTCCTCTAAAGGCTTTTTGCAGACCGGGCAGGGATGTGAACTGACTTTAGTTGGAGGTTTTTGTTCTGCCCCACTTTGTTTATTTTGAGGTGCTGACCAGGATTTGGTGAGATCGCTCCAAAACAGCACGACATGATCACAGCCACTAGTACACTTAAGAAAATATTTCTTCTTGACTTTAGTGCTAGGGATTTTGGACATCAAACTACTGCACACAGGGCATTTAGTTCTGGAAGTTTCAAATTTGCGCTCAACAGAAGCTTTATCATTAGATGCTGCTCCTGCAACTAAAGTCTTGGCGAAGGAAAGCGCCGGGACAAAGTAATCCTGATTCCAAGCGCTTAGATATTGCTGCCAAGAGTGTTTACCTTCCGCTATCGCATCCAGGGCATCCTCCATTTTCGCGGTAAACTCTGCCTGGAGTAAATCAGGTAATGCCTTCTGCAAAAAAGCATCAACCTCCAACCCCAAAGCGGATGGTTGTAGACTGTCTTTGGTTAACTGTACATAATCGCGCTTTTTGAGAGTAGCAACAGTGGGAGCATAAGTACTGGGGCGACCAATGCCTTTTCGTTCCATTAGCTGTACTAGCTTAGGTTCGCTGTAACGCGGTGGTGGTTGGGTTTGTTTTTTCTCATGCGCTGCATTATCCAAAGTTAGCGATTGCCCTTGTTGTAGAGCAGGTAAAACAGAATCTTTGCTGAGATTATTCCAATACCGCGCATAACCGTAAAACTCGATTATTTGTCCTCTGGCAAGCCATGACAGATTACCCGAACAAGTGATTACTTGCGTTTTCCGCAGTTGTGCAGACTTACATTGAGATGCGATTGCACGTTTCCAAACCATGACGTACAGGTTAAATTCATCATTTGGGATTTCTTGACGTAACTGTGCGCTCGGTCGAAAAACATCTGTAGGGCGGATAGCTTCATGAGCCTCCTGCGCCGTTTTGCTGCTGCGGTGTTTGGCTAACTGCTGTGGTACATTAGCTGGATCGTTTTGCTCTAACCACCGACGCGCAGTTGCACAAAATTCAGAACTTAACATTACTGAGTCTGTACGCATATAGGTGATTAAGCCAGCCTCATATAACTTTTGAGCCAGAAGCATAGTTTTATCAGGAGAAAATCTCAGCTTAGAACCTGCGGCTTGCTGAAGCGTTGAAGTAGTAAATGGTGGTGGTGGCTGGCGATAAACTGTTTTTCCCTCCACTTGGACAACCTGATGCGGATACTGCCGCACCCCTTGGACTAACCTTGTTGCTTCTGTTTCGGACAAAACACGCTTACTCTCTGTTACTTTTTCTAAAGATGCAGCAGCATCATCATTAGTTTGGGCTTCTGATTGTTGAGTTTCAAGCCTTGAGTCGGTTGTGCCGTTATAAAAAGCTCGAAAACCTTCAGCATAATCAACCCAAACATTCCAATAGTCTTGAGGGACAAAAGTTTGAATTTCTCTTTCTCGCTGGCAGATGAGGTGCAATGTAGCACTTTGGACTCTACCAACGCTTTTAGCTCCGTTGTTTAATGCCCAGACCAGAGGGCTACCTTTGTAACCCACAAGCTTGTCTAGGCAATCTCGGCACAGCCCTGCACCGACTAAATTGAAATCGAGTTTTCTGGAATTAGCGAGTGCGCTTTTGACTGCCGATGCTGTAATTTCGGTGTAGACAACCCGTTTGGGGTCTTTCAATCCCAAAACCTGCGCCAAATGCCAAGCAATAGTTTCACCTTCACGGTCTGGGTCAGTTGCCAGAACTACCTCGTCTACCCCTTTAACCGCTGCTTTAAGTTGCCCAATAGTTTGTTTGGCGCGCTCGTCCCGTGGAACATAATCGCATCGTACACTACCGCCCTCGATGCTAAATCCGAGTGAATCATCACCCTTATCACTCAGTTCCCGTATATGACCACAACTAGCCTTTACAATCCAATCTGCACCGAGGATTTGACTAAGTTTTTTAACTTTACCAGGAGATTCGACGACAAGAAGGCGTTTGGGCATGGCAGATGTGCTTTGTATACCTTATATTAGGTTGTTCGTGACAGCAGGTAATTCTATTTTAGTATTTATGTACTATAATAATTGCTCTTTAATACTTATACTTCTTTAAATATTTTGCCGTAACTACAGCACAAGGCATTTTTGCACAAAGCAATGTCTACTTCTCCAACTCCTACGACTCAACAAGTAAACGCCACACTGCATTACGAAACCATCACTGGCGTAGTCGAACGCCTGACCTTCCACTCAGAGGAATCTGGGTATACAGTCGCACGTCTAATACGCCCCCGCACCACTGACCTCACCACAATCGTTGGTAGTTTCGCAAATATCCAGCCAGGACAAACATTACAATTGACAGGTTTCTGGCGAGACCATCCGCAGTACGGGCCACAATTTCAAGTCACGAATTACAAAGAAACCAAACCAGCAACCCTGACCGGAATTGAGAAGTACTTGGGCAGTGGGCTAATTAAAGGAGTTGGCCCGGTCACAGCCAAACGTATAGTCGCACACTTTGGTTTAGAAACGCTCGACATAATTGAAAACCAGATTGACAGACTCATCGAAGTTCAGGGTATTGCCAAAAAGCGGATCAAGCTAATCAAGAATGCTTGGTCAACTCAGAAAGCCATCAAAGAAGTGATGGTATTTCTGCAAAGCCACGAGGTGTCAACAACTTATGCGGTCAAAATTTACAAACAATACCAAGATAAGGCGATCGCTACAGTCACCGAGAATCCATATCAGCTTGCAACTGACATCTACGGCATAGGATTTCTCACAGCCGACAAGATTGCGCGGAATTTGGGTGTACCAACGGACTCCGAATTTAGGTACTGTGCCGGAATCATCCACGCATTAAGTGAAGCCGCAGAAGACGGCCATTGCTACCTGCCCCAGCCAGAACTCATCGAGAAAGTTATCAAATTGCTGGCAACAGAAGACCACCAGCCGACGGAGGATGCAATTGCCGACATTATTAAACAGATGGGTGCAAAAGAAGAATTGATTAGAGAAATCGTGCGGGGCAATAATGGCGAGAAACTGCTACTGTGCTACAGACCAACGTTCTTCCATACAGAGATGAACTTAGCACAGATGATATCTCGAAGGTTAAACCTGCCGATTGTCCAGGATATGCCGCGTGTTCGTGCTTGGATAGAGCGTTTTACAACTAGCCGCAAAATCCAGTTGTCGCCACAACAGCAGCAAGCGGTAGAGAAGGCAGCGTATTCTCCAGTTATGGTACTCACCGGTGGGCCGGGAGTTGGGAAAACTTTTACCACGCACACCATAGTTAGCTTGTGGAAGGCAATGGGCAAAACAATAGCCCTGGCAGCACCAACGGGAAGGGCAGCACAACGGTTATCAGAAATGACCCAACTTGAGGCTAAGACCATACATCGCTTGCTGGAGTTCGACCCCAAGACAATGGGTTTCAAGCGCGACAACTCGAATCCATTGCCATACAGGGCGATAATTGCAGATGAAGCATCGATGCTCGACCTGTTCTTGGCACACTCACTGTTTAAAGCTGTAGCCGAGGGAGCGCAACTATTATTAGTAGGTGACATCGACCAATTACCTTCAGTTGGCCCTGGCAAAGTGTTGGCAGACCTGATCAATTCGCTTCAAGTACCAGTAGTGAAGCTAACGCAAGTCTTCCGCCAAGCCCAGCAGAGTGCAATCGTTACTGCCGCACACCAAATTAACCAGGGCGATTATCCAAACATAGAACCAATTAGTGACAATCCCGTGTCAGATTGCTTGTGGCATGGTGGAGGACATGAGCCAGAACACGGAGTACAGGCAATTTGTGAGTTGATTAGCGATTTTATTCCCCGGCTGGGTTTCAATCCATCATCTGATGTTCAGGTACTTTGCCCAATGTCGCGGGGTTTGGTGGGAACTCGTAACCTGAATATGGTATTGCAGCAGTTGATTAATCCGCCCAGCCCCGATAAAGCAGAGATTGTCAGGGGTGGGATGACTCTGCGGGTGGGAGATCGGGTCATCCAGCAGACTAACGATTATGACCGCGAAGTATTTAATGGTGATTTGGGAACTATCCTGAGTATTGACACCATAGAGCAAGAAATCACAGTTGATTATGGTGGTCGGGCTGTAGTTTACGATTATGCTGACCTGAATGAAATTACTCTGGCGTTCGCTGTCTCAGTACATAAAAGCCAGGGTTCAGAGTATCCGGTGGTTATCCTGCCACTTTACATGTAACACTACATGATGCTGTCGCGTAACTTATTTTATACAGGGTTAACCCGTGCTAGAAAATTGGCGATCGTGATTGGTTCTAAGAAAGCAATATCATTGGCTGTGCGGACTACAAACGATCAGCAGCGTTACACAAGGTTGTGGCAGAGACTGTTGCAGCCAAGTTAATGAAAATTATCGCTGAATTTCAGTTAAAAGATAATTTAAGACAATGACCCATAAATATGAATCACGCGCCGAATTTGAAGAAAGATTAGATGAAATGATTAAAACAGGTCTATTGAAAGCTCAATACAAATCTCTACTGTTAGAAATAGATGAACTTGGAACAAAAGCTTGTGCTGCCAGACTTATTTCTGGGCTGGGATGGGGTGTAGATGCTAATAACTTCATTCTGGATGAATACGAAATAACCGATAAAGACGGTAATCCTATATATTTAAGTTTAGCGGAAACGAGAGATTACCTGAAGAAATTGATTGCAGATTCAGAACAAGTCAACGAATAGTTTTAGCCAAATGGTTACAGGTGTTCTCAAAATTGGGAGCCAAATTTGCTCCAAAAAATGAGATACCTAGCTGTACGGGCTACAGAGCAGCAGTGTTACACAAGGTTGTGGCAGAGGTTGTTGCAGCCGATGTGAGGATTACAAAGTTAGTTTTATTGGGTGCTAAATTGACCGAAAGTTTTGCTAAAAGTCAATTAATAGAATTACTATTATTGCTTGCTGCTAAAAATTCTTGTAGTGTTCGTAAAGTCCGCTCTGTTGAATCAATAAATACTAATTGGATACGAGCTTCAACGGCAACTAGTGGATTACCTTCTTTAAAAATTTCAATTGATTGCCAAAAGTTTGCTTGATAAAGAGATGTTTTATTTGCGGCTTCTAACTTGGTGTTAATTATCACGTCTTCTAGAATAATTACCTTACGATAATTAACTTCAATCCGAGCAACAACTGGAACAATTTTCTGTTTAATTTGTAGGTTGTGATGCTTCAGCCAATCCCAACGCCCTGTTTCTAAATACTCCAAAACGGTAGCATTATTAACATGACCTAGACTATCGAGATCATTTGGACGTACCTGTAGTCTTAAAGAAACAAGTTCAAAACTCATTATTCAAAAGCTGCTCAATGAATGATTTATTAGACTAGTTAAAATACTAGTTGACAATATATTCAAATTAATTTTTGATAAAAAAAATACAAATGAGAAAAAATGAGCATAGCTTCTTTACTGATTAGACTTTTCAGGTCTGTTGTAGCATTCACTTGATGATGGTTTTGTTACAGGTGCGGTAGGAAACTTTGAAATTGATGGAGAAATTTCACTTAAGTATTACTGATTAATGTGTTTGAGATAAGAGTAAAGAATTTCACACTCGCTTTTATAAGAGATAATAAAGCATTGTTGTCCTACTGCATTATGATACAGAACAACGACAACCCGTTCCTTTGGGCAAACTCCTAAACAACTTGTACCAACAACTCGATATTTTCCCCACAATCCATCTAATTTGAGACGAGACTTCAGCCATTTCTGTAGCTCTTCGGAAGCTGTTGTACCTGAACTAACTCGGTGATAACTGCCAGAAAATTGCTCGACTGTACACTGGGAACATACTAGTATCAAACCATTCTGCCACTGGGGAGCGAAAGTGGGAATGGAAGGAATGGGGGTAGGAGTTTTTAACGGGCGATTCCTGGAAGGAACACTGGGTTGCTCATCATCTGAGAACTGCTGAAAAATTTGCTTGATTAGTTTTAAAATCCGTTTAAGCAGTTTCTTCATGGACGAATGGCTTTGCTATTTCTCTCATAGCATTATCTAAATTAACTGTTGAGTTTGTTCTAACAGATCAGTATTACATGAGGTTTTTTGAAATCTGTGTTGAGAGTTCTCCCACAAACATTACTTGTAAACTCTGCTTCGATCAGCAAATGTCAGAAAGCGATATTTCTGGCTGTGCGGACTACAGATGACTAGCAGCGTTACACAAGATTATGGCAGAGGTTGTTACAAGCTCAAACAATTAAATAGTAGGCTGTCCGGCTGCAAATATTTGTTGCGCTGTTAATTGCAAGTTAGGAAAGACTGAAGAAATGAGTTGCTCATCATTTTGAAACAATTGTTTGTGATATTCATCTTCTACTAATGTGCAAATTGTGATTGTTGGTTGTTTGGGTTTGCCGATATACTCTCTGCCACCAATACCCAGATAATCAACAATCCAATACTCAGGTATTCCTAACAGAGCATAATCTTCAACTTTACGAGCATAGTCATTTTGCCAGTTTGTACTAACAACTTCAGCAATCCACTTAATGGAATTTCCTGATGTAATTACAGGTTCTTGCTGCCATAGTGGTTCATTAAATAGTTGAGTTTGGTCTAATACAATTACATCAGGACGGAAAGCTGTATTCGTTCCTAAAAGTTTAATTAAACACCGATGGGGAATAAAATATGAGATTTCTTGACGGTCAATTTCTACATTCAATTTTCGCCCAATGAAAGCAGATACTTGCTCGTGCGGCCCTGTTGGTTCCATTTCAATTAATTCACCATCAATTAATTCACAGCGTTCATTATCGCCATAATGAACAATAAACTCCTCAACAGTTAAAAGTTTTGGCGCGAATTGAACCATTGTAATGTCCCTACTTCTGGTTAAGGTTAATGAATTTTTCAGTTTTCAAATATCAGTTTTTTATTATTGTTTGAAATTAGGGTTTATTTATTTTAGCCTTACCGAACTTCAGATCCTGCAAAAATCAGGAAAATTACGAGCCTCCTAAGCATGTGCGTGAATCTTATATGCTAACATATTATCTTCATCCTCAACTCCGTGATAGTTAGCACAACCGATGCAAGCAATTAGACGGCATACTTATTTGTTGTATTTTAACTACCTGTTCACACTCTTGAAGTTGAAAACTTTGAGAAAGTCTGTTAAAAAAAGTAGCGATACTAACCCTTATCTTTTCTAAAGGGCTGGAGACTGATATAGAAGAGTTACTTTGATTTTTGTCTGGCATATTTTTCTCTAACTATAAGTTTTTAATTTTGATTACTATTCCAGCCATCAAACTTATATTTGAGATGAGAATTCTGGAGTAGCCTTTCGATTCCCAAACGAATTAGCTCTGGCGGAACTCCGTCTAATTTCAACTCGTTCTGGATAAACTCATCGATTGAATTGGCTTTTGTTTTCTCTAACAGTGCTAACATTTGTTGAGCTTGAGTAAGGGGCGCATCCACTGATGAATTAGCTTCGGTGTGAGAAGATTGTTGATCGCTTGGTACAGAATTAATAAACTTGTTGGTATCTCGATCGTAGCCAGAAAAGTTTTTTAGCTGTGGCATGGGAAACCATTCATTGATGCCGCCGTAATACACTGCTCGACCAACTGCTGATTGTGCGGCAATCTCCATAACTTGGGTTGAGGTAATCTTGCGATCGCCCGGAATTAACTGTGTGGCAATCATGGCACTGTAAGCCGGGACATTATCTGGAGAAACCAATGCTACTGAGGTTAACTGCGATCGCAGACCGCCAGAAATGCCCAAGTCGTCAGTGTGAGGATTTTGAACGACAATCCAGAAATGCCAACCAGAGCTATCACCGCAAGAACAGTAAGAAATGATTTTGTCCTTGAGCCAGCCAATCTCACCCTTGGCATTTTTGAACTTGGAACAAACAGCCGTACCTTCATCCAGAATGATGAGCTTAGATCCAGAGATTTTCTGGAACTCGCTAAAGCATTCTTTGACCCAACTGACTGCTTCGGTTGGCGACATTTCAACAATCTTGGCGCGTTTGAGGGTGTCAACACGACCATTGAAATAACCAGTTTCTTTCTCGTCACCTTTGGGGTCAATATAAAAGATATGTATGTCAGGATGCAGTCGCTTGATGGCATCTATGGCGTTGCTAATGGTGATCCCCTTGCCAGAACCAGGGACACCAACCCACAGCATATTGGTGACTTTTTTGGCGATGTGACCAATTAAGTCATATTCAGTATGAGGAGATTTTGTGTAAGTGGAAATTGCGGTATTAATAATCGGAGTTTCTGTGGGCAATGGCTGTGAAGTAGGAGGCGGGGGATAAACCTCATGAGAATGAATCTGTGGTGCTGATGTTTGGGTTGTTTGTGAGACTGGAGTTGGTAAGTGCGTAAACCGCGCAGGAGGAATCCCCAAATTCTGCGGCTGAATTGCTTGCTGAATGGCTGTAACTTGTTGATAGTTTACTCTAGGGTCAACACTCACTTGTGCCAAATGACCGGATAGCTGTTCTTGAGTAGGGAAATAGCCTTGAAGTTGAATAAACCAATCAAGCAACCAACGGTAAGCGTAAAATCTTTTCCCAGGCTCAACGGCATTCAGGTATTCACACACAACATGAGAACATTGCTTGAGCATGGCGAATTCATATTTCTCCATCGGCTCTAAATGCAGCATCAACTCGGCAAGTTCGTTGTGATTAGCAAAATATTCCTCCCTGGCAACGCTATCACCCATAGCTGAAAGGAAACTGAAGAAGTCGCCACGAATAAAAGGAATGGGTGCAAATTGATGAGTATCGTTTAAGTCTTGTACCACTGACCAAAGATAACCAAAGGAGGCAACAACCGCACCAATTGGGGCAAGGGGAGAGGTGGCATAACAAACCGCACCAACCGCAGATGTGGCCAGTGTGATGAACTTAGCCAAATTCATACCGTTACGTTCGTCCCTGGCGCGAACCAATAACTGGTCTTGGCGTTCTTGCAGCCAAGAGGCGATGTTGCCAGCTTCCAAATACTCAATACTGGGATAATCGCCACGTAGCAGTGCCGTTTCTTTTGTTCCTAGCATTGGTATTTGTTGCTGCATGTTCTTTCTTCTTACTTAGTTAATTTCCAAATGTTGTAACCAATCTCACCAGCCATCATTGAGGCACAGTTATAAGCAAAACAACCCAAAATTGCGGCTGGGTTAGTGTAACGGAAAGGATTACGACCAACGAATGTGGTGGTGATGTCTAGCACCCAGAAAAATAGTGCGATCGCTCCCCCTGTGTGGCGCTCTTTCATACCGGCACGCTTATAATCGCCCCAGAGTGCGACTGTCAAATCGATGTTTCCAGAGGGTTTTGTACCCAGAGTATACTGTCGAGCATCTTCAAACTCATGCTTGGCTTGCTGAGGATCTTTGGTAGAGTCGATGGGAGGTATTACCCTCCGCACCTCTCTGTTAAATCTGGACGTGAAACTTTCATTTCATCCAGCTTCCGATATTCTTAGATAATAAGTTCCTTAACCTGCTCCATCATCCCCAAACTAAAGTGACTTTAGTTTTAACTGGTTAACGGGTTTTCGCGCATGAAGGTATCGGTTAATTCCCCTTTATCTTTTGCTCATGTGGATATAATCATGACAGCTTTCATGTACTACCATTAGATTAGAAGTCTTCCAGTTTCCATGATTGCCATCTATGTGATGTAGATGTACCCTTTCTTCTGAGGTCAATTTATGACCGCAGTATCCACAAGTATGGTTTTGTTGTTTTAATTGTTTTGAGGTTGCCCCATCGTATAGTTTACTGTTCCTTTCAGTCCAATAAACTAAGTCTCCATCAAAGGGTGATTTATTCCCTTTTACTTTGACATGGGCAAATTCGGAGTAAGGAACGGCAGGAAAGGCTTGTTTAGCCAGCTTTACGGCTGATTTTTTATCCTGCTTGGTTTCTTTGTTAAATACCCTGAATGCTCTGTGACTCATGTACCACAGTGAGAACCGTGACCCGTCCATTTTGCAGAACTTGTGGTATTGTCTCCATCCTCTAACAATAGGTGCAAGCTTTTGGGCTTTCACCTTAGCACCATAATTCGAGTGATTGACGATTTTCTTGACTTTCTTACGGAATGCTTTGTAGTTTTCCACTGAGGGAACACATTTGAGCTTTCTGTTTTGTTGTACTTTGAAATTCCAACCTAGAAAGTCAAATCCATCTGTCGAAGCGGTCAGTTTGGTCTTTTTCTCGCTTACCTTTAATCCTCTTTTTGCTAGGAATTGGCTTATTTTATTCAGTAACTCTTCTGCGTCGTCTTCTGGTCTTAGGAAGAACACCATATCGTCTGCGTAGCGTACACAGGCTTTTTTGATGTCCTTCTTTGGTGTGTCAGGTGTCACCCTGCGTCCCTTGATGCCGTGATATTGATGTAACTCTTCAATATTATTTAGGGCTATATTTGCCAGAAGTGGGCTAACCACACCACCTTGAGGTGTACCTTGTTCGGGGAATTCTGGGTTTACTCCTGCCTTTAATGCTCGGAATATTCCCTCCTTTAATGCTCTGGGAGCAATAAGGTTATCCATTATGGTTGTGTGGTTTATCCTGTCAAAAGTGGGTAGCTAGCTAGCGAGGTTTCCACGGTTTGGCTCCTTTTCTAACTAGCCCCCTCCGAACCGTGCTTACAAGATTTCCAGGTACACGGCTCTCCAGTACTCTGTTATCGCAAGACTCGTTGAGACATTGGTTTACCAGCATGTATTGCATCATGGCATTGAGGGCAAACCATGAGAGTTTTCCTTCTACGTGCGGACATAACTTGCATCCATTGCGGTTTTTCTTTTCTGCCCTTGGTTTTGAGGTCTTTAAGGGCGCGAATATGGTGAACCTCAATGTTACCTTTTGCACCGCAAATCTCGCATTCGTCAGCAAGCAGACGCTTGATTAGTTCATTTCTGAACGCGGGCTTTCTACTTGTTGGCAGGTCTAAAATGGTGGCTTTTTGGTTACGTTTTAATTGTATGCCGCCAAAGCGAGCCACTAAGGATTTCTTACCTTCTACAGGGACGGTTATTTCCACACATTTTCTTCTTCCTTGTGGAAGCTTAACGGTCTTCTTATACTTGGCGCAGATTTTTGCTACGCTAGTTCTGTATTTACAGGCAAGGGTTTTCATCAGCGAACTCGACATAACCCATTGGAGTTTTCGCAGCCATGCAATATTTTGAGCCAGACTATAGAATTGTACGTACCCTCGAAATTCTGATTGGTAAATGTTGATAATAGTAAAATCATCATCATTTATTAATTCAGGGCGATGAATGGGTTTACCATTCCTCATGTATAAGGCACATTTTTCTTCTATAACTCTTGCTGGGATTCTGAGTGCAACAATTCCGTTGATTGAGCGTTTACCATTGGTATGCTTATCGTCAGAATATTGGACTAGAACTTTGTAACCTAAAAAGCTTGCTGCTTCATTTCTAGCATTAGTAATTAAGGTCTTTTCTGATGACAGTTCTAACTGAAGATTTGCAGCTAAAAAGGTCTTGATTTTCTCCTTAATTGCTTTAGCTTCTTGAAATGAGCCAATAAACCCAAGTAGGAAATCGTCTGCATAGCGGACGTAATTTAATCTTCTGTACCCAGGGTCACGAACATTTTTCGAGGGCATTTTCTGGTATTTAATTTCCAGTTGACGTGCTTTATCAAATTGTCCGTTCTGCCTGTAGTACCAAGCCAGCTTTACGAGTTTTGAATACTCTGGATTTTCTGCCCGACATTTGCCGCGTGTATATTCTGGAATCAGTATTTGTTCGATAAATTTATCGAATTTGTCAAGATAGATGTTGGCAAGTGTGGGTGATAGAATCGAGCCTTGCGGGGTTCCGCTAAGGGTCGAATAATATTTCCGTTGCTCGCAGTAACCTGCCTTGAGTAAATTTTCAATCAATCTTAAAAAGCGGTTATCTTGGATTTTCTCACGTAAGATTGACATTAAGATTTTATGATCTATATTGTCAAAACAACCGCGAATATCTCCTTCGACAAACCATTTAGTTCCTTGCCAAGTTCGGTCTATTACTGTTAGTGCCGTATGGCATCCGCGCTTGGGTCGAAAACCATGACTGCTGTTGGAAAATTGAGGTTCATAGTACGCTTCTAATATCAAACGTATTACTTCCTGAACCAATTTATCATTCCAGGTGGGAACAGTACAGTAAGACTGCACATAACTTCAAGTCACTTGTGGGAAGTTGTGTCACCATCATCAATCCCATCCACCCGTTATGTGGTCAGTTTGTTGTAATACAGCAAATTCGTAAAGTTGGGCAA
>JAESGN010000788.1_pt1 | contig 15145 bp, 6 predicted proteins | sample 9269731 | NCBI WGS metagenome assembly JAESGN01 (sample SAMN15720683, study PRJNA650826) | algae metagenome | isolation source: Mojavia pulchra JT2-VF2 and co-occurring heterotrophs from desert soil | place: USA: Cadiz Valley, Joshua Tree National Park, CA | collected 1998-06-08
CGTCCAATGCGCTGTCGTCGAGATCCGGTTGAACGGTGCCGGCACCCGGCTGCTGCGCGTGCATCCAGTCGGCGGCGGCCTGCGCCTTCGAGGCGGCCGTGAAGATGGCGCGGGTGTCGCCTTTCAGGACCTTGAGCCAGGACATGAGATAAGCCACGCTCTCGGTGCGCGGGCCATAACTGAGGCCAAGATCGGCCATCACGTAGGACGCCGTCAGTTCGGCGACACATTCTTCCGCCGCATAGGCTTCTGAACCAAAGCGGCCAGACAGATTGCGGTCCAGCCGGTGCTTCGCTGCGGTGGCGTGAGCGCATTCGTGCGCGGTCGTCGCGGCGTGAACCTCGGCACTGCGGAAGCGCGCAAACGGCGGCATCCGCACCACATCGAGACTGGGCACATAGCAGGCCTGATCACCCTCGACTCGGATGGCAATACCGAGGTTGCCGAAGAACTTCTCGGCAGCCTGGATACGCTCGATTTCGGGCAAGACAGGCTGTGCCGGTAGATCGAGGCCATCGACTTGCGCTGCGTTGAAGACCGCGTAACCCTTGGCCATGAAGCGCGGGCGGCCATGTCCGTCGTCGCGGTCATCGCCGTGATGGCCACCTGACCCGCTGACATCGCCTGAGCCATTGTCAACACCGCCGCGCTGGAATTGTTTCCAGAACACCACCGTGGTCGAACGCTCGCCCTTGCGGACCTGCGCACCTGCGGCGGCAAACTGCCGGTACGTGCCCCACAGTCCCGAGCCGTAGCCGAACTTCATGGCCGCGACCCAGAGCGCCAGGATATTGATGCCGCGATAGCGCTTCCGCGATGCGAGGTTCATCGGCCTCGCGATGGCGCTGCCATCATGATGCCAGGGAAGCTTCCAGCCACCGGCATGCGTTCCGGCCTCGATAGCCGCCACGATTTCGTTGGTGATGCGGGTGTAGATGTCGGCGCGGTCTGTTGCGCCTCCTGTGCAATGGGTCCGGTCCATGTCGGGGATCTCCGCGACGGGCCGGGCAAGCTGCTCTCGCCCTTTTGCTCCCGTCGCGGCTGCCTCACGGCCCTCTGACTCTTGAAGTGTGGCTCGAATGCCCCCCACAGAGGCGCCTGGCTAGGCGCAGATGGGCCAGTGTTGAAACAAGGACCCATAGAAAATGAGTTTCGCCGGAACGGTGTCCAACTGGCATGAGCGCCATAACTTGCCGTTCCGGTTTCGGAGCGGACTCGACGATTGCGGACATTAAATTCATGCGTCTCAGCCGTTTGACTTGCGTGGCGGTGGCTGTTGTTGTCCTCACTACCTTTCCTTGAACGCCCGCGCCACCTGATCTGTGAACGGCCGGAGCAGGTATGACAGCGCGGTACGTTCTTCAGTCTTCATCTGCACATCTACCGGCATCCCAGGTAGAAGACGTCCACCGCCAAGCTTGGCCAGTTCGTCCTCGGTGATGACGACGCGCACGGTAAAATAACTCAGGCCCGTCTGCTGCTCGCGTGTCAGGTCGGCGGCAATGCGATCAATCTGGCCGATGATCTCGGGCGTCGTACGTTGGTTGAAGGCAGTCATGCGCAGATAGGCTTTGGTGCCGAGCCTGACCTGCTCGATGTCCTGCTGCTGGACCTTTGCCTCGATCATCAGCTTGTCACCATCCGGCACAATCAGCATCATCGGCTCGCCTCCACTGACCACACCGCCAATCGTGTGGACCGCGAGCTGGTGAACCACGCCATCCTGGGGGCTGCGGATCTCGACGCGCTTCAATTGGTCCTCGGCGGCAATACGCCGTTCGACCAGTTCGGCCTCTTTTGCTTGGGTTTCGCGAAGGTCGCGTACGATCTCGGTGCGCAGATCCTGATCGATCTGCACGATCTGGAACTCGGTCTCTGCGATACGCCCATGTGCCTGCGCAATCTGGGCCGTCATTTGCCCGCGCTCCCCTTCGATGCGGGCAGCGTCCCGACGGATGGCATTGACGCGCGGTGCAGCCACGAGGTTCTTCTGGAGGAGTTTCTCAAGATCAGTCAGTTCAAGCTTGATCAGCTGATCTTCCTTGGTCTTGGCATTGAACTGCTCCCCAAGGCCTCGGATTTCCTGGCGCGTCTGGGCGATCCGTTCGCGCAACTGAGACTTCTGGCTTTCACGCCCTGCCCTGCGGCTTAGGAACAGGGATTGTTCGCCCTTGATGATATCGGCGATGAGGGGATCAGTTTCACGGCCCGCAAAACCAACCGGGATGGTAACCTCGGCTGCAGCGTCACGCTCCGCTTTCAGGCGCACCTGGCGCATGGACAGCTCGTCAAGCTGCTTCAACACAACCTGAAGATTGGCGCGGGTTACGGTTTCATCGAGACGCGCGATCAGGTCTCCTTCGCGAACGCTTGATCCTTCCCGAACCCGGATTTCTCCGATGATGCCGCCGGTCGGATGCTGCACCTTCTTGCTGTTGGTTTCGACGATGACCGTGCCAGGTGCAATCACGGCACCGGCCAGTTGGGCAGTCGCTGCCCAACCGCCAAGTCCGCCGAGCAACAGGCTGAGGACCGCAACGCTGCCGATCAGATAGGGTTTCAGGCTCTGGCTTGGGGCATCCCGATCTTTGGAAGCTGTGCTGATGATGGGAGCGTCGGTCATATCAATCCCTGGCTTCGCTTGAGGGTTCGGTCACCAGTTTGAGAGCACCGGTTCCCGCAGTCGCACGGGCAGGAACCTGCTGCAGGACATTGCGCAGGACCTCATCCTTGGGACCGAAGGCTTGGACCTGGCCGTTCGCCATCGCGAGGATGAGATCAACGCCGTTGAGCCCCGACGGGCGATGGGCGATCACGATGGCAATGCCGCCGCGAGCCCTGACTGATTTGATGGCATCAGTCAGGGCAATATCACCGCTGGCATCAAGGTTGGAATTCGGCTCGTCGAGGACCACCAGGAACGGCTCGCCATACAGTGCCCGCGCCAATCCGACCCGCTGGCGCTGGCCGCCTGACAACATGGCTCCACCTTCGCCAATCCGCGTGTTGTAGCCGTCAGGCATCTGCACGATCATGTCGTGGCAGCCTGCCAGTTTCGCAGCGTGGATGATAGCGTCCGGCACAGCATCTGGATCAAGACGCGCGATGTTGGCGGCGATCGTGCCATCGAACAGGGCAATCTCTTGCGGCAGGTATCCGATATCCCGGCCAAGGCTTTGGCTGCTGTATTGGTCGAGTGTCGCGCCATCGAGCCGGATCGCGCCGCCGCGCGGCATTGGCAGCCATGCCCCGACAAGAGCCCTGGCAAGCGTCGACTTGCCCGACCCACTGGGACCAATGATGCCGATGGCAGCTCCGGCATCAACCTTGAAGCTGACAGCCTGTATGATCGGCTTCGCTTGCCCGGGTGCGGAGACGGTCAGGCCTTCGACTGCAAAGGCCCGTGATGGCCTTGGCAACTCCATGGGCCGTTCGGCAACGGGGAGTGTTTTGAGCACGGTCACCAATCGGCCATAGCCCTGGCGAGCTGCGACAAAGCCCCTCCAGTTGCCAATGGCGAGTTCGATCGGGGCCAGCGCGCGGCCGAGGATGATGGTGCCGGCAATAATGGTGCCTGCCGATATCTCACCGCGGATCGCAAGCCAGGCACCAAGGCCGAGCATGCCAGACTGCAGCAGAAGGCGTAGCACCTTCGATGCGGAGCCGATGCCGCTGGTTGCATCCGATACGGCAAGCTGATCTGCCACGTGTTGGTCGTTCAGATCACGCCACTGGCGCTGGGTGGTCTGGCCCATGCCCATGGCCTGAATGACCTCGGCATTGCGGCGCGCGGCCTCTGCAAACGCTGTGCGCTGGCCACCACTGACAGCTGCTTTGTATGACGGCTTGGCCGTTTTCTGCTCGGTGATCCAGGTGATGATGATCAGCAGCAATGCACTGACGGCGGCAAAGGCACCGAGCCAAGGATGCAGCAAGGTCAACAGGACCAAGAGCAAAGGCAGCCAGGGCAAGTCGAACAGGGCCGTCGGCCCAAGCCCCGACAGAAACCCGCGAATGGCATCGAGATCACGGATCGGCTGCAGGCCTCCAGCTTCGGCGCGTGCCCGCAGCGGCAAAAGCAGAACGGCACCGAACACGCGCTCGCGCAAGGCTTCGTCGATCCGAAGTCCGATGCGCGCCATGATCCTCGTACGCAGGAAATCGATCACGCCATGCCCAGCATAGAGCACCAGCATGATGATGGTCAGTCCGACAAGTGTCTGTACCGAACGCGACGGCAGCACCCGGTCATAGACCTGCAGCATGTAGAACGAGCCGGTGAGCGCCAGCACGTTCACGACGCCAGAGAGCAGGCCAACCACGATGAACGCCGTACGCTGCCGGCCGAGCGTCGCCGCCATGTCAAGTGGTGCCTGTTGCCCAGCCATCAGTCAGCGCCCTTGTATTGCCCGAGTTGTCCCTCTTGTGTGGACTTCGATACATTGAAAACACGGATTGCAGCGATGCGTACGAAGCGCATCGCCAGTTCGTCAGGCACTCACCAAGGAGTATGGGATGCTCTCGCGTACGATCACGTCACAAAGCGGAAGTCATCATTGAGGATGGCCGTCTTCTGAATATTCTTGAGTGTCAACGACGTGTTTGCATCAAGGCTGATCACCGTATCAGCCCCAACCTGTGACGCCGCGGCCAATACCTCTGCCAGCGTATCAAAAGCGGTGCCCGCTCCCAGTTCGACAACGTCACCACCAGCCAGTGAGAAGTCCTGAATGGTGTCGCTGCCATAGCCAGTGCGGAAGACGTAGACATCTGCTTCAGTCCCGCCCGTCAGACTGTCATTGCCAAGGCCACCATCAAGCGTGTCGGTGCCTGCACCGCCCGAAAGCGTATCAGCACCGTCCCGGCCTTCCAGACGATTTGCGCCTGTGTTGCCGGTCATGACGTTCGCCAAACTGTTTCCGATGCCGTTCAAGGCAGAGGAGCCCGTGAAGGTCAGGTTTTCGACTTCTGCGGCAAAGGTCAGGGATACAGTGGATTGAACCAGATCAACGCCCGCGCCTGCCGCCTCGCTGACAACATCACTGATGTTATCGACAACGTAGGTGTCGTTGCCTGCACCGCCTGATAACGAGTCGGAGCCTGCGCCGCCGTTCAGGACGTCATCGCCGCCATTGCCGAAAAGGGTGTCATTTCCGGAACCGCCATCAACGCTTTCCGCGTCACCGTTTCCAACGAAGCGATCAGCGTTGCTGGTCAGGATGAAACGTTCAATTGAGGTGAAGCTGTCACCAGCCGCATCAGCCGTGCTGTTTGATGCAATCACGCGATCCAGAATGATCGCAGCTGCACCGGCGTAACTGGCTGTATCGGTTCCCGCACCGCCATCCAACGTATCGGACCCTGCGACGCCGACCAGGACATCGTCGCCATCACGTCCATTCAATCGGTCATTGCCGACACCGCCATTCAGGTTGTTTGATAGCGCATCACCGGCGATTTCATCGGCGAAAGCTGTGCCGATGACATTTTCCACCGATACAAGATCGGCGATCTGACGCCATGTGCCACTGGTGACATTGCTGCCATCACGGGTCTGGACCTCTGTCGCTGCGGTGAAGTCCACCCATGCCGCAAACCCAAAGCCCGACATGTCAAGTACATCGGTTCCAGAGCCACCATCGAAGACATCACGGTCGCCAGCGACGCTTGTGTCGAGCCGAAGTGTATCGTTCCCGTTTTCGCCATTGATCAGATCTGACCCAGCTTGACCGTTCAACGTGTCATTGCCGTCTCCGCCACCGATGGTGTCGTTTCCAGCGGCGCCATTGACGATATCGTTGCCGGCCTCACCAAACATGGCGTCTGCATTTGCCGTTCCCAACATCGTGTCGGCATTTACTGTGCCAAGGCTGAGGGCTACGCCATTGGCGACAGCATTGATACGGCCCAGGCCCCACACCGTGCCATTGGCAAACTCGGTCTCTTCGATGCCCCAGTTGCTCGTGGTGGAATAGAAATGCTCGTCGATCTCGACAAGCTGATTGGTCGCGTTGGTCCTGATGAAGAGATCAACGCCGGTTCGACTGAGGGTGATGTCACCTGCATTCAGGTTGGCCAGCCTGACTCTGTCAACGAACGTGGTTGAACCGTTTCCTTCGTCGATGCGGTCAGCACCATCTCCGGAACTATAGACGTAAACATCCGAGCCGTTGCCACCATCAAGCGTGTCTGCTTCCAATCCGCCCGTGAGGATGTCATTCGCTGATGTGCCGCTCATGACATTTGCGAATGCGTTTCCAACCCCTGTAAAAGCGGCAACTCCGGTTGCACGGAGGTTTTCTACATTTGCTGCGAGCGTGAAGGTCGCGAGACTTGTCTCGACCCGATCAATTCCTTCACCAACAGCCTCAATTACCGTATCTGTGCCGCTATTGATGACATAAACATCGTCACCTGTGCCGCCGATCAACGTGTCATTGCCCGCTCCGCCATTGAGGGTGTCGTTGCCAGCGTTTCCGGTCAGGCGGTCGGCTCCCGATCCTCCAACGAGAACGTTGTTCGATCCATTGCCAGTTCCAGTAAAGGCTGCTGTTCCTGTAAAGGTCAGATTCTCGACTTCCGCGCCCAGAGTGTAGGTCGTCAGTGCAGTGCGGACCTCATCGGTTCCGGCATTCGCCGCTTCGATGATGACATCGCCAGCCACGTCCACAATGTAGACATCGTTTCCGAGCCCGCCTGTCATTGAATCGAGGCCGGTTCCGCCATCGATCGTATCGGCACCGCTGGTGCCAGTGATCGTGTCGTTGCCGGCGCCGCTATCTATGCGTGAAATCCCGTTTAGCGTGACACCACTCAGGTTGATGATGTTGGCCGCTGCATCTCCAGCCACGGTTACGTTGGCAAACCCGTTTCCATTGATCGTTTCGATGCCGACGAGCGTTGAAAAACCGATGGCCACGTTGGCCGCCGTGGCGCGGATTTCATCAAGCCCGGCACCTCCGTCAAAGGCATCACGCCCGGCTCCGACACCGACCAAAAAGACGTCATTGCCGTCTCCGCCCGACAAGGTGTCATTTCCGGCGCCGCCGGTAATCTGATTGGCTCCGGCATCCCCATTGATCGTGTCGGCAAAACCAGACCCGATGACGTGCTCCACGTTCACCAGCACGTCGCCTTGTGCATGTCCCCCAGTGCTAATGCCGGTAAACAACACCGACACAGCAAGATGACTCGCCTGATAGCTGACCGTATCTATGCCGACCCCTCCATCAAGGTTGTCCGCACCAAGCCCGCCTACTAGTAAATCATTGTCGAGACCACCAAATATTGTGTCGTCTCCGTCACCACCGTCAAGGATGTCGTCGCCTGATCGACCATCGATGAGATCATTTCCTGCCCCGCCAACAATCGAGTTGATGGCGCCGTCTCCTGACAGATCATCCGCAAAGGCGCTGCCGGTTATGTTCTCGAGGGTACGCAGGCTCGCGATGGTCCTGAGCTGTGCAGGAACGAGCGATGATCCGCCACTTGTTCGCGCTTCGCCCTGGTTGCTGACCAGATCGACCAGGACTGCAAATCCAAAGCTTGCAAAACTGACGGTATCGACGCCGGCACCCCCATCGAGCGCGTCAGTATCTCCGAAGTTTGACGAACTGATGGAAAGCGTGTCGTTCCCCGCATCACCGAGAATCGTGTCCGATCCCGTTCCGCCGTCGATCGTGTCATTGCCCCCGTTGCCGCTAAGACGCTGGTTGAGGCGCGAGCCCACAATCACATCGGCTTCGCTTCCTGCAGCGTAGAATTCGGATCCGGCAGTCGCCCAGTATGTCAGAGTGGCTCGGTCCCAAAGCGTACCGTCGTCAAACTTGACCTGATCAATGCCCATCGGCGATGGGCGCATTTGATCGATGATCTTGATCGAGCCGGTGCTTCCGGCAAAAGTAACGTCAACCGAAGTAGCGCTGCCCTGTGTCAGTCTCACATCATTGACGGCAACACCCCTGAGCCACAGCGTGTCGATCTTGCCAGCAGTCGTATCGCTGTCCTGATAAACGTCTGCGCCATCCCCCTGCCGATAGATATAGGTGTCGCTGCCTCCCCCGGACGTGATAGTGTCGTCACCCAATCCGCCGAAAAACGTGTCATCGGTTTCAATGATCGTCGTTGAAATCGTGTCGCGGCTGTCAGTGCCACGAAACCACGCTTGGGCGAAGATGGTGCTGCGGTCCCACACGGTCCCGTTCGCAAACCCGATCTGCTCGATACCACCAGAATTCGAACTGGCATCAAGGCGAGTGAACTGATTGGCCACAGCGATGGCTTGGTCGGAACCAGGAACACGAATGAACAACGTGCTATCGTTGCGCGACAACTCGATCTCATTCGGCAAGGTGTCGACTAGCATAACCCTGTCGACATCACCTGCAGCACCAAAACTCTCGATAATCTGGTCCTTGCCGTCGTCCTTCCGGAACACATAGACATCACTGCCGTCACGCCCGACCATGACGTCATTGCCGCGCCCAAGGTCGTATCGTTCGCCAAAAGCAGTGCCATCCCTTTCGTCGTTGCCGTTTGTTCCAAGATGAACGAGTTGTGCTGCGACCTCCGCAGCAGACAATGAGCCAAAAAATTGTATGGTGTTGCTAATCGAGGAAGACAGATACTGCCCAACGACGGTCAGCGTTTCACCGGTCAGTTTTGATGTCACCACAAGATCATTGCCAGCGCGGGTAAAGCTATAATCCGCTTCGCTTTGGTTCGATCCGACGACGTGGTTGAGCTGTACTCGGTTAACTGCTCCCCCGCTGGATGAAGCACCGAGGATGATGTCATTCCCTAAGCCTTGTCCCCATATGAAGATATTGGAGCCATACTCGCCGGTTCCTCCGAGAAGGTCGTCACCGGTTCCGCCATCCAACGTGTCGTCACCTTCGCCGCCAAGCAGGTTGTCGCGCTCGGAGCCCCCAATGAGGATGTCATTTCCTTCACCGCCAATCAGGTTGTCCGCACCAGAATCACCTTCCAGCGTGTCATTTCCGTGTCCGCCATCCAGTGTGTCATTGCCGCTTCCCCCAATTAAACTCTCAGCGACCGACGTCCATGGCACCATTTCGTATCCTTGGATGAGGTCGTCCCCGCCGTGTCCCCTAAACACGCCACCCGACCCAAAAAGCTGATCCGGGCCATCTGTTCCATTTATATGGTAAACCTCCAATACGTCCGAGCCAAAGCGCGACACTCCCGTTGGGGTCGCTATTTGGGTGCCTTTGATATTGAACTGATTTCCATATTCATCCGACCAGTATCGCCACACCAAACCTACCAACTGTACGATCAAGGATGTTACTTCGTACCGGAAGCCATAGAAATCTTCACCAACCCGAGCAGCAACCTGCGTTGGGTTCAATGTAACCCCGTTGCCGAAGGTGATGTTTTGGAAACTCCACTCGTGTTGGACGAAACCAGTTGTTCTTGAGGTGCCTTGCAGAAACCCAGACAGCGTCAGCAACTCTCCGGTGACCTTATGGGTGATGAGAACGTCTTTGCCGGACCATGAAAACAGCACGTCGCCAGGCATTGTGTTGGCCAATAGGATCGTATCGACTTCCAACGGAGTATCGCTTGCGACCCTCGAGTAGGTGTCGTTTCCATCGCCAGGTTTCCAAACGATTGTGTCAGCGCCGGTGCTGCCGAGGGATACATAGTCATCGCCTTTTCCGCCGATGATGGTATCGTCCAGGCTGGTGTCATAGATGTTGTCGTTGCGGTCTGATCCCTCGGTAACCAACTGAGAAATGATGGTGGCGCGGGTCCACTCGATGCCGTTCGCAAACCGGATGCCGTCAATGCCAATGCCACTCGGCCCGGCGTAGTTGACCTCGTAGAAAAAATAAGAGTCGCGAAGTGTTTCGCCGGTTGATTTGATGCGAATCAGGAGATCGCCTGAGCCACCGTTTGAATTGGCGCGAATGATTTCGACATCATCTGGGTTGAGACCAACGAGCTGAATGACGGTGCGACCATCTACTGCCCGATCGAGATCCACAACCACATCATTGCCATCGCCCCGACCGAACATGATGATGTCCGTGCCGGTCGTGCCAACGCTTGTGAACGTGTCGTTGCTTGGGCCGCCGCGCAAGACGAGATCGCCTGCAGAACCCGAGATGCTCATGCCGAATTCGCTGTCGCCGGTGTAGCGGGCTTCACGGATCAGCGCATTCCGGTCAATCGACGAGCCGTCGGCAAAGCGAATGCTCTCAACTCCCTCGCGCAACGCGCCATTTGGTCCCGATGGCGCAAACATGTCGGCAACAGTGATCTTGTGGCCCGTCGCCGTCACGGTGACGATCAGCGTGTTGCCCATGCGCGTGAAGGTGACATCGGCGCGGTTGAGGTCGCGCAACACCAACGTGTCGGTCTCGCTGGCAGCCGTGCTGCGATCCACGATCCAGTCGTTGCCGTCGCCGCGTGCATAGATGTAGATATCGCTCCCGCCCCCACCGGCCAGAACGTCGTCGCCCTTGCCGCCTAAAAACACGTTGGCAGTATCGGACCCGGCGAGGCCGTCGTTACTGGTGCCGCCTCGAATGGCCTCGCCGGTGCCATACGCGGTGGCAATCTGCCGGAGCATTGGATCGGCAATGTCCACGAAACGGGGGCTCATGAACGCGCTGTAGCTTGTGGCGGAGCCCGCAAAGGCGAACGTCGTCGCACCCTCAAGGCCCGACAGCGCCGCTTCATACCAACCCACAGCCGCGCCGAATGCGCTCGGGGCCGACGATTTGATCAGATCGACCACGGCACCCAAGTAGCCGGGCGTCGGAGACGCGACTTCACCTTGAGCCAGCGTTGTCCGGAAATCGAGCAGTGCGTAGAAAAGGTATGGGCTCGCAAGCGCAGCTTCAAAGCTGCCACCACGCTGGAGAACGGAAAATGAAGTCTGCGCCAGGAAGGCCGTCAACATGACGGTAACGATGCTGTCGTACGTGGCCTCGATGGCAGCGCCTTCCCCATTCGACTCCGGCGAAATGGTCGTCGATTGGACAGATGTCAGGTCCCCCCTGCGGACCGCCGAGAAGGTTTGCCCAAAGTATTTTTCGACAAAAGCCAGATGCTGTCCGTCGACGAACGGACCTCGTCCTGCTTTTGGCAACCCCTCCACGCCAGCCCATTGCAGCAGTAGCGTCTCAAACCTGCTGCGCAGTTCGCTGAACGACAGCGTCGCCGCCTGATCGGTCAGCTGCGTCCAGGCCGTGCGGAAGGTCGCATCCTGGGTCGCTTTCCAGGCGATGGAGTTGATCTGCCCTGAACCCGGCAGCTGCGGCAGCTGGTCGATGCCGGTCGCCAGCGTGAACCCTGGTGTGGGGTCAACCCGGGTGTCGCGTCGATCAGTCTGAAAGTAGATCGTTTCGGCTGTGCCTGTCGTGCCATTGGTGCGCGTGAAACCACCTTGAAAGCCGCGGTCATGGCTCTGGTTGGTTCCGGTCACATTCGTGCGGTTGAGCGAGATCGACGTGATGCCGGCTTGCGCGAGCGTCTGCAGTTCGCCGGCGTCTGTAATCCCATCCTGATCAAGGTCGCGCCAGATGCGCAAGGACGAAAACACCTCATCCTTGGCATCGATCACGCCATCGGCATATTTGTCGAAGGTTTCCAGAACCTCATAGCCGTCGCGGGCAGGCTGGCCGAACAGCTCGCTGCCGTCATCGATCAGCCCGTTGTTGTTACGGTCAAGCGCCAGCATGCCGTCATCGGCGCTCACCCAGCCCATGCGCTCCTTGAAGCCGTCGCCGTCGAAATCGAAGAACACGGTGGACGCGCCAGCCTGGCCTGAGACGCCGAGCGCAGAAAGCTCGATGCCGTCGCCATCGAGGTCGAGGATGAGAGGGTCGATGAGGCGCAGGAGGGGGGAGACAAGGCCTTTGACGTCACTCCAACTTACTAGTTGCCATTTACCGTCAGCTCGCACCCCAGTGAAAAAAGGAGTTGCTGTTGTATTACCAAATGGAAAATTAATTGTTCCTGTAAGTTGAAAAAATGCCCCGGTATTATCAATCCCGAGTCCAATAAAAAACCTTGTTTTCCAGCAAAAGCTCCATAGTTTCCTAATGAACCTGCAGCTCCAAGTGCCAAACTCCACTCTCCGGTAACGGCATTATATGCACCCCGAGCGCTTGCAGGAATCACCGTGTGCGATAACTCACCTGCAACCGCACCGTCCGACCGAAACCTAAAACCAACCTGCAAAGGGCCTACCGGTAGGTTCGCCCCACCCTGGATAGTTATCGACGCTCCATCAAGAATCGTAGCCATAGTTTAGGAGCCTTTCGTTATATTGTTTATGTAGCTTATCAAAATTAGAGCAAAAGAGATGAGATATGCTCGAGTTATACTTCCCACCAAATTTCCATGAACTCCATCACCTCCTGCATATATTTTAATTTCTGGTATTCTTATTTTCTTCGAAACTAAGTTTAGTATTTGATGCAACGCTTCATATAATGCCAATATAAATACGACTACGTTCACAATTTGTAAAATATTATACATTTGGCTGTTATTTATAGAAATAAAATATGTTGATATTATTAAGGAAATAGTTAGTAATAACAAACTAGTATATTGTTTAATTTTTTGCATTTTAATTACCTCGATAATGATATCGAAATTTCTGACCAAATATGATGCTGTATAAAATTATACCGGGTCTATTGTATGCCATGCCGTCGGTTTGGAAGCGGATCGTCTCGGCAGTAATTTGGGTGCCGTTGGTGCGCGTGAAACCACCTTGAAAGCCGCGGTCATGGCCTTGATTGGTTCCGGTCACATTGGTGCGTATCAGTAAGACTGAGGTTATGCCCGCGTCGGTGATCCCGTCTTGATCCGGGTCGCGCCAGACCCGCAAGGACGTGAACACCTCATCCTTGGCATCGATCACGCCATCGGCGTATTTGTCATAGGTTTCCAGCACCTCGTAGCCATCGCGCAGCGGTTGGCTGAACAGCTTGGCCTGATGGCCGATCACTCTCATGCTATCCCCTCGGCCAACGCTTCGAATAACAAGTTAGTACATCGTTTCAAAAGATGACAAGTCAAATCAGTCCTGACCGCCTATAAAACTAATCCGGCTTCAAATAACAAGGCACCTATGTTGATTTATAACGCATAGTTTCCACATGAATGCGTAGTTGGCAAACGACAGCTCGAAAATACCATAAAATACCTGTAAAATAACGCGGCACCATTTACCATCAGGAAATTTGATGCCTTAAAACGGTTGTCCTTTCTTTCCTTGCATGTGCCCGCCATCAAACGGGCCATCTCAACGACGCATGCGCGCATCGACAGTGATGTCCCAGTTGCCTCAGGGCGTCCGAGCCCACCGCAACGAGACACAGAATGTCCGGCTTGTTTCAGAGCGACTTTTGTACCTCGAGGCGATTGGGCATAGATCAGGCTTTGTGAGGGCTTCAGCGAACGGGCTCTGAAACCGGCCTCCCGAGTATCATGTTGCGGTTGGCAATCTTGATGTGGATGGCGACTTGATTTTGTTTCGCTCCGAAGGTCCTGGATGTCAGGCGTACACCGTTGATCTTTTTGATGCGGAAGATGGCAGTTTCGACCAGTGAGTGTCTGCCGTATCCGTGCCGCCGTTGTCAGGCCATTCGGCTACGGGCCACTATCTCTGCGGCATGACGCTCGCGCTCAGTGCCACCATGGGGTGCTCCCATGGCGGGGATCAAGGCCTTGCATGGCGGGATGACGATCGTCGGTGGAGAGCGGCACGGCCTCGCGGCGCGGATCGCCTGATAGACTGGCGCGCCGTCATAGGCTCCATCGGCGATGACCCTGCGGATGTTTCCTCCAGAACTGGCCACGAGGCAGCCGATCATCGCGGCGTCGGAGGTGTCGTCATCGATCAATTTACGGGCGGTGATCTCGTTGTCGTCGGGATTGACCGAGAGATGAAGCTTGCGCCACCAATGGTGCATTTCGCCATGCTTGGCCGTAGCCTAATTGCCTAAGCCAAAAAACTTGAGGCCAGTGCTGTCGACAACAATGTCGATGGGGCCTTTGCGTGGCCAGCGATTATCGTGGATTTCAACCGTGGGCGGCCGCCGTGCCAGCGTCGTGTGATCGGGCACGGCGAGATCGGGTTTCATCAGGTCGATCAGCGAGCGCACTTGCTGCGTGTTGTGCGCGGCTTAGGCAAAGCCCTGCACTGCGGGACCTATGACGACAATCCCGGGCAGCGCACTTCCGGATTGATGCCGCCGCACAGGACGGCTTCTAAGCAACGCTCCGAGGGCTCGCCCGTGAGGGCAAGCTCCGGACAGAAAGAGACTGGGCAGCGATGAAAAGCAGACCATACTTCAGAACAATGCCCTCATCTTCCGCCAGTAGATGCGAACACAGACGAGCCAGCCAACGTGCACAAACCGGTGACAGAAGAATGTCCGCTGAGGGACAGCGCGAAAGAGCCCGCTACGTCCGACAAGGGTCATCTCCAGACTTTGCGGATCTCAAGATCCTCATACTCGCAAAGACAGAAACGTCAGCTACAAATCGGCCGGCTACTGAATTTTTGGTTTCGAGACTGATCTGGTTTGACCAGTCTCGAGAAGCTGTAGCCGACGGTGATCAATCGGTATTTACGGCTGTCCGCCGCACCTCCACACCGGGATGCCGAGCTTACGGGCCTTGTCGGCGAGATTGTCCTGGATGCCAGAGCCCGGCAGCACGATGACCCCGATGGGCAGCACCTCCAGCATGGCATCGTTACGCTTGAAGGGTGCGGCCTTGGCGTGGCGGGTCCAATCCGGCTTGAAAGCGATCTGCGGCACCTTGCGGGTGTCGGCCCATCTTGCGGCGATCAATTCGGCCCCGCGGTCCGAACCGCCATGGAGAAGGACCATGTCGGGATGACGTGCCTGGACCTGGTCGAGCTTCGCCCAAATCAGCGCGTGGTCATTGAAGGCCGTGCCGCCTGTGAGCGCCACCTTGGGCCCAAGTGGCAGCAGGATTTCCGTTGCCGCACGGCGACGCGCCATGACGAATTCGCGGCTATCGATGACGGAGGCGGTCATGGCCCGGTGATTGAGGAGCGAGCCATGGCGCGGCCGCCAGCTCTGGTGCGTCTGACGCTCGAACAGGACGACGGCCTGATCACGCATCAGCT
>JAESGN010000792.1_pt1 | contig 15021 bp, 14 predicted proteins | sample 9269731 | NCBI WGS metagenome assembly JAESGN01 (sample SAMN15720683, study PRJNA650826) | algae metagenome | isolation source: Mojavia pulchra JT2-VF2 and co-occurring heterotrophs from desert soil | place: USA: Cadiz Valley, Joshua Tree National Park, CA | collected 1998-06-08
GGGGCAGGCCCGATGCTGGCCGGCTGGTTCTCCTTCTGCCTGGTGTGCAGCGTGGGCGCGGCGGCGAATGTGGGCGTGGCGGCGTTCCTGCACAACGTCCAGCATGGCGACTGGCGTTTCGCGGCGCTGGCCGGCATCGCCGTCGCCGCCGTCTGGAACTTCGCCCTGTCCTCACGCTTCGTCTGGGGACGATACTGACGTTCCCCTCCCGGGAAGGGAGGGGCGTTGGCTACCGCCAGCTGCCGATCCACATCCAATGGGTGAAGCCCTGGCTGTCCGCCAGCGGGGCGGCCGAGAGGATCGGATAGAAATAGCCGAACACCAGCAGCGAGAGCGCGGCGAACCATTCCTCCCAGCCGCGGTTCCGGCCGCGGTCGAAATGCTGGAAGGCGATCGGCAGCGCCATGCACAGGAAGATGCTGCTCGGATGATAGTAATAATAGAAGCCGATCGACTTGGGGATGACGACATAGATCGCCAGCGAGGCCGTCCATAGCAGCGCCATCGCCAGCGGCCGGATCGCCCTGTCCCTGAACCAGGCCCAGTAACAGGCGGCCACCGCGACCAGGCCGCCCCACATGATCAGCGGATTGCCGATCAGCAGCACGCCGCGCTGGGCGCCGCGGTCCCATTCGTAGAAATACCAGATCGGCCGCAGCATCAGCGGCCAGCTCCACCAGCTCGACTGATAGGTGTGGTGCGGCAGGATCTGCGTCTGCATCTGCCACATGTGGATCTGCTGGCTGAACAGGCCGGAAAGCGAAGTCAGCGGATCGGTGGCGTAGAAGAAGGCCGGGGCGAAGGTGACGAAATAGGTGATCACGCTCACCACGCCCATCGCCAGGATCGCCGGGACGGCGGGCAGACCGGCCCAATGGCGCTGCTCCTTGCCCGACAGCGCCGAGAGGATCGGCTGCTTCGCCAGGCGCGCGTCGCGCGCGCGGATCACGAGGAATGCCAGGGCGGCGAGCATGATATAGGGCACGCCCGCCCATTTGACCGCGGTGACGCAGCCGAGCAGCGCGCTGCCGGCGATCCAGCGCCACCACACCGCCCTGCCGCTTCCCTGCATCGACCAGAGCAGCATCACCAGAGCCCAGACCAGGAAGGCGCCGAGGAAGATGTCGAGCATGCCGGTGCGCGCCTGGACATAGACGGTCTGGTTGAGCGTGGTGAGCACCGCGCCGACCAGCGCCGTGCGCATGTTGCCGGCGAACAGCCAGAGGAACGCGAAGACGCCGAGCACGGTGGCGGTGCCCGCCAGCGTCGAGGCGATGCGCCAGCCAAAGGGATTGTCGCCGAGCAGCGCCATGCCCGCCGCGATCAGCTCCTTGCCGAGCATCGGATGCTCGACGTTGCGCGGGCCCGACAGGTCGAGCAGCGCCTGCGCGGCGGGCAGGTAATGCACCTCGTCGAACATGATCACGCTCGGCTGGTCGAGATGGACCAGGAACAGCGCCTGCACGGCAATGGCGAGGAGCAGGGCGACGAGCCAGGGGCGGTCCTGCAGGGCCTTGAGGCGATCGAGCATGGCGCGTTGATTAGCCGAGCGTTTCGCGGCCGTCATGCTGAACTTGGTTTCCGGATTCGCGAAGCGATGAAGCAGGACTTGTCGGCGCCCAAGTGACGAGCGGTGTTGACGCCCCGTCCCCTCAGCCGCAAAGCATCTCGCACTATGAAGCGTCGTACCGGCCAAGACCGCAGCGTAACCCGCAACTGGAAACCCGCCACCCAGGCCGTGCGCGGGGGCACCGCGCGTTCGGAATGGGGCGAGACGAGCGAGGCGATGTTCCTCACGTCCGGCTATGCCTATGATTGCGCGGGCGACGCCGCCGCGCGCTTCGCGGGCGAGCAGCAGGGCATGACCTATTCGCGCCTGCAGAACCCGACGGTGGAGATGCTCGAGGAGCGGATCGCGCTGCTCGAAGGCGCCGAGGCCTGCCGCACCATGTCCTCGGGCATGGCGGCGATGACGGCGGCGATCCTCTGCCAGGTGAGCGCGGGCGACCATATCGTCCAGGGCCGCGCCGCCTTCGGTTCCTGCCGCTGGCTGACCGACAGCCTGCTCCCCCGCTTCGGTGTGGAGACCACGGTGATCGACGCGCGCGATCCGCAGCAGTTCGCCGACGCGGTGCGCCCGAACACCAAGGTCTTCTTCTTCGAGACGCCGGCCAATCCGACGATGGACGTGGTCGACCTGGCAGCGGTGTGCGCCATCGCCCGCAGGCACGGCATCACCAGCGTGGTCGACAATGCCTTCGCTACGCCCGCGCTGCAGCGGCCGCTGGAATTCGGCGCGGATGTGGTGGCTTATTCGGCGACCAAGATGATGGACGGGCAGGGCCGTGTGCTCGCCGGCGCGGTCGCCGGCTCCTCGGCCTTCATCAACGACGTGCTGCTGCCCTTCACGCGCAACACCGGGCCGACGCTGTCGCCGTTCAACGCCTGGGTGGTGCTCAAGGGGCTGGAGACGCTCGACCTGCGCATCCGCCGGCAGAGCGAGAATGCGCTGAAGGTGGGCAGCTTCCTGGAGGCGCGCGTGCCCCGGATCAATTTCCCGGCGCTGCCCAGCCACCCGCAGCACAACCTCTTCAACCGCCAGATGGACGCGGCGGGCCCGATCTTCTCGTTCGAGGTCGATGGCGGCCGCAAGCAGGCGCACGCGCTGCTCGATGCGCTCGAGCTGGTCGACATCTCGAACAATATCGGCGATTCGCGCTCGCTGATGACGCATCCGGCCTCCACCACCCATTCGAGCGTGGCCGAGGAGAAGCGCTTGGAGATGGGCGTGACGGAGGGCATGCTGCGCCTGAATGTCGGGCTGGAGGATTCCGAGGACGTGATCGCCGATCTGGACCAGGCGCTGAGGGCCGCCGGATTGTGATGGACGCATTGTTCACCGATGCGGCGGAAACGCGCGGGATCACCGTGCGCGTGTCGGTGAGCTATCTGCCCGAGCAGAGCGAGCCCGATCGCGGCCGCTGGTTCTGGGCCTATCACATCCGCATCGAGAATAGCGGGCCGATGACGGTGCAGCTTCTGACGCGCCACTGGATCATCACCGATGGCCGTGGCGGACGCCATACGGTGGAGGGCGAGGGCGTGGTCGGCGAGCAGCCGATGATCGCGCCGGGGGCGAGCTTTGACTATGTCTCGGGCTGCCCGCTGAGCACGCCGATGGGGAATATGCAGGGCAGCTATCACATGATCGGGGAGGATGGCTCGGCGTTCGACGTCGCCATTCCGAAGTTCGCGCTCACGGCGCCGGCGGTGGCGGAATGAAGCGGACGCATCTTCCCTTGAACGGCCTGCGCGTGCTCGACGCGGCGGCGCGGCACCTGAGCTTCACGCGCGCGGCGGACGAGCTGGCAGTGACGCCGGCGGCGGTCGGCCAGCAGATTCGCGCGCTGGAGGACACGCTGGGCGTCGTCCTGTTCCGCCGCACCACCAAGGGGCTGGAGCTGACCCCTGAGGCCGAGGCCGGGCTGGCCGCGCTGCGGGCGGGCTTCCTCCAGTTCGAGGAGAGCGTGCGCGCGATGCAGGCGGGGCAATCGTCCAAGTCGCTGACCATCGCCGCGCCGCGCGACCTGACCGCGAAATGGCTGATGCCGCGCCTGGCCGAGATCGCGCGCGAGGACAGCGACCTGCGCTTCATGCTTGTCCCCGCCGATGAGGCGATCGACTTCACCGAGGCCAATCTCGACCTCGCCATCCGCTGGGGCGAGGGCCCCGGCGAGCATGAGGGCGAGGCGCTGGAGAGCGACGGGATGATCACGGTCGAGCGACCGGGGGGCAGCATCGACGTGCGCATCTCCTGGCCCGGCTGCATGGCTGAGGATGCCGGCTCGCTGGTGCGAGTCGCCGATGCGGGGCTCGCGCTGGACGCGGCGGCCGAGGGGCTGGGCCGCGCGACCGTGCCCGAGCTGCTGGCGCGCAGCGACATCGAATCGGGCCGGGTCGTGGTCGTCGGCGAGCCCAAGAGCTCGAAGCTCGGCTATTGGCTGGTCGCGCCCTTGCCCCAGTGGCGGCAGAAGAAAGTGAAGACGCTGGTCGACGCGCTCGCGGCATGAGCAGGTTCCGCGCCTGCGCGGCTCCGTAGTCAGCTGCCCCTGGCGGACGGCGGTGGCGGGGGATCGGGCGTAAGGTCGAGCGAGACCAGGCGGCCCGTGGCGGAGCGCGCGCGCATGGCCGAGCCCGTATGGCCCTCCGCGTCGAAGACCAGCGTGAAGCGCTCGATCCGGACCAGTCCTTCCGGCTTCGCCGATGGCGCGAGCGGCACGTAGCGCCGCCTGGCGATCGACTTCAGAACCTGGCTGGGCCAGTCGCCCGAGATATCGGGGGACCGGCGCAGCTCGTCGACATCGCGCACCCGGCCGCTCGAATCGATCCGGTAGCGCAGGTCGATCCATTCGGGATTGCTGTCGAGGTCGCGATTGATCACGCCGGTGGTGGGCATGTCGCGGAACGGCGGCTCGTCATAGACCAGCACGGGAGCGGTGAAGCCATTGCCGGCGAGCGCGGCGATCGTCTTCTCCATCTCCTCCTGATCGCCGGTGGCGCCGGCGAGGCGCGCGCGCAGCACCTGTGCCGCGACACGGAAGCCGGCGAGCTCGGGCTCGGGGGTGCGCTCGAGCCGGGCGATCTCGCGGCGGGCCAGGCTGCGATAGCCCCGATCGCGCGCGCCGAGCCCGGCATAGAGGGCAGCGGGGCGGAGCATCGCGGTGCCGACGACGCGCCAATGCCCGGCCTTGCGCGCCTGCCTCTCCACTTTGCGATAGACGTCGATCGCCGCGTCGACCCGGCCGGTCTGCAGATATTCGTCGCCCGTCATCAGCCGCTGGATCAGGATCCGCGCATCGCCCGAATCGAAGCCGTTCTTCAGCGTCTCGAGCGCGCCGATCTGCAGGAAGCGACCCCATTCGGGATGGCCGTCCATGCTGGTCAGCCGGCCATGGGCGCGTTCGAGGTCGGACAGCGCGACCGGATATTGTTTCGCATATTGGTCGTTGCGGCGGCGCGCGGCCGCCAGCGTCGCCCGCGCGGCGCGATAATCGCCCTCCAGAAACTGGTTCTCGGCATGGGCCAGGCTGGCCTGGATGTCCTCGAGCGGCGGACAATGGCGATCGAGACAGGCCTGGAGCCGCTTCGCCGTTTCGGACAGCGGGTTGCCGGTGACGACGATCGCCGGCGGAGGAGCCTCCTGGTTTCCGCTTTCCTGCGCCCAGGCCGGCATCGCGGCGGCCAGCGCCATCCCGGCCAATATCCCGCTGCGCATCATCCCGTTCCCCCCGGGGGAGAAGGTGCAGGAGATTCGAATCTTTTGCCAGCGAATGCCGGTCCGGCGTGGCGGAGCAATGCGCGCGCGGCTAGTGTCGCGCCACCCGCAGGATGGAGTTTCCCGATGCCGCAAAGTCCCTGGAGCCACAGCCGCAGCGCCGGCATCGCCGACGATATCGATTTCGAGATCAAGGGGCAGGAGCTCCAGTTCGTCGAGATCGAGCTCGATCCGGGCGAGAGCGCGGTGGCCGAGGCGGGAGCGCTGGTGTGGAAGGATGCCGCGGTGGGGATGACCACCGTGTTCGGCGACGGCAGCGGCGCGCAGGGCGGCGGCTTCATGGGCGCGCTGCTCGGCGCCGGCAAGCGGCTGGTCACCGGCGAGAGCCTGTTCACCACCGTCTTCACCCATAATGGTTCGGGCAAAGCGCGCGTCGCCTTTGCGGCGCCGGTACCGGGCGCGATCGTGCCGCTGAAGCTCGATTCGGTCGGCGGCACGCTGATCTGCCAGAAAGACGCGTTCCTCTGCGCCGCCAAGGGCGTGTCGATGGGCATCGCCTTCCAGCGCCGGGTCATGACCGGCCTGTTCGGCGGCGAGGGCTTCATCATGCAGAAGCTCGACGGCGATGGCTGGGTGTTCGTCCAGTTCGGCGGCATGGTCGTCGAGCGCGAGCTGGCGCCGGGCGAGGAACTGCACGTCGATACCGGCTGCGTCGCCGCCTTCACGCCCTCGGTGGATTTCGACCTTGTCACCGCGGGCGGGGTGCGCAGCGTGTTCTTTGGCGGCGAGGGACTGTTCTTCGCGCGGCTCAGGGGACCGGGCAAGGTATGGATCCAGTCGCTGCCCTTCTCGCGCCTTGCCGGACGGATGATGGCTGCGGCAGGCAGCCATGGCGGGCAGAATCGCGGCGAAGGCTCGGTGCTGGGCGGGATTGGCGACCTGATCGGGGGTAATCGTTGAGCCGGCCGATCCCCGATCTGCGCGATCCCGAGCAGCGCCGCGCCTATCGGCATGAGCTGATGGGCGTGGCCAAGGGCTTTCGCCGCACCGGCGTCGCGCTGGCGGTGCTGGGCTCGGCGCTGATCCTGGTCAACGCCTATTGGACGCCGGTCCCGAACATCGTCACGCTCGCCGCGATCGTCGCCGGCTTCGCGCTGATGCTCTTCGGCATCGGCGCGCGCGCCAAGTACCACAAGCGGCGGATGCGCGGCGAGATCTGAGGGATCAGGGCGCCGGCGCGGCCAGTTCCGCCGTCCTGCCGATCAGCGATGCGAAGCGGCCCTCGTCGACAGCCTTCTGCACGTCGTTCCAGCTGCCGGTGACGACGTACCAGTCGCCATTCCGCGCCTGGAGCAGCAGGGTCATGTTCATCACGCCGGGCTCCGATCCGCCCTTGTAGCCGATCCATTGCCACTTGCCGCGCGCATCGGGGCCGATGCCGGGGTTGATCGACAGGATCCTGCGCGCCTCGGTGCCGGCCGCGCTCTCGGTGTTCCGCCGCAGCCAGTCCATCACCCGGACCAGATCGTTCGGGCTTTCGAACCATTCGAACGTGTCGATCAGCTTCGGGATCTTCCTGGTGAAGCTGGTCGCGTCGATCAGGATATTGGGCACGCCGGCCACTTCGCCGTCGAGCAGCTTGCGCCGCCCGGCTTCGTCGAGCTTGAGATAGCGTTCGCCCAGTCCCGCGACGCCCTTCAGCTTGAACAGCTCGAGCGTGCCCAGAAACGGCCGGTTGCGCGCCGGATCGGCAATGCCGAGCACGGGCATCATCGCTTCCACCTTCTCGCGGCCCAGCGTCTTCAGCAGAATGTCGGTCGCGCTGTTGTCGCTGATCGAGATCATCTGGGCGGCGAGCTCGCGCAGGCTGACCCGGGTGCCCTTGGGCTTCCCGAAATAGCCGCCCCCGGGCAGCGGGCCGCCGTCCAGCGTGACGAGATCGTCCCATTTGCGCTCGCCGGCATTGGTCGCGCGGACCAGCTCGGCGAGAATCACCAGCTTGAACGCCGATCCGATCGCATAGGGTTTGTCGGCATTGCGCCTGGCGAGCAGCTGCGGCGCGCCGCTGCCCAGTTTCGCGATCGCATAGCCGACATCGCCGGGCAGCGCGGCAAAGGCGCGCTCGACCTCCGGCAGCGTCGTCTCCGCGCTCTCGAATCCGCGGACGAGCAGCCCGCCCACCTGATGCGGCGGCGCCGGATCGACGACCAGCAGGACGTTCGCCACCGCTTTCTCGTACTGGACCCGGACATTCGCGCGCCACGGCGTTTCCTGCGCCGCGCCCAGGATCGCGACCGGCTTGCCGTTGGCGGCGTTCAGCTGGGCGGCGACCTCGTCGAACATTGCCTTCGGCACCTTCTCCTTGAAGGCGGGCGTAAAGAATGCCGCATAATCGCCGCCGCCGTTCAGGATCGCGATCAGTTCACCGAGTCGCGCAGCGAAGGCGGGATCGGCCTGAACGGTCTGGAGCGGTGCGGCGGGCGCGGTGGCGGGCGCGGCGATCAGGAAGGCGGCGAGAAGCGGGAGCAGGCGCATCATTGCCTCATCGGCTGTGGACGTGCTGCTTCTAGCCGTTAGAAATCATGATATCAACATTTATTGCCTCATCGTCATCACGGCGAAAGCCGGGATCTCAGGCGATGGTGGGAAAAGAGCCGTACGAGATCCCGGCTTTGGCCGGGATGACGGAATGGGGCCGGGACAACGGGACTGGGCGGGCGAGCCCGCTCAGGCGTCGATCACTTCCTCGTCCAGCCGCGCCGCATTTTCCTGGATGAAGGCGAAGCGGTGGGCGGGATTGTTGCCCATCAGCCGGTCGACCAGGTCCTTCACTCCGGCGCGCTCCTCATATTCCTGGGGCAGGGTGATGCGCAGCAGGCCCCGGGTCGCCGGGTCCATGGTGGTTTCCTTGAGTTGGTTCGGGTTCATCTCGCCCAGGCCCTTGAAGCGGCTGACCTCGACCTTCTTGCCCTTGAACGCGGTGCTCTCGATCTCGAGCCGGTGCGCATCGTCACGGGCGTAGAGCGACTTGGAGCCGACAGTCAGGCGATAGAGCGGCGGCTGGGCCAGGTAGAGATGCCCCTGGCGAACCAGATCGGGCATTTCCTGGAAGAAGAAGGTCATCAGCAGCGTGGCGATGTGCGCACCGTCCACGTCCGCGTCGGTCATGATGATGATGCGCTCGTAGCGGAGGTTCGACGGGTCGCAATCCTTGCGCGTGCCACAGCCCATGGCGAGGATCAGGTCGGCGATCTCCTGGTTCGCCAGGATCTTGGCCGAGGTGGCCGAGGCGACGTTGAGGATCTTGCCGCGGATCGGCAGGATCGCCTGGGTCTTGCGGTCGCGCGCCTGCTTGGCGCTGCCACCTGCCGAATCGCCCTCGACAATGAACAGCTCGGTTCCCGCCGGATCGTCGGCCGAGCAATCGGTGAGCTTGCCGGGCAGGCGAAGCTTGCGGGCGCTGGTCGCGGTCTTGCGCTTGACCTCGCGCTCCTGCTTGCGGCGGAGGCGATCGTCCATCCGCTCGAGCACATAGCCGAGCAGCGCCTTGCCGCGATCCATATTGTCGGCGAGGAAATGGTCGAAATGGTCGCGCACGGCCTTCTCGACCAGGCCGGCGGCCTCGGGCGAAGTCAGCCGGTCCTTGGTCTGCGACTGGAATTGCGGATCGCGGATGAAGACCGACAGCATCAGTTCGGAGCCGGTCATCACGTCGTCGGCGGTGATATCCTTGGCCTTCTTGTTGCCGATCAGCTCGCCAAAGGCACGGATGCCCTTGGTCAGCGCGGCGCGAAGGCCGGCTTCGTGCGTGCCCCCATCGGGCGTCGGGATGGTGTTGCAATACCAGCTGTACGACCCGTCGCTCCACAGCGGCCAGGCGACCGCCCATTCGACCCGGCCATTATTCTCGCCGGGGAAGTCCTGGCGGCCGGCGAAGAAATCGGCGGTGGCGCATTCGCGGGCGCCGAGCTGTTCCTTCAGGTGATCGGCCAGGCCGCCGGGGAACTGGAACACCGCCTCGGTTGGGAGGCCGCTCTCGCGGTCTCCGTCGGCGATCAGCTCGGCATCGCATTTCCAGCGGATCTCGACGCCGGCGAAGAGATACGCCTTGGAACGGACCAGCTTGTAGAGCCGGCCCGGCTTGAACAGCATCTCGCCGAAGATCTCGGTATCGGGAACGAAGCTGACCGAGGTGCCGCGCCGGTTGGGCGTGCCGCCGACATGCTCGAGCGGTCCCAGCGTCTTCCCCTGGCTGAAGCGCTGGCGATAGAGCTGCTTGTCGCGTGCGACCTCGACGGTGGTGTCGATCGACAGCGCATTGACCACCGAGATGCCGACGCCGTGCAGGCCGCCCGAAGTGGCATAGGCCTTGCCGGAGAATTTGCCGCCCGAGTGGAGCATCGAGAGGATCACCTCGAGCGCCGACTTGTCGGGGAATTTCGGGTGCGGATCGATCGGCATGCCGCGGCCATTGTCGACAATGGTGATGCGGTTGCCGGCCTCCAGCGTGACTTCGATGCGATTGGCATGGCCGGCGACCGCTTCGTCCATCGCATTGTCGAGGATCTCGGCGGCCAGGTGGTGCAGCGCGCGCTCGTCGGTGCCGCCGATATACATGCCCGGGCGGCGCCGGACCGGCTCCAGCCCTTCGAGGACTTCGATCGAGGAGGCGTCATAGGTGCCGGAGGGCACGCCCGGCGCAGCAAACAGGTCTTCAGCGGCCATGGAGAACGTATAGGGGGTGCGGGGTGACGGGCGCAAGCTTAGTTCCCCTCCCTGGAGGGGAGTGAGATTCCCTACGCCGCCTTGAGCTGCGCGATGAACCTGTCGGTCGCCGCTTCCAGCGCCACCGCTGCTTCGGAAAGCCCGGTCGCAGCGCTGGAGACCCGGTCGGACAGCGCCTCGGTGTCGCTTGCCACGGTGGCGACGGCGCCGATCCGCTCGGCCATGCGCGTGGCGCCCATGGCGGTGTCGTGCGCGGTCGCCTCGATCATGCCGGCGGCCTGGCGCTGCCCGTCGACTTCGCTGCGGATCGCCTCCGCCGCCGCGGCGACTTCGGCGACGGTGGCGGCGATCTCGTCCAGCGCGCCGTGCGCCAGGGTGGCGCCGCCCTGGACGGTGCCGGCGAGGGTGCGGATCTCCTCGGTGGCGGAGCCGGTCTGGTTGGCCAGCGCCTTCACTTCATGGGCCACCACTGCGAAGCCGCGGCCGATATCGCCGGCGCGCGCCGCCTCGATCGTGGCGTTGAGCGCGAGCAGGTTGGTCCGCGCGGCGATCTCCTGGATCGATTCGGCGAAGCGGGTGATCGTGCTCGTCCGCTCGGCGAGCGCGCGCACCGCATTCTCGCCCGAACGCGAGACGCCGCGCGCCGCGCCGCTCAGATTCGCCTGCTGGTCGACGCTGGTGGCGATCGCCACGATCGAGGCGGTGAGCTGGCGCACGCCGCTGGCGAGCCCGCCGGCCGTGTCCGAAGCCTGGCTCGCGATATGCGCGGTCGCAGCGAGTTCCACGCTTGCCGTATGGGCGAGCGAATTGAGCGCATGGGCCGAGCGATCGAGGTCGCTCGCGGCGCGGGTCACGTCGCGCACCGTCTCCGCGACCGAATCCTGGAAGGCGGTGGCGAGCGCCAGCATCTCGTGGCGGCGTTCGGCGGCGGCGCCGCGCTCGCTCGTCTCGCGCCGTTCGCGCTCGGCGCGCTCGCGTGCTTCGGCGGCGCGCATCGCGGTGAGTGCCGCCTCGGCATCATCGCGCCGCGCAGTGGCGTCCGCGGCGAAGCGGTCGCTCTGGGCGCGGGCATCGGCCTGCGCCTCGATCAGGCGGACGAGCTGGGTGGTGAGATAGGCGAGCACCGCGAATTCCAGCAGCACCGCCACGGCATGGAACGCGACGCGCCCGAAATTGCCGCCGCCCTCGAATACCCAGGCCGGCACCGCGAGCTGGAAGACGATGTGATGGACGGCGATCAGCGCGCAGGCGAGCGCGATCGACCGCCAGTCATAGAGCAGCGTCAGGCCCGAGAGCGCGACGAAGAAATACATGTGCGAGTCCATCTGCCAGGGATGGCCGGTCAGCGCATAGACGGCGAGCGCGGGCTGGATGGCGGCGAGCGTGCCGACGATCAGCCGCGCGGCGGCATCGTAGCGGCGGCGCAGCGCGACGATCGTCGGGGCGATGTTTGCCGCCGTGCCCAGCACGAAGGTCATCCACTCGCGCTGGCTGCCGAGCAGCAGGCCGAGCAGGAAGACCACGCCGACGGTGGCCCAGCTGGCCATCACCAGCGTCCGGACGCCGCGGCGGCGAAGGCGATCGATCTCGTTCATGCGGCCGTGTTTCCGCACAGGGCGGGCGGCGCCGCGAGGATCAGGATCGCCCGGCCCCGGAGCGCCGCAGCGATGGCGGGATGCGTGCCGATGACGACGAAGCTGCCGGGCAGCGGCCCGTCGCCGAGCAGCCGCGCCCCGCCTTCGATCGCCTGGGCGAGCATGCGGTCCGCCGCGCCCGGCAGCATCGGCACCAGCAGCATCCGCCCCTGGCTGGGGGGCCAGAAGGCCGCGCAGGCCAATGCCAGCCCGACGAGCGCGAGTTGCGCGGCCAGGGCATGGCGGGCGAGGATCGATCCGAAACGGTTCATTCCGCGCGTCTAGCGGGGAGTTGGTTAGAAACACGTAAACCACGCTATTTGCGCAGATTACGATGTTCGTCGCGCCTATCCGATGGTCCTTGGCCCGGACCGGCGGTGCATGCCGATCCAGATCACCGCCTCGGTTGCCGCCCCTATGCCGATATCGAGCACGCGCTGGAGGAAGCCGCCGCGCAGATGCGCCGCCGATCGGTCATGATGTTCCTGCTCCTCCGCGACGATGTCCGCCAGGATGGCGACAACGGCCGGATCGCTGGATCCGAGCGCCGCGATCTGCCCGGCCATGTGGCGCAGCACGACTCGCTCGATCGCGACGGTGGTGGCGGCGATCGCGTGCCGGCCGAGCAGGCCGGTGATGGTGCCGAGCATGGTGCCCAGCACCGCGCATGGCCTGTAGCTGGGGCAGCGCGAATGGCCGCGGCGTGCCAGCTCGGCAGCGAACAGCGCGCGGTGGCGCGTCTCGTGCGCGATGAAATCCTCGATCTCGGCCAGCAGGCCCGGCGTGGTCCAGCGGGCGAGCCGCAGCTGTGCTCGATAGACGCACACCGCGCCATGCTCGCCGGCATGGTCGACGCGCAGCACGCGGTCGCCCAGCGTCTCGCCGGGCGCCAGGCGTGCCGCGATCGGCATCAGGATCTAGCGGACGCGAGGCCCGCCAAAGGGCAGCGGCGGCGGCGGGCGGCGATCGCGGCGGGGCAGCTGCGCCTGATAGGCATGGCCGCAATGCTCGACGCAATAGGGGAAGCCCGGGTTCACCTTGTCGCCGCAGAAATGGAAGTCCGGCTCGCCCGGATGGCCGATCGGCCATTTGCAGATCTTGTCGTTGAGATCGAGCAGGCTGGTCTTGCCCGCGATCGCCTCGGAAGGCTTGGCGGGGACAAGGCGGCGCGGCGGCGCCGGCGAGATCGGCGGAGCCTGTTCGCCGGGATTCTGGCGGACGAAGCCGCCCGGGCCGACCGAACGGAGCACCGGCCCGTCGGCGACGGGCTTGGGCTCGGCCGGAGCCGAGGGCGCGGCAACGGGGGCCGCGGCCCGCGGGGCCGGCGACTCGGCCGGCGCGGCGGCGGCGGCCGGGGCCGGGCGCGGCGCGGGCGCCGGCTTGGGCTCGGCCGCGGCCTTGGGCTCGTTGGGCTTCACCGGCGACGGACGGGCGGGCAGGCCCAGGCGATGCGCCTTGCCGATAACGGCATTGCGACTCACCCCGCCCAGCTCCTCGGCGATCTGGGTTGCGGTCAGCCCGCTGTCCCACATCTTCTTCAGCGTATCGATCCGCTCTTCGGTCCAGCTCAAAACTTCTCTTCCTTCACCTTGCCGTCGGCTCGTGCAGCGGTTACGCGAACGCGCGATGAGCAGCCAGCCTGAATTCGGTCAACAGCTCCCCGAGCCCGGCGTTCCGGTGATCCGCAACGTCAACTGGGGAGGTTTGCGCACCCTCTATATCAAGGAGGTGCGCCGTTTCTTCAAGGTGCAGCTCCAGACGGTATGGGCGCCGGCGGTCACGACCCTGTTGTTTCTGGTGATCTTCACCGTCGCTTTGGGCGGCGGCGGGCGGATGGTGAGCGTCCAGCATCGCGAGATTCACTTCGCCGAATTCATCGCGCCCGGCCTGATCGTGATGGGCATGCTGCAGAACGCCTTCGCCAATGCCAGCTTCTCGCTGCTCGTCGGCAAGATCCAGGGCACGATCGTCGATTATCTGATGCCCCCGCTCTCGACCACCGAGATGCTCGCGGCCTTGTGCGGCGGGGCAGTGACGCGCGCCTTCTGCGTCGGCGGCACGGTGTGGCTGGCCATGGCGATCTGGGGCGTGAACCTGTGGCCGCAGCATCTCTGGGCGGTGCTGTGGTTCGGCTTTCTCGGCTCGCTGTTCCTCGCGCTGATGGGCGTGCTGACCTCGATCTGGGCGGAAAAGTTCGATCACGCCGCGGCGGTGACCAATTTCGTGGTGGCGCCGCTGGCCCTGCTCTCGGGCACCTTCTACTCGGTCGAGCGGCTCGCCCCCACCTTTCAGGCGATCAGCCACGCCAACCCGTTCTTCTATATCATCTCCGGCTTCCGCTACGGCTTCATCGGCGTCGCCGATTCGCCGATCCTGGTCGGCAGCCTGGTGATCCTGGGCCTCGACGTGCTGCTGGGCTTCGTCTGCTACGCGCTGCTGCGCCGCGGGTGGAAGATCAAGAACTGACGCTTTCGGCGCTGTCCCTTTCCATCGTCATCCCCGCGAAGGCGGGGATCCAGAGCCGAGAGCGATGCGCGAAGTAACCCTGGATTCCCGCCTTTGCGAGGATGACGGAGAGGGCCGATAACGCCCCGGCATGCCCCGCGCCGAAACGATTATTGACGCCTCCCGGCCACCGCACGTAAACACCCGCCTCGGGCGGTCCCGACAGGCCGCCCTTTGTCGTTTCTGGAGTCTCGTTTCCGAGCTTTTCACGAAGGAGGTACGTTCCCATGGCCATCACCCCGCTCATGCCCGTCTATCCGCGGTGCGCTGTGCGGCCGGTGCGAGGCGAGGGCGTGTATCTCTATGGCGAGCGCGGCGAGCAGTATCTGGACTTCGCCGCCGGCATCGCGGTCAACGCGCTTGGCCATGGCCATCCCCATCTGACCAAGGCGCTGCAGGACCAGGTCGCCACGCTGATGCACGTGTCGAACCTCTACGGCTCCCCCCAGGGCGAGGCGCTGGCCCAGCGGATCGTCGACAACAGCTTCGCCGACACGGTGTTCTTCACGAACAGCGGCGTCGAGGCGATCGAGTGCGCGATCAAGACCGCGCGCCGCTATCATTACGTCAACGGCAACCCGCAGCGCCACAAGCTGATCACCTTCAAGAACGCTTTCCACGGCCGTTCGATCGGCGCGATCTCGGCGACCGACCAGCCCAAGATGCGCGACGGCTTCGAGCCGCTGCTGCCGGGCTTCGACTATGTGAAGTTCAACGATCTGGAGGGTGCGCTCGCCAAGATCGACGGCGAGACCGCCGGCTTCCTGGTCGAGACGGTGCAGGGCGAGGGCGGCATGACCGCGGGCACCCCGGAGTTCATCCAGGGCCTGCGCAAGGCGTGCGACGAGCATGGCCTGCTGCTCATCCTCGACGAGATCCAGT
>JAESGN010000795.1_pt1 | contig 14982 bp, 7 predicted proteins | sample 9269731 | NCBI WGS metagenome assembly JAESGN01 (sample SAMN15720683, study PRJNA650826) | algae metagenome | isolation source: Mojavia pulchra JT2-VF2 and co-occurring heterotrophs from desert soil | place: USA: Cadiz Valley, Joshua Tree National Park, CA | collected 1998-06-08
AAGCGGCAAGATTTCAAAAATAATTCATATCGAAGTAAGAGTTAACATCTATATCAGTCAGAGCTTAGTTAGCGTACTATCTACGCTAACCTGTTTTTTATTCCCCACACCTTTTTTCGTTCACCCCGCGATCGCTCAGGACAAGGACAAGTCTTAAGAATTGGCCCTGTAACAAAAGTTCCGGAACCGAGTACTGTATTGGGCGCACTCTTTGTACCAAGCTCAGTCCAGAAATTTGCTGTTGCGTTTGTTATTTTGACTTTGCTTCCGTCCCCTTTATCCTACATTCCGCAGGTGCGATCGCTATCAATAACATCTGCGGCATTATAAACTCTTGTAACAATTTTAGATTCTTCCGAAAAATCTGAATTCTTGATTGATGTCATAGTAAATGCATACGTACAATAGCTAGAAAGGGTAAACATTAGGTTTGATAAAGATAAAATTTTACATTCTATATTTACGCAAATTTAATTTTTGGACGGTCTATTAACCAAAGAATGTATTCAAATTTTGTATTTCCTAAAAATAGGGTAGGTAAAATAAATTCAAGATTTGACTGTTGTGTTGAGAAGGTGTTTCTTGGATACACAACCTCCAAGTGAGGACAAAAAACTTTTTTGCAAAAAATTAAATGCCTATTTATCGAGATTTGTAGCTGATTATGACGCAGAAGTTAACTCCAGAGCAACTAAGTGACATTATCGCTGAAGTAGGAAACTTGCAAGCACGTCGAGAAGCAGAAATTGAACCTGAACAAGTCAAGCAAATTTTACAGGAATTAGGTTTAGCACCAGATTTAGTAGATGAAGCACTCGTTCAAGTGCAGCGTCGGCAAGTTTTGAAAGTACAGCAAAAACGTAATCATACAATTACTATGGGAGCCATTGCTGCTGTGGTAATTACAATTATGACCACTTTATTTATTATTAAACAGCATAATTCTACTCTTGAGCGAGTCTTTGCTCAAACAAGCCGCATCACTCTCACTCAAGATGATGGCAGCGACCTCAGAAAGATCTCACGCCAGAACAGTCCAGAAGTTTTTTACCGTGTGACGTTAAAAGATACACCCATAGGCCAAAAGCTAGATTTAACGTGCAATTGGATCAATCCTAATGGTGAAATTGTCAAGCAAAACCGCTATCAAACCCGTAAAATTGACAAATCCATCTGGAATACTCATTGCCGTTACATTATTGGTACTGCATCGACTCCAGGAAACTGGAAGGTACAAATATTTCTCCAGAGTCGCCAACTTAGCAAAACAGAATTTGAAGTAAAATAGTATGGAAAAGCTTCCGTCGGGTGAAAAGATAAATCAGCCCCAGCAATTTATTGGATATTGGGGTTATGGTTCTCGACGCGAGTTAGAAGCCAGATTAAGTATTATCAAAACGCTGCATTCCACCTCTCGCCAATTATCGGATCTTAACTCGCTATCCGAGAATAATTATCCTAATTGGAGTGTTTTATACATTGCTTTTTCAGAAGAATCAATCTTGCCAATTCATCATTCAGAACGAGTAGTTGGTATATCTGCATCTGGAATATTTACTTATTTACACTTTGATGGTTCCTTTTTCCCTGATGTTTGGGTAAACTTGCACCAAAGCGATCGCTTAATTATAGGACGAGAACCTTTTGGAAGAGTCCCCTTGTACTGGATGCAACAAGGACAAGTCATTTGGTTTGCATCCCGCCTACAACTGCTGCTAAAAGTTATTGAAAATTCAGAAGTCAGCATTCCTGCTTTATACGGTTATTCTTGTTTTTCTTATATTCCCAATCCCTTAACGCCGATTAATCAAATGTTTGCAGTTCCTGCTGGGAAGGAGTTAGTTTGGCAAAGTCAGCCTGAGTCACAAAAGGTTTCATTACCAACTTGCCAACATTTAAGGGAATGGTGTGAAGCAGACGTGGAAATAAAAGATGAAACAACGGCTGTTAAACAACTACAAACTTTACTTCAACAAGCTGTTGAACGGCAAATTTCCGACTTAACAGATGAGCCTGTCGGCGTTTTTCTCTCTGGGGGATTAGATTCCTCTGTTGTGGCGGCGTTGCTAGTGCAAGCAGGGATAAAAGTGATTGGCTATACCTTAGATTTTGGAAACGTGGGTATTCCAGAATCTCCCTATGCTGAAATTGTCACCCAGCATCTACAGATTCCTTTAGTAAAAGTTAATGCAAGACCAGATCAAATCCAGAAAGCTCTGATTTCTACTGTGCAAGCGCTAGATTTGCCTTTCGGCGATGGAGCAACAGTTCCGTTGTTTCTTTTAGGACTAAGGGCTAGCGAAGATACTCAAGTGATTTTTAACGGCGAAGGTAGCGACCAATTATTTGCAGGTTGGACGAATAAACCCTTAATAGCAGCAGGGGTTTACCAAAGCGAAAATCTATCTGGAAAAGAAACATTTATAGAACAATATCTCCGGACTTTTCACCGTCTTTGGGGTTATGAAGCTCAAATTTACCAGCCACATATTTATGAGCAGATACAAAATTTACATCCAGAAGACTGGATTGCAGAAGCACTTAACCCTGAGTACAGCACAGCCGTCCTGCATCGATTGCGCCGTGCCAATTTGATGCTAAAAGGCTCACAAAATATACATCCACGTGCGACTGCTTTAGGGTTTGCTCACGGGTTATTTGTGCGCTCGCCTTTCTGCGACTTACCATTGGCTGAGTGGATGTTTCAGGTATCTGGAGAACTCTGTTTGCAGGGAGCTTGTGAGAAATACATCCTCAAGCGAGTCGTAGAAAATTTATTACCTTCAGAAATTGTTTGGCGACAAAAGCGTGGGATGGGAGTTCCTTTAACATCGTGGTGTATGAATGAGTTTTGGGATCAGGTTGGCAAGTGGTTAAATCCTGGCAAACTTCGTGCTGAAAACCGTTTTTCTCCCCATCTTGCAGCACAAATTGCTGGTGGTGAGTTGGGAGCTACTATTCAAGGTCGTCGTATTGGTGAAATTCTGTGGTTGCTGATTATGTGGCAGCTTTGGCGAGTATATGTTTTTGGTGAAGAATCAGGTAAACAATCTTTTGATCATCCATTTTGGCTACCACAACAACTATGGAGATTTCAGAAAAAATGGAAAGGCTAGAAAAAAATTATGAATCACGATTTGGGAATAAGGAATCAAACTCTTTATCTAGTTATTTTCCTTTTTCCGAAGAACTTGCTCAAGAGTTACTAAATATTTACGATTCACCGCTCTATGTTTATCAAGCTGATATTCTAAATAAAACTATTAGGCGCATCACTAAGGCTTTTCTCTATCCTCACACCCAATTTCGCTTTGCTAGCGTTACCAATGGCAATATTTCTCTGCTGCAAATTTTTTGTGCCGCAGGTTGGGGATTACACGCCAACACACCTGGAGATATTTATTTAGGATTACAAGCAGGTTTTTCGCCAGAACAAATTGTCTACAGTGGCAGTAATTTGAACCGTGCAGAGATGGAACAAGTCTTAAACTGGGGTGTCAAAACTCTCAATTTGGATAGTATTGCACAGTTGCAACTTTGTTGCGAAGTCTATAAATCTTTTACTGGTTCATTTTCTCCTCGTCTAGGGTTACGTCTTAACTTACCTGAAATTACTGGTGATAGCCGTATTGGTGTACGCCCAGAAGAATTTGCTGATGCGATCGCTCTGACTAGCGAAGTAGGGTTAAAACTTAGTGGTTTGCATTTTTACCGGGGTACAGGTACTAATGCTACAGCAGCCTTTACCAATGTAATTGATCAGGTAATAGCTATAGCAAAACTTTTACCAGATTGGGAATACTTAGATTTTGGCGGTGGTTTTGGCTATCCATATAACCATGAAAGTGCAGCTTTTAACTGGGAGAAGTTCGGTACAGAGTTAAGCGACAGAATGAGTTGTTTAGAAACAAATATTGAGTTAATTGTTGAACCTGGACGTGCGGCAATTGCTGGATGTGCTACTCTGCTTGCCAAAGTAGTTTCTGTAAAATGGCAGTCAGAAAAACAAATTGTTGGGCTAGATACTACTGTTGCTAATCTGTCAGTTCCCGCAGTACATGGCGGTTATCGAGAAATTATAACTTGGAAAAAATCAGAATCCGAAAATTACCTTACTGATGTGTGTGGAAATACAACTTATTCACGAGATTATTTAAGTAGAAACTGTTATTTACCTGTATTAGAAATTGGCAATATTATTGGTATATTAGATGTTGGTGCTTATGGATATGCGATGTCCTCACATTTTTTACATCGACCCAAGCCCGCAGAAGTATTGTTAAAAAATGATACACATTACTTAATTCGTAAGCGGGAAGATTATAGCGTTTTATTAAGCAATCAGTTATTTAAATAACCTCAGAAAATCGTAATTTTAATTAATCTAATGTACATAAATAATCTATGTAATTTATGTTGTTTAGATTAATCAACAAATTAACCATAAATTAATAATTCATTATTATAACCAAAGTTTATGAAATGCATTAAATGTACCACTGATAATACACTAAAAGATAGAACAGAGAATCATGGGCGTTGTAAACACTGCCGTCATCAGTTTGTTTTTGAGCCAACTAGTATGGTAGGAGTTAGATTTACTGACCTTTTTTTTGCTAAAGCAATTGCAGATGTTTCTGCTAATTCTACGCTTTTTTATACACAAAAACAATTCCTTTATCTCATTGATAAAAGGTTCCAATCTAAAAATTATACCTCATTATTATTATTGTTGTTGCCGTTGGGAGCAATTATTTTTTATATACATAATTTTATCACTTTTCCAGCATTCTTTTTCATTGTTATATTCGATCAAATGCACTCGAACAAGCGCTCTTATACCCAACGCCAAAAATCAGCTAAAAGTTTAATAAATTTGGGTATAAGTACTTTATTAGCAGGTATTGTTCTCAGTTTAATTATCAGTTCTTTTAAATTATTTGTAGGATGCCTAATTATAGGATTGCTAGCTATTTACTTAGGGAAGCGTGAACAAGCGCAACCTACTAATATCGTTTATAAATTTAGAATTAGCGATAGCCAACTCCAGGGATGGCTAGCATCTTGGAGACGAGTTAACAATCAAAGTGATAAAATTTTACCTCCTCCACAAGAGCAAAGCACACCCATTACTATTAACGCTGATGTCACTGCTTATAGTTTTGATAGGTTAGTGGTTTGTGATAATGCAGCAGTTGCTCAAATGTTAATTGCTAATAATTTTCATTTTGAAAATAACTGTGCCATTCTCACTATTACTGGTTATCCCCAAAATATTTTTGATACTACTATGCGAATGCTGCATCGCAATCCTGATTTAACAGTATATGTATTGCATGATTGCAACCCAAATGGGATGACTTTGATTGATCATCTCCGTACTAACCCAATGTGGTTTCAAGGTAGGGAAGTTACTATTATTGATGTAGGATTATTACCAAGACAAATTCTAGCTGGAAATCACAGTATATTCACTCAAACTTCTTCAGAATCAGCTGAGGCTGCTAAACAATTATCACTAGAAGTTCGTTCCAGTTTATCAAGTGTTGAATTAGAATGGTTAGATTCTGGTAATTTTGTAGAATTAGAATCGTTTACTCCTCAACGATTGATTCAAATTCTGAATCGCGCTATGATTAGCAGTTTGACTTTAAATAACGATGACAGCAGCTTGTTTCTAGTTGGTGATTCTGGAAATTCTATGTATGTTGTCGAAAGCTTTGGTTAATTTTTTATTTTTGATTTACTTGTAACCAAATTTCTAAGCTAACAAGCAACCACAGCTTTACACCATAACGACTCCAAGTATCTCCTTGATAGTTTAACCAATTGCGGAGTGGTAATTGGTTAAAATAAGGAGCGCTCGCTGCATTGCTACTGAGCAATAAATCTCTTGCTTCTCGCTGCCAATATTTACGAAATCCTAACTGTACGGGCACCATCATTCCACTTTTAGGACGATGAATAATGGTGTCTGGTAAAATATCTGCGATCGCTTGTTTTAAAACTGCTTTTTCTTCTACTCCCGAAAGCTTATACTCTGGAGGAATTTTCATACTTAAGTCTACGACTCGTTGATCAAATAAAGGAGAACGACCTTGTAAATTGGCAGCTTGAGTCAAATTACTTACTTTAGTAAGAATTTGGTCAGCACCTTTAAATTTAATATTTATTGCCATCAAACGGTTGAGATAGCTGGCTTGAGAATATAAATCTTCCTCAAAAACCCACGATGCTGTTTGTACTGCCGTCCAGACTTCTGGTTTTAAAAGTTGCACTAAATCAGCAGCGCACTTTTGAAAAGAAATTAAATAAGCTTGTAATGGGTTCTGATTTGTGACAGAACCATATAAACTATTAATAAGCATTGGCTGGTTTTTGGGGCCACCAAAACAGGGGTCACCACCTTCACCATTTAAAACTACTTGTACGCTTTCTCGCGCTAGTTGTCCCACCAAGAGGTTAGGAACAGTTAGCGGATCGCCAATCGGATCATCTAAATATGCCATTGTTTCTGGTAACCATTTCCACATATTCTCAAAAGTAATTTCTAAAATGTGGTGCTGTGTCTGGCAATGAGAAGCAACGACACTGGAAAATTCCAACTCATTAGGGCATTCAGAACCAAAATGAATCGAAAAAGTATGAACTGGAGAATTATGGAATTTTGCGGCTAAAGCAGTGATACTGCTAGAGTCCAAACCACCCGAAAGGAAAATACCAACAGATTCGTTTTGTGGTGGTAAATATTCTTGAATAACTTGGTTTAGCAGTTCTCGCAAGCGATCTCCATGCCATGCTAAAGGTTGCTCTATTGCTGTAATCTGTTCTTGCAACTGCCAATAAGTTTGAACTTTGTCGTTAGGAAATTGTAAAACGGTTCCAGGTCGTAGTTCCCGCACATTTTGCCACAGCGTTCTTTCTCCTGGAACAAAGCCACAACAAAGGTAATCTCGCAAAGCCACCAAATCTAAATCAGAGGAACGATAAGGTGATAAAGTTCTCAATTTCGGCGCAATCCAACGAACTGCACCACTATTAGTGTAATAAAGAGTACGGCTACCGATGCGATCGCGAATCAACTGCAATACTTGTTTTTCCCTATCCCAAATTACTAGTGCAAACATTCCTACAAGTTGTTTAAGGCATTCAAAACCCCATCGCTCCCAAAGCTCGGCAACTAGTTGTAAGTAATTTCCTCTAAAGCTATCTGGCTCAATTCCCAACTGTTCTAGCAACTGCACTTGGTTAGTTAGCCAAATATCACCAACAACAACAAATTGTTTTCCAGAACTGATTGCTAATTTTTCTGCTAAAAATCCAGAAGCTGTGGATGGTAAAATCACAAGGAATTTTTCATCTCGCCAAGCTATGCCTTCATAATTTTCACCAACTTCACCCCACGCTACTTGCCAAGTCGGGTTGGTATTAATGAATGATTTTTTAAAAGATTTACGACCTTTAAAGATATCAAATGACATGGGAAATTTTTATCACATAATAATCAATTTTAAAGTATTACTAAATATTGTTTGCTCCTTTTATCGGGATTGTCTTTTAATTTTGAGGATATCAAGAGAGCGATTGGCAGATAAATTAGCAGAAACTAAAGTAGCTTGTAAATTTTTATCTTTAACATCAACATCAACGTTTTTCAAAGCTATGAGTATCTTTTCTAGGTTTGATATTGCCTTTTCCAAGTCTTCAATAGACATAACATTTGCTACGTCTTGAAAACTTTCACTGATGCTTCCTAAAGCATTAACAGTACCGTAGCGAACGTTTCTATCTTGGTCATTGAGAGCAGCTATTAGGTCATGAACAGCAGCTTTGGCTGCTTCTCCGATACTCCCCAAGGCATTAGCCGCCTGAGAGCGAACAGATGCATCGTTGTCCTTTAAAGCAGCTATTAGGTTAGGAACAGCAATTTTGGCTGCTTCTCCGATACTCCCCAAGGCATGAGCAGCATTGGAGCGAACAAATGCATCGTTGTCCTTTAAAGCAGCTATTAGGTTAGGAACAGCAATTTTGGCTGTCTCTCCGATACTCCCTAAGGCAAGGGCAGCAATGGCGCGAACATCTGCATTGTTAGCTTTTAAAGCAGCTATTAGGTTAGGAACAGCAATTTTGGCTGTCTCTCCCATACTCCCTAAGGCAAGAGTAGCACCAGCGCGAACTCCTACATTGTTATCTTTTAAAGCAACTATTAGGTTAGGAACAGCAATTTTGGCTGCCTCTCCCATACTCCCTAAGGCAAGAGTAGCACCAGCGCGAACTTTTATATCTTTGTCATTAAGAGCAGCTATTAGGTCAGGAACAGCAGTTTTGGCTGCCTCTCCGATACTCCCTAAGGCAAAAGTCGCAGTGGCTCGAATTCCTGCATTGTTATCTTTGAGAGTTGTTATTAAAGCAGGAACAGCAGTTTTGGCTGCCTCTCCGGTATTTCCTAAGGCAAGAATAGCATCGGTGCGAACTTTTATATCTTTGTTATTGAGAGCAGTTATTAGGTCAGGAACAGCAGTTTTGGCATGAATATTTGTATCATTCCCCTTTAAAAAAGTAGCTATTAAAGTAAGAATCATAAATTTAGCTTCTATTCTTCCCATATTTTCTAATGCATCAGCCGCCTGAGAGCGAACATCTGCATTGTTGTCCTTTAAAGCAACGAACAGGTGAGGAACAGCAACTTTGGCTTCTTTTCCCATACTTCCTAAAGCATAAGCAGCATTGGAGCGAACATCTGCATCGTTGTCCTTTAAAGCAGCTATTAGGTGAGAGATAGCAACTTTAGCTTCTTTTCCCATGCTTCCTAAGGCATAAGCAGCATTGGAGCGAACAGATGTATTGTTATCCTTTAAAGCAGCTATTAGGTGAGAGATAGCAACTTTAGCTTCTTTTCCCATGCTTCCTAAGGCATAAGCAGCATTGGAGCGAACAGATGTATTGTTATCCTTTAAAGCAGCTATTAGGTGAGGGATAGCAACTTTAGCTTCTTTTCCCATGCTTCCTAAGGCATAAGCAGCATTGGAGAGAACATCTGCATCGTTGTCCTTTAAAGCAGCTATTAGGTGAGGGATAGCAGCTTCGGCTTCTTTTCCCATGCTTCCTAAGGCATTAGCCACCTGAGAACGAACACCTGCATTATTATCCTTTAAAGCAGCAATCAGGTGAGGGATAGCAGCGTTGGCTTCTTTTCCCATTCTCTTCAAAGTATAAGCAGTATAGTAGCGAACATCCACATTTTCGTCCTTCAAAGTTTTTATCAAAAAAGGAACAATAACTTTGGCTTCTTTTCCCATATTTCCCAAGGCATTAGAAGCAATAGACCGAACACCTGCATCGTCGTCGTTCTTCAAAATTTCTATCAAAGCAGGAACAGCAGCTATGGCTGATTCTTTCATGTTCCCTAAGCCATTAGCCGCGTAAGAACGAACATCTGCATTTTCGTCCTTTAAAGTTTCTATCAAAAAAGGAACAGCAGCTATGGCTGATTCTCTCATGCTTCCTAAAGCATTAGCAGCACTAGAGCGAACATCCGCATTGTTATCCTTCAAAGCAACTATTAAGGCAGGAATAGCAGTTTTGGCTTCTTTTCCTATTCTCTCCAAAGCGTAAGCAGCACTAGAGCGAACATCCGCATTGTTATCCTTCAAAGCAACTATTAAGGCAGGAACAGCACCTATGGCTGACTCTTTCATACTTCCCAGAGCATTAGCTATATGAGAGCGAACATCTGTATTGTTGTCCTTTAAAGCGGCTATCAAAGCAGGAACAACAACTTTAGCTTCGCTGACCTGGCTTGCTAAAGCATAAGCAGCATTGGAGCGAACATCTGCATCGTTGTCCCTCAAAGCGGCTATCAAAGCGGGAACAACAACTTTGGCTTCGCTGACTTTGTTTGTCAAAGCATCAGCAGCAATAGAGCGAACACCTGCATCGTTACTCTTTAAAGCAGCTATCAAAGCGGGAACAATCGCAGCTTCAGCTTCCACTCCTAGTTTCATTAGGGCAAAAGAAGCTTTAGAGCGAACCATTGAATCGTTGTCTGTCAAAGCAGCTATCAAAGCAGGAATAGCAGCTTTGGCTTCTACTCCTATCCTCTCCAAGGCAAAAACAGCATTGAAGCGAACGGTTGCATTGTTGTCCTTTAAAGCAGTGATCAAGGCAGGAACAGCAGCTTTAGCTTCTACTTCTATACTTCCCAAAGCAGCAGCAGCAGCGTAGCGAACATATGCATCGTTGTCCTTTAAAGCAGTTATTAACTCAGGAACAGCAGCTTTAGCTTCTACTCCTATCCTCTCCAAGGCAAAAGCAGTAGCGTAGCGAACATATGCATTGTTGTCCTTTAAAGCAGTGATCAAGGCAGGAACAGCAGCTTTGGCTTCCATTCCTATACTTCCCAAGGCAAAAGCGCCACGGGCACGAACAGATGCATTTTTGTCCTTTAAAGCAGTTATTAACTCAGGAATAGCAGCTTTGGCTTCTACTCCTATCCTCTCCAAGGCATAAGCAGCACTGGCACGAACAGATGCATTTTTGTCCTTTAAAGCAGTTATTAACTCAGGAATAGCAGCTTTGGCTTCCACCCCTATACTACCTAAAGCATAAGCAACACTGACACGAACATCTGCATCGTTGTCCTTTAAAGCAGTTATCAACTCAGGAATAGCAGCTTTGGTTTCCACCCCTATACTACCCAAAGCATTAGCAGCACCGACACGAACTTTTGCATCATTATCTTTCAAAGCTGCTAGCACAGCAGGAAAGGTTTCTATCCCTATACTACCCAAGGCACGAGCAGCACTGGCACGAACATCTGTATCGTTGTCTTTTAAAGTTGCTATCAAGGCAGGAATAGCAACTTTGGCTTCCACCCCTATACTACCCAAAGCGTAAGCAGCGCTGGCACGGACTTTTGCATCTGTGTGTTGTAACTTTTCTATATGAGAAGAAATTTCTGCCATTCTGTTGGTTTGCGTCCAACCTTCAGCGATTGGTAATACACTCAACCACAGGCAAGACAAAGAAACTACACCTACTGTCAATAATTTTTTGACTTTATTATTACCCATAAGTTCACCTCGCTATAGTAAGGGAGATCTAAACCAAATAAAATGCCCTGCCGTCAATGTGCGACCTCGGTAGCAAACAAGAGTAACTTAGATGTGTTTCCCCTAATTACGTAAGGTCTTCCATTCCACAATTGTTTTTAGCGACATCATTGCTGTCTATTCCAAAATTTTTGGTAGCATTTAACAGGTTTAAAACAGTAATATATGTTAGATAAAAATGATAGACACTGCAATATTCAGTCAGCATTCTAAGAAGTACAATCAGAATCCAAATCAAATACTGTAAGCTTTTAGCGCTAATAGCAGTCCCGAAATTTAGCTAATCACAAATAAAGTTAATAGCTATTTATTATTTAACAAATAGCCACATGAAATTATCTAAAAAATTGCAATCAAAATTTACATAGTTTTCCTCTCTGGTAGAGTTATATGTGTATGTATTATGACATCAATTCACAACTCAGATTTTTCGTAGAAAGCTGAAATATTTACAAAACTTGAGAATAGGAATTATCTAGCCATTGGTGTCAACTTAAGCAAAAACAAAGAGGTGGAGGAAGCAAGGTGTTCAAGCGTTAAATCTTCATGAAATTAAATACCTAAAACCCTTATAGTATAGGGAAAATATGCGCCTGAAAATATTTTCTTATTCTTGTGTTTCCTTCCAAGCGCTTGCCCAGCTTTAAGTGCCCTGCCATTTCACTTGCATCGCATTGCTCTTGTCTACATGATGTACGTATGTCATAGTTAAGTTCTGAAGCATTTCGGCTTTTGAAGCGTGCCATTCGGTTAAATTCGTTATGAAACGTCTGGATGATTTTTCTCTATTTATGAGAAATCAGGGCCTAGTATTTTGGGTGTTGCTGGATCACGGGATGATTCCGTCAAATTTGGAAGGAATTTTCAATGGTTTCAAGCGCTAATTCATCCTGCATTTATGCAACGCCGTATTTTGCTTTAGTAGACAAAACAGTCTTTGAATTTTTAAGGCATTAAGAGATTGATTAACAGATGCTATACTCAACTCCAAACTGTTATCTTTACTATCTTTTAATGCTTTAATTGCTTGTTCTAAAGAAGATATTGCTTTGTCCAATTCCTCAACAGACATAGCACCTGCTCGATTTAGCAAGCTTTCACCTCTATTTCCCAAACTACGAGCAGCATAGTAGCGAACGACTGAATCTGAGTCTTTCAACGCAGCTATTAAGGTAGGAATAGTAGCTAATGCTTCTACCCCCATCATCTCCAGGGCAGAAGCAGCTTGGCGTCGAACATATACATCTTTGTCCTTTAAAGCCTTGCTCAAGGCAGGAACAGCAGCTAATGCTTCTTTTCCCATCATTTCTAAGGCAAAAGCAGCTTGGTAACGGACACGTTCATCTTTGTCTTTTAAAGCAACTATTAAGGCAGGAACAGCAGCTTTAGCTTGTGCCCCCATGCTCCACAAAGCTTGAGCAGCTCCGTAGCGAACGGTTGCATTCTTATCTTTCAAGGCAGTAATCAAGGCAGGAACAGCAGCTAATGCTTTTACTCTAATGTTCTTGAGTGCAACAGCAGCACTATAGCGAACATTTGCATCCTTGTCCTTTAACGAAGTTATCAAATTAGGAATAGCGACTTTCGTGTCTGCTTTCATATTTCCCAGTGCTACCACCGCATTAGAACGAACATTCGCGTCGCTGTCTTTTAACAGAACTATTAAGTCAGGAATAGCAACTTTGGCTTCTTCCAGCTTGCCCAATATCACCGCAGCATTGGCGCGGACATCTACGTCCTTGTCCTTCAACAAAGCTATTAAGTCAGGAATAGCGACTTTCGTGTCTGCTTTCATATTTCCCAGTGCTACCACCGCATTAGAACGAACATTCGCGTCGCTGTCTTTTAACAGAACTATTAAGTCAGGAATAGCAACTTTGGCTTCTTCTTCCAGCTTGCCCAATATCACCGCAGCATTGGCGCGGACATCTACGTCCTTGTCCTTCAACAAAGCTATTAAGTCAGGAATAGCAGCTTTGGCTTCTTCTTTTATGTTCTCCAGCGCTGCTCTAGCATTAAAGCGGACATTTGCATCCTTGTCCTTTAACAAAGCTACTAAGTCAGGAACAGGTACTCTAACTTCTGTTTTCATACGTCCCAAAGCATAAGCCGCACTAGAGCGAACGCTAGCATCTTCGTCGTTTAAAGCAAATATTAAATCAGGTAGAGCTGAATTTCCTATACTGGCAAGTATATCAGCAGCAGCAATGCGAACGTTAGCATCTTCATCTTTATCTTTCAAAATAGCTATCAAAGCGGGAATAGCAACATTAGCTTCTGCTCCCATATTACTCAGCGTTATGGCAGCAATAGTGCGAACGTCAACTGATTCGTCTTTTAAAGCAGTTATCAAAGCGGGAATAGCGGCTTTAGCTTTCACTCCCATGATCCCTAGTACACCAGCAGCATTAGCGCGAACATCTGCATCTATGCTTTGGTCTTGTAATTTTTGTATAAGAGAAGAAACTTGAGCATGACTACTGCTTTGTAGCTGTATTTGGTTTATGATTTCTGCTGACAACCACAAACAAGGTAAAAAAAGTGTACCTGCTGCTAATAATATCCCAAATATCTTACTATCCATAAGTTCACCTTGGTGTGGGGCTGCTGAAAGTTTGGGTAGATAAAGATGTGTAGAGATATTCAGGAGTTAGCTTGTACTTATCAAAAAACTTAAAACTGAATTCAAAGCTGTCTATTTCAAAATTTCTCGTAGCATTTGTCAGATTTAAAGCAGTAATATATGTTAGATAAAAATCATGGATACTGCAATATTTAATAAGCTTTATAATAAGTAAAAATAACATCAAAATTTACATAGTTTTCCTTTCTGGTAGAGTTATATGTGTATGTATTATGACATCAATTCACAACTCAGATTTTTCGTAGAAAGCTGAAATATTTACAAAACTTGAGGATAGGAATTATCTTGCGAATGCTAGATGGACAAATTTTAGAAGCATAAGTCTCAACGGGCTACAGCAACTTGGTCATTTTAATCCACCCAGTTAATATTCAAATGCAGCAGCTGGTTGAGACTACTACCCATTCGTTCACTCGTTAGTTGCTGCCACTAATTTGAGCCGTTGTCCAGCAGTTGGCAGTTTTGCTCCCGTGGAGGTTTGTGTTATGGCAGTTACGATTGAAGGTCTGTTTGAAACGCACCGATGTTGCCACAGCAGCCATGTCCAGAAGCAGGGATAATTCCTTACAGTGAATGGGAGGCAATGCAAAAATCATAGCAGGCGTAAACTTCAGACAACAGAACAGCCCAACTATCGTATTCTGCAACAGTCTGGGCAATCATTTGACAGTGCGGCTCAATTACATTTGAAAACTCCACTTTTTGGTTAGCAAAAACTCACCTCTGGCTCTTGAGTACCTTTGCGTTGCTAAAAATTGCTGACAGTGCGAGTGCCAAATTCCACAGGATATTGTGCTAAAAATCTCGGCAATGATTGCTGATCTTTTCACACAAATCATTAACCAGCCTTTTCACTCCGCAATTCCTCCCATCCACTCCACCCAATCGGGAGCATCTGCCACCAGCTGGCCAAATTTAAGAGGCTCAACCTCATCAAACTCCAGCATCACGCCCCAACGCTCGTCGCTCGTTAGGGTACTGAGAAACTCTTTGACTGATTCAACCCCATACTCCAGCCTCTGAATCACTAATTGGGCATAATATTTAACCTGCTGCCACCACGAATCACTCTCGTTCTCATCGCCGTCCATACCCCCCCAATTATTACTTCCATCTTCATTAATGGGGGGGTTGGACGGAGCGGAATTAGGCAGGGGGGCGGGGGGCAGGGAGTAAGGGAGAGAATTTTGTAAGGTTTCTCCTTTTCTTTGTGCTCCCTGCTTTCTT
>JAESGN010000806.1_pt1 | contig 14589 bp, 21 predicted proteins | sample 9269731 | NCBI WGS metagenome assembly JAESGN01 (sample SAMN15720683, study PRJNA650826) | algae metagenome | isolation source: Mojavia pulchra JT2-VF2 and co-occurring heterotrophs from desert soil | place: USA: Cadiz Valley, Joshua Tree National Park, CA | collected 1998-06-08
GACTTTCAATAGAACGCTGACGTCCGCTTTGCGCCATAAGGAGACATAGGCGAGCTGCTGCCTTATCGGAGCAGGACAATTATAGCGGCCATGGGAAGCCCGACGAGCGGCAGGAGCGCTACCGTTGGATTTGCTGCGAGCAGACTAATTAGCGCCGAGCACGACATTGTCAGAATGCCAAACCACGCCGTCGCCCCGTTCTGCCAGCCCCATGCTTGTGCGATCACAGGCGCTACAACGACGTTCTATGTTAGTCCAACATCCAGTTTTTGGACGGCTACGTGGCAAGGATTATGGACAAAGCCTGACAAGATTGGATGCACGTCGAAGCAGCCGTGTCGCGTTTGGACGGCCCGAAGAAATACGAGGAGTGGGACAGGACCCGCATTCGCATGAGAGACCTCGGCGACAAGGTGCTGAATTACTGCCCGCCGGACGGCTCCAAGCTGGGTCAGGCTGTAGACATCTTGTGCAAGTCCTTTGCCTCGGCTTGACGGACTGTCGCAGCCCGTCCCAGCTCAGGGGGGCCGTTCAGTTCGGGCCAGACGGCCTTTAATGCGTCGAAATGCTCAAGGGGGGAACGGCTTAGTCCGCTCCTGCCTATCAGCCGCATCCAACTGTCGGTCCGCCTCTTCGAAACGCCGGAGGGTGTCTTCGTCGGAAATCCGGACGTCATGTTGGGTGTGGTGCTGGCTGCGAAATAGTGTGAAAAGCAGCATGGCGAGCCCTATCGCAGCGGCGCCCCAAAGGATCGCCATCGGGAACGACATCTGCGCCTGTAGCGTCTCATTCTCCCAGGGCACGTAAATGTGCAGGCCAATCGCCGCGGCGGCTACGAGCAAGGCCGCAACATGGCCGCGCCGACATTCCGCTCAAACCGCGATTCAGTCATGAGTTCTCCTGTTGGGTTCCACAGTGATTCTTCATCCCTGTTCCTTAGTCAAATAGGAGAGTATCTAGCGCGTATGCCCCAGCCCACGTGGCATCCGCCTCATCTTCCCTCAACGAAACGTCCCAGCGAGCCTGAGCGGTAGCCTGCATCTCGTGCTTCTTTGCGTTGCCCTTCCCGGTCGCCTGTCTCTTCAGTAGAGCGAGATGGACTGCCGACCACGGGAGCCCCTCCAGCTCGCAGGCGAGGATGGCAGCTCCAAGCATTGGAAAGAGTGCTTTGACGCTGGAGAACTGGCCGGAGAATGGCTCTTCGATGCAGACGCCGATGCAGTCAGGCCCGGCGAAGCGTTTGACGATCCCGGCGACGCCGACTGTGCGAGCGCCGATTGTTGCTTCAAGCCGAACTGTCTGCGCATCGATCTCTCCGTCAGTGAACACCCGTGCAACGCCGAGAGACGTTCCAAGATCCAAACCGAGGACGTACTTACGCCCCACTCACGGGCGCATTCCATTGGTGCATATCAATGAGAGGAAGCTTGCGCGGGCCAAGCTCTAAGAGGCGGCGCACGGCAGCAAGCAAGCTCACAGGGACTTGAACAGGAACCGTATGCTCACCGTAGCGACCGCTGCCAGGACGACGGCCAGCGCCAGGGCGAATTCCACCTCTAGCCTTCGGTCCTGCGTGTCTGTCCACCATGTTTGGATTCTGGCCCACATAGCAGCACCTGGCAATGCTTACGCGCCGATAGTGTGAAACAGCGCTGGCAGGCTGATGACGAGAAGAGCAAGCATCACCAAACCCAGAACTAGCCCTTCAGATTCGTCGTCGGCTGGAGGGGGCTCCGGTCCGACCTGTTTGGCAAATGAACTAAACATTTCTCAGCCTCACAACGTGCGAGCCATACGTCCAAAAGCCAGCCAATCCCCGTTGGGTTTCTCTTGGTAACTTGTGTTTTGCCGCCCATTACCATCGACATCAGCTTGCAGCCTTCAGGTCGCGGGAGGCTTTGAATTGCATGTATCTGGAGATCGCCCTGTTGGACAGAAGCAGGCGGCTACGCGCACCCTGTCGGACCATCGTCTCGACATCATAGAGCAGGATTTGACTGCACACTTCGCCGTCGTCGATCTCCCCGGTCAGCTCCAGATAATCCCACGCGATCTGAATGGCCTCTTCCATGAGGACCGCCGTGCCTGGTTGCTGGCCGTACGTGTAGTGCATGCAAAACCAAGATGGATCTCCGTGCTTCGTTCCTCCTTCCGGAACGTATGTGACGAAGGCCTGTTGAGGTCGTGAGTTAGCCGGGAGACAGCCATGAAGAATGTCGAAGACAACAGCCCAAGCGAAAAGGTCAAACCCGATCAGCGTACGGAGCAGGATAAAGGCTCCCTCGCCCAGAGCGACAAGCCTTGGGAAAAGAACCCGCAGAAGACAACGGACTCGGGTTCGGCAGATACCCCGAAGCCGGACCTCGAGAAGTGGCAGAAAGCCAAAACGCGGTGAGGATTTCTCGCCACAGCCGGCATATAGTTACGGGCGTCGGGAACTCCGGCGCCCTTTCTGCTTCTCTTGGTCGGGAATGAGCCAACGGGGGTTAAGATGGCTGATAGATCTTGTCCGAAATGCACATCGTCGCTGTTTCTGCAGCGGATCGAGCCCGGCATGAAGGGGTACGTCAACCGCGTGTATGAGTGCCGCCAGTGCGGGACGGAAAAGACATTTCCCGGCCGAGCCCAGCCGGGCGTATCGTCTTGGCCCCGCGACGAGGTCGCTTAGAGCCTACACGTAGGTGCCGTCGTTTCGGCGCTGTCCGGGCCGGAGGCTTTCTTCCTCCCGTCGCAGCATCTCGCGGCGTTGCGCCTTCAGTTCACGCACATCAGCCAGCTCTCCGCCGAGCTGACGTGCAGTCTTCTTTACTGAAGAGGCCGAGCGATTGAGGGCGGCAGCACACCTGGCGGCTGAGGCTCCTTGAGACATCAGCAGCCGCAGCTTCTGTAGGTCTTGCTCAGTCCAACGCCGAACAAGCGGCTTCATGCCGCCAACTCCTTGCGAACGGCGGCAGCCGAGTTGCCGACCTTATCGACGACCTTCTGCAGCTGATCTTTCGTCACGCCAAGCTGATGCGTCCAGTATTTGACCTCATCAGCCTCGTGCATGTTGATCTTGCTGCGATCCGGCTGGCCACGGTTTGACAGATTGTCCACGGCTTCCTCCTGTCATGATTTAGGAAAACGTGCGCGGAACCGCGTTGTTCCGGATCGGTCAATAAGGTGGGCGCCTGAGCAAGTCCGGCAGCCGGGAGATAGCCTTGGCGATCCGCTTTGCCTCCTCCTTGCTCAGATGCTCCCCGGCGTACTGATAGTTACGGGCGTGAAGATCCTCGCGGTGTGAGACACAGAGGATGAATAACCCGCTGGCGTCGTAGACCCGAAAGCACTGGTCCTGCCCCTCTTCCATCCGCCATGGCGCCGGAAACCGCCGAAGGTTGTCCATCACATCCTGCGGGATGCCGGGACGCCGCGGATAGCTTTGCCGCTGGAGTAGGTATGCTGGTCGGCGACCCGCGCCTCACCAGTAAGCCGGTTTCGCTCGCCGATCAGTTCGTCGGTCTTGTTCCGCATGCGCTCCAGCAAGGCAATCGCCGACGACGTCGGGATACCCGCCCGCTGGAGATCGAGGATGTCACGCTGTTGCCGTTTGATCTGCACGCGCATGCGGGCGATCTCGGCCTTGATGTCGCAGAAGAACCATCGCAGGGCCTCGGGAAGGGTCAGAGCTTGACCTCGCCCTCGTCTCGCCCCTTCCAATATGTCACGCGTTTTGCCTTGACCTTGATCAGGACGATACCTGGCGTATCGACGCCCTTGTCGAACCACTTGTCGAGATCGCTGGTCCAATGCTGTTGGAAGGCCGCCTTGTCCCGAATGAGTTCGGCCGTTCCTTCGACCGCCACATAGATGCCCTCGGAGAAAAGGCCAGCCTCCGACGAGAAACCGAGCGCCACCTTGGGATCGTGCTCGATATCGGATACGGCACGCGCCTGCTCGTAGCTGAAATAATACGACGTGCCGTCATAGGCCACGTCGCCGTTGTTGCTCATGGGCCGGTTGGCGATCTCGCCGTTCTCGGTGTGTGTCGAGAGAATGGCGATGTCGATACCGGCCATGTCCTGTGCGATATCGGCGAGCGTCTTGGTCATTTCTGGTTCTCCTTGCAGAAAACTTAGCCATTGTCGATGTCACGCAAGAGAGGATCGACAACCTCTCGGAATCTTGCCATTTTGATCACGCCTCGCTCCGGAGACGCGCGCTATCCTCGTTAAATCGTCCGGATCAGGTTTTGAAGAACAGTAGCCAGATAGCGACCATCGCAGCGAGCGCCAGCACAACGCTTGTCACAAGGACGTTGCGCACGGACGGCCCCCGCTCGCCTTGTCGGGCTTCGGTTGGCGTTGCCGTGACCTGTTCACCTTTGATATCCGGCATTCAATCCTTCTCCATCCAGGCAACTCGACGCGAACAATTCGGCAGACCGATAATTGCCTCAGCATAAGACGAACCAAGGCAGAGATTGGGTTTCGGATCGCCTATCAAGCCCTTACAGGCGGCGGAAGCGTCTGCTGATGCTGCACGACGCGCCATTTTTCGTGCGAAACTCGCCGATAGGTCGAAGTGCAGTAAGCCTCGTATGCAGAGTGATCTTTGACCGCGACGGCTTTGTAAGCGACAACGATCAAACCTTCTTGGGGCCGCATGATCTGTCGCTCGGATAAATCGATCTTCGACCAGCGGGGCGTCTTGGACACCGCCTCTATGGCCTGACCGCCCGTCATGACGAATGGAGCGGCGGGCAACACCATGAGGCACTCATCATCAATAGCTTCGCGATAGTGCGTAGCGTTGCCGGTCCAGAGACCTTCCTCGAACGCCCATATGCGATGATCGTCCATGATGCCTCCTATCAATATTGGAATGCAATGAAGGAGGGAGCTACCCGTTTCCGCCAATTCGGCCTTAAGGTGCTGCACATTCCTCAGCTTCGCTTAGTTGCCCGAAGATGTCGAAACGCGGATCGCGCCGCACGCCAGTAAGATACTGCGGCGCTCTCTCATAGTCGCCGCAACTGATCACCGCGCTTCTCTCGAACCCCGGGGTTGCCGAGTTGCGTCATGCATTCGAACAAAGACCGCCCCTGATGCCGACCGGTATCCACGACACTGAGTACGCCCATGCGGAATTGCCGTCGCGACAGCAGTTCCGTTAGCGAGAAACGACGGCATCCTCCTAAAAGACCACCATCGCCGATCTCATGCACCGCGAACAGGTCGCCGCTCTGTGTTAGTGGCCTGCAACCCGATCAAAAATCGGTCTCGGGACGTACCGGCCGATGTGGCCCGCCAGATCCAGCAGAATTTCCCTGTCATTTCAGAGTTCAACTTTTACGCACCGTCCAGAAATTGATGCGAATGGCCGCCTCGATCAGATTTTTGCCCTCCCAAGCGCAGATCGAGAAGGCTCTTATCGGCATCGTCAGCCTCGTTTTCTCGGCTTTCCGCACACCGACGGGCAAGCCATCGTCGTCGCGGGCTGGAGGACGCAAGCATTCCGACATTGTTCATCCGCGGCGCACGCATCAAGCTTTCGGAGCTGCGCTACTCGGCGGTGCCGTGGCCCGGCTGAGACCACTGGCAAGTTCGCATCGGATCGACAGCGCAGATCGCAGCTCCACATTCCGGTCCGCAGCGGTCGCAACGACCTAAAAGCCGTCTTGGAATGCGCTCTCCTACCGCCGAATGGATCCGTCAGCAAAGTTGTAGGTGTCCCAAACCGCCTGCCCGATCGGCTCTATGCGGACGGCCGCTTCGTACCGGCTGTTAAGAAGAGGTCGCGTCTCGCGCACGACTTGCTGGCGCAATAAACAGTTTGCCGAACGAACGTACTCGCCTTGGACGCGTTGACCGAAGCGGGCCAATTACGTTTCGGGATTTTCTCATGACTTTTACTCCAAACGACGTTCCGTCCGCGCAAAGCGCTGCAGCTCATCACTACGACGGCGCGGTCGGCGGCTGGGGCTCTCTGAAGGGGCTTAGCGCCATAGTGATGCGTGAAGAGCCAAATCCCGTGGGCCTAGGCGCGCAACTCCTCCGGCAAAACAAGCACGATGGATTCATGTGCGTGAGCTGCGCATGGGCAAAGCCGGGGGAGCCGCATCCCGCCGAATTATGCGAGAACGGCGCCAAAGCGACAGCCTGGGATCTCACGCGACATCGTTGCACACCCGAGTTCTTCGCCGGCCACACGCTGACAGAACTGCGGACATGGCCCGACTTCGACCTGGAGCGTCAGGGCCGCCTGACCTCGCCAATGCGATACGATCCCGTATCGGACAAGTACGTCCGCTGCGAATGGGACGACGCCTTCGCCGAGATAGGCCGGGAACTGAAGGCGCTCGACCCGAAGTCGGTCGTGTTCTACGCGTCCGGACGCGCGTCGCTCGAGACGTCGTACATGTACGCATTGTTCGCCCGCATGTACGGCTGCAACAACCTGCCCGACAGTTCGAATATGTGCCATGAATCCACGTCGGTCGGATTGAAACAGGCGCTCGGCGCGCCGGTCGGTACCGTCAAGCTCGAGGACTTCGAGCACACCGACTGCATCCTGTTCTTCGGTCAAAACGTCGGCTCGAACAGTCCGCGGATGCCTCACGAACTGCAGCCGTGCGCGAAGCGGGGCGTGCCGATCATCACGTTCAATCCCTTGCGGGAGCGGGGTCTGGAGGAATTCACCAATCCGCAGTCGCCGCTGCAGATGGCGACGGGATCGTCGACCAGCATCAGCACGCAGTATCACCAGCTCCGCGCCGGCAGCGACACTGCGGCGATGACGGGCATATGCAAGCATCTCATCGAGCGCGACGATGCGGCGACGGCAGCCGGCGGTCCGCTCGTCCTGGATCACGCCTTCATCCGCGACTATACTTCGGGGTTCGAGGAGTTTGCAGCCTTCTGCCGGGCAGCCGACTGGTCGGAGATCGAGGCCGAGACCTCGCTGACACGCGGCGACATCGGAGCCGCCGCGGAGACTTACGCGCAGGCGAAGGCGGCGATCCTTGTCTACGGCATGGGGCTGACGCAGCACCGCTTCGGGGTCCAGAACGTCCACATGGTCTGCAATCTGCTGCTACTGCGCGGGAACATCGGCAAGCCCGGCGCGGGAGCCTGCCCGGTGCGCGGTCACTCCAACGTGCAGGGGCAGCGGACCGTCGGCATCACCGAGAGGCCGGAATTGGCTCCGCTGGACAAGCTGGCAACCCAGTTCGGCTTCGAGCCCCCGCGCGACAAAGGACGCAACACCGTGGAGGCCTGCGAGGGCATCTTGAGCGGCGACATCCGTGGGTTCGTCGGCCTCGGCGGCAACTTCGTCCGCGCGATCCCAGACACCGACCGGATGGAGGAGGCCTGGCGCCGCCTGCGCCTTTCGGTGCAGGTCGCGACCAAGCTCAACCGGAGCCATCTCATTCCCGGCGAGGTGACCTACCTGCTGCCGTGCCTCAGCCGCATCGAGCGGGACGTCCAGGCCGGCGGGCCGCAGACCGTCACGATGGAAGATTCCACCAGCGTGATCCACCCGTCCACAGGCGACGTGGCCCCGAGCAGCGTCGAGCTTCTATCGGAAATCTCGATCGTGGCCGGACTGGCGAAAGCGACGTTGACGCCCAATCCGAAGGCCGATTGGACCGCATGGACCGCGGACTACTCCCGGGTTCGGGACGCGATCGCCGAGACCTACCCGCAGTGGTTTGCCGATTTCAACGTGAAGCTCGAGAGGCCCGGCGGCTTCTACCGAGCGAACAAGGCCCGAGAGCGGGACTTCTCCGACACGGAGACCGGCCGTGCGACGTTCTTAAAACCACAGCAGCTGTCGGCCACCGGCTTCGCCGACAAACCTGGTCTGCTCCGTCTGATGACGTTGCGATCCAACGATCAATTCAACACGACGATCTACGGGTACGACGATCGCCTGCGGGACGTGAGCGGCACCCGCAACGTCGTGTTCATGAATCCCACCGACATCGCGCAGTTCGGGCTGTCCGACGGCGCCGTCATCGGTCTCGCAACTGAGTTGGATGATGCGATCGTGCGCGAGAAGCGTGGATTGAGGGTCTTCGCCTACGACGTGCCCCGAGGCTGCATCGGCGCTTATTATCCCGAATGCAACGTGCTCGTTCCTCTGTGTCACCACGCCGAGGAGAGCAAGGTTCCCGCAGGCAAGTCCGTGCCCGTCAGGATCATCGCGACGACCTGACGTCAAGAACGGTTCGGATCCGGTCCAAGACCTTGCCGCTACGCCGCCGCGCTCACAGCCGATAGAGCTCGGCGTCCTCCCGCTTGGCGTTCATCAAATTGAGCAAATGCGCGGCGGCGTGGCATCCGCCAAGGCGCGGTGATAATCTTTGAATTCGATGCCGAAGGCGGCGCTCAGATTGCCGAGGCCGTCGACTTGTGAGCCCGAGACCGCCTCCGCATGCCCGCGCACGTGCACACCTTCGGAAACCTGAAGCGGCGCTGGAGCCGTTCGAACTTGCGGCTGATGAAGCCGTAGTCGAACTTGACGTTGTGGGCCGCGAATATGCCGTGGCCCATGAAATCCATGAAGCTGTCAGCGATCGCGGCGCATCGCGCACCATCTCGTTGATGATGCCGGTGAGCTGCACGATCCTGGCGGGTGTCGACTGCTGCGGATCGAGAAGCGAATGCCACTCCCCGCCGGCGTCGTGCAGCGGCCTGACGTGGCCGCTGGCATGCAGATTCGCAAACGCCCGTACCAGGTCGGCTTAGGTGACCACGATCTGAAAATGCACCAAGCCGGTAGATCATCCGGACCGATAGACACCGGGCATCTCGTGTGAGGCGATTGCACCGCGAGGCGAACGAGCGATGCTCTCCCGTCAGCACCGAGGCGAACGTCGACCCGACGAAAGACAGCATCTCGGTGAAATGGTCGAGATAGTGATAGACCGGCAGTGCGGACAGCTTCATCGGAGCGAAGACGTCGACGGCCAACCTCTCACGTGCCCGTTCCGTCCAACAGGCGGGATCTGCATAGCCGGCTCCTTGAACTTCTCTAGTATCCGGATGCGGATTTCTTCGGCGGCCGGCCCTCGGGTCTTCCTGAGCTGGTTCCAAAGCCGGATGAGTTCCTGCTGTTTGGCTTTTTCCATCACGATGCTCCGTGGCACGACAGAAGAACATAAAAGGAACGATTTTGCAAGGAAGCGGTTGGGTGGAGGCAAAAGGAGTTATCGAGCATGGCCGACAACACGCAGAAAGACCCGAAGGACTGGGTTTCCGGGTCCGATCCGATGACGGGGGCTCAGGGCTCCTACCTGAAGACCCTCAGCGAGCAAGCTCACAAGCCTGATCCGACGAAGGAGGACCTGACGAAGGCCGAGGCATCGGAGCTCATCGACCAGTTGCGCGAAGACGCCAACCTTTCTGACGACGGCAAGTAGTTGGCACGGTGCCCAGACGACCACGTCGATGCTGATCGCGGGTCTGAGCTTTAACCGCGTGGTCGTCCGTCCCACACGGTGCTCAAGAACCTCGCGGTCCGGCTTTCCTTGGTCGCAGCCACCAGCTCAGGTACCCCGGCGGCCACCACCCGCCCGCCTTCGTCGCCTGCACCCGGGCCCATGTCGATGACCCAGTCGCTCGCGGCTATGACAGACATGTCGTGCTCGACCACGACCACCGTATTGCCGGCGTCGACGAGACCCTGAAGCTGCTGCATCAGTTTCTCGACGTCGGACGGATGCAATCCAGTGGTCGGCTCGTCCAGCACGTACAGGGTGGTGCCACGTTGGCCTCGCTGCAGTTCTGCGGCAAGCTTGATGCGTTGCGCCTCACCGCCGCTCAGCTCGGTCGCCGATTGCCCCAGGCGGATGTATCCGAGGCCGACCTCCCGGACGATACCGAGCGAACGTCGCAGCGAGGGGTCATCGGCGAAGAACGCGAAGGCTTCGTCCACCGTCATAGCGAGCACGTCGGCGATAGATTTGTCGCGAACCTTGATCTCGAGCGTCTTGGCGTTGTAGCGGGCGCCATGGCACGCAGGACAGGGCGCGTACACGCTCGGGAGGAACAACAGCTCCACGCTGACGAAGCCCTCGCCCTCGCACGTCCCGCACCGTCCTTTTGCGACGTTGAAGGAGAAGCGGCCGGCGTCGTAACGCCGGGCCTTGGCTTGTTTCGTGGCGGCGAACAGCCTGCGGACATGATCGAAAAGTCCGGTATAGGTCGCTAGATTCGAGCGGGGCGTGCGTCCGATCGGCTTCTGATCGACCACGACGAGCCGCTGTATTTCGTCCATCCCCGCGACGATACTGCCGCCGAGCGTTTCGATCCCGTCTTCGAGTAGATCGGCTTCCTCCGCGACGACACCACTACTGCCGCGATCCTGCCCGAGAACGTCCGCCACGGCTTCCACCAGAAACTGGCTGATGAGGCTGGACTTGCCCGAGCCGGAAATGCCGGACACCGACGTGAACAACCCGATCGGAATATCGACGTCGAGACTGTTCAGGTTGTTTCGCGTGACGCCGCGCAATCGAAGCCAACCTTGCGGTTCACGCTGTCGGTGCCCGGGCCTCGCACCGGAAGAGAAAAGGTAGCGCCGCGTCTGAGACTGCTCGATATCCGCAAGACCTTGGGGCTTGCCGCTGTACAGCACCTCTCCGCCGAGCACACCGGCGCCCGGCCCCACGTCCACGATCCAGTCGGCGTGCCGGACCACGTCCAGTTCGTGTTCGACGACGAACAGCGAGTTGCCGGCGGCCTTCAGCCGGTCCATGGCGCGCAAAAGGGCCTCGGTGTCGGCAGGATGCAGGCCAGCGGAAGGCTCGTCCAGGACGTATACGACGCCGAAAAGATTGGAGCGGACCTGCGTCGCGAGACGAAGACGCTGCAATTCTCCGGGCGAGAGCGTCGGCGTGCCGCGCTCTAAAGCGAGATAGCCCAGGCCGAGGTCGAGCAGGACAGCCAGCCTCGCATCCAGATCCTCCAATATGCGCCGGATCACGATGGCCTTCTCCGGATGGTCGACCGAGCGCACCGTCTCTCCATCGAGGTAGGGCCGGATCAGTTCGCCGAGCCGCTTCAACGGAAGACGGGACATCTCCGCGATATCGAGGCCCGCGAACGTCACGGACAGCGCGTCCGGCCTCAGGCGTTTGCCCCGGCATACCGGGCAATCGCTGCTGAGAAGATAGCGGGCCACGCGCCGCTTCATCATCGCGCTCTGCGTGGTGGCGAACGTCTGCAGCACGTACTTGCGGGCGCCCGTAAACGTGCCTTGGTAGCTCGGTTCTTCCTTGCGCTTCAGCGCACGCCTCACCTCGGCGGGGGTGTACCCCGCATAGACCGGAACGGTCGGTTGCTCGTCGGTAAACAGGATCCAGTCGCGCGTCTTCTTCGGAAGCCTGCGCCAAGGCGTGTCCACGTCGTGTCCGAGAGTTACCAGGATGTCCCGCAGGTTCTGCCCCTGCCAGGCGCTCGGCCAGGCCGCGACGGCGCGCTCGCGGATGGTGAGGCTGTCGTCCGGGACCATCGTCCGCTCTGTGACGTCGTGGATGCGGCCAATGCCTTGGCAGTTCGGGCAGGCGCCCTCCGGCGTGTTCGGCGAAAACGACTCCGCGTACAGAAGGCGCTGCCCACGCGGATAGTCGCCGGCGCGCGAGTAGAGCATGCGCAGCAGGTTCGACAGCGTGGTCACGCTTCCGACGGACGATCGGGTGGTCGGGGATCCACGCTGTTGCTGAAGCGCCACCGCGGGCGGCAGGCCTTCGATCTCGTCGACCTCGGGAATGGACATCTGATTGAAAAGACGCCGCGCGTAGGGCGACACCGACTCGAGATATCGCCGCTGCGCCTCCGCATAAAGCGTTCCGAAGGCCAGCGACGACTTTCCGGATCCGGACACGCCGGTGAACACGACCAGAGCATTCCGAGCAATGTCCAGGGAAACGTTCTTGAGATTATGCTCGCGTGCTCCACGGATGCGAACGAACTCGTCCTGCGGAGGTGTCTCCAGTCGATCGCGTCCCACCTGCTTCATGACGCTCCTCGCGATCCGACATGGGCCTCGAAGGTCGCGAGCCGGTCCACATGGGACGGGTGCCGGTTAAGATGCACATCGCCGTTCGTCCATCGGACGGCCCCACGTTCGCCCAATGCATGCTTGACGGCCTCGACGTACCGGAGGGCGGCGGTCTCCGCCTGGACGTCTCCATTCCGTTCAGCCGTCTTCACCGCGCGTTGGAAGCGCATGAGTTCGGATATCAGCACGGGCTTCTCGTTCTGCGACAGGCTCGGTTTCGCCAAGCGCCAAATCCACCCCTTCACGACGAAGCAGCGGCTGTCCCGGGTGACGAGCTGTTGCAGCGCCATCGGGCTCAGATGAAGGGCTTGCCGCCGGTAACGGCGATGGTCGTACCCGAAACGTAGCTCGATAGCGGGTCTGCCAGCATCACGTAGGTGGTCGCAAGTTCGCCCGGCTGCCCCGGGCGCTTCATCGGCGTCTGACTGCCGAACGACCTCACCGCCTCATCCGGCATCGTGGAAGGGATCAAAGGCGTCCAGATCGACCCCGGTGCGACCGCGTTGGCGCGGATGCCCTTCTCGGCGAGCAGCTGCGCCAGACCGCCGGTGAAGTTCTGTATCGCGCCCTTCGTGGTGGCGTAGGCCAGAAGGGTCGGGTTGGGCATGTCGGAGTTGACGGAAGCCGTGTTGACGATGGCGCCCCGCCCCGGCTTCATATGCGGAACGGCTGCCTTGCTTAGATAGAACATCGAGTGGATGTTGGTCCTGAACGTCAGCTCCCACTCCTCGTCGCTGATGTCGCCGCTATCCTTGAAGGTGGCCTGGTGGGCGGCGTTGTTGACGAGGATGTCTATGCCTCCGAGCTCGTCCACGGCCGTCTCGATGATCTTCCGGCGATGGGCCGGATCGGTGATGTCGCCCGGAACCAATACCGCCTTGCGGCCTTCCGCTTCGACGAGCTTCTTCACGTCCTCCGCGTCGGCGTTTTCGCTGAGATAGGCGATGACGAGGTCCGCGCCCTCCCGGGCGTATGCGATCGCGACCGCGCGCCCGATGCCGCTGTCTCCGCCCGTGATGACGGCCCTCATTCCGTTCAGCCGGCCGGATCCCTTGTAGCTCGTCTCGCCGTGATCCGGACGTGGCTGCATTGCGGCGGTAGAGCCTGGGATGGACTGTTTCTGGGACGGGAAAGGCGGCTTGGGATGGTCGATGGGCATATCCAACTCCGTATCGTATGCCTGTCACAATCGATGCTTCCCACCCTGGTTCCCTCCGACATGTTGTGCTGCCACGAAGGTTGGAACTTCCCGAGCCAGCGATCGGACCGGAGACGCGTTCTGGGCTCAGCCCTCATGCGACGGAGAAGGGAGCAATGGCGGTGGACTGCGACATCAAGTTTCATGCGGGAGGCGCTGCGGACCGCGACTGAAGACGGTGCGGATCTCGCCCCGTCGCCCATCGGCTGCGTAATCATCATGGACGGAAGTCATCGCGGCGGAGAGAAACCAAGTTGCCAAGCACTACGACGCGGTGGTCCCCGCCATGCTGTCGTTCATGCCGAGATGGCGCAGCGACGCAGCCGCCAATAAAAAGAGTCTGGCGGCATTGCGAACCGACCCGCAATCATGGGCGGACCGTAACGTTGAGGTGAATTTCCCCTACTTCGAGATCATGTCGCGGAGATGAGCCGGGCACTTGGGGGACCGAGAGTATCTGCGGCGGCTTTCCGTCGGCTTGCTCGAAGCCGCCACGCCGCTGCCGAAAGCCGTGCGGCTCTTGGGCGTATCGCTGTCCTCGCTCCAAGGCGGAGCCGATACCGAGGATCAATTCGATCTTCTAAGCCGGAAATCACGCGACATTCCGCTTACGTGGCGCGGTCACCGACTTCGCCTTCGTTGTCCTGCGGCTCGGCTTCACGGTGCCGATCCGGGTCAACGAGGATTCCAGCAAGTCCCGTTGCGCGCTCAGCCAAAACGTCTCCGAGTTGCCATCCGGTCGGCCGGCCTCGTTCCACATGTGATAGGCGCGCTCGCGGATGGCTTGTTCCAAATCCTGCATCGTCAGCTCCTCGTTGCAATGCGGGGACGTTGACGTTGCGCGGTTAACAAACGACCAATGCGCCGGCCTCACTGTGTGTCCTCGCAATCGCCTCGCGCCAGACTGCGGACGCGACTTAGGTCGAAAGTTTTTTTTGAGCCGGCTCTTGAAACTCTTTTGGAGCTTTGTAATTTCTACGGCGTCGCCATGATGATGGCGATCGGGACGCCGTCAGGGTCCCGGAAACTGAGACGGGCACCGGTCGTGTCCGGTGCTGTTCGTAACCATTTTGCTCCCAGGAGGATCTGGCTATGCGCACTGTTGATTTTACGCCCCTCTTCCGGTCGGCCATAGGCTTCGACCGCCTCTTGAACCTCGCCGAAACCGCGCAGCGGGTGGGCGACGAAACCTATCCCCCCTACAACATCGAACGGCTCGACGAGAATAACTTCCAGATCTCGGTCGCGCTTGCCGGCTTCAGACCGGACGAGGTCGAGCTCACGGTCGAGCAGAACGTGCTGACGCTCGAAAGCCGTAAGAGCGATAAGGAAAAGCGCGACTT